>ERZ773263.623-NODE-623-length-23948-cov-5.033148_pt1 | contig 23948 bp, 20 predicted proteins | sample MGYA00511076_ERZ773263 | MGnify/ENA primary metagenome ERZ773263 (study PRJEB29015, sample SAMEA2738155) | human oral metagenome | biome: human oral; feature: human-associated habitat; material: saliva | place: China | collected 2195 ... | reverse complement strand
GTTGCGCTAGAAGGTTCCATTTGGGAGGCCATCGTGCGCGTACATATCAACCAATAGCGCCGGACGGTGTCGATGCGCCGGCAATCGAATTACGTTACGTCACGGCATCGTTGGCTGTGCGCCGCGTTGTCTGGTCGCTTGGGGTAGGGCCTCGACCGAGAAGGTATCAAGCCCACGCCCGCGGAAGCTCGGCCCTCGCATCACGAGCACGGAGGCCTTGTCGAACACCCTGTCCAACGCGCAGAGCAGGGTGTCGTCACCCGCGAGGAACTCGTCCCAGCCGCTTGGCGCGACGTTGCTGGCGGGTATCAGGGTATTTGGGGCCTCCTTCTCGTAGCGCCTGTCGACCGCGTCAGAGATGAGGTCGGCGCGCCCCTTGTCGAAGACGCACCTTCCCACCTCGTCGATGATCAGGCAGGACGGCCTCGCCAGCGTGCCGATCACCCCGGGGGCGTTGCCGCGCCCGGCCGCCCCCGGGAGGCGGTCCCCGGGCTCGGTCGCCTTGAGATAGTACGTCTCGGGCCCCCTGAGGCATGCAGTCGTATCATGTCAAAGCCTGCGAGCTGCGCGACAAGCTGGCGAGCTCCGCCGGGTCCGGAGGCGGGGGCAGCGCAGCGGGCACGCTCGCGAGGGCGAACTGCCTTGCGGTCGACGAGATCGGGCGCCGCGCGTCCGGCAGGGAGTGCACCGAGCTGCTCTTCCACATCGTCGACCGCCGATGTGAGCGCGAGGATCCGAACACGACGATTCTCACAAGCAACTTTGGGGCCGACAGGTGGGGCGAGTTCCTTGCGGGGAGCTCAACGCTTCTGTGCACTCTCGACCGCATCTTCGACAACGCGACGGTGTTCATGGTGAAGGGACCAAGCTTCCGCGGTGCGGGCCTGAGGACCTATGCGGCGGGGACGGCGCCCGTGGCGGCCAAGACCCAGCCGGGCATCCCGCAGGCTAGGCAAGGAGGGCAAGGACAAGGAAATTGACGATTCCGGCGTACTGGCGATTCTGATTTGACTGGGATTGGCGATTCTCACCTGACTCTACGGAGGGCTAAAATAATCTGACTTTAACAGTGCCCGTGCGCCCGTCGGCCTGACTCATCATCGGGGCCACGCCAGCCTTCCCTGCTGCCAGGGGACCACGTCATGCTCCATGGCATATGACGTGGTCCCAGGACACAGGACATGGGAGCCGGACGGGCTCCCATGCACAATTCATCTACATGATGTGGTGGCAACCAGCTCGCGTCGCACAAAGACGGGAATGCAGGATCCTCGTCCTCCTCCCGCCCTCGGTTGCCGAGCGGTACTCGCGGGCGCAGTGCTGGCCGCTGATGGTCCTGGCTGTCGCACCCCTGGGCCTCATCGCCCTGATGTGCTCCGGGACCGAGAACGCGCCCTTCCCGCCCTCCTGCCCCACATGCTTGTGACATACCTTACCCCGTCACGGAGGGTGGCCTCCAGGCAACATACTGGAGGGCTCTACAGAGCCCCTGCCTGCGAAGACGCTCTTCCTCGCGGTGCGGCTGGGCGTCTGGGGAGCGAATCCCATGTCTAATGATGAGGGAAGTTGTGTCTAACAGAGAGTTTCAATAACAGGGAGAAATTCCTCACAGTGAGGTGCTTCTATGTATTTTATATAGGTATGTATTTATATTTAAAATAGTATCCTACTCTATATATAATAAAACAGTATATAGAATTATTGCAGTCCTTCAAACATAGATTGAATAGATCGGACACTAATGATTCCCAAGAAAATTCACTACTGCTGGTTTGGCGGCACACGTCTTCCAAGCTATGTCAGTAGTTGTATAGAAAGCTGGAAACGTTTTTGTCCGGATTACGAGATCATTTGTTGGGATGAGAGTAATTTCGATGTTAGCGTCCATTCATTTACAAAGAGGGCGTATGAGGCTAAAGCGTGGGCATTTGTATCCGATTATGCTCGTCTTAAAATTATCTATGATCATGGTGGAGTATATCTTGATACTGATGTTGAGCTGCTTAGGAGTCTTGATCTACTTCTAGATAACCTGTGCTATATGGGTGTTCAACAAAGTGATCGCCTATGTACCACGGGGCTTGGGTTTGGTGCTGTCGTAAAGAGTTCGGTGGTGCACAATTTACTTAAAAAATATGACAGTATTGAATTTGATGCCTCAAGAACATCCGAAATTGTGTGTCCTTCCCTTAATAATGAAGTACTAGAGGATATGGGTTATAAGTATAGCGAAAATATCGTTAGATTGGAATCGGTGACGGTTTATCCTTGTCGTTTTTTTGATCCCATCGCACCAGGCCAAGATTCTACGAACCTTTTATCCTCGGATTCCATTTCGATTCATCACTATGGAAATTCATGGGGTACGATGAGCAGTCGTTTGCGCAGGAAGCTTATCAATTTTATCGGTGTGACGCGAGTCGCTGAACTTAAGAGATTGATCTATGGATAGTGTGACTTTTGATTCAATGGCAAATACATATGCGAACGAAGTAGACGAAGTCAATTATATGAAAGAAGAGCATACGCGCTCTTTGCTCGATATATCGCTTTTATCCTTCGGGTATACCTTCATTTTTATTTTCTTACTGTTCGAGAACCCGCTTGAGACGCTCATTCCAAGCCTTACATACTTTGATGAATTTCTGTTTTTCTTCCTTATTTGCACTGCATTATTAAAAATGAAACTTAACCCTACCATAGTTGCCAGCGAGGAACTTAGGATTGTTCTAGCGTGTGCTCTTATTATATTGACTGGCCTTATTGGAAATTGGATTTCAGGTTATCAGACGAATACGATTATGATCGTAAAAGATATATTTTCTTTTTTAAAATTCCCACTAACAGTCATCGCCATGATACAAATTATAAGAAATGTTGATACACGAGACGTCATTTACTTGTGCTCGAGAGTAGGCAGTATATTTACCGTCGTTAGCTTCTTTATTGGTATTGTAAATACCATATCACCTATCGATGCTATGACGCATGACTTTCGTAATGGTATATGGTCTTTTAAGTTCATTTATTCACATCCAACTTTTTTGGTGTATGCGCTTGTCATATGTTTCGTTATGATCTCGGCACGGAGTAAGAAATTTAGTGTTATTAAACTAATGTGTCTTATCACTATGGTGCTGACCATGCGAGATAAGGCGCTAGGCTTCGTTGGTTTTTATATAGCGATGCACATATTAAAGATAGGTAAAAGACGTCAAATTCTTTCTAAGCTGCTGGTCGCGGGAGTTGTTGTGCTTGCAATTGTCCTACCGAAAGTAGCTACTTACATGTCCTATTCAAACTCCCCTCGTCAGGCACTCTATTCGGCGAGTCTTGCGATTGCCAGTGGCTTTTTTCCACTTGGCTCCGGCTTCAGTACGATAGCGTGTTCTTTGTCATCAGGTGAGCATTACTCAAAAGCGTATTTTATATATGGAATGAGCGACATGATAGGTCTCACGCCAGCAAATCCAGCTGCTGCTGGGGATGCAGGTCTTGCATATTACCTTGGAGAGTTTGGAATTATAGGTATACTTCTCATGGTAATTATGATGGTCTATATCTACAGAGTGTTGGTCAAAAGACTAAGCTTAGATCCTGCTAGGAGAGGTGCGATTTTACTACTTTTTAGCTACATTTTTATTGCCCTTACCGTTGAAGCTGTACTGACGAATGCCACAGGTGTGATGTCTGCGATCGTGTTTTCATATATCGCCAGTATTCCAGAAGCGAAATATGATACTGGAGGCTGTTATGTTACAAGAAGTCGCTAAGGTTGGCATCGTTACAATTCAAGGTCGTTATAATTATGGTAATAGACTTCAGAACTATGCTGTTGAGCAGATCTACAGCTCAATGGGTTTTTTACCTGAGTCGCTGATCCTACATCGAAAGGTGACAGCTGGTAGAAAAGCCAAGCTTGCAATCAAGTGTCTTCTGGGCAGGAAAGAGACGGCTCGTGAGGATCTGATGTCTGCCAAGCGACTCTCAGCCTTTGACAGATTTAACGAAAGGCTTCATCTTCGAGTGATTGAGGGATATGGCTCGTCTCAGACGGCCGACTATGCATACATCTCTACGGGTAGCGACCAGATATGGGGGCTTGGTAGATGTTCATTTGGGGAAGATTGGGCGTACCTTCGTTTTGCCAGAGCTGAGCAGAGAGTTGCTCTTGCCCCTAGCCTAGGTGTTGACTCTATCAGTCCGCGTCAGTCCAAGCGACTTGCACGCTATGTGGGTGGTTTTGATCGCCTGTCTGTTCGTGAGGAAAGCGGGGCTCGACTCATCAAGCAGGCAAGTGGACGGGATGCTGAGGTTATTTGCGATCCGACGCTGGTGCTATCCGCTACTGAATGGCGCGAGCTTGCAAGCGATGCTCTTATACCAGAGGATCCCTACATACTTGTCTATCTGCTCGGGAGTTCCGATGGAGAGGCGAATGAGGTCCTGAAGACAGTTACGCACGGCGGTGTAATTCCCGTTGTGCCCCTATCAGACCGTGAGCGTAACGGAGAGCCACCCGCTGGTCCAGCCGAGTTCATTTCGCTCATTGACAATGCGACGCACGTAGTTACGGATTCCTTCCACGCCACTGTTTTTTCTTCGATTCTTGAGACGCCGCTTACTATTGTCCATCGTTCTGGCGAAGAGGCACTTTATTCGAGAATGTTTGGAAGAATTGAAAGCTTATCAAAAAGTATTGATATTGAAGAAAAGGTGTATGGTTCATCAACCTATGAGCCATCCCGTGCGGGTGATTACGAGGACGTTATAGACGCGATAAGTCGTGAGAAAAATAAATTTATGTCGTATCTTTGCGGATGCCTGAATGGCTAGTCAACGTAAGGTCGGCGTGCTCCTCGGCTACGCTAACATAGTCATAAAAAACCTTGTTAACCTAGCATATACACCAATGATCCTTGCGTTCGTGGGAAAGATAAACTATGGCGTCTACCAGACGTCTAACTCGTTTGTTTTCTCGCTGTCACTCTTGAGCTTTGGCTTTAGTGAGGCATATGTAAGGTTTTATACCCAGAGGAAGGCAAACGGTACGGAAGCGGATATTCGTCAGCTTAATGGCATGTACTTGCTGCTGTATCTCTGTATCTGCCTTGTTACATTCGTGCTTGGTTTTACCTTCGCTGCCAATGCTGATTTCTTCTTTTCGAATAGCTTTACAACAGAACAGATGTCGCTCGCGCGCACACTTATGGCCATCATGGCAGTTACAGTCACGCTAACGCTCTCCTCCACTGTTTTTGATGCTTACATTCTTGCTCACGAGCAATTCAAGTTTCAGCAGAGTCGTCAGATGCTTGTGACGCTTGCTGCACCAGGAATGGCGTTTGTGCTTCTCACTTTTGGGATGGGAACCATCGGCGTAGCCTTAGCGCAGCTTGTAATGAACTTGCTGCTACTTATATTGAACGCACGCTTTGCGATCGTAAAGCTCGGGATGCGCTTTGACGTGCATCAGTTTGACAGCACCTTGCTCAAGGCTATCGCTACCTTCAGTGCGTGGATCTTTATCAACCAAGTCTGTGAACTGGTTAATCAGAGCCTTCCTAATACTCTTCTCGGTGCGCTTTCAGGTCCTGCTGCCGTTGCGGTCTTTTCCATTTCCGTGCAGATCAGGTCTGTCTTTTATTCTCTTTCGGTCACAATGTCTAGCGTATTCACTCCGCTCATCAATCAGATTGTTGCTGAGTCGGATGATAATACGATCCTTACCGGCCTCATGGCGCGTGTTGGACGCTATCAGTCGATGCTTTACTGTTGGGTCTTGGGTGGGTTTATCCTGCTGGGACGTTTCTTTATCGACAAATGGGCTGGGGTCGAGTTCTCCGGTGCATATCCGCTCATTGTCGTGATGGTAATTCCCCTGATCATTCCGCTCACGCAGAATACTGGTATTGAGATACAACGCGCAAAGAACAAACATAGGGCACGCAGCGTTGCCTACCTGCTTATGGCTGCGATTAATGTTGGGCTTACGGTTGCTTTGGCCAAGCCGATGGGTTACATGGCGCCTGCGGTGGGTTACGTGGCCTATGTGCTACTTGGCTGCGGGATCTTTATGAATTGGTATTATCAGAAGCGTATTAGGCTATCTATGGGGAAGTTCTGGCGCAGGGTGACCCCTGTGCTTTTCAATTGTTTTGCTGTCACTGCTTGCTGTATGTTCGGTTCTATCCTTTTTCCAGTTAATAGCTGGACCACTTTTTTTGCCTGGGGTGTCGTATACAGCGCCATCTACGTTACTACAATCGTGAAGGTGATTATGAGTGCCGACGAAAGAGCAATGCTGTTTGGCAAGTTACATAGGCTTAGGCATACATAAGTGCATCCATGTTGTGCAGTTATGGTGGTAAGGAGGGTACTGTATGGATACTTACTATACCGACGAAGTCAATGTTCAGATTCTAATCGCTCTCATGAAGCATCATGGGGTGCGTCGTGTTGTGGTTAGTCCTGGTACAACAAATATCACCTTTGTCGCATCTATTCAGCAAGATCCCTTTTTTAAGATCTATTCTTCTGTAGATGAGCGCTCTGCGGCATACATTGCCTGTGGAATGGCAGCTGAGACGGGCGAATCCGTTGCACTCTCCTGTACCGGTGCAACCGCTTCGCGTAACTACTTATCTGGACTCACTGAGGCATATTATCGCAAATTACCTGTGCTTGCTGTGACCGCAGCTCAGCATCTTGGTCGTATTAGTCATATGGTGCCCCAGGTTATTGATCGTACAAGTAAGTTGAATGATACCTGCAGAATAAGTGTTCAGTGTTTGTCTGTCCATGATGACGATGACCGCTGGGCCTGTGAAGCTTCGCTTAATCGGGCTCTGCTTGAGCTCACACGGGATGGCGGCGGGCCTGTACATGTGAATCTAGTAACTACATACAGCTCAAACTTTGATGTTCTTGCGCTTCCTTCAGTGCATCCGGTTGATCGTATTGAGGCAGGCGATGAGCTACCATCTCTTGCGAGCAAGAAGGTTGCCATATATGTTGGGGCTCACCGGGTGTGGGACGAGCGTCTTACTACGGCGGTTGACGCCTTTTGTGCTGCGTATGATGCGGTGGTTCTGTACGATCATACATCGAATTATGTGGGTGCCTACGGCATATTTGGTTCATTAGTGCTAACTCAGACCCACTACGTACCTTCATGTAAACTTGTTGATGTACTAATACACATTGGTGATGTTTCTGGTGCCTGTGGTGGACCCATTGTGCGCGAATGCTGGCGTGTGAACCCCGATGGCAACGTGTGCGATCCGTTCAGGAAGCTTCGGTATGTTTTTGATATGAGGGAGATTGTGTTCTTTGAGGCATACGTCTCTGTGGTCGATGGCCCAACGACTACCTTGAATTCGCGGCAGCTTAATGAGTGGAGAAGTGAGGACGCTAAACTTCGTAGAAAAATCCCCTTGCTACCATTTTCCAATATTTGGTGTGCTCAGCAGATGGCTCCCATGTTGCCTGCTGACTCAGTTTTACATCTGGGGATTCTCAATTCGCTTCGCAGTTGGGATTTCTTCCCGGTCGATGCCTCGATTCGTTGTTATTGCAACACGGGTGGTTTCGGTATTGATGGGTGCGTTTCATCGCTTATCGGTGCATCGATAGCTGCTCCAGACAAGCTTTTCTTTGGTGTTGTGGGTGACCTCGCTACTTTTTACGATCTCAACTCTCTTGGAAATAGACATGTAGGGTGCAATATCCGACTGATGGTCATAAACAATGGTGTAGGGACTGAGTTTAAGAACTACAACCATAAGGCAGCTCGCTTTGGCACTGATGCTGACGCATTTATAGCTGCTCGCGGACATTTTGGTAACCGCTCGACTAAACTATTAAGACATTACGTCGAGGACCTTGGTTTCGAGTACATGTCTGCCTTCAGTAAGGAGGAGTTACTTCAGGTAAGTACACGATTTATGGTTCCAAAGATGACAGAGCGTCCGATGCTGCTTGAGGTATTCACCGATAGTGCGAATGAGAGCGATGCACTTCAGGCGATGCTTACGCTTGAGTCTAATATCATGGGTACTGCGAAGGAACTTGTTCACAGAGTTATCGGTGACAGGGGCATGAACACCATTAAGAAGATCTTAGGGAGGTAGCGAGTGAGGGTACTTGTACTTGGGGGTACGGGTGCCATGGGTATCCATGTGTGTCAGCTACTTGCCAAGTTTGGTCACGATGTTGTGGTTACAAGTCGGCGTGAGCACAATTCGCATTACCCTAACCTCGCATATGTGAAGGGCAACGCTAAAGATTTGACCTTCCTTAGGCAACTATTGCGGGAACACTGGGGCGGGATAATTGATTTCATGATTTGGTCGACGAGCGACTTTGACAAGTGCCATGAGGCCCTGCTTGCAGCTACGGACCAGTACATCTACATATCCTCGTATCGTGTCTACGCAGATTCGCCCCTCATTACTGAAGACTCGCCACGTCTTCTGGACGTTTCTGATGATCCAGAGTACTTGGCAACAGATGAATATGCACTCGCGAAGGCGAGGTGTGAGAATCTGCTCTTTAAGAGTGGCACTAAGAACTGGACTATTGTGCGACCAGCCATTACCTACGATGGATCCGGACGTTTCCAGCTGGGTGTTTATGAGGTGGAGACATGGTTATGGCGCGCTTCCAATGGGATCGCTATCCCATTTCCAGAGAAGATGCTCGATAAGCAGGCGACAATGACGTGGGGTGGTGACGTTGCAAGGATGGTCGTGTTGCTTGTGGGCAATTCTGCTGCAATGGGGGAGGTATTTACCGTATCCACGTCGGAGCATCACACATGGGCGGAAATCGCTGGATTTTATCGTGAAGTCATCTCGCTCGATATCGTCCCCTGCGACCTTACTGAGTTTGAGCGTGCGTGGAGAGGAGTTTATCAGATTCGCTATGACAGGATGTTTGATCGCGTTGTGGATAACTCAAAGATCCTTGCTGCGACGGGATTGACCCAGGTGAAACTGGCCTCCTTGGAAGACGGCCTCAGGAATGAGCTGAGGCAGTATCTTGAGATTCGAGATAGCAAGGCCAGCTCTATTGGCTTGCAAGGAAAGCTAGACCGCCTTCTTGGTGAGTCCTCCTCACTTAAATACCTTGCTGCTGATGGTCTAGTTACACTTATCAAGTATGTCGGTCGTCGATTTTTCTGACGACGTGGTCATCCCATGGATAATGCCACTCACCTGATGCTTGCATCTTATGGGAATCATGCTATTAGGAACGATTGCATTATAGAGAGGTCATTGTGAAAGGCATCATTCTCGCAGGCGGCTCGGGCACGCGTCTGTATCCTCTCACTACCGTTACGTCTAAGCAGCTCTTGCCCGTCTACGACAAGCCGATGGTCTACTATCCACTCTCCACCCTCATGCTTGCTGGTATCCAAGATATCCTTATCATCTCGACGCCGCAGGATCTGCCCAATTTCGAACGTCTTTTGGGCGATGGTTCTGACTTTGGTGTCTCGCTGTCGTATGCCGTTCAGCCCGAGCCAAAGGGCCTCGCACAGGCGTTCGTGATCGGGGCGAGCTTCGTGGCGGGGGAGGCCTGTGCCCTTGTGCTGGGTGACAACATCTTCTATGGCAACGGGCTGTCCAGTCACCTCAGGCGGGCCGTCGTCTCGGCTGGGTCCGGTCGCTCCACGATCTTTGGTTATCGTGTCGACGACCCCGAGCGTTTTGGAGTCGTCGAGTTCGACAGTAACTACAACGTGGTCTCCATCGAAGAGAAGCCAGAACATCCCAAGAGCAGCTATGCGGTTACGGGGCTCTACTTCTATGATTCCCGTGTGACGGGGTTTGCGGCCAAGGTCAGGCCCTCCGTACGCGGTGAGTACGAGATTACAGACCTCAATCGCATGTATTTGGATGATGGCTCCCTCGATGTGGTGACGCTCGGGCGCGGTTATGCCTGGCTTGACACGGGAACGATGGAGTCACTCTTTGAGGCGTCGCAGTTCGTGCGTATGGTCGAGACTGCTCAGGATCTACCCGTCTCGGTGCCGGAGGAAATAGCCTACGAGAACGGCTGGATCGGTCGCGGTCGGTTGCTTGAGTGCGCGGAGCGCTATGGCAAGAGCAACTATGGTCATCACCTCAGGATCGTGGCCGAGGGAAAGATCGCGCCAGACAGTCACTATTCAAAGGAGGGGTGATGGACTTCGAGAGCAAGCTTGCCGTTGAGAAGACGGGCATTGCTGGACTCAAGTTGCTTAGGCTCACTGTGCACTGTGATGGTCGAGGATGGTTCAAGGAGAACTGGCAACGTGAGAAGATGGTCTCCCTTGGCCTGCCTGACCTGCGCTGGGTTCAGAACAACATATCGTTCAACGCTAGGCGTGGTGTGACGCGCGGCATCCATGCCGAGCCATGGAACAAGCTTGTTTCCGTTGCCACTGGATCGGTCTTTGGTGCCTGGGTCGACCTGAGGCAGGGAAGCTCCACATTCGGTCGGGTCTTCACGGCCACGTTGGATCCGGCACGCGCGGTCTTCGTTCCGCGCGGGGTCGGGAACGCCTTCCAGGCGCTCGAGGACGCAACGAGCTATACGTATATGGTCGATGCGTATTGGTCCGCCGAACTTAAGAAGACCTACACCTTCGTGAGCCTCTTTGACGCGGCGCTTGCCATCGACTGGCCCATCCCGCTCAAGGGGTGCGAGATATCGGAGGCGGACAGTCATCACCCCCCGCTCGCTGACGTGGTTCCTATGGCACCCAAAAGGACGCTTGTGACCGGCTGCGACGGCCAACTCGGTCGTGCGATCAGGGCGTTTGCCGACGCTCGTGACCTCGGGCCGACGTTTGACTACCACGACATCGACGGCTTCGACTTCTCTGACCCAGCTGCCTATGACGGCATCGACTGGGATCTTTACGGTACCGTGATCAACTGCGGTGCCTATACCGCCGTCGACAGGGCGGAGACGACAGAGGGTCGCATCAGCTGCTGGAAGGCAAACGCTGTCGGCCCTGCCCTTCTGGCACGGGCATGTGCGGAGTACGGTATCACGCTTGTACACATCAGCTCTGACTACGTCTTTGATGGTGTGCGCGCATCTCACGACGAGCTAGAGCCCCTCTCGCCTCTCTCCGTGTACGGGCAGGCGAAAGCTGCGGGTGATCTGGCCGTGGCGGGCTGTCCGAGCCCCTACATCGTACGCTCGAGCTGGGTGATCGGTGACGGCAGAAACTTTGTCAGGAGTATGGCGGCCTTGTCTGACCGTGTGGCCGATGCCGGTGACGAGCTGGATCACGTGACGGTGGTTGACGACCAAAACGGGAGGCTGACCTTTACCGACCAGATGGCTGAAGGGATCTTCCACCTGCTGCGGGAGCATGCTCCCTACGGCACCTATGACCTGACCGGCTCCGGTCACACCAAGAGTTGGTATGAGATAGCCTCTGAGGTATTTGAGTTGAGGAACGCTAATAGTTCCGCTGTCATCCCCGTGTCGACGGCGGAGTACTATGGGAGCTCCGAGGGTCCCATTGCTTTGAGACCGCAACACAGTACCCTCTCCCTTGACAAGGTGAGATCAGTCGGGTTTATTCCACGTGACTGGGAGGACGAGCTCAAGGAATACGTCGCACGACTGCCCCGATAGAGTCTACGTGATCCATGCGAGCGGAGTGCGAGGAGGGATAGGTGGTTTACCATGTCCTGTGCGTTTGATCCGGCGAATATCATTGTCACGGGCGGCTGTGGCTTTGTAGGCAGCAACTTCGTCCGCCATGTCGTCGAGAGTCATCCCGGCGTGCGCTTGACAGTGCTCGACAAGCTCACCTACGCAGGAAGCCCCGAGAGCCTCGCTGGTCTTCCAGAGGGTAGGGTAAGACTCGTGGTGGGTGATGTCTGTGACGTCGAGCTGCTCGAGCGCATCGCCCCCGGGCACGATGCCATCGTCCACTTTGCCGCCGAGAGCCACAACGACAACTCCATTGTGGACCCCGATCCATTCATTCGGACTAACGTCGAAGGTACCTTTCGCCTACTCGAGGTTGTGCGCAGACATGGATTGCGCTACCACCATGTCTCTACCGACGAGGTGTATGGTGACCTTGCCCTTGATGAGCCTCGCCGCTTCCGACCCGAGGACCCCTATCGCCCCTCGAGTCCCTACAGCTCTACCAAGGCGTCCTCCGACCTGCTCGTGCGTGCCTGGGTACGTACCTACGGCATTTGCGCGACGATATCGAACTGCTCGAACAACTATGGCCCCTACCAGCATGTGGAGAAGTTCATACCACGTCAGGTCACCAACATCATCTGTGGTGTGCGCCCCAAACTCTACGGAGATGGCAGGAATGTGCGTGATTGGATCCACACCGAGGATCACTCCCGTGCCGTATGGGACATCCTCACGCGAGGGCGCCAAGGGGAGACCTACCTCATCGGAGCGGATGGCGAGAGGAGTAACCTCGACGTGCTTCAGACTATCCTTGAGCGCATGGGTCGTCCCCTAGACGCGTTCGATTGGGTGCGCGACCGCCCGGGCCATGACCGCCGCTACGCCATCGATCCATCCAAACTTCGCGAGGAGCTTGGATGGAAGCCCATCCACACAAGCTTCTCCGAGGGGATTGATCGGACCATCACCTGGTATCGCGATAACGAGTGGTGGTGGCGTCCAATGAAGGCGGCTACCGAGGCGCGGTACGGAAGACAGGGTAAGTGAGTGTGGCGCTATCGCGTGGGTGACTACCGTGCCCTTTGTGAGATTCGCGATGGAGAGCTCGTGGTGCTCGTCCTTGAAATTGGCCATCGGCGCAACATCTACGAAAACTAACGGTGGTGCCGTTTTGCTGCATCCGGGTGGGTACATGATACCGCTCGGTCCACTCACTATGCCCTGCACATGGAGTAAATGTTCAGTTTTGTTTATGCTCTTACACGGGCGGGTACATACAGCTATGCTTCTGACAGCACAGGTGGAAGATTGGATGATATGAAGGTCGTTATTCTGGCGGGGGGCTTCGGATCGCGCATCAGCGAGGAGAGTCACCTACGCCCCAAGCCCATGATCGAAATCGGTAGGTACCCCATCCTGTGGCACATCATGAAGGGCTACTCCCACTTCGGCTTCAACGACTTCGTGATCTGCGCGGGGTACAGGCAGGACGTGATCAAGGAGTACTTCGAGGACTACTTCCTGCACCGAAGCGACGTGACCTTTGACTTCACCAACGGTCAGCGCGACATGGTGGTCCACAACACCTCGGTGGAGCCTTGGCGTGTCACCGTCGCCGACACCGGCTACGCTACCATGACGGCGGGCCGGATCAATCGCATACGGCCCTACGTCGACGATGAGCCGTTCATGCTCACGTACGGCGACGGCGTCTCTGACGTCGACCCCAACGACATCCTCGCCTTCCACAGGGCATCGGGTGCTATCGTCACGCTCACCGCCGTCAAGGCCTCCCAACGCTTCGGCGTGCTCGACATCGACGACGAGGGTGGCGTGGGGGACTTCCGCGAGAAGAGCGACAGCGATGACGCATACATCAACGGCGGCTTCATGGTCTGTGAGCCGGGGGTGTTCGATGTCATCAACCAGCGAGAGGACCCGGACGGGGACGACTTCTCTGGCGTGACCCTCGAGGCGTTGGCACGATCCGGCAAGCTCTCGGCATATCGCTACGACGGCTTCTGGAGCTGCATGGACACCCAGCGTGACATGCAGCAGCTGATAGCGCTCTGGAACGCGGGGAACGCCCCCTGGAAGGTGTGGTGACATGCCGCCTAAGCTCGTTGGCACGGGTCTGCGCGATCGGCTGTCCTCCTTCTTCGGGGGAAGAGGCGTGCTCGTCACCGGCTCGACCGGCTTCAAGGGTTCTTGGCTCTGCCGCACCCTGCTGCACCTGGGTGCCAAGGTGTCGGGCTATGCGCTTGAACCTCCCACGAACCCGAGTCTGTTTGACTTGGTAGGCCTGGGCAACCAGATGGACCAGACGGTGGCGGACGTGAGGGACCTCGACGCCCTCAGGCACTGCTTCGAGCGCACCTGTCCTCACGCCGTGCTTCACCTCGCTGCCCAGCCCTTGGTCATCGACTCCTACCAGAGGCCCCGCCACACCTATGAGACCAACGTCATGGGGACGGTCAACGTGCTCGAGTGCGTGCGCTCGTGCGAGAGCGTCAGGACCTTCCTCAACGTGACCACAGACAAGGTGTACGAGAACCTCGAGCGTCCGGGCTACGGCTACAAGGAGGATGACAAGCTCGACGGCTTCGACCCGTACTCCAACTCCAAGAGCTGCTCGGAGCTCGTGACGCACTCCTACGCGAGAAGCTTCTTCGCCCCAGGCGCCCTTGGAGCCGCAGCTGGCCGCTGCGCCATCTCGACGGCTCGGGCGGGCAACGTCATCGGCGGCGGTGACTTCGCAGACAACAGGATCGTTCCCGACTGCGTGCGCGCCGCTCGGTCGGGAACTGTCATGACCATACGCAACCCCAGCTCGGTGCGGCCCTACCAGCACGTCCTCGAGCCCCTGCTGCTGTACCTGACCCTCGTCATGAGGCAGGATGAGGATGCGAGCCTCGCGGGGTGGTACAACGTCGGCCCAGATGACGCCGACTGCGTGACGACGGGCCAGATCGTGGAGATGTTCGCCAATGCGTGGGGCGATGGCTTCTCCTTCGAGGCGCGTCGCGTGGACGGGCCCCACGAGGCAGGCCTCCTGAGGCTCGACAACTCGAAGGCAAAGGACAAGCTTGGCTGGCAGCCCGTCTGGGACGTGCGTGAGGCAGTGAGGAGAACGGTCGAGTGGTCCCGCGCCTGGGTCGTCGGGGGTACCGCCGCCGCGTCTGATACCATGGACAAGCAGATCGATGACTACCTAGAGGAGCTGATATAGTGGCGTTTGAGGGCAAGAGCGAGGCAGAGGCGAGGGAGGAGATCCTCTCCCTCGTGAGCGAGTACTGTGACAGCTACCACAACCAGGGCAAGCCCTTCGCCCCGGGGGACCGGATCAGCTACGCGTCGCGCGTCTACGATCACAGTGAGATGGTCAACCTCGTTGACGCGTCTCTTGACTTCTGGCTCACGGCAGGACCGTGGACCGCCAAGTTCGAGCGCGCCTTCGCTCGCTACCTTGGCGTGCGCTTCGCCAGCGTGGTCAACTCGGGGTCCTCTGCGAACCTCCTCGCGTTCGCGACCCTGACGGCACCCGAGCTCGGCGAGCGGGCCATCCGTCGTGGCGACGAGGTCATCACCGTTGCCGCAGGCTTTCCCACCACCATCACGCCCATCATCCAGTTTGGTGCCGTGCCGGTCTTCATTGATGTCACCGTCCCCCAGTACAACGTAGACGTTACGCGTCTTGAGGCTGCCCTCAACCCCGGCAGGACCAAGGCCGTCATGATGGCGCACACCTTGGGCAATCCCTTCGACCTCGCCGCCGTCAAGGCCTTCTGCGACGAGCATGGGCTCTGGCTCGTCGAGGACAATTGCGACGCCCTCGGCTCGCGCTACACGATTGACGGCACGCCCCGTCTTACGGGGACCATCGGCGACATCGGCACCTCGTCCTTCTACCCCCCGCATCACATGACGATGGGGGAGGGTGGGGCCACCTATACCGACGACCCCAAGCTCAACGTTATCATGCGCTCCATACGCGACTGGGGTCGCGACTGCCGCTGTGCCTCGGGCCAGGACAACCTCTGCGGACACCGTTTTGACGGGCAGCACGGTGAGCTTCCCAAAGGCTATGACCACAAGTACGTCTACTCGCACTTTGGCTACAACCTCAAGGCGACGGACCTGCAGGCGGCCGTCGGCTGCGCCCAGCTCGAGAAGTTTCCCTCCTTCGTGGAGAGACGCAGGCACAACTGGGCGTATCTGCGAGAGGCGCTCGAGCCCGTCTCTGACAGGCTCATCCTTCCCGAACCCGCCCCGCACTCGGAGCCGAGCTGGTTTGGCTTCCTCATGACCTGTCGTGAGGGGACGGAGCGCAAGAGGGTTGTGCCCGCCGTCGAGGCGGCCGGCGTGCAGACGAGGATGCTCTTCGCGGGCAATATCGTCCGTCACCCCTGCTTTGACAGCATCCGTGGCAGCGACGCCTACCGCGTGGTGGGGGACCTCGACGTCACCGACCGCATCATGCGCGACACCTTCTGGGTGGGGGTCTACCCGGGCATGACCGACGAGAAGCTCGACTACATGGCTATGGCCATCGCAGGCGCCGTGAGGGGGGCCTGAGCCATGCGCGTAGCGGACTACATGGCGCAGTTTATCGTGGGCTATGGCATCACGGACCTGTTCTCGGTGGTCGGCGGTGGTGCCATGCACCTCAACGATGCCTTTGGTCACCACGGAGGCCTGCATGTGACCTACAACCACCATGAGCAGGCCTGTGCCATGGCAGCAGAGAGCTACGCCCGCCTGACGGGGCGTATCGCGGCAGTCTGCGTCACCACGGGTCCTGGTGGCACCAACGCGATCACCGGCGTGCTCGGGGGGTGGCTCGACTCCATCCCCATGCTCGTGATCTCGGGTCAGGTGAAGTTCACGACGACAGTCGCGTCCTGCCCCGAGCTCGGACTCCGCCAGCTTGGGGACCAGGAGTGGCATATCGTCGACACGGTGAGGGACATGACCAAGTATGCCGTGATGGTCACCGATCCCCTTAGGGTCTCCTACCACCTCGAGAAGGCTCTCTACGCCGCGACGCACGGGCGCCCGGGCCCCTGTTGGGTGGACGTCCCTCTTAACGTACAGGCCGCAGAGATCGACCTCGATGACCTCGTGCACTTCGATGCCTCTCGGGAGGGTGTCGGTAGCCTTCCAGCACGGGAGTATCCTGAGCCCGTCTCTGCCGCAATCGTCTCCGACCTGTTTGCCAGGGTCCATGCCGCCAAGGCACCGGTCATCCTTGCCGGTGGTGGCATCCGGACTGCCCATGCCTACGATGAGTTCCGATCCTTCATAGCGAAGCTGCAGATCCCCGTCTGCACTGCGTGGAACGCGCACGACCTCATGGCTGACGATGACGAGCTCTACGCGGGACGTCCCGGCACGGTGGGGACGCGTGGGGGGAACTTCGTGATTCAGAATGCCGATCTTGTCATATCCCTTGCGTGTCGCATGAATGTGCGGCAGGTGAGCTATAACTGGGAGAACTTCGCGAGGGGAGCCTACCTGGTTGCCGTCGACATCGACGAGGCGGAGCTTGCAAAGCCAACCCTGAGCATCGATCTGCCGATCCACGCTGATATTAGGGACTTCTTGGGCGTGGCAAATCGCCATCCGGAATGCTTTGACAGGTCCGAGCACCAGAGCTGGCATGAGTTTTGCCAGAACCTGAATCGTCGCTATCCGGCAGACCTCCCCGCCTACAAGGAGAGGCGCACGCCAGTAAACCCCTATTACTTCCTCGATGTGCTGTCACGGCGCTTGCCCGCTGACCAAGTCACGGTTACGAGCAATGGCGCGGCCTGTGTCTGTTCGTTCCAGACGATGCGGATCAAGCAAGGACAGCGCCTCTTTACTAACTCTGGTGTCGCCTCGATGGGCTATGGCCTGCCTGCGGCCGTGGGAGCTGCGGTGGCGAGGGGAGGAGGCAGCGTCTTGTGCATCGAGGGTGACGGATCCATCATGATGAACCTGCAGGAGTTGGAGACGATCTCCTACAACGGGCTTAACGTGAAGGTCGTCATTCTCAACAACGACGGGTACCACTCCATCCGCCAGACGCAGACCAATACGTTCAACGCGAACTTCTGTGGTGTGGATAAGGACAGCGGCGTAGGAAGCCCCAACTGGGGCAGGGTGGCGGCAGCATTCGATCTCCCGTTCGTTCGCATCGACAGTACTGACGGTCTTACGGCTGCCATAGATGCCCTCCTTGCCACCGATGGACCAGTTGTCTGCGAGGCGGTTGTTGGTCACGAGCAGAACTTCGAACCTAAGCTCTCGTCGAGGAGGCTCGACGATGGCACCATTATCTCGCCATCCCTAGAGGACATGAGTCCATTTTTGAGTAGGGAGGAGATGGCCCAGAACAGGTTCGGGGGCTAGGCATCACGCTACCCATGATACGAAAAAGTGCATTATAACACGAAAGGAGCAGGGTCATGAATCAGGTTGGTAGGAAGATGGTCGATATCCTCAAGTCTCTCAAGGAGGAGTATGGTTGCGTTGCCGTGAAGGCTGAGTTTGAGGCCGAGGGTTCAAGGACGGACGAGATGATCATGCTCACCGAGGTCCTGAATACGGTCAATATGCCCCTGACCATCAAGATCGGAGGTTGCGAGGCAGTGCGCGACCTGGATCAATGCAAGCTCCTTGGTGCGAGTGGCATCATGGCGCCGATGATCGAGACCCCCTTTGCGCTCTCTAAGTTCAAAGGTGCTGCTCGAAAGGTCTACGGAGACGCGATGGGTGGCATTAACTGGGTGATCAATGCGGAAACCAAAACCTGCAAGGAAAATTATTCCGACATTCTTGCCGAAGGGCAGGGCTTCTTGGACATGGTCGGCATCGGGCGCGTAGACTTCTCCGCATCCTGTGGCCTCACGCGTGCGGATATCAACAATGACTTCATGCTCGAGAGCTGCATCGACCTCGCCAAGCAGTCACGCGGTGCCGGGTTGAAGGTTGCCTTTGGTGGCGGTATCTCGTTTGACGCCATCCCCTTCATTAAGGCCATGGCCCCTTATGCAGATCGCTTTGAGACGCGTAAGGTGCACTTTGAGGTGACTGACGACGAGAGGATCCTCAAAGGCGGCATCCTTTCTGCCATGAGGTTCGAGACGCTTTACCTTGAGAACAAGTGCACCTACTATGACTCGATGGCGAACGAGGACCGCTCGCGTCTTAAGATGATGCGTGAGCGGATCGAGAGGGCCGAGGCGTAGGCGGGGCAAAGAAGATCCGCGCGGGTTCCTGGGAGGCTTCTGGTGAGTAGACGCCTTGTCATATTTGATGCCGATGGGACGCTGGTAGATACCGTCGAGGACGTGGCTGAGTGCTTCAATCAGGCGTTGGTGGCCGCAGGTTACCCCTCGAGTACGCTCGAGGGCGTGTCTGCGCAGTTGGGAAAGCCCCTTGAGGAGATCGTCAGGGGCATCCTCCCTCCGGACGTCGCAAGAGAAGACGCCGTTGTCACGGCGGTCTCGCAGGCCTATCGGAAGGCATACGCGTCTTCTCCCAAGTCAAGGACCCGTCCTTACCCAGGAGTTAGCAAGGCCCTGCGACAGTTGCTCGACAGCGGCATGCAAATTGCGGTGAACAGCAACAAGCCCCATGATAACCTTGTCAGGCTGATGGATAGGTTCTTCAGCGACCTGCCTCTTTTGGTTTCCGGCTATGGCAACGTTGGGATCAAAAGCGCCAAGCCCGATCCCGAGGGCGCACGATGGCTTATGACTAAGGCCAAGGTGACTCCCGCCGAGACGCTGTACGTCGGTGACACTCGCATCGATGTGGATACGGCCAGCAACGCAGGGGTAGGTTGCGTTGTGGTCGCTTGGGGTCAGGGGACCGACGAGCTTTACCGTGATCCTAGGATCGAACGCGTCGTTATGGACACTGATGAGCTGATTGCTGCATGTGGGAGATGATCGTATGAGTCGTGATATCAGGCGCGCGTTCGTCACGGGTGCGACCAGCATGGTCGGCTCGTCTGTTGTGCGTGCATGCTTGGAAGAGGGGATGGAGGTCATCGCCGCCGTTCGACCTCACTCCAGGCGCATGGGAAACCTCCCTGATAATGAGGGGGTGTCCCAGCTTGAGTGCGAGTTGAGCTCTCTTGCCCAACTTGATACCTCTCAGATCGAACCCTGTGACGCCTTCTTCCATATTGCATGGGCGGGGTCGGCGGGTCCAGTTCGTGACGACGCACAGCTCCAGACCGCAAACATCGGCTATGCTGTGGCGGCCGCCCAGCTCGCAAGTCGCCTTGGATGTCGTGTCTTTGTCGGAGCTGGGTCTCAGGCGGAGTGTGGTCGCGTTGATGGAGACATCACCGTAAACATGGTCGGGGTGCCCGAGACGGGATATGGCATAGCCAAGCAAGCCTCATGTCAAATGACGAGGCTTGTGTGCGAGCGCGTTGGTATGGACCATGTGTGGTCTCGCATTCTGAGCGTGTATGGTCCGGGGGATGCCCCCCACACCATGGTCATGAATGTGATCAGAGATGCCCTGCGAGGTGTCGACCCACCTTGCACGAAGGGGGAGCAGCTTTGGGACTATCTCTATGCTGATGACTGCGGTAGAGCGCTGTTGGCCATGGCACATGGTGGTAGATCTGGTTATGTCTACCCAGTGGGGAGTGGCACATGCAGGCCCTTGGCTGATCTCATCTGGCAGATATGCGATGCTTGCGCCACCGGGGCCGTTCCTAAGCTGGGCGCGATCCCATACTACGACAAGCAGGTCATGCATCTGAGAGCGGACATACGGTCTCTTACGGAAGACACCGGCTTCAGCCCGACCGTATCGTTTGATGAGGGGATTGACCGGACCATCAAGTGGTGCAGGGGGCAGGATGGTTGACGAGGCGGATCAGGGTGGGGAGGCTAGGAAGATCTCGGTGGTGGTACCTTGCTACAACGAGGCCGATAATGTCATACCCATGCATGACGCGATCACAGAGCAGTTCGCGAAGGCGCTGCCCGGCTACGACTATGACATCATCTTCATCGACAACTGCTCCACGGACGGCACCCGTGATAAGCTGCGCCTTCTGTGTGCCCAGGACGAGCGTACCCGCGTGATCCTCAACTCTCGCAACTTCGGGCAGTTCAACTCCCCGTTCTATGGCATGTGTCAGGCGGACGGTGATGCGGTCATCACCATCTGCTGCGATTTTCAGGATCCTGTCGACCTCATCCCCAAATTCGTTCACGCTTGGGAGGAGGGGCATACGGTCGTCTCTGCCATCAAGACGAACTCAGATGAGGGTAGGGTGCTACGCCTGCTCAGGACCTGCTACTACAAGCTTATCCGCAAGATGAGCGACGTGAGTCAGATCGAGCACTTCACTGGGACGGGACTCTATGACCAACGCTTCATACAAGTCCTCAAGGATCTCGACGACCCCCAACCCTTCCTTCGTGGCATTGTCGCGGAACTTGGTCCTGCCAACCGTAAGGACATACCGTATCGCCAGGCAGGCAGGCGGGCCGGCAAGACGCACAACAGCTTCACGACCCTCTATGATGCCGCCATGCTCTCCTTCACGAGCTATACCAAGGTGCCCCTAAGGCTTGCGACGATAGGCGGCTTTGTCGTCTCGGCCATTACCCTCCTGCTTGCGGTGGTATTCCTTGTCTTGAAGCTCTTGAACTGGAACCAGTATGCGGCGGGTATGGCACCTCTGGTCATCCTGGTCCTTTTGATCGGGTCTACGCAGACCTTCTTTATAGGACTTCTGGGGGAGTATGTCCTCACGATCAACTCGCGTACCATGAAGCGGCCGCTCGTCGTCGAGGAGGAACGCCTCAACTGGCCAGCTGACAGGCCAAGGAAGGGGGAGGGGCCGCGCGAGTAGCCCGTTTTGGTGAGGTCCTACTTCGTCTCTCGGCACCGGATCACGAGTGCCTGTTTCAGTCGGGTATCCTTGACGCGAGCTTCGGCAGGGCAGTGGTTAACGTGGCCGTGTCATGTGGTGATGCAGGGTGTTACCTGCTCGTGGTCAAACGGAGCTCAGACCAAAACGGGAGGAAGCAAAGATAGCCCTCCCTCAATCCCTTGCCGGCGGCTTTGGCAGCTGGCTTTCCTCGGCACTCTCATGGGCACGTGAGAGCTCGTGCGAATAGGGCACAAGAAACGAGATTACGAGCAGGACCATCGTGGCGAGGTAGGACCATGCGGCACCCGTGATGCCAAAGAGCTCCGTCGCGACGGGGCAGAGCAGCGCGGCGAGCGCGGCGGCGATGACGTTGCCCACGATCAGGCTGTTCTGCCTTCGCATGATCGCCATGACGGACGTGAGGAGCATCGCGACGGCAAGAAAGCCCCCGCCTGTCACCAACACAACAAGCTCGATCACATAAGGCGAGAGGTCGGCGGCATAGAGTGCGCTCAGGATGGGAATGCCGAGGATGGCGGCCGCGACATCGCAGGCTATCGTGATGGCGACGATCAAGGCGATGATACGCCTGACGGTGGAGCTAAAGCCCCTCACGTCATGCCGTGCCCAACTCAGGCCGAGGGGAGTGAGGTTGGGGTTGTATATGAAGCTCGACAGCATGCTCACGACGAAGGTTGGCATGGCGAGGTAGCCATAGTAGGCCTGATGCAGGTCGTCCAGCCTCGCGTCGATCGCGTACTTGGGAGCGTTGGTGAGGTAGTACTGGAGGGAGGTGACGAGCGCGAGCGCGAAGCAGGCGAGGAGCAGCCTGCCCACCTTTCCAGGCAAGAACCCTTGTCCTGGCTGGGGCAGCTTGTGGCGAAGCCGTGCCCAGATGCACTCGCAGACGGCGAAGAGGGTCGTGTAGGCCGTGGCTAAGGCTAGGGCAGGGAGCTGGTCACGCAGGATGATAATGGCCGCGACATAGAGGGCGATCGTGGTCAGAAGGCGCGCCGTCAGGACCTTGCCCGCCACATCGAGCCTGCCCTCGCGCTGATACTCCCCGTGGTACACGTCCTCGACGCAGTCTACGAGCTTGAACAGCAGCATGAGGAAGACCACCACCGTCTTGTCGGGTGGGTAGCCGACGCTTACGGCGTTGCGGGCGAGCAGTGCTGTGCCTAAGGCAAGCATGAGGAGGCTCGTCGCGATGCGCGAGACGCCATACTCTGCAAAGGAGTACTCTCCCGTAGTGTCTGAGGCTTGGTACGCCCGCTCCCCCCACTTCCCTATGGTGAGGAAGAGGTTGGCGTGCGCGTAGGCCAGCGTGAAGACGCCCGCCGCCGTCGCGTCGCAGACATGGCTTATCACGATGACCACGATGACGCTCTGGAACGCCATGAGCAGGCCACTCACGGTGTTCCAGAGGTAGGCGGACCTCATGACGTCCTCTTGTATGGGTTTGTCGAACCTCACCGAAACCTCTCGTCTGGTAGCTTCCGTCATTGGACACCAAGAGGCCTAGCGCTTGAGCAGGTAGGTCTCGGACGAGACGTAGCCCTCATTAGCGCCCATGTAGCCCTTGATGTACGTCCAGTTGGCGTAGCCGAGCCTCCCTGCCACCTCCCTCGCCCTTTCCTCACCCGTCCGGTCGCTAGGAGCGTCATACATGTCAACGTAGAGCACCACCTCGTCCGGGTTGCCCTTGGACGCGAGGTAGGCGGCGATGCCCGCCGAGGCGGGGTCCTTCTCCACGTGGACGTCCTCGAACTCCATGAGCTGCGGCACGTCTGCGGTGATGGAGAGGTTTGCACTGTCTGTGGTCTTGCTCCGTCCTACAATGTAGACGCAGGGGTCGGCGGCGTAGGGCGCCATGGCCTCTTGCTGCGCATAGGCTTCCTCTCCAAGGTAGGCAGGCTTATAGAGCATGGCAAAGACAAGCGATACCACGGCGAGCGCCCCGATAACAAGCCTGAGCTGGCGGCTATGCGGCTCCAGAGGCATTGAGCGAAACCATGTGTCTAAGGACACTGCTACGGCTGCCGAGATTAGTGGGCAAATATTATAGATAAATCTTGGCTCCTCAAAGAGAGCTATAAGGGCGATGATGAGAAGGTAAAGAAAGGCGGGCGCGATGATGCTGGGGGTATGTGGCGTCAGTGCGGTATCCTCGTTACGAGCCGCCTGCTTGGAGCGTAGGATTCCCCATACTGAAAGCCCCCACGTCAAGATCGCGACGGGCATAGCCTGTATTATCAGCCTTCCGAACGTCGAGAGCCTCTCGGGCCACGCGGGGACGTTGAGCAGGGCGGTGAGCGCCCCCTCGCCCGACATCGCGATCGAGGGATTCCTTCCAGCGCGTAGGTTCGTGAGGGCGGCGGGCCACGCGAGC
>ERZ773263.620-NODE-620-length-24030-cov-3.115871_pt1 | contig 24030 bp, 21 predicted proteins | sample MGYA00511076_ERZ773263 | MGnify/ENA primary metagenome ERZ773263 (study PRJEB29015, sample SAMEA2738155) | human oral metagenome | biome: human oral; feature: human-associated habitat; material: saliva | place: China | collected 2195 ... | reverse complement strand
GACCTGTCGCCTCAAAGGGAATGCCGTAATACATTTTGTCGTCAGGCTGAGGACTCCATAGAGTAATTTTGGGACCAATCTTTGTTGACCACTCATACTGTTTGGGGTGCAGTTCATTAACGATGTTGATAAACGTTTGGGCTACGTCTAACGATTCAGCAGTGATGTGAAAGTATCCTTTCACTGTGGTTGAGACTACCATGGTTGACCCCTTTCGTTATTGTGCGCTCACTACTGTGAGTCTGATGTGGGTGCGTTTATTTAGTGCACCACAATTCAGTCAAGGCCGAGAGCGACAGCGATACCGTCCTGAATGGTCTCCAGCTCATGGTCTTCCACATGGCCGATGCGGCTCGTGAGTCGGGATTTATCGACGTTTGTCACCTGATTGCACACAGCAATTGATTCTCGGTTGTTGACGTGAACCGTGGGGTTGATGGTGTTGGTACGACGCTGCTTGTTTGGGGACGTGATATAAACGACTTGGACGACACCGGATCGCTGGTTGATACCATCGTTGCTCACGATAACGGCAGGTCGACCGGACCAGATTTCATTGCCGACGGTTCCGCCACCAGGTACGGGTGCGGCTTCGACGAACCAAACGTCGCCTTGGCGGATAGTACGCATGTGCGCTCCTTTCGAGTAGGAGAGTAGGGGATTAAGTAGATAGAGTGTGAGGGTGCCACATTGCCCCTGGGAAATCCCAGGGGCAATGTGGCAGGAGGACGGCATGAGGGCTTGTCAGTCCTTGTCCGTCGTCGAATCACTTGGATTCGCAGTAAGACCAGCAACAATGCTTCGAATCTGATCGAGATCGTTCTGTGCTGGTTGGGTGGCGTCCACCTGCGCAGTCGCACTCTGATCGGGGATTGCATCCTCGATGGCATCGAGGACATCATCCTCGTCAACGACGATCGCGTCGACAGCATGGTTCTCACCATCGTCATCAACATCGTTACCGGAGGCGGGGTTGGTCAGCGAATCAACGATGAGGTTGTAATCGCTGACAATTCGCGCCGACAGCGTGGTGCCATGAGAAAGAACGAAGAGAGAGTTCTTGGCGCGCGTGAACGCGACGTAGTAGAGCCTCTTCTTCTCTTCCGACATGTCGGACTGGTCCTTGTAGATGACAACGACGTTGTCAAACTCAAGGCCCTTCACGCCATGGACCGTCGACACGATTAGATCCGCCTTTGTTTCAAGGTTGCGAATCTTGCGTTCCTCGTTGTTGCGATGCATAAGAGCATCGCGAATCGAGTTATGGCGAATCTCGTGGTCCAGGATGCACTTCTTCAGACGATCGAAGAAGACGCTCTTGGTGATGATGCCTGCCTGGTATTCGTACACCCAACCCTGGATAGTGAGGGCGGACGCAGTCCACCATTCACTAGCCATCTTGGCGAGTGCTGCCTGAGCGTTCGGGTTGTTACCCGGACCCCGGCTCACGAGTTCCTTGGTAAACACGAACGACGCATTCGCCGGATCGACTGCCTCGATGTCGCTCCAGTGGTGCTCGATGAACGACGAGAAGAACGTCGACGCGCGACGCCGATCAGAGATCATCGAGATGACCGAGCGACCGGGGAAGAGTTCCTCCAGACGCTTCTGGACAGCGAACGCCTCTCGGCGGGTGAACGCCAAGAACGCAACCTGTTCTCCACGATTCAGGCATTCCTGGATGTAGGAGTTGACGTGCTTCGAGAGAAGCATCGGTAGGTCGGTGAGGAACTTCCTATCAGCCGTGTAGTGCTCGTGCACCACACGCACCTTCTCCTGGAAGGAGTTTGCCGTCACAGGGGTCAGCGAGTTGGCTCGCAGACGGATCTGTGCAAACTGGTTTGCCTCGATCTCGGACAGGAGGTGGACATTGGCCATGTCCAGGACTTCCTGGTTAGATCGATAGTTGGTTTCCAGCTTGTAGGGCGTGAAGACACCGGATGATTCGAGTGCATTCAGAGCCTTCGGGTTGGCAGACCTGAATTCGTAGAGCGTCTGTGAGCAATCCCCCACAATAAAGAGCGAACAGCCCAGCTTGTTCACCAGACGAAGCAGGTAGATGAACTCGAAGACCGAGTTATCTTGAACCTCGTCGATGATGAGGTGACGGATGTTCAACCCGGCAGGCAGCGGCATCTTGTCGATCATCTGGTAAGCCAGGATGATCTCAAGCTCTAGCGATGTCTGCTTGATGAGGTTGAGTGCGTCAACCGTCTGCTCCAGGTGTGACTCGATGAAGTTGTTCAGCGCGGTGTGGGCACCCTCAGAGTTACGACCCTCCAGCCTGCGCAGCTTTTCAGCAAACTGGAACGCGAACGGATCCTTGGGCATGTAGATGCCCAAGGAGTTAGCGATCGTCTCCACAGAGCTCAGCTCGTGGGTAGGAAAGTACGTCATGTACAGATCGTGAATCATTCGCGCGATCGTCATGGAACGAACATCGGGGTTCTTACGGATGATGTTGTCCGCTGCCGCGTTGGTGAACGACAAGACAGTGATGTCAGCCGGATTGACACCGCACAGGCTGAGCTGCTGGATACGCTCAAGAATGACAGTGCTCTTGCCAGCCCCTGCGCCTGCCTGAGTCAGGATGAGCGGTTCAGTCGAGCGCACAGCAGCAAGCTGCTGAGGCGAGAGCTGTCGCTGCACAGGAATAGTCTTGATGGTCTCGGGTGCACGCTCCAGCTGATCACGCTTGCTACCGAGGTCGCTGAGCGTGTCGTTCATCAGCAAGTTCATATTCTGCTTGACCAGGAGCGAAGCGGTCTGGGGATCGCAGAGCATGTTGATGGACGCGTAGATCTTCTTGTATGCAGATAGCGGAACGTTGTACTGCTCCATGTAGCGCAGCTCGTAGACCATCTGAGCCAACTGCTCATCGTCGTACGAGTGCTTCTTCGACACAAGAGCGTCAATGACATCGTGGATGTCATCGGCAATGTCATCGCTGCTCCAGCGCTGCGCACTGTCCGTGATGTTGTCGTAGACGCTGTAGTCGGCATAGAACTCAGCCAGCGTGTCAAGGAAGCCGCGCTTACGCGAGTGGTTGATTCCGGTGGCTCGGAAGATCTCATCCCACGGCAGGTGCTCTGCGTCCTCAGCAGGAGCGTAGCTCCAGTCAGCGATGGCCCATGCCTGGTTGGCAGCGCTCATCTTGGAAGACTTGCTGGGGAACGTGCTGATGGTCGTGCTGAGCAGGGTGGCGCGAGTGCGGTAGCTCTCGTCCTCTGTGATGATGAACGAGTCATCGGCTTCATCATCGAACAGATCGATGTCATCATCGTCGACCTCGATGAAGTCAGGATCGTCAGGATCGATGGTGTCAAGATCGTTGATGAGATGGGCGAGCATCTGATCGCTGAGATCATCGATGTCTTCGTCCTGCTTGGGTGGGACAACATAGAGCACAGTACGGTAAGAGATCTGCAAGTCCTTGACCTTGGTCTTGCCGCTGTTGTCCTCGCGCATAGCGAGACCCTGTACGTGGCACGATGCCCAGATGTCAAACGTGTCGGTGTCGTCGGTGAGACGCACAGCGAACTGGTCCATATCATCGGGGACAGGCAGGGTCATACGACCGTAGCCCTGCTCGTAAGCACGCTTCACGATGGTGCCGGTTGGAACGATGCGACTGGTGACTGCGTTGGAGGTCTGCGACACCTTGTAGCGCAGGTCTGTGGTTCCCATGGTGGTGCGATCCAGTCCCATGGGATAGCGGCCTGGGATAACAGAGCTGTTGAGCAAGCCCTGCTTCTTCCCACGACCGGTCAGGTGCGACGAGAAGTATTTGGGCGTCACAGCCTTAATGGTGCGCGCCTTGTTAGCTTCGACAGCAGTGCTGAACTTGGCTGCTTCGTCGATATTATCGAGGAGGATGGGCATATGAGCCCTCCTTTCTTTTTGAATAAAGTGACAAGAATTGAATAAATGTGCGCATGCGCACTATCGATCGGCCCGTCCGCGTGTGTTGCCAACAGGCCGACCGATGAGAATGGTGATTGGGATTGGTGATCACACGAGCTTGTATCCGACGATCTCCATATCGTCACCAGTGTCGGGATCGATGAGAGTCCCGACATCAGGCAGATCGCTCAGCGGCTGGTCGTAGAGACAACCGTTCTCGTCTGTGTAGACGATGTGCACCGAGTCAAGGTTCTTGTTGAGCTTGGGTTTGATGGGCAGATCGTAGAGTGTAAGAACGGCATCGATCTGTTTCTTCCACGCTGGAGCCAAGGTTGTGTCGATGAGATCGTTGAGATCTTCCTTCGTCTCGATGCCTTCGAGCATGCGGGGTGTCGTGCGCAGATACTGTGCAGCGCGGCGTCGGCTCTTATCGGTGATGATGGTGTTGTAATGATCGTTGGGGTCGTTTTCTCGCAGCCAATACCAGCCATTGTCAAGTGCATACATGGGCGCACCGGTTCGCGCATCAGAAAGATGGAGATCGATGAGCTGGCGAAGCCACGGGAACGCCCGAAGGATGTGGTCATGGACCATGCCACAGTCATCGGGTTCGTTGTCGAAGAAGAACCCGTCATCATCTTGGCGCTCGTAGTACACCTCGCCAGTAACGCTGATGCGGTCATCGTTAATGCCGTATGTGGCGATGACCTTGATGCGAGTGCCGTTAAACTCAGTGATGATGTCCTCTACGGTATGCGTGCATGTGTAACGCATGGAAGCTCCTTATGTGTCGGTGATGAGAGATGTGGATGTGGTTCGCCTACGCAACGTTTGTTACGTAGGCGAACCGATTAGAAGCGGGTAAGAATCGGTGTCTTACCGCTGTCTGAGATGAGATCCTCAAGAGCTCCATCAGTGAGATACTCACCTTGCGCAGAGATCCATGCTGGAGCCATGTCAACCATACGGAGGTATCGGAAGAACACCATTCCGTCGAAAGTGATGACAGATCCACCAGGGAGCTGAGAAATCTTTATCAGAAGGTTATCCCCAGAGGGGTAAGTGGTAACCGAGATCATTGTCGATCCTTTCTGTTTGATTAGTTGTTCGCAGCAGAGAGCAGAGAGTCCTCGATGAAACCTCGAATAGCACGAACGGCAGGGCGTGCGCCTTGATCTTTCAGGTATGTTTCTGCCACCAATCGATCGATGGTGTCATCGTCGATGGGGTCGAAGTTCATACCTGGGTTCTCAGCGCAGATTCGTGCGACCTGACGATCGTATTCATCACGCAGAATCTCTGCGTATTCGTTGGTACCTAGCGGCATGAATGCGATGAGGTCATCGAACCGGCCAAGTAGTTCCGCATCAAAGCTATTCTGGAGCTCATTGGTGAGGGACTGTTTGGAAATACTCTGCGTATGGTTACCGAATCCCATTTGAGAGCCAGAAAGCTTCTGCCTGCCAGCATTCGTCGTTGCGATGACAATGCATCGAGACATGTCGACGGCGGGGCCGTTGGCCATCTGGATTTCGCCAGTATCGAGTGCAGAGAGGAACAGTCGCTGTACCGACATGTGCGCCTTCTCGAACTCATCCAGAACGATGACTCGATAGGGGTTCGATGCCAACGTGTCAAACGGTCGTTCTCGTGCACTCTCAGATCCAACGTAGCCAGAGGGGGAACCAATGATCCGGTTGATCGTGTGTGCATCGTGGAACTCAGCCATGTTGAGCAGAATGGGTTCCTGTCCCGTGACCATCTGGGAGATGATCTTGGCGGTCTCGGACTTACCCACGCCGGATGCGCCAGCGAAAAGCCACGACGTTGGTCGCGTTTGGGGGAAGATGTTCAGCTCGCGGCGACGCAGTGCGTCAACGAGACGCGGAAGCACGTCTTCCTGACCCTTCAGCCGAGAGAGTTCACGCTCCAGAGTCTCGACATCAAGCTGAGGCGGCTGTGACTGGCCGGTCACAAGCAGCATGGCGATCGTGTTGAGGCGCTTGGAGGTCAGCGGGATCTGAGTGATCTGCTGAAGCATCTGTGCATACGATGTGTTGCCAGAGGCAAGTGCTTCTTGGATCGCAGCGTGATGGCTGATCACGCTGTGGCTCAGTGCCCGATCGAGCAGTGTGATTGCCGTGTCGGGGCGATGTCCGGTGCTCATCAGTCGATCAGCGGTAGCAACGATGTCATCAAGAACATCCGGCGTCACACTCACCTTGTTCTGGTAATGCGTGAGCATGCCGGGCAGAACGACATCGAGAATCGAACGGGTTTGTTCTCGGTTAAGCTCATCGACGATGACAGACGAGAAGCGACGCTTGAATGCCGGATCATCGTCGAGGCGCTTTGCCTCACCCATTGTCGTTGCTGCGATGACGCGCAGGTATCCTCGGGCCAACGCAGGCTTGAGGATCTGCGCGATCTTCGAGTATGTAGGGTTGCTGTCATCGGCAATAATGTGGATCTCGTCGATGAAGAGCAGTGCGTCATTATTTGGATCCTGGGCGAACTTGATGATGTCCGTGATTCGGTTCTCTAGTTCACCGACGATTCCAGCGCCTGCAACGAGAGTGGCGATCGGCAACTCATAGATGGTGGTGTTCTTGAGTTGGGGAGGCACGGATGCTTCTTGGTTAGCAATGCGCCGGGCAATCTCTTCGACGATCGCCGTCTTGCCAACACCGGCTGGTCCGACAAGAAGCGCATTCGGCTTGCGCGACGATGAGATGATGCTCATCGTCTGAGTGACGATCTCGTCACGGAAGAGTGCCGGAGAGGACTTCTTGTATTCCTCGTTGTAGTTGATGAGCATGTCACCAATCTCGGAGCCACCGGTGATCGCGTGATTGTGCGATGGCGCAGACGGGCCAACGCTGACGATGTTAGGCGCACCAGAGCCAACGCCTGATCCGGTTGGGTTGTGAGCGTCGTCGTCATTGGGCGTGAAGTTGGACAGGCCCATAGGCGTGCCTCCTTTTTTGAATAAATGGGAATTGAATGAATAGTTTGTGGACCCTCCCTCCCTCTCTTTTTCACCAGTAGATGGTCACAAGAGGGGAGAGAGGGCTCAGTGTCACTTGGTCATGCCGAGAATGCGAGAGCCCGTACTGGGGTCGATCGTCTGCATATGATGCGTGAAACTCTTAGCGCTTTCGCGTAAGGAGTTGTACCAGTTGTCTGGGACAGAAATCGGTACGTAATAGAGGTTCTCAGGAACTTCAAGGTGGTACGAACCAGGCCACCACTCGAAGTCGGTGATGACCAGGTTGAGTCGACGCTTGAGCGTCTGGTGTTCGTTAATGAGCTTGTAAATCTGCTCATAATCGGTACCACCACTCACCTTGGGCACGGCAGCAAACTGCTTCCACACCTGAGTGATAGAGCGATTCTTGATGCGAAGGCGCACAGGTGTCGACATGACGTGCGAGAAACTCGTGAAGTACAGATCCACGCCCATTCGCTGAGCGAACTGGATGAGCATCTTGATCGTATCCTCGTAGTTTTCCGTGGAAATCGATCCAGATGTGTCCAAGTAAATGTGGATGTCCGGCATGTACTTGCGGGAGATAACCTTGCCTGGCTTATTCGGGTCGTTCGGCTGACGCCTATTCGCTCGAACAAAGCTCGTGCTCACATTCCTGATGGAATTGAGAGACTGATTGACCTTAGACATGCGCGTGAGGACACGCATGACCGACTTGTAGATGTCGACAGGTCGGGTGGGCCGTTTGCGGAACACGACACGACCGCTACGGCCCGCTTGTTGCTGTGCGTTGGACAGGCTGTTGGCAGCCTGCACAGATGCCTTTTGCTGGGCGCGCGCCAGCGCTGTCAGCTTGCTGAGCTGACCCGGCGTGATGAGCTTGACTGGGTTGTGGAGGGACTTCATGATGAGATCCCATTCAGCGTTGATCTTGCGCATCGACGCCCTGGCATGAGCTTCGACGTTGATGAGAACCAACGTACGTGGCAGTGCCAACTCAGCAATACTGAAGGGCAGCATGCCACATGTTTCGGGCGCGCCAGGCTGGTTAGTCTGCTGCATGTGGGTCCACGTGCTGAGAGCCCACATGAGCACACGTGCGAACGAGTACTCATCGAGGGCCTGTGAGTCATTCGCTCGCAGAATCAGAGACTCAGTGAGGCCGTTGAGGTCGATCTTGTCGAACTGCTGGAACATCCGGTTGCCAGCCGGAGTGATGTTCGATGCGATCTTGGTAAGTTCGCCACGTAGCCATGTCTTGAAATCGTCGAATTCTGCATCCGTACGGAACCAGAAGCCGACAGTGTGCGGGTGGAAAGTCCATCCCAGGGACACCAACAGGAGGTCCGTACCGGCATTGCCAGCGAGCACATCCTTAGCGGTAGGCATCACATCGCTCTGCGTGGTGTACAGAGCCTTGCTGGGATCAGGTAGCTTACAACGCGCTGCTGCCTGGGTAATGAACGCCTCGTCGATAGGCGATGAAGCCGATGGGAGCCATCGAACGAGAGACTGTTCGAAGATTGCGCTCATAGTGGCCTGCGCGTCTGCATCGAGAACTTCACCAACGGCTCGAAGAAGGAGATCATTCACTTCGTCAGAGTCACAGTCGCGTCCGTCGATCGTCAGATCGACATGACCGCCTGGTGTGAGGGGCTCGAAGATGGTCTGTGTGATCATTGTGTCGAGCGTGGCGAGGGGTTCACAATCACCCGTGAAAGGGGCGATAGGAACGTACTGGTCGATATGATTGGGCTTTTGCCCGGTGAGGGTAATGGATGGAGAAGCCATCGGCACCCCTTTCTGAATAAACGGGAGCTATATGTGGTCGTGTCCGGCGTAGCCGAAGGAGAATGAAGTGCTACGCCGGACACGATGTCTGTGAACTCAGTCGATGCCCATGGCTGCGATGACCGTGTTGATCTTGAGCGCGACACCGTCGCTCAGATGCATGAGCGTGTCGCAGTTCTTCTTATGGAGTGCGCCACTCGACCACAAGACAATGAGATCGTTGATGTGGCTCTGTTCGAGCTTGTCGAGTCGTGCATTCAACGCCTGGATAATCACATGGTTGTCTTCGCGCTCGTACATAGCGAACACGAGGCAACCGGATGCGTCATTGTCAGTCATGGTTGCAACAACCTGGTTGACAGCGTCAACGCTGGTCGTCGCGGCCTTCTTGAGCTCGCTGTAGATGCGAGGCTTGACAACGCGCTGAGCGTTGTTGTTACCAGTGCTACCCTTGCTGAGCTCATCACTGATGACGCCCATCAGCAAGGTGGTGAATGAGGTGTTACCAGTGAGGCCCTCGATGACCTCCTGGAGATAGGAGACATGTCGACCGTCTCGGGTTGTCGATGGAGTAGCCATGAGACTGGCAACCTCTTCGAAGGACAGGACGTTGAGATACTGCGACACACCGTCGATCGTACGCGGAGTAGCAAACGGTCGGATTTCTTCGGTTCCGTCGAAAAGGTCGAACACGGACACCGTGGCGTTGTCGTCATCATCGTCGTCCTGGCCATCTGCGACGACCTGCTCGTTGGTATTCTTGACGAACACCGTCTCAGGGTGCTTTTCGAGCACAGTCTTCACATACGGATGGAGGCTCTTACCGAGAACCTCGATAAGCGTTGACGCGTCGGGTGCAACGTTGATGATGGCAAATCGGGAGACCGATGCGTCATCAAGGGCAGTCACGTTGCCCTTGTCGTTACCTGCGACAATGATGCGCAGGTTCTTGGGCAAGTCTTCGTCACCGATGCGACGCAGCGTGACAAGCGTGAGAGTACCCGAAGTCACGTCAGACGTGGTTCGGTTAATCTCGTCCAAGAACAGAATCGGCTGTTCATTTGGATTGTTCTTGGCGTAGTTGATTGCCTGGGAGATTACAGAGTGCGGGAAGAACTTCTGGGACCAGATACCGGTCTTCTCATCCAGAACAAGACGCGCACCCGTCAAATCAGCCTTGTCGGCCAACAGGTTGCAAGGCAGGGTAAAGCACTGTGTGTTAGTGCGTCGGGCCACGTCCTCGACGAACGAGGACTTGCCGATGCCCGGCTCGCCCATGAGGGCTGGGACGCGGTTAGCATCCAGTAGCTTGATCGTGGTGGTCACAAGCATCTCGTTGAATAGCATGGGATATTGCCTCCTGAATAAAGGTTGGTTGAATAAAGAAGAAGAAGAAGAAGATGGGAGTCAGACCGCGCCGTGAGGCGGTCTGACTCTCTATTTCTTGTCTCGGGTCGTACTTTGTACGACCGTCCATAACTCTCCCGAAAACCCTGGTGTTCCAGTAGAATGTGTACATACTGTTGAATATACATAGGAGAGGTGAGAGAGTCATGCGGGGTTCGCATCATATTGTTGCCGGGTTGGCGATGTTTGGTATCGGGCGCGCTGCCATCTTGATGGGCGAAAGTGCCGATCGTTCCCAGGTGATACCGTTGATGGACACAGAGGCGATAGAGGATAGCTACGGGGTTATCGACTCTGTTAAATCGTGGGTATCGGATGGTCTGGATGCACTGGGTGGATCCAGACCATCATGGAGCACGTGGATTCATCATCTGTTCATCAGTGATGATGAGTATTGGTACATCAGCGTCGCAATCGGTATGCCGCTGTTTATTGTTGGCACAGTGCTTGCCGATGCGGATCTACCGCACTCTCTCGCTGGCCGTTTCATGCCATGGGGAACCATGTGGCGTCGTCAGAGTGCAAGTGAACCAGCTACATCACCTATTGCCCACAGAGGGTGGACACATACACTCTGGGTGTTACTCGGAGTGGGTGTTTTGACTGCGATGGTGTCACCGATCTTTGTGTGGCTGCTTGCAGGCATGGTGACGCATGTTCTGCTCGATGCCATGAGCATGGCTGGGTGGGTATGGTACTACCCGCTGATGCCGTCGACGTGGAAAGTGATCGAGAAGGGTGACACACGAATCGTTGTGTCAACCCGGCGACGGAGTGTTGTCGGTGATCGCTTGAGGTATCACGCCGGTGTGCCGTGGCTGGAGCGTGTGTATGTTGCAGTGCTCGTTGTTGGGGCTATCGGCGCAACGTGGTACACGTGGTGACATGGGGATAAGACGCGGCAATAGGCCCTGAGAGCGGTGTGGTAGCCAATCTCAGGGCCTATTGCTTGTTACGAAGGATCCGTCTTAAGAGTTGCATCAACGACAGAATCGAAAATTTGATCACGCATGTCATTGAAGAGTTCCCATGTGTACTTGTTATCGCTTGATGAGATGAGATCGTTGAGATCACTATCGTTCATGGTTTTGATACGATCGTAGGCGTCCAGGATGCGCTTATCATCTGGATCATTGTCATCAAGGTATTCCATGAGTGAATCGAATTGGTCTCGAATAACGGAAGCGTCAATGATGATGCCTCGGGTTGATTTTTCAGGCTGTGGTTCATCACAGCTAATTGTGTAATCAAAGCCGAGGTCTTCATCGTAACCAATGCGTTCACGGAATACTTCTTCAGCGTGATCAATGCTGTCGGTTGTGACTGTGACAATGGCTGTGTAATTTTCCATTGGCGTAGGGCTTTCGTTAATCACGGGCTTGTTGTTATTGATAGGTTCGGTCGTGATAGTGGTAGTGATGGTGCAATTCGACATGGTGTGCCTTTCTTTTTGTAAGGGTTTAGTTTCAGACGATCGGGCGCAGCATGTCTCGAATGCCGCAGATGAGTGCAGCGAGACCGTCAAGACCCTTAGCGTTTCGGTCGTAGGTCAAGTGTCGCGTATCTGTCCCATGGGACAGATAGAGATCTCCAAGGGACTGAGAGCAATGCTCGATCATCACGTAGTCGCAGTCGTCGGACAGCGAACAGTCGATGTCATCGATCCCAGGAATGGTGTTCAGGAGGGTGATGGTATCTCGGATGCAATCCTTGAGATTGAGACTATCAACGTAAGACTGGAACGTTTCAGCGAATTCATCGATGGCGTGTACGGTATCGGGATAGTTGTGTGCAAGTTCCTTGAGTACAGCGATCATGTTGTGCTGATCGGCATCCATGAAACTCTGGGGGTACATCTGCGCTTCGCGCACAGAGAGCAGTTGTGACGGGTGAGTCGCCGTACTCATCTGTCGGAAATAGTCACAGTTGATGATGGCTTCGACCAACGTTGGCGCTTCGATGATGTGACTCTTTGGGGTGTACCTTCCCAGATTTTCATCGTACTGGTCGAGGACGATGATGTACTGTTTGTTCTTTCGTTCGGAGAGCAGCATGTTGCACCTCTTTCTTTGTCGTCGGGCTATTCGTTAGTTTCTCGCGTTGCGACAACACGAGTTGCAAGGTTGAGCAACAACGGCATGTCACTGCGAGTCTCATCATGCTTGGCGCGATGTTCCAGGTAATGATCGAGAGTCTCGTAAATCAGCCATGATGCTGTTGCGCTGTCGACAACGATGTTGTTCATCGCGGTGTTGTCACCCGATGGCAAGCTGATCGTTTGTGGGCTCACGCGCAACTGAAGTAAGTTATTGTAAATGTATTGCGCATAGGCCCATTCGTAGCGAGAGTGGTCATGTTCGAAGTTGTCGAGCGTGCGACCGAAGAAGCGTGAACGCGCAATGAGAGTATGGAGAACCGGCTCATACCAATCGTGGTCTGGCCGCTTATCGGTGTTGATGTCAATGTCGTAATTGGCGACTGGGGTATTGTTAATTTCCTCAGCAACAGAACGCCACAGGCTATCCCATTTGTCATGATCGACGGTTGATGCCACGGGCATCGGTGTGGGGTTGCGCGTATAGGTGACGAAATGGTTGCTTTGAAGGATTTCCCACCAGCCATGTGGACCTTTCAGCACAGCCTTGTTGGCTGCGATCGGCAAGCTATGGAACGATCGAGGCAAGGGAAGAATGAGATGGTAGCCCTTACCAGATAGTGAAGTCTCTGCGTAGAGAGCGCCGATGGCGAGAAGCTCATCGCGTACGTCGTCGGGGCATGTCTTCTCGATGTCGAGAACGACGCATCCCTGCGAAGGGGCGTCGACGAACATGGCGCAGTTGGCGGCTGTAGGGAGACCTGCGGTTAGCTCATCGAGAGTGACGAGCACGCGTTCATCGCGTGCCCATGCGCCGCGTACCGGGCCTGGGTGGGAGCACTGTTCAGAGCAACCGGTGAGCAGATGCTTGATGTCGATCGGCATCTTGGAGGTTGGATCGGAAACGGTCCAGATGGCACGAGGGCCAAGTACGTGCGTGATGATCTCGTTGTTATAGAACGAGGGGAATGCAGTACGGGGGTTGAATGTGTCTGAAGACACGGTCATGAGTAGAGCCCTTTCGTGTCGACATGTGGCGCTGATGAGAGATTGGAAAAACGGGAGGAACGATGAGACGGATGCTGCTATTACTGCGCGGTGCAGTGTGGAAGCAGCATCCGTCTCAATCATGTGTCACTGGTCAGATAGCCCAGGGGCTATCAACAGACGCCTCAGGAGCAACTGGCTGAGGCTGGGCCTCGGGGGTCACACCGAAGGCAGACGCAGGGTCGGCCTGAACGGGAGCCTGCTGCTGTGCGACAGCGTTGAGAATCTGTGCGGCCTGCGGGTTAGGCGCAGCCTGCGTGGCAGCCGGAACCACAGGAGCAACAGAGGCAACAGGCGCAGCGGGTGCGACAGCCTGGGTCACAGGGGCGGGCATTGCCAGCCCCGAGGTTGCGTCGACCACCGTGTTCTGAGGCGCAGCCTGCTGAACGGCGGGAACAACCGGAACAGCAGGAGCGACAGGCTGAGCAACAGCCGGAGCCACAGGAGCGGCGACGGGTGCGGCAACCTGCTGAGCAGGCTGAACGACCGGAGCAGCGGGCGCAGCGTTGACTGCCTGGGCGGGTGTCTCAGTGGCGACGATACCCTCCTGGGCAACGATGGGACCGCTTAGGGTGATGCCCAGGGCAGCAAGAGCGTTGTTGTTCACCGAGCTGCCACCCGTGAACCACTCAGGCTCACCACTGAAGATGATGGCCTGAATACCAATGCCGTTGTTGCCCATGCCCGAGTCGTACACATTGAGTACGACCGTGACGGCCTGATCTCGGGCCGGTTCGGTGGGCATCGACATTGACGATGGCGGAACATCCTCGTCTCGGATCTGCTCGGCCTTCCCATCGACAGCCTTCAGGAGGATGGGGAGGCGATTGCCCTTGTTGTCGATGTTCCAACGACGGCCCAACTCGGGCTTGTCGGCAGTTTCGAACATTCGTTCCCAGACGTAATACTCTTCCGGGGTCATTTGACCGGAAGGATTCTGAGGAACAACCTCAGCGTTGTAGAGCGCAAGTCGCGTGAGCGGCTTGTTACGGTCCAGGTTGTACCGGGAGCGGTTACGGGCCTTGTTGAGAGCGTCGATGTCCTCTGGTCCCATGAGGGATCGGACGCGAATATATTCGATCAGTCCTCGGATGATGACGTTCTGGCCGGGACGGATGTCGGATGCGGAAATCTGGTGAGCCATAGTGTTGGTTCTCCTTCGTTGTTTTGTTGTGGATATGGATTATCCTGCTACACCAGTATAATCCATCCTTTCTTGATGTATGTGTGTATGATTGTTTGTGAGAGAATCTCACGTACACGTAACATCAGAAAGGAGGGTGTCATGGGAGAGGATAAGAAGAGTGGTTCTTCAGTGAAGAACCCCAATGCTGTCTTTGTCGCATTGGGTGTCGTAGCTGTGGTGATCTTGGCTGCGTTGATGGCTGTGTGGTCCCACATCGGGTACCAGCGACCAGCAACACAGTCTCAAGCTCACTCTGACCATCAAGTTTCTTCTCAATCACCCTCGGGACGCGGTAGCGTCTCCGAGAATCAACAATCGGGTGTTTCACCGGTGAAACCGGTGAAACCAGGGGATGCTGACAAGCCGGGCGAGTCTCCTGATCCGCAGGTACCAGGAGACTCTGATCATCCAGTACCTCCGGTTTCGGACCCTGTTCCTGTTCCTGTAGATGGTGCTCATGGCAGCATCTACATTGTGCAGCCGGGAGATACGTTGTCGAGCATCTCGGCGTCGACCGGTGTCAGTGTGGACAAGCTTGTCCAGGCCAACAGCATCGAAGATGTCAACAGAATTTATCGAGAGTCGGCTCTGGTGATTCCGTGATCTCTTGATGACTACGCATGCTGCCAATCAACGCCCAACTGATCAGTTATTGATCCGCTGGGCGTTGATTGTTACATGTCGGTATCGGTGCTTGCGTGCGTCATGTGCTCGATGGCCTGTAGGCGCTTAGCGATGACTTGTTCATGGCCGATGCCTGCGCCATCGAGACGGAAGACTTGAGCCTCTGGGCGATCGATGAGATCGTCAGGTAGATATGTCTGAGCTACGACGTGATACGGATAGTCGTGGGGATACTTGTATCCCACACCGTTGCCGTATAACCTCTTGGCGTCTTGGTAGTGAGCGTCAGCCAGATGCTTGGGTACAGGCAATGAGCCTGTGGTTCGTACCAAATCGATCGCTCGGTCGATTGCTGTGTATGTGGCGTTCGACTTAGGGGCGGTGGCGACTGCGAGTGCTGCCTCGGCCAGCGGGATGCGAGCTTCTGGCATCCCGATCAGTGCAACGCACTGTTGCGCAGCGACAGCTAGGGGCAGCACAGACGGATCTGCAAGGCCCACGTCTTCAGCCGCATGGATGACGATTCGTCTGGCGATGAATCTGGGGTCTTCACCGCCTTCAATGAGTCTGGCCAACCAGTACAGCGTTGCGTCTGGATCAGATCCTCGCATCGACTTGATGAAAGCGGAGATGATGTTGTAGTGCTGGTCTCCATCGCGGTCGTAACGTTGGATAGCGCGGGGCGCAAGAGATGTCAGCATGTTGAGAGTGGCGGGTTGGTCTCCACGCACAGTATCGAGAGTCTCCAAGAGTGTGAGCGCTTGCCGGGCATCGCCTGATGCGTTCATCGCAATGGTGCGAAGAACGTCATTGGGGATGAGAGTATTCTCTGGATCGTGATTCAGTCCATCTGGGTGATGGAGCGCTCGCTGGAGGATCTTGTAGATGTCATCATCGGTGAGCGTTGACAGCGTGACGACAATGCACCTGGATAGAAGTGCGCTGTTGACAGAGAAGCTAGGGTTCTCCGTTGTTGCGCCAACAAGGCGGATAACGCCGTGTTCGACACCAGGGAGCAGCACGTCTTGTTGCGACTTGGAGAACCGATGGATCTCGTCGATGAAGACGATCGTCAGTGTGCCGTCTGTGTCCAGATGATGTTGCGCGTCAGTGAGAACCTTTCGCACATCGGACACCTTGGCCGATGTTGCTGATAATTCAACGAAGTGAATCCCAGCTGTATCCGCCATGATGCGAGCGATCGTTGTCTTTCCGCTCGCTGGAGGGGCGTGCATGATGACGCTGATAGGTGGCGCGGATGCATCGAGCATGTGGCGAATGATGGATCCCTCGCCTAGTGCTGCGTCCTGGCCGATAACGTCATCGATCGATGTTGGTCGAACTCTGACGGCCAAAGGTTGTCTCATGATGGTCACCTCTTCTCTGTGGTCGTTTGGTTGATATGGAGGCGTAACGGCCCAGATAAGCATGATGTGCATGATGCAGTCATGTATCCAGGCCGTTACGAGAATGTGATGGTGTCACGCCATCACGTCATGATGTCTTCGACGGTTTTCTCGACAGCATCGATGAGTGATTGCTGCAAGTGTTCCTTCTTTTCCAGAGCAGCGGGCAGCTTTTCGTCGATCGTGCCTCGCGTGAGGATTTGATAGACGTTCACCGGATGTTGCTGGCCGACTCGATGCAGGCGTTTGTTCGTCTGCATGTAGTGCTCTAGGGAGGCTGGAAGCGTGTACCACACAAGCGTGTGGCCTCCGTCTTGCAGGTTGAGCCCGTGTCCAGCGGATGCTGGGTGGATGAGCATTACTTCGATCTCACCACGGTTCCATGCTTCGTACATGGCGCGAGTGCCGTCGAAGATTTTCACGTCATAGCCGTGGAACATGAGGTAGTTTGTGATGATGTCACGATCGCATGTGAAGTAATACGCGATGAGGACAGGGCTATCTTGCTGCCGAAGAAGATGCAACAGAGCTGTCACCTTGGCGTTGTGCACGATCGCATACTGCCTCCCGTTGGGCGCAGTCAGAGACCGTGAGGCAACAGGGAGCATCGAGACATCGATGCGCACGCCGAACTGTTGGAGCTCTTCTTCGGTCTCTACGTCCTCGGTGTCATCGAGATAGATGGTTCCCGAAGCAAGTTGCACAAGCTTGGTGCGTAGCACTGCCTTGTTGGTTGCAGACACAGAGCTCAGCGTACGGTCGGCCTGCGGGTCGATACCTGCTGACTGGGCAATGTCGAGGACCAACGTGTTTGCCAAGGTTCGATACGCCTGACGCGAGTTGTTGCTCATGTCGACCATGATGTTGTGGAACGTCATGGCTGGTATTGGCTTGCGAGCAACTGTTGGAGCGCTCATCACCAGGTGGTCGATACGCTGGTAGATCGCTTCTTTCGCACCAGGGCGAGGTTGCCAGTTGACCTGGGTACCGTTGGCGAGACGCACTTTCGATTCGAAGTACGTCATGCGGTACTGGGTCATTGTTGGTCCAAGCGCTTGGCCCATATCGAGCAGATAAACCTGTGACCACAGGTCTTCCAGGCTGTTGGGCGCTGGTGTGCCCGATAGGAGCACCATACGTGAGATCTGGCTGCGGACAGCTCTGACAGCCTTGAATCGCTGAGAAGACGCTGATTTGAAGCCCTGGGACTCGTCAATGATGACAGTCGGGAAGGGCCACCTGGGTGTCGGTATCTTCTTACGATCGCGTGGATCAAGGGGCGGTAGCCACGTGACGAGATCGTAGATGAGTTCCTGGTTGATGAACCAGAGAGTCGGTGGTGTCGACGGATCAAGAAGCTCAGCGTAACGACTGAGTCGTTGTTCGCGGGAGAGCTTACGATCCCTTTCGTCAACGATCAACGATCGAGCACGAACGTTGACACCCCATTTTTCGATCTCGGAGATCCACGAGAGCCTGGCGATCTTGATGGGAGCAATGATCAGCACATGTCCCGTTGGTTGGATCTTGGAGAGCGCATGGAGCGTTGCTAGTGACTTACCACCTGACATATCCAGGAAGACGCCCGCATAGGGTCTCGTCTGGATGAACTGGGAAGCGGCTGCTTGCTGGTCCATCAGCACAGGGAATCCCATATGAGACCACCTTCTCTCTGTCGTTTGTTAGTCCTGGGTATCAGGCTTGATAGCCTTGATGAAATCTGGTCGGAACCCAGTCCAGAACGATGCGTCCATGTAGATGGATGCCTTGATGTCGTTCATCAATCGATGGTTCTTGACGAGAACGACTGGGGCAGCCTGTGCGCCGAGCGTCTGGGTGACGAACTCATACGCAGTCTTGTAGCGCTGATCCGTCAGGCGGATCTCTTCGTTCTCAAGATTCATCTCATGGAAATCGATGTTGTTCTTGTGCAGCAGTCGCTTGGTCTGGTCGCACTGGACGCACCTGGACTTGGTGAAAACGATGACATCATGGTCGATGGTGGCATCGAGCAAGTCATTGTTTGCGGGACTGGTGGTATCAGTCATAGGTTGTATCTCCTTACGTTGTTCTTACGTTGGTTGGTTATTGAGCTCTAGCAGCTCGTTGATAATGTTGTCGACCTCTTGTCGAGAATAGGCCGTGTACACACGTGCACCACTACGGCGCATATGTGTGATGACTCGGATCTGTTGGCGTCGTAGCGAGCCGTTGTCGCTCTTCGTTTCAACGAAACAGGTGGTGGCCGGGGTGACAATGATCTGATCAGGGACACCTCGCATACCGGGGGAGGTGAACTTTGCAGTCCACCACCCCCGGCGTCGACATTCATCGACAAGGTAGCCTTCAACGTAGTGTTCAGGGCGACCCATTAGCGATGACCTCCTGCTTATGGGTAGCGTGCCAACGGATACGGGCTCTGTCTGACGTGAGGGGGTCAGACATGATTCCGCATGAACACTTGGCACGACCCTTGACGTTGGTCTGGTCATCCGGTCCCACTTCGGGGAAGATTCGATCACCCCACTTGGTGAACGGCTTCCCCTCAGCGATGAGGGTGTGTCCTCGGACACGTACTTGCTTGGGCATCGTTGTACTCCCTTCTGTTGTTTTTCTGGTGTCACTCTTGTTCTGGGATCGTATTCATCCAATTTGACTCATACGCATCACAGAACATCTGGGCATAGGTATCCAGATCCAGTTGCTCGATGAGAGCGCGGCGCTGATCCTCGCTCAGACACATGAGATCCTTATTGAGCACCATCATGTGCCAGGTAGGTTCGATACCGGTGATCTTGCGGATAGAAATATCCTGATCAACCGGAGCCTGCTGGATGCTGTGCTGGTGTGCCGTCATCGCATCCGGTGCATAGCCGTTAGCGATCATGATCGCATTGGCGGTTGCGTCAGTGCGCACCACAGGGGCGTCGCCGCGCTTCTTGCGAGACTGGGCCACTGTGGCGTTAACTTTCCATGCACCTGCTGCGCGCAAAGAGACCGCACCCTTGGTGCCCGGCTTGACAACGAACACCCTGTTGTAGTGCTGGAGTGCTCGCGGGTTGCGAGCTGCCAGCTCAGGAGAATCCTCCTGATCAACCGGGATAGGATCAGCCGCGTAGTGGAAGGTGAGCATACCAGGGGATGCTGCGATCACGTTCTGGAAGAGAAGCAACGCTTCGACGCTGTCATCCTGGTGTGCGATCGCGGTCATGATGTCACGCGCAGTGTCGAGCTCAACTGGCTTGTTGATCAGCTCTGGGTTCGTCACCGCGATAGCTCGTAGATACACTGCCATTGCTCGATCGAGAGCAGCGGGGTGCGCCAACGAGTTCGTGGGTGATGGCTTGCGCCAACATGCCAGAGATGAGCCGGACGCGCTGAGAATCTTTGCATCTTGAGGCTTTGCAGTACCGTCCTCATACACAGGTGGCACAGCCAGCTCGATACGGTTGTTCGAGTCCTTGGAGACCAGAAGGAGCTCTTCGGGTTCGATCAAGACATGGATGCGCTCAGACTGCTCATCGAGCACCCTGTTGTTTGTCTCCAGGTCAATGTCCGCCGAGTACAGACCATCGGTGTTCGTGGAGATGATACGAGCACCCTCAAGAGTCTGAGCCTGCCCGATCATCCAGGAGAACAACTGGCCGATCAGCCTCATGGAGATGATCATGTTGTTCATGCGGATGAGTGAGCCCTCGAACTCAGTGTCGCCTGCGCCAGATGCGCTGTTGAGCAACAGCTTGACACCGCTTCGTTTGGAGCTGAACATGTCTCGCTCATCAGCTGTGATGGAGGGATCCTTCATCAGCTGACCGAACCGCTCTTTATCTAGGTAGAGCTTGCCGTAGCGGTCCTCACCCAACGCCTCGTTGTAGAACGCGGAGAGGTTGGTGAGCAGCAAGGGGTAGTACGATGAGAAGTCCTCGTGGACGGCCTTCGCGACCGATGTCATCGCGTACTTGGGATCAAGCTTGGTCGACCCGTCGCTACGCTTGACGAAGAGCTCTTTGTTGCGTACCGGTTTGAAGAACGCACCTCGCTCCGGCTTGGGCGACGACTTGCTCATCAAGACCTGTTGCCAGGGGATGACCTGCCCTCCCTGACTATCTGGCAGAGTGACTCGAATGCTCTTGCGGATGGCCATGGCTTGCTCTGGTTCAGGTAGATCCCGAACCTGGAGAGTGTCAATGACTGCGTCAATGAGATCTCGGAGAGCATTTGCCTCAGCGTTGTGATCCTGGAAGAGGACCATATTCGCTTCGGCACCATGGATGCCACCGGTTGAGAACGTCGCGAAACACGATGTCGGTGTACCGTCCGCTCGGAAGTAGGGGACGTTGGTGGCGCGCTTGGGGATTTCATTAAGCCTGTAGGCCCCAATGACCCCATCGCCGTCGACATTGTTACAGTCTGGATCCAGGCTGTAGTCTTCCGCGTATGCCTTGGATCCGTTGAAGTTCTTGCCTCGAATGCTCGCGTAGTATTCATACACCTCATTGAAAGCAGCGCGAGCGCGGTTGTCTTCGATGTTCTCGTAGAAGAAGCTCTTGGCCAGTTCGAGAACGTCGAACTGTTCGATACCCAGTTCCTGGGCACGCTGCTTGGATGGATACATGAACGACACCGTTTTGATGTCCTTCAGCCTCTCGTAGGGCGCGAGAACGCGCGCAACGAACTTGGCTGAGGTTGAGTCAGGTGTGAGGCGATCGCGCCTGACACGGCTCGGTCGACAATCCGGTTTTGACTTGGAACCGTCGACAGCTTGATAGACAGTCTCAGGGTAGTCGACCATGAGTGCATGCTTGAGGTCGAAACCACCTGAGTACGTCGGGTGATCAGCCAGATATGCCAGGTTGACGACATCGCTCACGTTGTAAGCGATGAGTTCAACGAGATCATCGATCGTCTCGATGATCGAGTCATGCTTCAATCGATCAGATTCGAGGATTTGATAACCCAGCATGCCGAGTAGGCGCTTGAGACCCACACGTTGCTGCTTCTCATTGAAGCGCGCGATGTCGAGGTGTCGGCCTGAATGCAGCATGGCTCGCCTGACCTTGTTGGCGGTTCCGTCCCAGCCCTTACCGTTAGCAACAGCAGAAGAGGTGAGGTACGACGGCATCTGACGGATGTACTCATCCGTGAAGAGCGCATCATTATGCTTGCGGATCGCCTTTGCGGTCACAGGGGCGGTGCGTTGGAATGCAAGCTTGCATGTGTCCATCATCTCTTCATAGATACGACGCTTTTCATCGTCTGTTGTTGCGAGCATGGCACGTTCACGAGCCTGACGGACAGGCTCCTGTGTTCTTTCCATGACGCTTGCGAGGTAGATGGCCATGAGGGTCGTGTCATAGTTGGCGGAGTTGTAGCCACATACGAACGGATGAACCTCAGGATCGTAGTTCGGATCCGTGTCGCACACGGGTCGATACTCTCGCAAGTACGTGCTCTGGGAACGCGGGTCGTTCACCGAGGCTGCATCGCTGAGACCAATCATGCGGGCGAGCAGATGATTAGCTTCCCATTTCGTTAGGTTGTGCAAGCGTAGGATGGGGGTTTCTTCCGGTTTCCACAGGCGCGCCCAGGCTGGATTGCGTTTGAGAATGGCCGTGAGCACTGTGTCGTGGTCTAGGTCGGAGTTGCGTAGTGTATCACCGACAGGAGTACCTACGTCGACGAGATAGAACACATTGAGAGCACGGGTTTCTCGGTCGAAGAAAGCGACAGTGAAGACGTTGGTGAGTGACTCGATGTCCCAAAAGACAAAGCGAGCTTTCTTATAGGTGGTTCGCTTCATATAAGCGACCTCCTTTCGTTGATATAGCGTTCAGAAGAGCGTCTCTAGCTGAGGTGGCTCATGCGGAATGTAGTCCTTGATGTAGTACTTGACGGCACTTTCGGGATCATCGGCGTAGATGCCGCTCAGTGTGTCGTAATCGGGGTGATCGGGGGATACGACCCACACATCGCCTCGTGCCCATGCGGCAAAGGTGTCAATGTTGTCACGAGCGCTGCCGTAACCCTCCTTGACTGCTGCGATGATAGTGAACCAGCTGGATTGGCTGGTGTGAATTGTCATCATCTCGATGTCATATGAGGGGTGATCTAGTTTGGTGTTATGAATCCATCCCTCCAACCACTCGGACGAGATGGTGCTTGGATCATCGATGTCATGTTCCTCCATGACTTGAAGAAGATCGTTGATGACCGGGTTGTCGTCGTAGTCATTGATGTTGTCGGTTCGCGTGTTGCGATCGGCTTTGATGACAACGAGAGCTGCCTCTTCGTGGGTAAGCCACGATCTGGGGTCTTCGACGTCAGTGTCCTGGTAGACGGTGTAGTTGACGCCGTTGGGATCTGTGTACACGTCGTCTTGACGAATGTATCCAGCGTGGGTGGTGTGTTCCAGAATCATTGGGGATCCTTTCTGAACACCTGGGGAAATTGCGGTGTTCACGGTTGAATAAATGGATCACGACCCCTGACTCGTCCCGGTTTGTATGTGGGGGAGCAGGGGTCGTGTGTCTGAATGGTTAGTTCACAGCATTGGTGCTGTCTTGGTTGTCTTGATCATCATCTGTTGATCCAGTCGAACCTGTCGATGCCGCAGCCGTGGCTCGTAGGAGTCCTCGCGTGGAGATCGGTATGTTGTGAGGAATACCAATCTTGCACATAGAACCGCCTACAGGTTGGAGATCAATCCAGTCACTCAGGTCATATTCAACAGCTAGTGGCTCATTACCGACAATGCGGTTCTGTGTACGCACGGCTATTGGCGTGACGATCCAGTTCTTACCTTCATCGGGCGTGTCTTGTAGCACAAGTGTCAAATGCTTGACGAACTTGTTATAGCCCAGTGGTGGGTTAGACGGCTGGTCTTTGACAAGCCATGCGCGATAGAGCGCGTAGAGGAAGCGCCACGGAAGCAGATCCCAAACCATACGGTCGAGGAACTCTTCGACAAACGCTCGGACGGGGTCGTTCTCGATCTTGTACTGATGGAGCGCCATTTTGACGGCAGCGGGTTCAGACAGCTCGTAGAAGCTGCCGCTCAGCACACGGTGGAGGACGTATTCCAACACCTCGGTGCGGTGCATGTAATCCTGTTTGATGTACTTGCGCTCAGCACCCGTGAAACTCTTGTTGAACGGAATGATGAGCTGCCTGCGGTAGAGCGAGCCAGACTTGTCTCGGAACCGGGGTGTGTCGTTGACGCACTGCACCATGAACCCTCGGAACTGGTACGCGATAGGAGTCTTATTCTTGCGGTTAATCAAGATGATGTCATTTGTAATGACGGCCTTGAGATTTGCCGCTTTATCGACGTATTCACCGACATCGTTCTCATCGACAAGAACAGCGTTTGTTCGGATCAAGGGTTCCAGATGGAAGTCCTTGCCGAAGTCTGCAACGGAGATGGATGTCCAGGCACGTTCACCACAGAGGTTACGCATGAGCGTCAGAAGCGTACCCTTACCGTTGTTACCGACTTCGGAGAGAAGCCACGCTGTCTTATCCCACGAGACATTTGGCCTGATGATGGCCGACATGATCTCCCACAGGAGGTTGACGATCTCAG
>ERZ773263.617-NODE-617-length-24118-cov-8.969247_pt1 | contig 24118 bp, 22 predicted proteins | sample MGYA00511076_ERZ773263 | MGnify/ENA primary metagenome ERZ773263 (study PRJEB29015, sample SAMEA2738155) | human oral metagenome | biome: human oral; feature: human-associated habitat; material: saliva | place: China | collected 2195 ... | reverse complement strand
GCTTGCCCGCCAGGGTGTGCACGGCCTCGATGCGCTCGACCATCGCCCGATAGAAGGAATCCAGCTCGCGGCGCTCGTTCTCGAACATCGAGTGGGTTGCCAGCATCTCCATGATTGTGTTCATCGCGCGGCTCACCGGGTTCTGCTTCGAGAACGAATGATCTGGGAATATCGGTTCAAACGGCGGAATCGTGGAATCCGCTTCCATACCGGGAAGTGCCATGAAGTCGTCGTCGCGCGCAGCAGACATTCGACCAAGAATAGCGGGTAATCTACGACACACAAGCTAGGTGGCGTGGCGGGTAGGGGTACAAGGGGATTACTGCATCACCGCGCCGTGGCAGTGCTCCGCTCCCTTTGGCTTAACCCTGCGCGACCTCAGCCCGGATGAGGGGAATCGGGTAGGCCGCCGCCGAGATGGGGGAGAGGAGCGAGTCGGTGATGCCTGCCGTGAACGCGTCGATGCCGAGGACCTTGTACAGGGCGTTGCGGCCGAACTTCGTCGAATCCGCGACGAAGTAGGCGGTCGACGCGATCGAGCGGACCTTCTGCTGCAGCTCGATCGAGTAGCCGGTTGATGCGTAAATGCCGTCCTCCATCACCGAATTCGCGCCGAAAACTGCCGTGTTCACACGGATGTGGTCCAGCTGGTCGATGGCGGTCGGCCCCCACATGTGGGTCCGGTTCGGCAGCAGCTCGCCGCCCACGAATACCAGGTTCAGGGAAGGCTTCTTCAGAATCTCGAGGCCCACCAGCAGATCGTGCGTCACCACGGTCACGCGGCGTGCGTCGAGCGCCCGAGCCACCTCGAGGCACGTCGACCCCGAATCGATGAACACGGACTGGCCGTCCAGGATGCGCTCCGCCATGGCCGGGCCGATCGCACGCTTTTCCGCGCGGTTCGGGGAATCCTGTAGGAACTCCTCGGTGTCCTCGTCCTGGGGGATCGGGATCGCGCCACCGTGGGTGCGGCGCACGAGGCCGGCCTCGGCCAGGTGCTCCAGGTCCCTGCGGATGGTTGACACGTTCACGTCGAGGGCCTCTGCCAAGGAGGACACGGTCTCGAATCCTGTTGCCTCAATCATGGAGACAATGGTGTCTTGCCGGGTCACGATGGTTCCTTCTGCTGGCTATGGTCTACGCGGGGTGCGGCTAGGGACAAGATGATGCTCGCAATGGTGCATCGTGATCGCCGCCCGCTTGACACTGTACCGAACTTTCGGCGCGAATGTGCGCGATACCGCGCAACGAGGGCATTTGCCTAAATCACCAGCCCACAGGGGCGTTTTTCGCTCAGCATTTGCGTATAACCGTGCGTTGAGCTGCGCGCCCATGAGCAGTTATCGGCGAATCAAGCCGTCAGAAATGCGCGAAAGCGAGTTGCCACTGCGCGAAACCGCGTGTAATGTAAGTGATTGCGACGCGGGTCACGCCATGATGCGTGCGTCATCGCAGGAGATGGCGAACCCGGAACGTCCGACAACTAGATCACGAGGAAGTGACGACATGAAGATCGGAAGACTGACGGCGGCATCGGTGTCCATTGCATCGATGCTTGCTCTGACTGCCTGCTCGACCGTCGGAGGGACGACAGGCGACAACTCCTCATCAAACACCGGCTCGGCTGCGGGCGATTCCGGCAAGACGATGGTCACCGTCGTCAAGGTCAAGGGCATCGCATGGTTTGATCGCATGGACGTGGGCGTCAAGGAATGGGGCGCCGACAACGGATACGACACGCGAACGGAGGGTGGAACCGACGTTGCGCCGGAAAAGCAGATCCAGATCATCCAGGACCTGATCGCGCAGAAGCCGGTTGCCATCACCGTCGTTCCCAACTCGCCCGAGGCCCTCTCCTCCGTTCTCGAACAGGCGCGCGCACAGGGCATCAAGGTGGTCTCTCACGAGGCGACCGGCATCAAGAACGTTGACGTGGACATCGAGGCATTCGACAACGCCTCCTACGGTGTCGACATCATGAAGAACATCGGGGAGTGCACGGGCGGCACCGGCAAGTACGTGCAGTTTGTCGGTGGTCTGACCGCCAAGACCCACATGGAATGGGTCGAGGCCGCCTACGACTACCAGATGAAGAACTTCCCTGGCATGGAGCGCGTAGAGACGCCCATCGAGTCGACCGACAACGAGACCGCAGCCTACGAAAAGGCCAAGGAAGTCCTCGGCAAGTACCCGGACATCAAGGCCTTCCAGGGCTCCGCCGGTAACGACGTGCCCGGCATCGCCCGCGCGATCGAAGAGGCCGGCCTGTCCGATCAGGTCTGCGTCATGGGCACCTCCATCCCCTCGGCCTCCGCGAAGTACCTGGCCACCGGATCCATCGACAAGATCTTCTTCTGGGATCCCGCCCTCGCCGGCAAGGCCCAGCTGCAGATAGCGAAGATCCTCGCCGACGGCGGCACCATCACCGAAGGCACGGATCTTGGCATCGAGGGCTACAACAACCTCCACAAGCTTGACGGCTACGACAACGTCTGGGTCGGCAACGCCCAGATTGCCGCGGACGCCGAGCAAGCGAAGAACTACGACTTCTGATCACGCAGCCCCGGCCTCGTGACACATCGGCACGAGGCCGGGGCGGGCGTCCCACGACAGCGCAGTCGACAAGACACTCGAAGGAGAGCACATGCGCAGCAATGTGGATGAAGCACCGCGCCCCCACGGAGAAGGCGTCAGCGTGCAGGAGAACCCCTTTCTAGAGGTTCGGGATATCGTCAAGAACTTCGGCGGTGTTCGCGCCCTCGATGGCGTCAACATGGCCGTCTGGCCGGGTGAAGTGCTGTGCCTGGCCGGCGAGAATGGCTGCGGAAAGTCCACTCTCATCAAAGTTATCTCCGGAGTGCACGCGCCCGACGCGGGACGCATCCTCATCGACGGCCACACCGTCGCCTCGCTGACGCCGCTCAGCGCCATGGATGCCGGCATCCAGGTCATCTACCAGGACTTCAGCCTGTTCTCGAACCTGACGGTCGCCGAGAACATCATGATGACCTCGTCGGTCACAGAGAAGAAGAAGTTCTTCAGCTCCACGAGCGCGAAACAGCAGGCCGCGCAGATCGTCGAGCGCCTCGGCGTCCCGCTCCCGCTCGACGCCGACGTCGAACAGCTCTCCGTCGCAGACAAGCAGCTCACCGCCATCTGCCGCGCCCTCGCCGGCAACGCGAAGCTCCTCATCATGGACGAGCCGACGACCGCTCTCACCCAGCGTGAGGTCGCGCGTCTGTTCATCGTCGTCGAAAAGCTGAGTGCGCAGGGCGTCGCCCTCATCTTCGTGTCGCACAAGCTCGACGAGGTCATGGCGATTTCGCAGCGCGTCACCATCATGCGCTCGGGACGCAACGTCATCGATTCGCCGGTCGAAGACCTCGACCGCGAGAAGATCACGCACTACATGACCGGCAAGGAACTTGACCAGAGCCGACGCGTCCCGCCCCTCGCTGCGGACGCCGAGGAGCGCCTGCGCGTCGAATCCCTTACCTCCCAGGGTGGGTTCGAGGACGTCAGCTTCTCGGTGAAGAAGGGCGAAATCCTCGGCATCACCGGGCTCCTCGGATCCGGCCGTACCGAAATTGCCCAGGCCCTCTTCGGCCTCCTGCCCATCGACTCTGGACGCGTCTACATCGACGGCGAACACGTTGAGGTGGGCTCCATCGGACAGGCCATCAAGGCCCACATCGGATACGTCCCCGAAGACCGACTCACCGAGGGCCTCTTCCTCGACAAGTCGATCGCCGACAACGTCATCGCCGCGTCCATCGACCACCACACCTCGAAACTCAACACGCTGCGCAAAGACAAGATCCGCCAAACCATCGCCCACTACTTCGAGTCGCTGCGTATCAAAGCCCCCGACGTCCTCGCCCCCGTGCGATCCCTCTCCGGCGGCAACGCCCAGCGCGTCGTCCTCGCGAAGTGGCTCGCGCGCAACCCCAAGGTCCTCATCCTCAACGGCCCCACGGTCGGTGTCGACGTCGGCTCCAAAGCCGAGATCCTCGACATCCTGCGCGAACAAGCGGAAGCCGGCATGGCCATCGTCATCATCTCCGACGACGCGCCGGAACTCGTCTCCTGCTGCCACCGAGTGCTCATCACCAAGGGCGGCCACATCGCCGCCGAACTGGCCGGCGAGGACGTCGATGCTCGAACGATTAGAAAGATGGTCGTGTCATGAACATGAATACCGTCGCACGGCGCGTCCTGCGCTGGATCTGGGGACCCAACCGTGAAGGAATCGTCCTGTCCGTCCTGGTCCTCCTGACCATCATCATGTCCGCGATCAGCCCCGCGTTCTTCACGGTCTCGACGCTCTTCTCCCTCCTGCGTTCCTCCATCGTCCCGATGATCTACGCCCTCGGCGTCCTCCTCGTCATCATCTCCGGCGGCATCGATGTCTCCTTCGCGGCCATCGCCTCGTTCGCCTCCTACGCCACGATCGTTTTCCAGCTGAGCCGAGGAATCAACATCGGCCTCGTCGGATCCTTCGCCATGGCGCTGGCCATCGGAGCGCTCCTCGGCCTGCTCAACGGCTACCTGATCTCCAGGTTCAAGCTCCCGACCCTCATCGTCACGCTCGGCACCCAGGGGATCTTCCAAGGCTTCCTCCTGGCGTACATCGGCTCGAAGTACATCGCCCAGCTGCCCGAGGGCATGGCGTCGGCCTCAACCGCGAACCTGGTCTCCGTCGAAACATCGACGGGCGTCGCACTGCTGCACTCCATGATCATCCCGGCCATCATCCTCGCGATCGTCATCGCGCTGGTACTCAGCCGGACCATGTTCGGACGCGCAATCTACGCGATCGGCGGCGACACCGAATCCGCCCACCGAGCCGGCATCAACGTCAAACGCACCCAAATCTGGGTGTACGTCATCGCCGGAACCCTCGCCGCAACCGCCGGCATGGTCTACATGATCCTCGGCAGGTCCGCTAACCCCCAGGAACTCGTCGGCCACGAACTCGACATCATCGCCGCCGTCGTCCTCGGAGGCGCGTCGATCTTCGGCGGACGCGGATCGGTACGCGGAACGATCCTCGGTGTGCTGCTCGTCCAGCTCATCAACAACTCGCTAATCCTCATCGGCGTCCCCAGCGCCTGGCAGCGCGCCGCCGTCGGCCTGCTCCTCGTCGCCGGTGTCGGCATCCAAGCGCTCGCCGCAAAGCGCAGCACGCGAACGCTGCGCGCCAAGAGCACCCAGGCCGACCACAGCAACGCCGTCCCCCAAGCCGTCGAAGGATGAGTCCCATGAACAACACACTCCGCGACACAAACTCCCGGATTGATCGCTTCAGCGCCTCGCTCCTGTCCCGGCTGCGCCGCGACCGGTCGATAGCCCGCATGGTCCTCATCCTCCTCGTGGCCATCGGAATCTTCTCGATCCTCTCCCCGAGCGTGTTCCTCACGGGCCTCAACCTGCAGAACATGCTGCTCGCCGTCGCAGAAATCGGCATCCTCTCCATCGCCATGATGATCTCGATGGTCACCGGCGGCATCGACCTGTCGCTCGTCGCCATCGCGAACCTCTGCGCGATCACCGTGTCGACCCTCTACACCTCGAGCGCGCTGGGCGGAACCGAACAATGGGGCCCCGTTATCATCCTCATCGGGCTGGGCGTCGGACTCCTGTGCGGCCTCGTCAACGGTGTCCTCATCGCCTACGTCGGCGTCACCCCGATCCTCGCCACGCTCGGCACCATGCAGATCTTCAACGGCCTCGCCGTCGTGTGGACGGGCGGCAAAACCCTCTACGGATCCCCCGAAGCGCTGACGGCGTTTGGCAAGACCGCAGTCGCAGGAGTTCCCCTCCTCTTCATCGTCTTCGGACTCGTTGCCCTCCTCGTCGGATTCATCCTTAACCGCTCCCCGCTGGGACTGTCCCTCTCCCTCGAAGGATCCAACGGGACGGCCGCCCGATTCTCCGGAATTCGTTCCTCCCGAATCCTCCTGAGCTCCTACCTGCTCACCGGATTCCTCGGCTCCCTCACGGGCATCGTGTTCATCGCACGAAACCCCACGGCCTCGGCGGACTACGGCGCCTCCTACGTGCTGCTCGTCATCGTCATCGCCGTCCTCGGCGGGACCAACCCGAACGGCGGTTTCGCCACGGTCGGCGGCGTATTCCTCGCGGCCCTCACCCTCCAGGTCGTCCAAAGCGGCTTCACCTCCATGCGCCTATCCGCCTTCCAGTACGCAATCGCCCAGGGTGTCATCCTCATCGGCGTCCTCGTTCTCGACTGCGTCGACTGGAAAGACGTTCGAACACGCCTGACATCGACGTTCAGGCGCCCACAACCAGCAGCCGCCCTCAATAGCGGCGCAACAGAAAGGAAATGATCATGAAGAAGATCATTAACAACCCCGACCAGTTCGTCGATGAGATGGTTGAGGGCATTCTCCTGGCGCACCCCGATCAGGTCCGCACCCCCGGAGACGACAGGCGTGTCCTCGTCCGCGCTGACAGCCCCGCACCCGGCCGGGTCGGCATCGTCACCGGCGGCGGCTCCGGTCACCTCCCCCTCTTCAAGGGCTACGTCGGCAAGGGGCTGTGCTCCGGCGTTGCCATCGGTAACGTGTTCTCCTCCCCGTCGGTCCAGCAGTGCGCCGACGCCGCCAAGGCCGTCGACGGCGGAGCGGGCGTGCTCTTCCTCTACGGCAACTACGGCGGCGACGTCTTCAACTTCGACCTGGCCGTCGATCTCCTCGAACTCGACGGCATCGAGACGCGCACCGTCCTCGGCTGCGACGATGTGGCCTCTCAGCCCAAGGAACGTGCGAAGGACCGCCGCGGCGTCGCCGGCATCTTCTTCGCCTACAAGGCCGCGGGCGCTGCCGCCGAGCGCGGCGACAGCCTCGACGAGGTAGCCGCTGTCGCGCAGAAGGTCGTCGACAACACGGCCACCATGGGAGTCGGCCTCTCCCCGACGATCCTCCCGACCACGGGCGCCGCATCCTTCGACCTGCCCGAAGGGGAAATGGAAATCGGTATCGGCATCCACGGTGAACCCGGTATCCACCGCGGCCCCCTTGGGACCGCCGACGAGATCGCGGACCAGATCCTCGACTCCGTCATCCCCGACCTCGGCCTGGGCGAAGGTGACCGTGTCGCCGTCCTCGTCAACGGCCTCGGCGCCACGCCCCTCGAAGAGCTCTACCTGCTCTACCGCCGCACCCACCAGAGGCTCGAGGAACTCGGTGTCGTCATCGAACGCCGCTACATCGGCGAATACGCGACGTCCCTCGAAATGGCCGGCGCATCGATCTCGCTGCTCAAGGTCGATGACGAGCTCCTCGAGCTCCTCGACGCCCCCGCCCAGTCCCCGTTCTTCAGGGAGGCATGACAATGCGTTCACCCGAACTCATCCAGCGCATTCAGGATTCGATGACGCTGCTCATCGAATCGTCGGATGAACTGCGTGACCTCGACCAGGTCCTTGGCGACGGCGACCTCGGCATCACGATTTCCGCGGGTGCCCGCGCGGTCATCGAGGCGCTCAAGTCCATGCCGACCGAGCCCGAACCCGCTCCCTCCGACGTGGCGCGCGCCTGCGCGAAGGCATTCGCGAACGCCAACCCGTCGACGATGGCGGCCCTGGTTGCCGGCGGCCTCCTCGCCGGGTCCAAAGTGTGGGTCGGCTGCGAGGACGTCACTGCCGTCGAGGCCGAGGCTTTCATCCGTGCGGCGGCAAGCTCCATCTCGCACCGAGGCAAGAGCCAGGTGGGCGACAAGACCATCCTTGACGCGATGGTCCCCGCCGTCGATTCGCTTGCCCGAAGCATCGAGGCCAACCCCGCGGTTGCTTCGGATAGCGCGCTCGCGGCGGCGGCCCTCGATAGCGCCATCGCCGACGCCGCCGAGGCCGTGGTCGCCACCCGCGACCTCCAGTCGCAGCGCGGCCGCGCCTCCTGGCTGCAGGACCGGTCGATCGGCCTCCAGGACCCCGGCGCCACCGCGTTCCTGCGGGCCCTCGAGGCCTGGCGTGACGCATCCACAGGCGAGCGCGGCCCCCGCGCGGCGGTCGTCGAAAACCTCTGAGGCTGCGGATTAGCAGTTCGGTGAGGGGGTGGGGGTCCCGGTCGGGAACCCCACCCCCTCACTGTTTGGTCGTGCGTTGCGGCGATGCTTCATGTCTGCCAAGGGGCAGCATTAAGGCTCTTCATCTGTTGATTCTGCGTCTTGAGAATCAGCCGAATCAGTTGCGGTGCTACCGGCATCCACCGAGGAGTCAGGCGCTAGGCCCCACAGTTTGACGAGGTCGATCGTCTCGTTGTTGGGCCTGCGTCCCTCGGGCAATTCATCAATCTTGACGACGGCAGGAATCTGAACGCTAGTGCCGGAAATGATGCAGGTACCACACGGTAATGATGGAATCGACTCAAAGGACTTGCTGTCGAGAAAAATAACGCTGTTCTTTACAGCTTCAAGGTCGACAGGGTTGACAAGACGATGAACAAAATAATGATGTAGTTGAGAAGTGATAGCGGGTGAGATTTCTGAAGGCCTTTGTGAAGCAAGGGTGAGAAATGCGCCGAATCTTCTGCCTTCAATGATGATTTCCGTAAATGTTTTGAGTGCATAATTTGCTACTGATCTAGCGTCAGCGTAATTGTCCTGTGAAAGTATGTTGTGAGCATCGTCGAAAATTAAATTTAAATAGTGGTGTCCCTGAGAAGAACTATTGTCTTTCTTGAGCTTTCCGTACTCATACTTAGCGATGATCTGAGGAATAAGTGTGCGTTCTTCGATACTGGCCTGTTCCAAATTGACAATTTGAAATGCAGGGGGGTGAGGTATGTCTTTTGTGGTTAGGTTGAACCAGGTAGTTAGAGTATTTAGTCGACGGTGAAAGCGTCTCAGTAGTGGATCGAATCGGGTAGCTCTTTGTGTGTTGAAAATTTTGGTATTATAGTAGATGAGCGTGAAGCGAATTGCAATCAAATCCAGGGTATTTAAGTTGTGTGCAAAATCTGAAGAAAATAGTCTTCTGAACGTCTCTTGAATATATTGCCAAAATTTCACTGTGTCCGAGGTGGTTGACGGTGACTTCTTTTGGTAATAGACCGACTTTGTGCGGTCATATTCGAGAGAAAAATAGAATTCACCTAGCTCGTTATTAAAGTCCTCAAATGCTGGATCAGCCAGATCATGTAGTTTTTTGAGAAAAATGAGAATAGTGCCTATATCGTTTGAATCTGCCGATGGGTCATAAAAAAACGATTCAACAATTCGCACTGCTTTTCTTAAAATTATATTTGGTGAAAGTTCTAGATTTAGGCATTTTTCAACAAATGCGCGCTCTTCTTCATTTAACGGCTCGAGTGTGTGCATCCAAAAGTCGTCGGTGCGTACGTAGTCTTCAGGTAAAGGGATCTGCTTATGGTTATCTGGGAAGTAGTCTCCATGAGGCGCTGACGGACCATATATGACCTTCTGTCTGCTATCGCAGATCTCAAAGCCTGCTGTTTGTTGATAATATTTGCCGCTAAAGTCAAAGAGTATGAACCGTGTGGAGTTTGTTCGTTCTGTTTGGTTAGGAAGTGAGTCTATAAGCTTGAACAATTGGGTATAAAGTTGTGTTAATGTGTATGACTTTCCAGAGCCACTGTTACCAAAGATGCCTATGTGGCCCGAGAACAGCGTGCTTACATCTAGATTAATTGGAATTGAGTTGTTGGTTGCAAGATGGCCGATCGTTATCTGTGTTCCCGGTTTGGAAGTGGTTACGTAAATCTTTGATGCTTGTTCTGCAGACGCAAGGTATGCGATATTGCCAATGAGTGGACTTGTTTGCGATCCTGAGACAAAGCGTGTGTGGAACGGTGAGACTGAAGTGTCTGTCTCGAATTCGCCGAGCAAAGCGGTCTTGAGAATACGTGTGTTGCGGTCGACGTCCCGCTGGTAGGTGCTGTTCTCCCATGCATTGTTCTCTACGAGTTCTTCTTCCTCGACTTGTACGACGAGATGTGCGTAGCCTCGTCGTACAACAAGAAATGAACCGATCGAAACGTTGCTGATGATCTCACCTTGGAAGATCAAGCTGGAGTCGTTCTTATCGACGTCCACAGTGATGTCAATCCGTCGCCCGCGTACCGCCGTCACCGTGCCGATTCGCAGCGATGAAATCTCGTTCGGTGTATGAGTAGTCATGCGCTTGCCTTTCGGAGGATCTCGGCGATCGCACGGATGTCGAGCTTTTGATGGCCTTTGGCTTCGGCTCCTAGTGCTGACTCAAAGCGTGGGCCGACCACTAGCTCGATGTTCGGGTAGTTCTTGGGGGAGTAGCCCAGATTCTTTGCGATCGGTGTTGTTTCGTCCTCGTCGTAACAGAAGATGATGACCTTTAGAGTCGGATTTGCTTTAGCGGCCCGCGCGATCAGTGAACGGATGTGCTCGTCTGCGAATGAAAAGCCCATCACAAGGAGGCTTGTGTTAGGAAGCTCCAACTGGTTTGAAAGGCGTCGTAGCTGGTCGTAATACGTCTCGTTGAGGACGGTCGAGGCAAACTTCCCTTTATTTGGGAGCACGACGGCCAACTTTTTGCGCGCTTCGTCTAGATCTTTGAGCATGGCAACCAGATCTACCTCGCCGTGTTGTGTGCGCTCAAAGGTGGCTTCCGCCTGACGTTTTAGCGTTTCGAAGTCTACAGATGCTTCGGTGTTTGTCTCTGTTGCGTCTGATTCGCTCAGCTCTGACGCGTTGGGTGTGATCGTAGGCTCGTGTTCACCAAATCGGCTGATCGCGTTAAACAGTGTCTTGATCTCTTCGAGAATTTGGTAGCTGTCATCGATGGTCAGCTTGTCACCATCGTTGCACCATGATGCGCATCCGTGAATCTTCACGAGGTTTGCCGATGGGATTTCGGTTCGGTACCCGAGGCCGATACCGTTCGAGAAAACGCGATTGCCGAACGTCTGTAGTGTAACTCGTCGGGCAAAACGGCCCAGGTATGCCGAGTTAGTCGGGATGCCGGCCTCGTCGAGAGCCAGATCCATGCACAGGTCGTAATTTGATGTAAAGAACGTAACCTGTTTCGGCTTGTCGACAGATTCTCTGTTCGCAACCGTCTGAATTGCCTCGGTACAGAACCCCTCGTAGGCAGCTCGGGTTCGTTGAATGTCATCTTCGGAATCCTTTTTCCCGTCATTCACATATTCGACATTGCGGTAGATGGAACCCATGAAGAAACGACGATCTATCTCCGCCTTGATCAGGCGGTAGATGACGTCACTGTTTTCCCCGAGGCTGTCTTTCTTTTCTTCAAGTTCGACGCGCAGCTCTTCCAGATTGCCCAGGGTTCGGAACGCAGGCATCGAGCATCCTGCGCCGAGGAGAAAGTTGATGTTCGTGCTTTCCAAGGTCTTGCGCAAGTCACTGAGGAAGTCCTGGTCCACCTCCCTGCATAGAACGTGCGTCGTGTCGTTGGTTGTGTGATGTTCAGGCACGGCTCTTCCCTTGTTGGCTCGTTGGATCGCAGAATCTTGTTGCTGAGACGTCACTTAAGCGCGAGAGTTGGCCCGTGTTTGCCTCGCCGTTTATGTACGTCTTTGTCATGTGACTCACGATAGCGTGTTTGTCAGTAAGTGTGTGTGCCGAGCCTCACGGCATTGCACATACAAGTGGAATGCTGCTCACCTACGCGCCTCATGGTGTCCGCATACAACAAGGTGGGGGACCCCCACCCGGGAGTCCCCCACCTCAACAACAAGCGCTCACCCCTCCGCTTCGAGGACTTTCTGCTCCTCGGGCGTCAGCTTGGCGATGCCGATGCCCGTGGCCGCCCACACGAGGGCGAAGAAGATGGCGATCCAGTTGGAGATCGCCCAGGGCATGTAGGCCAGGGTGGCGACGCCGAGGGTGCCGGCCATGTAGGCGCCCGCCGACGTCCAGGGGAGGATGGGCTCCCACACTGTGGCCGCGTCCTCGATGGTTCGCGACAGGTTCTTCGGGTCCAGGCCTCGTTTGATGTACTCGCCGCGCAGCATCTCGCCCGGGATCAGCAGGGACACCTGGCCGTTCGACGTGATGCCGATGACCGCCAGGCCGGTGATGATCGTCGACGCGATCAGGGTGAACGTGGACTTCACGGGCGCAAGCAGGCGGGAAATGAGCACGTCCAACGAGCCCGACACGGACACCGCGCCGGCAAACGCGATCGCGCAGAAGCAGATGAGAAGGACGCTCATCATCGAGTTCATGCCGCCGCGCTCGAGCAGGCGCGTCACGTCCTCAATCACCGAGTCGGCCGCGAAGCCCGCCTTGCCGACCATCTTGATCTTGAACCCATCCACCGAGGCAACCACGGAATCCTTGAAAGAGACGTGCTGGAACACAACCGCGTTGAACATGGCCGTCGCGCACGAGACGAGCATGACGGGAACCGTCGGCAGCTTCATCACGGACCCGGCGAGGACGACCACCACGGGAACCAGCAGAAGCAGGTTCCAATTGAACGCAGAATCCAGGGTCGACAGAATCGTCCCCACCTTCTCCGGCACCGCTCCGCCCGAGGACTGCAGGCCGAAGATCAGGTACACGGCGGCCGACGTCAGGAATGCTGGCACCGTCGTCCACATCAGGTGCCGAATGTGAGTGAACAGGTTCACGCCCGTTGCCAGCGACGCGATGTTCGTCGTATCCGACAGTGGAGAGAGCTTATCGCCGAAGTAGGCACCCGCCACGATGGCTCCCGCCACCATCGGCAGGTTCGCGTCAACGCCAACCGCAACGCCCATGAACGCCACGCCGATCGTGCCCGCCGACCCCCACGACGTGCCCGTACACAGCGACACGATGGCGGTCACCACCAGGGCGATCAGCGCGAGGAACTGCGGGTTAATGATCTTCAGCCCGTAGTAGATGAGCATAGGAATGGTCCCGCCGGCCATCCACGTGCCGATCAGCGCGCCGACGACGATCAGGATCAGGATCGCCGGCATGGTCTTCGCGATCTTCTCCGCGATCGCCCCGATGATCTCATCCCACGTGTAGCCCAGGTAGAGGGCAACGAGCCCCGCGACAACCGCCGAGGCGATCAGCAGCGGCTCCACCGGCAGGCTGGCCGCAATGTAGCCGCCCCCCAACAGTGCGATCAGCGTGACCGCGGGAATGGCCGCGATCAGCAGGGAAGGAGCGCGGTGAGCGCGCTTGCCCGACTGAGTCTCTGACATGTACGTTCCTTTCGAATAGTTGCGGTCCCGCGACGGTGCGCGACCGTTCAGTGAACTGAAAGAGCGAGGATCGCCTCGCACAGGCGCTCGAGTGCGCGCTCGAGATCGCGCTCGGGAAGCGCGACGTTGATGCGGAAGAATCCCTCGTATTGCTCCCCGAAGTCCTCCCCGGCAGATACGGCAACCCGCGAGCGGGCCACCGCCTCGGCCAGAAGCATCGCGGAGGGCAGATACGAGCGAGCATCCACCCACACGAGATACGTCCCATCGGGGTCAACGACCCGAGCCAGCGGAAGCTCCTCCCTCAGACGAGCAACCGCGACGCGAAGATTCGCGTCAATCCGCTCACGCAGCTGGTCCACCCACTCATCACCCTCGTTCCATGCTGCGATCGCCGCCGGAATCGCGAAGAAATTCGGGTTGTGCAAGCCCATGAGGCGCTTGGCCTCCTCGAGGCGCGCACCGAGTACCCCGCGAACGACGATTGCCGAGGCCTCCAGACCCGCGCTGTTGAACGTCTTGCCCGGAGAGCAACACTGAATGAGTCGGCCGGACTCCCACAGCTGCTGCGAGTGGATGGCCAGCGGCCGGTACCCGTTTCGACCCGGGCGCTGAAAGTCGGCGTGAATGTCGTCGGAAAGGACCGTCACGCCATAGGTGAGAGCGAGCGCGGAGACCATGTCGAGCTCCTCCGATGTCCACACCCGGCCCGTCGGATTGTGCGGGTTGCACCACAGGAGCAGGTCCGCGTCCCGCATGGCCTCCGCGAAGCGCTGCTCGGGGATGACGACGCGACCCTCCGACAGGTCCAGGGGGACCCGACGCAGCTCGCAGCCGGCGCGCTTGACGACCTCAATGATGGGTCCATACGCGGGATCCAGAGTGACAACCCGGGGCGTGCGTCCCAACTGCCCGGGCAAGACGATCGCGCACAGGGCCGACACGCACTGGACGATGCGAGGGAAGAAATGCACGTCGCCTACCGCGGGACTCCACCCGTGGCGACGCGCCTGCCACCCCCGCACGGCCTCGCGGAAGTCATCGAAGACCTCCGTGTAGCCGAAGATGCCCGGCTCGCACGCCCGTGTGATCGCGCGCGACACCGCAGGGCACGTCGCGAACTCCATGTCCGCCACGGACAGGGACACAGCGTCTTGTCCGAGGTCGGCGGCCAGCAGGTCCCACTTCGCGCTGTGCGTGCCCCAGCGAACGATCGACTCGTCAAACATTCGTCTCACCCGCCCTCGCGGATCCGTCCTCGACCCGCGGGAACGCCGGAGGAGAAACCTCCACGGTGGCAGCCTGCATCGCCGCACCCAGGGCAACGTACTCCCCGGGATGGGGAACCTCGACGGTGGCCCCCAGCGCCTCCGAGGCCAGGGCGCGCACCGCGCTCGACCGGGCGCCCCCGCCGACCAGAAGCACGCGCTCGACCGCAACCCCCTGCGCGCGCACCGCGTCCAGCGCCCCGCGCATCAGAGTCAGCAGCCCCTCGATCGTTGCGCGGGCAACGTGCGCGCGGTCACAATTGGACAGGGTCATCCCCTCCAGGCTTGCCGTCGCCTCCGGAAGATTCGGCGTGCGCTCACCCTCGAAGTATGGGATCAGCCGCAGCCCGCCCGCGTCCGGGACCGACAGGGCCGCCTCGTCGAACTCCTCGTAACCCAGGCCCGTCACCCGCATCATCGCGTCGATGATCCGGGATGCGTTGAGAGTGCACGCCAGTGGCAGCCACCGGCCCGACGCGTCCGAGAAACCCGTCACAAGACCCGACGGGTCCGACACCGGACGCTCCGAGACGGCCGCAACCACCCCCGACGTCCCCAGGCTGAGCAGCGCCGATCCCGGCCTCAACCCGACACCCAGCGCAGCCGCCGCGTTATCTCCCGCGCCCGGACCCAGCGTGATCTCACCCCAGCCCCGCGCCTCGTCCCCGCGGCCCACGGCCTCGTGCGGGCCAACGATCCGCGGGAGGGCGATCCGCTCGGCCCGGGCGGCGTCGCACCGTAGTGCCTGCGCCACAATGTCGCGCCGGTACGTCCGACCCGACCGGTCAACGTATCCCGTGCCCGAGGCGTCGGATCGATCGGTCGCCAAGCCCTCCAGGCCGACCCGATCGAAACCTCCCGCGATCCTCCACGTCAGGTAGTCGTGAGGCAGGCACACGGCGGCCACCCGCCGAGCGGCCTCCGGCTCGTTATCCGCCAGCCAACGCAGCTTCGTGACCGTCAACGATGCCACGGGAACGGATCCCGTCGCGTTGGCCCACCAAGCCGCGCCCGACGCGCCGCCCGCGTTCTCGGTGTCGCGGCACCCGGCCTCGCGCTCAGCTATCAGCTCACGGGCCGCAGAGGCACTACGCATGTCATTCCACAGCAGGGCCGGCCGAATCACCCGGCCGCGCTCGTCCAGGACGACCATTCCGTGCTGCTGGCCGCCGACGCTCAGGGCGCGCACGTCCTTGAACCCGCCAGCCGCCTCCGCCGCCGCGAGAAACGCCTGCCACCAGGCCTCGGGATCCACCTCGGTACCCTCCGGGTGAGGGGCGCGCCCCTCACGCACAACCCTGCCCTCAGCCGGGTCCCAGACAACCACCTTGCACGACTGCGTCGACGAATCGACGCCTGCGACATAGGGGCGCGTAGTCATTGCTCAGCTCCTTCACCGTCGACAGACATCAGCCGACCAGGTGACGCATTGCCTGCTGGTACAGCTCAACAAAGTGATACTCGCGTGCCCCCGCCGCGGTCGCATCGAACTCCTCGTCGCCGCGGTCGGCCAGGAAGTCCTCCAGGGACTCTCCCTGCGCGAGCGTCGGCTGGGCCAGCTCAGACACCGATGCTGCCTCCAGCAGCTCCCGGGTCGTGGGGTCCTCGCGGAATGCGCGGGCCTTGCGCGCCAGCATCAGATACATCTCCATGTTTGCGCGCGCGGACTCCCACACGCCCTCCATGCCCTCCGTGCGGCTCGGCTTGTAGTCGAAGTGGCGCGGACCCTCGTAGCGCGGGCCACCGCCCGGGAAGCCGTTCTCCAGCAGGTCGACCGTGAAGAACGCGCTGGCCAAGTCACCGTGACCGAATGCCTTGTCCTGGTCGTACTTGATGCCCGATTGTCCGTTCAGGTCGATGTGGAAGAGCTTGCCCGCGTTCAGCGCCTGCGCGAGCGCGTGCGTGTAGTTCAAGCCGGCCATCTGCTCGTGGCCGGTCTCGGGATTCAGACCCACAATGTCCCCGTTGTCCAGCTGTGCGATCAGTGCGAGAGCGTGGCCAACCGTGGGCAAGAAGATGTCGCCGCGGGGCTCGTTCGGTTTGGGTTCCAAGCCGATCTTCAGGTCGTAGCCGCGCGACTTGATGTAGGCGGCGACCGTGTCGAGTCCCTCCTTGTAGCGGTCGAATGCCGCGTTCAGGTCCTTCGACGAGTCGTACTCTGCGCCCTCGCGCCCGCCCCACATGACGAAGGTCGTTGCCCCCATCTCCGCAGCAAGATCCACGTTGCGCAGGATCTTACGCAGGCCGAAACGGCGGATCGAACGGTCATTGTTCGTCAGGCCGCCATCCTTGAACACTGGGTGGGTGAAGGTGTTGGTCGTGACCATCTCGATGACGAGGCCGGCGGCGTCGGCTGCCTCCTTCACCTTCATGGCACGCTCGTGGCGCTCCTGGTCCGATGCGTCGAAGTCGAACACGTCATTGTCGTGGAAGGTGATGCCCCACGCGCCGACCTCCGCGAGTTTCGCCGTGTACTCCCACGGGTCGAGGACCGGGCGGGTCCCCGTCCCAAAGGGGTCGACCGCGTTCCATCCGACGGTCCACAGGCCGAAGGAGAACTTGTTGTCGTGGATGGTTGTCATGGCGGGGTCCTTTCGAACGTCGGTGTTCAGGTGGAGTGGGTTGTGGTCGTGCGTGGCGTCGCTGGTGGAGCCGTGCCTTGTCGTGCGGTGCGGGTCTCGGTTGTTGTCGTGTGGGCGCGGCATCGGGCCGACTGTGCGGCCGCTGCGCGTCGTGTTTGCGTCGTCACAATTTATTTGTTGTGGGGTAAAACTTAATACCTGTGCGCGCTCTCGTCAAGGCCACTCGAAAAGTCCGTTCGACGGGCGTGTGAGATGTGGCGTTCAGCGACCGGCGCGCTGGCGGATTGCAACGAGAACCTGCGCGACAACCTCGTCGAGACGTCGCAGATCGGACCAGCGAATGCGGATGATGCGCCACCCGGCCAGTTGGAGGAGGCGAGCTCGACGCTGCTCCGCCTCGATGGTCTCGTGCACTTCCTGAACGCTGTCGCCGTACTTGATGCGCCCATCGAACTCGATGGCGATTTTCAGATCGGGAAGCGCGATATCAATGAAGAAGGTGTGCCCGCTGCAGCGTACTTCTTCCTGCGTGGTGATTCCCTTGATTCCTGCCAGGATCAAAGCGTGGAGAACGCGAGATTCTCCGGGGGACTCGCATCCGGCATCCGCGTGGGAAATGACCCACCGCGCTTGGCTTGTGCCGCGGCTCGAGCGGGGGAGTGACGCGAGTTCCCGCAGAAGATCGTGACGTGCCTGTTCGGCTCGTTCGCGTGAGGCGAGCTGGTCGAAGCGCGAGTAGCTCGCCAGCCGAGCTATGCCGGCGCACGTCAGAGCAAAGGCCTGCTCCTCTGCGGCTAGCCGCGCGCAGTCGACCACGATGCGCGGAGCGAAAGGGATGGCGAAGCCTTCTGCAATCTGGTGTGCAGGAAGAGATGTTCGGACGATTGAGGCTTGTCCCGCCGGCATAATCAGTTTGGAGCCGATGTGAACCGCATGGAAAGAGAGCCTCCGCTCGCCACAGCTGATCGGTGCATAGGCGGTAATAGGCCCCTTGTCGGTGATGACGGGGAGGCCGAGGATCCATCCCGCACACTCGCCAGTCAGAATATGATCGTGCCGTCGCATGCTCAGGGCGCAGATGCGAGACCCGCGAACAATCGTCTTTTGGAGCCACAGAGGATGCCCCTCAAGAGTTGAAGTGGGGAGGTAGATTCCCCGCGCGATCCTGGCGAGGGTTCCGCTCCGAGCTGCTCGGCTGATGCGCATCCGATTCGGTTCATGGTCTGGTGTGACGAGAGACTCCCGAATCGCCTGCAGCGACGGTACTTCGTTGTCGATCATGGTGCGCTCCCAAGGTTGGAAATCTCGCGATGATCTGACTGTGTTGCGTCATGTCTTTTCGAGCAAGTAGTGTGCGATTGCCTGTGGATAACGCGAAAGGCCGATGCGTCCTGGGGAAACCTGCCTGTGAAGGGCGTTTGCTGAGGCGCCTCGCCGTGTCGTTGTTACAAACGTCGTCAATCTGCACCGTTTGAAACGTCTCTCTGTATGCCGGTGTTACAAACGTCGTCATTCTATGGTGAGAATCGGCTCAATTTGGTGTTTTGGCGTCGGATTGACGACGTTTGTAACATGCAGCCCGAGAGACTGACCGACAATGCTTCGGATTGACGACGTTTGTAACAGTTGCAGCTGTCAACTCGTCAAACTCGCGGAACCACTGCCCCGACGCGGTAGCCTGGGTCCATGCCGACCCATTCCGACAGCGTCGACGAGGCCGCCCACATCAGCCGCGTCCCGATCGCCTCGCCGCGCGCCTCAGAGCGGAGGATAAGCGCTGATAACCGCGGCGTGAAGTCGGAAAACGTGCGAGCCTCCAACATGTCGACGGTGCTGCGCAACATCCTCGTCTCGCCGGGAGAGGTTACGCGCGCAGGCCTCTCGCTGCGCACCGGAATGACGCGCGCGACGATCTCGCGTCTCGTGGACGACCTGGTGGGTGCGGGCCTCGTGCGAGAAGTCGAACCCGGTGACGGCGGCGGCCGAGGCCGCCCGGCCAACCGCCTCACCCCCGCCGAGGGAAGCGCAGCCGCCCTCGGCGTCGAAGTGGACGTTACGAGTCTTGACATCATGCTCGTTGACCTTGCTGGACGGGAGCTTGGGCACCGCCGGATCGAGCGCGATCTCGCCGACAGTGCACCGGCTGAGACGATGGCGTTCGCGGCCCGCGAGGCCCGCACGTTGCTCGAAGAAACCCTGCCTGACGGTGCCCTCTTCCTGGGCATGGGAGTGGGGCTGCCGGGTCTCGTGTCGCCGACCCGCCTCGCGCTTGCCCCAAACCTGGGATGGCGCGACATTCCGCACGCTCAGCTGCTGGCCCCCCTCGCCGACCTCAACCCGATAGTCGTTGCGAATGAAGCGGACCTGGCGGCCTACGCGGTTGCATACACGCGTCCGGGTGTGGCCGACGGGCCCTCGACCTTCGTGTACGTGTCGGGTGAGGTGGGCGTTGGCGCGGGTGTCATCGTCGATCACCGCCCGATGAGTGGGGCGCGCGCCTGGTCTGGCGAAATTGGGCATATGTGTGCCGATCCGAACGGGCCCCTGTGCCGCTGCGGGGCGCGGGGATGCCTCGAGGCGTACCTGGGCGTGCGCGCCCTTGCCGAGCACGTGGGCGCTCCCGCGGGGTCCGGAGCACGTGATATTTTGCGCTGCGCGGGTTTCGTCGACGACGCTGAGTTCGAGACCTTCGAGTATCTTGCCGAGGCGGCAGTGCACGAGCGTGCGCGCGCCGTGCTGACGGAGGCCGGAGCAGCCCTCGGGCGCGTGTTGTCGGGCGTCATTAACGCGATGGACATTCCGCATGTCGTCCTGGGCGGCGCGGTTGCTGAACTGAGTAGCGCCCTGCTGGATCCGGCCCGCGAAGAAATTGAGACGCGGACGCTGCAGGCCCCGTGGTCCTTCCCGATCGTGGAGGTGCTGCCGGACTCTGCATCCCTGACGGTTCGGGGTGCGGCATTCCGAGTGCTGGATTCACTCGTGGACGACCCCGCCGCGTTCCTCAGTTAAGCGTTTCGTCGCCTCGTCCTACCAGTCGCCCAAGCCCAGGTAGTAGAGCGGGTGGGTGAGCACCGCGACGATGCGATCGCGGTATTCGAGGGGCAGCATCGGGTAGATGACGATGGCGGCTAGGACCGCGACGATCAGTATCACGAGGATGCGTTTCTTGGTGCTCATGGGCGCCTCCTTTGTGGGGTGGTGAGTGTTGCGCGGGCATCGGCGAGGATGTCGTTGACGAGGTCGACGCCCTGCGGTGTGGCTAGGAGTGGGCGGTCTTCGGGGTGCTCGTTGAAGTGCCGCATGATGGCGTCCAGGCCCGTGTAGGGGATGCCGATGCGCTCGGACGAGATGCCCCATGGTCCGTCGTATATGTCGGGGTCAGAGTGAAGAAATATCGTTGGATGGATGATGTCATCGATGGTGACGTTATCCGTCCACAGGATGGTGACGTCCCGGTCGTTTGGATCTTCCTCGACGGACAGTAGCTCCGGGAAGTGGAAGGAGATTCCCTTAGGCGTCAGAGTTGTCGTCTGCTTGTCACTCAGGGCAATGATGAGGTCCTTGCCGGGGTTACGTGTGCACTCAAGATAGGCCATGGATGCAACGGCGAAAACATACATCGCGGCATGGAAGGGCTGTCCGGTCGTGAAACCCGCGGCCATCGTGCCGCCCGCGAAGGCGTAGAGCAGCAATCCGGTCGTGATGAGCGCGATGGATTGATGGTTGCCCGGAATGACGATGGTGCCGTCCTTGTAGTGGGGGCGCGATGACCAGAACGGGCGCACACTCTTTTCGATGAGGTGGGGAAGCGCCGCGGCCAGGTACAGGGGGAACCAGATGAAAAGGAGCTGGAGCGGGCCGATGTGAATGAACAAGAAGATCCAGTAGGCGCACACAGCGACGACTACGTTGAAAACGATGGCGACACCTGTGAGCTTCCAGAAGTCTCGCGCCGCCAGGTCCACGCCCCGAGGAGAACTGTCGTGGGGTCTTCTTGCCAAAAATGAGGAAAGACGAGCCACGCTCACCACCCCAGGCCGATGTAGTACGGCCAGTGCCACGATGGAGCAGAGACATGCTCGCGGTTGTTGAGCGAAACCTGGCTGAGCGTGCCGGGTAGACCGGAAGGTGCCAAAGCCTGTTTCCTGCCGCTCATGTGTGGTTCCTTTGTGGGGTTGTGAGTGCTGCGCGGGCCTGCGCGAGGATGTTGTTGACGAGGTCGACGCCCTGCGGTGTGGCCAGGAGTGGACGGTCCTCGGGATGCTCGTTGAAGTGCCGGATGAGGGCGTCGAGGCCGGTGAAGGGGATGCCGATCGTCCGGCAGCATAATCCCCATGGACCGTTATACGTGTCGGGGTCAGCAAGGAGATCAACATGATGCCTGTCGGTGTCGATGTCAAATATTCGCACGTTCTGATCCCACCGGACGGAGGAGTCGCTGCCGCATCCGTCAGAGGCGGACTCCAGATACTTATGGATTGACAGATGAGGAGCCGCGTGAAAGTCGATGCTATCTGGGGATAACACCGTCATTGAACGATCCTTGATGGTGTTTTTCAGGTCTTCCATTGGATTCTCAGAAAAGAGATGATAGGCAAAAAATGCTGCTACCACCGCAATACCGATAGTTGTCTTGAAGGCGTGCGTTAAGAAACCGAGCATGAGTGCTCCTACGACGGTCATGCAGAGGATCGCGTAGCTAGTGAGGTATCCGATGTTGGTGAGACGCTCACCTCGTATGACAACGTAGCTGTTGACGAATCGAACATGGGGACGCAGATAGGGAACTATCGAGTCGCATGTCACCTGGGGCACTCCAGCTACTACCGGAATTGAAGCCAGATAGACGGCGAAACGGAAATCCCCGTAGTGTGTCAGGCGATAGATTCCTTCAACGATCGCTATCCCAAGAGCGACGATGACGATCGAAACTAGTGCACGTTTCCACTCGTTGCGCCGCCATCTGTCTTCACCTGCGAGCGACTCGGTGCGATTGGAAAAGATGCTCGAGAGGAATCCGCTGATCCCCCGACGTCGTGATCGAGTCATGGTCACCAGCCTAATCCGACGTAGTACGGCAGATGCCAGAGAGTGTTGTCGATGCGTTCACGATATTCAAGAGGTACCTGTTTGTAAGCAACGTTGGCTAGATAGGCGGAACCGGCCGCCGCGGCCGCGGCAGCCACTACCTCACTGCCAGCTAGAACGACAGCAGGAGCAGTGAGTGTAACGGTAATTTCCGCTGCAAGCGATGACCCGATGTATCCCCCAACGATGCCAGCAACACCAGATACTGCAGCCGCAGATGGCTCGTCGCTCGTTGCTACTTCGTACGCAAGCAATAGATTATTGATTCGGTTGATGTTCTTTGCGGTTGTAGACGCAACATTGGAAGCGGTGCGGTAGTTTTTCCTTGCTTCCATAGCCTTTGACAAGCTCTGATTCATTAGGGGTGGAACCCTCTTCATTGACGGATCCTGCGCTACTCTAGTGAAGCGTGAATTAGCCTTTTCAAGCTTCTCCAGTCTTGTCTTTTGGCGTGTCTTCATTGAAGTTTCGGTCGCCATAGAAGCTATGGTCCAGTGGGTCTTCAATTTCTCCAGTGTTCCGTCCTGTGTTTCTTTCATAAAAGGTTCTGGGGCATTGACTTGCACGCTCTGTAGATGTTTAATTACCCATTGCTCAAGATCGTATCGAACGAGGCGAGCTCTCTCGCGGAGTTCAGCAAAGTCCCTTAAGCGCTGCTTGTGCTGCTCATATTCGTAAATGTCAGCACGGTATTGGTCTTGTTCATGCATCGACGCGTTGGGTGCGGGCATTGGTGGTTCTTGACCGAGAAGTGGAGGGGCAGCGATATCGTATTCATTAATTACGTCGAGTCCGCATGCTCTGGCATTTGTGCGAATTGTCTCCATGTCGCGGTAGTGGTAGTCGAGCTGTTGCGCGTATGCGCGCATTGCTTCCCATGATCTGTATGCGAAATCGGAATTTTCTTCGGTTTTTAAACGAAAATCAAATAGTGCGTCTTCGTAGGCGTCAGCACTCTTTCCTGCCCAGTATTCGGGCATGGGAACGAGGGAATTCATCATCTCGATAAATGCATCGTAGAATGTATTATGGAGCTTTTCGATGACTGCCGCAGCTTCGCGGATCTCTTCGGGGTTTCCATAAATTCTCGTATCTATGAGGCCGACGGCATCTTGAGGATGCCCTCCGTTTCCTGCTACCATTCCCATTAGCTGAGCTCCTCTTTCAAATTTAAGAAATAATTTGTTACTTCTTCTTCCTCTTCTTTATGTTGTGCCACCAAGGATCGTAGATTGTCGGCACTGCCTTGGCATTTCTCGGTGAATGTTGTTGCTGCAAAATCAAGAGTGCCTAATATGTCGATGATGATGTCAGTGGCAATGCCGGCATCAACAGATATGGGTAGTTCCGGTGGGATGCTTCTGGATGAATCCGCAAACTCCTCGTACTTCCTTGCCATGTTGAAGATCATGTCTTCGGTGATGACGAGATCTGCTGTCATTGTGGCTTCCGTTCGCGCGCTTCGGGCTCGAAATATCGATCTACTTCGATCGCGTCAAATCCAATTTCCTCTTTGAGTTCTGGGAGACGCTTCGTTTCGATGAGGCCCCATGGTTGCGTTTCGCCCAGTCCGTCAAGGAGACGATCGAGGGATGTGTACGCCAGAAGTACCCGTGCTTCGTTGAACATGTGAGCCAAGGAAAAACCGTATTCGCCGTCAGGCCGTTGGTCGATTGGGACGTAAAGGACGGGAGGTGCGACCTCGGGATGTGTGTTCACGGACAGGTGTTCCATGACTTGACGCTAGCAGCCGTGTGATCGGGGACGCAAGTATAGGTGAAGGATGCAAGCAAGCATGAGCGCATGAAGCGACCCCGTCCTCGTCTCTGAGAAGAGAAGCGAAGCCGGGGCCCACGAAGCCTCAAATGCGACAGTTAGCGGCCAGACGCGAGCGCCGCCCGGGCGACCTCCCCGAAGGAGAGCGGGTCGCGGCCCGTCACGTCGCGCACGGTCGTGGAGACGACGTCCAGGTCGCCGCGCGCGATTGACGTGTAGGTCG
>ERZ773263.613-NODE-613-length-24194-cov-6.004226_pt1 | contig 24194 bp, 24 predicted proteins | sample MGYA00511076_ERZ773263 | MGnify/ENA primary metagenome ERZ773263 (study PRJEB29015, sample SAMEA2738155) | human oral metagenome | biome: human oral; feature: human-associated habitat; material: saliva | place: China | collected 2195 ... | reverse complement strand
TCGTAGTCTTCCTCACGCATAGACCCTCCGATGATTTCACCGTAGCCTTCTGGAGCAAGCAAGTCTGCACAGAGGACGCGGTCTGGATTTCCAGGAACTGGTTTCATATAGAAAGCCTTGATGGCTGCTGGGTAGTTCACGACAAAGGTTGGTACACCAAAGTGGTTTGAAATCCATGTTTCATGCGGTGAACCGAAGTCATCACCATGTTCCAGATGCTCATAGTCTGCATCCTCATCATTTTCATGCGCTTGCAAAAGATCAATCGCTTCATCATAGCTAACACGCTTGAAAGGCTCTGCAATATAGCGTTTAAGAAGTTCTACATCACGTTCCAAGGTTTCCAAAGCTTGAGGAGCACGGTCAAGAACACCTTGGATCAAAGCTTTAACATAAGCTTCTTGCAAGTCAAGTGACTCATCATGCGTCAAGTATGAGTACTCTGCATCCATCATCCAGAACTCCGTCAAATGACGACGGGTTTTTGATTTTTCGGCACGGAATACAGGACCGAAGTCAAAGACACGACCAAGAGCCATAGCACCTGCCTCTAGATAAAGCTGACCTGACTGACTCAAGTATGCTGGAGTTCCGAAGTAGTCTGTTTCAAAGAGCTCAGTTGAGTCTTCTGCTGCATTTCCTGACAAGATTGGGCTGTCAAACTTCATAAAGCCATTCTTGTCAAAGAATTCATAGGTAGCGTAGATAATGGCATTGCGGATCTGCATCATGGCAACTTGCTTACGAGAACGCAGCCACAAGTGACGATTATCCATAAGGAAGTCAGTCCCATGTTCTTTTGGTGTGATTGGATAGTCATTTGACTCTCCGATTACTTCGATATCTGTGATATCTAGCTCATAACCAAATTTTGAACGCTCATCTTCCTTAACGATCCCTGTCACAAAAACAGATGTTTCCTGGCTAAGTCGTTTGATAGTATCAAATTTCTCAAGTCCTACTTCTTCACCAAATTTCTCGATAAAATTAGGCTTGAAGGCTACACCTTGGAAAAAGGCTGAACCATCACGTAGTTGCAAGAAAGCAATCTTACCCTTACCTGACTTGTTGGCTACCCAAGCACCGATGGTCACTTCTTTACCCACGTAGTCTTTTACATCAATAATCGTTACATATTTGTTTGACACTTTTTTTCTCTTTTCTATTTTTTATTCTTTGTGACAGACTGCCTCGACATTATTACCATCTGGATCCAAGACAAAGGCTGCATAATAAGGTTGGTGATATTGGGGACGAATACCCGGAGCGCCATTATCTTGACCTCCCGCTGCTAGACCAGCTTGATAAAAAGCATCCACTTGCTCTCTAGTCTCAGCACGAAAGGCAAAATGAGACGCATCTGATTGCCCCTGACTTAACCAAAAATCTCCAGCTGGAGCTGTTTGAGGCTCTGCAAAACTTACCGCCTGAGGAATTTCAAAGGCAATTTTGTAGCCCAATGGCTCTAAAGCTTGCTGATAAAAGAGCTTGCTGGCTTCCAAATCCTTGACTGTAATCCCAAAATGATCAATCATATCTGCCTCCTAGATTGGTTGCTAAATGTCACTTTATTTCAAGACAAATCTTTTGGACATCTGTTCTATATTTTACCATAAAGCGATTGCAATAGCTATCCTTGAAGAGACGAAAATTTAAAATTCTTTAAAAAGCTATCTTTTTCCGAAAATACTATTCTATAAGAAATCAGAAAAAGAAAACAGCTGTTTGGAAAATCAGTCTCCTTTCTTATTTTCAAGCTTCTCAGACTTTTCATAAACCATACTACTTTTCTTAGTATTTACCTCTCCCTTATCATTGACTTCAATATGTACCTTAAAATAAGTCCGCTCAATCTGAGGGTTATAACGAGTCTCATAAACCATAGTAAAGTCTGCATATCCCTTCCCAGAAAGTTCCTGCTCTGAAGGTCCACCGACAGAATTTTTCAAATGCTCGCTGTTTAAAGTTCGTAACTTTAACTCTAACCCTGGTTGATAATCGTTCAAGTACCAATCCATTCGGGTTGATGCATTTTCTTCAAAAAAGATCCGGTACTGTCTACCCTTGGCTTGTAAGCTATAAGTAGGTTCGCCAGACTTTGATTCAGAAATAGTTGTCCACCCTTGCTCAGCATTAAGGAAAGAACAAGCCGTCAATAGGAGCAAACATATTATTAGGTTTAAAAATATCAAACTACGTTTCATGCCACATTCCTTTCTAATAGAAATCAAAACATATATTAGATACACTTTAACTCATATTAAGGCTATATGTCTTGACTCTGAGCTACTCCATAAGGAAGCCCTAGAACAAACGCTTTCAGAATCATTTTATCACTTTAAACAACCTCTTACCAGCTAGAGTCGAAGAAAAGCAAAAAGGACAGGCTTTAAGCCCATCCTCTATTTTAAAAATATAATTGCTTTTCATTTATATGTTTACTTAGAATCAACCTTTTCAGTCTTAACTAAGACCATACTGCTTTCTGAAGGTTTGATTTGTCCATTCTTGTCGGCAGTTATTCCAACTTGATAATAATTTATTTCTTTTTGACTACCTGAATAATGTTCATAAACCATAGTAAAGTTAGCCGAACCTTGACCAGACAGTTCCCTCTTGGCTGTCGCCCCGTCTAACCCTTTTATCTCTTCTTGATTAAGAGTATGGCACTCAAGATTTTCAAGTGGATTATAATTATCTAAATGCCAGGTTTTTCTAGCTGAACCATTGTCATTGTATAGAATCTGGTACATTTTTCCAGACACTTGTAACCTATAAAAGGGGTCTCCCTCCTTAGACTGAGAAACAGTGGTCCACCTCTGCTCTGAATGAACAAAAGAACAAGCGGTCAAGCAAACCAAACTGACTGCCAACATTGCAAAACAGGAGATTCTCCTCATGCTTTAGCGCTCCATAAATTGCTGCAGGCGTTGAACAGCTCCTTTAAGTGTTTCCAGATCAGTCGCATAGCTGAGACGGACATTTTCTGGAGCACCAAATCCTGCGCCAGTCACCAAAGCCACACCAACTTCTTCCAAAATAGCTGTGGTAAAGGCTGTCACATCTGTATAACCTTTCATCTCCATAGCTTTTTTGACATTAGGGAAGAGATAGAAGGCTCCTTGAGGCTTAATGACCTCAAAACCTGGTACTTGAGCTAGAAGTGGGTAGATGGTATTGAGACGCTCTTCAAAGGCCTGACGCATAATTTCAACAGTCTCCTGACTACCTGTCAAGGCTTCAATAGCAGCATACTGGGCAACTGTCGTTGGATTGGAAGTGGTTTGGCCTGCAACCTTGCTCATAGCAGCTATGATTTCTGGTTCACCAACAGCATAGCCAATCCGCCAGCCAGTCATGGAATAACTCTTAGAAACGCCATTGATAACCACTGTTTGCTTGCGGATAGCCTCTGATAGACTAGAAATTGGCGTAAATTTATTACCGTTATAAACCAGACGTCCATAGATGTCATCTGCCAAAATCAGAACGTCATGCTCCACAGCCCAGTTTCCAATAGCCAAAAGTTCCTCGGCTGTATAAATCATCCCCGTCGGATTGGATGGTGAATTCAGAACTAAGACCTTGGTCTTGTCAGTTCGAACAGCTTCCAATTGTTCTACAGTTATCTTAAAGTCGTTCTCTTCAGTAGCTTGAACAAAAACAGGAATTCCTTCAGCCATCTGAATTTGATCGCCGTAGCTGACCCAATAAGGCGTAGGAATAATTGCTTCATCACCTGGATCAAGAACACTCATAAAGAAGGTGTAGAGGGAGAACTTAGCTCCTGTTGCCACCGTCACTTGATTCGGCTTGATTTCATAACCATAATAGTTGGCAAAGTATTGAACAATAGCTTCTTTTAACTCTGGAAGACCACTAGCCACTGTATAGAAACTAGCTTTTCCATCTTCAATAGCTGCCACAGCTGCTTGCTGAATGTTTTTAGGAGTCGGAAAATCCGGCTCTCCAAGAGTTAGCGACAGAATATCTCTGCCTTCAGCCTTTAAAGCTTTGGCTCTAGCTGCTGCAGCCAAAGTCACACTTTCTTCCATTTTTAAAACACGATTAGATAATTTCATAGCCCCTCCTTGCTCAGCAATTTCCTTTTTTCAAAATCGACAATATAGTAACTCTTTCCAGATTTGACTTCCCAAATTGGTCGGCCGTTCAAATAACCAAAAGTCACTTTGTCAATCACATCAGCTCCGTTTTTCTTTGCAATCTTTTCAGCCTGCCTTTTGCTAGTTCCCTCACTGAGTTCATAAACAAAAATTTTATCAGAACCCTTCTCAATCAGGATGGCTTTTTTCTTCTCTTGATCCGTTTCACCTAGCAAGCTGTAATAGGTCTTGTCCCCATTAAAAATGGCAAAGCTATCAACTTTACTGACTCCTGCATACTTGCGTGCCAACTCAATGGAATTAGAACGAGCGGCCCGATAAGGCTCCATTGATAAATTAAATAGATTTAGCAGAGAAAAGGCAAGTACCGTTAAAAGAATACCTATTCCAATGACGTACTGCCATATAAGGATTTTTTTATTTCTTTTTCTTCTATTTTTCACTCGTCCATTATACTATAATTCTATCTATATTTCTATCTTTTTCACATTGATTTTAATACTATTTATTGATAAAATATGGCTATGAGAACACTAGAAGAATTATTAGAAGAAAATAAACTAGACCTTAAAACCATGATTGTTTTTAGGAAGGCTGAGCGGACCATACGCTCCATTGAACAAAGAGTCATCAAAGAAAACAAACTAACCCCTACTCAGTTTTCTGTTCTGGAAACTCTCTATAGTAAGGGAAGAATGCGAATCCAAGATCTGATAGACCATATGCTTGCGACCTCTGGAAATATGACTGTCGTCATCAAAAATATGGTTCGTGACGGCTTGATTTCTCGGACTAGCGATCCAAATGATCGCCGTTCTTATCTGATTGAATTGAGCCAAAAAGGTCAAGACTTAATCGAAGAAATTTTCCCTCAACATATCCTGTGTGTAAAGGAAGCGCTTGGAATTTTATCAGACGAAGACAAAGAGACTCTCATTTCTATTTTAAAAAAATATAAGAATCTGAGCTAAATAATTGCTAATTAGTAATATTTGTTGTAACATAATCGGTAACAAGAGGCCTAACCCTCTTTGATTAAAAAATATGGAGGACTCATAATGTCTAAAGTACTATTTATCGTTGGATCCCTTCGTCAAGGTTCTTTTAACAACCAACTGGCTCAAGAAGCTGAAAAAGTTTTGGCTGGTAAAGCTGACGTGTCTTATCTTGATTGGTCTCAAGTTCCAATCTTTAGTCAAGATTTGGAACAATCAACGCCTTCAGCTGTTGCTAAGGTCCGCGAAGAAGTCCAAGCTGCAGACGCTATCTGGATTTTCTCACCAGTTTACAACTTCTCTATTCCTGGTTCAGTGAAAAACCTGTTAGACTGGCTCTCTCGTTCACTTGATCTTTCTGATCCTCGTGGCGCGTCTGCTATTAACGAGAAGGTTGTGACTGTCTCTTCAGTTGCGAATGCAGGACAAGAACCAATGTTTTCTATCTATAAAGACTTACTGCCATTTATTCGGACAACTGCTGTGGGCGAATTCACCTCAGCTCAAGTCAATGATTCTGCTTGGGTAGATGGTAAATTTATCGCAAGTCAAGAAACTCTTTCAAGTCTCGCTACACAAGCAGACGCTCTTCTTACTGCTATCGATTAGAAATTATAACTCCAATGATTTAAAAACACTGGGATGCCAATCTCAGTGTTTTTCCTATTTAACCAACAATAAAAACCAGTTTAAGTAACCAAACTTGGTCTACTCAAACTAGTTCAAATAGGGGGCAAAATAATCAGTCTCGCTCAATCTATATCATAAAATTCTAACGTTTTTATATTCAATTTATCAGCATTTGTTAAGACAATATCAGTCCCAAATTCTTTTTCATAAAACGTCATAGACATTGTTTGTCCATTTACAAAAAGCTCGATTGAATTAATATCTCGAAGAATTTCCAAGGTTAACGACTTAGGAGCATCCAATATATTCAGATGACGAATATCCTCATAAGGTTCTTCTTTTCCAATAATCTTATAACCCAGCCGTTCACGTCCCAAAGATAAGACCTGTTTACCTGCATTATAGGAGATTTTCACTACCTGCTGATTTGTGGCATTTCTTGCATATAGCAATTCAAAATCTTCTGGTTTTTCAAGCTCTAGTATTAGGTACTGTTGTTGTTTAACAGCACTGGAGAAGATCAATTCTGATTGGTCCACTTGACCTGAAAATCTCTCTTGTATAGTTAGTTGGCTTGTTAATGTCTCAGGAATCTCTTGATACAAAAGATTATTCTTAATGGATAATTTACGAGGAATGGTCATCATACCAGCCCATCCGTGATTTAAATCATGTGTGGGAATATTTCGATGCCACATCTGTTGCCAAGCTACTAGATAGCGTTCCCCTATATCATTAACACAGGTCTGTGGAGCATAAAAATCCAAACCGCCATCTATTTCGTGAAAATTTTCCACTTGAAAATTACCTGATTTCCAGTCAACCTCTCCAATGAATGCAAGAGTAGAATTTAAATTCCAATATTGGTTGTCCTTACGTTCCATCTCAATTGGAGACATAATAAGAACCCACTTTCCATCCAATTCAAAAAGATCTGGACATTCCCACATGATTCCTTGATCGGGTTTTCCTTCCAATAATACAGACTTAAATTTCCAATTAAAGCAATCTTCCGATTCAAATAAGAGGATCTGTCCTCGAGCATCCGCAGTTTTAGAAGCGACAACAGTATAATAGTGGTTGCCATTTTTCATTATTTTCGGGTCACGAAAATCTGCAATATCCGCAATTCCCTTTATATGATTTTCTCCAATAACTGGATTTCCGGCATATTTTTCAAAATGAATACCATCATGTGAAACTGCCATACATTGAGTCTCTGTACGCACATTTCCTTCTTCAACATGACCAGTATAGATAAGAACTAACTTATCATCTATCACAATGGCACTTCCCGAGAAACAACCATTTCTATCATAGGCTTCACTCGGAGCCAAAGCTACTGGTAATTCCTCCCAGTGAATCAAATCTTTTGATTTAGCATGTCCCCAATGCATAGGACCCCAAACACTATCATATGGGTAAAATTGATAAAAGAGATGATACTCGTTCTTATAGTAAACAAAACCATTTGGATCATTCATCCAACCAATTGGGGGCAACAAATGAAACTTGCCTCGATAGCAATGATTAACTCGATGACGATTTTCTTTGATATATCGATTTGCTTGTTCAATCTTTTCTTTCATAAAGTCACCTACTTAATACCTGTCCCTGAACCACCCAAACCTTGAATAATGTATTTTTGAGCGACAATATAAACCAAGATCAATGGGATTGTTGAAATCGTTAAGACAGCCATTACTTGGTTGATATAGACAGGTTGAGTTGTATTAATGGTTGTAATCGCAACTTGGAGAGAGAATTTTGATGAATCCGTCAAAACCATGAGTGGCCAAATATAATCATTCCAGCTAGAAATAAAAGACAAGACTCCTACTGTTGCTACTGCAGGTTTAGACATGGGTAGCATAATACGGAAGAATATCCGTAAAATACTTGCGCCATCCATCCGAGCTGATTCGATGATTTCTTCAGGAATAGCAATAAAAAAATTTCTAAATAGATAAATATTAAAAACACTTGCTAAACCAGGTATAATAACAGCTAAGCGATTATTAACCAACCCTAGTGCGTTAATAATGGTAAACTGAGGAATCAACATCGTTTCCATTGGAATAATCAACAAAGCCAAAAGGATACCAAATAAAAATTTTTTTCCAGAAAAGTTAATTTTAGCAAAGGCAAAACCTGCTAAAGAGTTAACGATGATAGATCCTATAGCAAAAGTTCCAGCATAGAAAATACTATTTCCGATATAGGTAAGGATGCTAAAACGCTCTAAAACTTCTTGATAAGGCTTAAACCAATTTGCTGGATTTAGGCTTGGTAAGAAAGCCTGCCAACCTGTCAAATTCTTGTAAACATCAGCTTCTGGCTTCATAGAGGAAACCACCATCCAAATCATTGGAAAAAGAAAGAGAGCAGCTAAGAGTGTTAAGAGGACATATTCCAGAATAGTCGTTGGTCTAAAAAATTTTCTACGTTTCATTCTAGTTGTCCTCCTTCAATACACGTCTTTGGACTAAGCTAATCATACCAATCAATGTTGTAAATACCAGGGCAATTGAACTTGAATATCCAACTAATCGATCCGTGAACCCTTGTTGGTAAATATAATAAACCATGGTAATAGTCGAGTTCATCGGACCACCCTGAGTCATAACCATTGGCTGTACAATGAGTTTGAAAGCAGAAATCAAGGTTGTCAACAGGACAAACAAAGCGGTTGGTTTCAAAAGTGGCATCGTAATGTAACGGAATTGTTCCCATTTAGTAAAACCATCTAATTCTGCCGCTTCATAAACATCTTGTGGAATATTTTGCATACCGCCAAGGAAAAGGAGCATTTGATAACCTGCACCTTGCCAAGCTGATACAAAGACAATAGCATACATGGCTTGCTTTGGACTCCTCAAGAATGGCTGAGACGCAATTCCAATTTTATTCAACAAGGCATTCAAAAGACCATTATTTGGATTCAATAGATAAAGCCATAAAATTGAAATAACAACTAGTGACATTACAACTGGAGCAAAGAAAGCTACCTTAAAAAACATATTTCCTTTTCGTTTTTTATTGACAATCAAAGCCATACCTAGCGCCGCACCAAGCTGAATAGGAATAATCCATACAACAAATTGTGCCGTATTAACAACACTCTTTAAGAAAATTGGATCTTTAAACAAACGAATAAAATTTTCTAAACCAATAAATTTTCTGTCGTCTGGTGTCAATAAATAGTAATCTGTAAAAGCATAATAAACAACCATACAGACTGGAATAACCAGGAAAATCAAAAGCAGGATTAAAGCTGGCGATAAAAAACCATATCCTAAAAGATTTTCTTTTAATTTTAAACTCTTTTTCTGGTTCATGTTAAATTCCTCCAAGATATGATAATAAAGTAAAATCATAATAAATTAATGTAAAAATGGAACATTAAAAAATTGACATACTTATCTGCATATTCGCTAAACAAAAACTGGCTGAGACCAACTTCATATTTGACGTTTCGTCCCACCCAGTTTTATTGTCATCTATTTTTTCAAACTATCATCAATAGCCGTTTGCATCTCTTTGGCACGTGAATCAAGCACTTTTTGAACATCTGGATTTTCTTCATAGTAGCTGATGTCTTGCATAGCTTGTTGGAATGAACGTGATACTTGCGGATAGGCTACTACAACGGGACGTGCATGCGCAGTAGCTGCGTTTTGTTCCATCAAGAAACGCATTGGTTCAGAAACTTTGTCTTTGATATTTTCAATAGTTGATTTACGGATTGGCAACACACTATTTCCAAGGCTTAGAATTTCGCTTGATTCAGTATTCGTTGCAAATTTAACAAACTCAGCAGCTGCATCTTTTTTGTTAGACTTAGTTGTAACTGCTAATTGCCAGCTTCCTGAAGGTGATACCAATTTCTTAGTCTTGTTTGACACAGGATATGGCAAAATACCGAAATCAATATCTTTATAGTTGGTTTGCAAATCAGCAATTGTCCACGAACCACTTAACACCATTGGATACTGTCCAGTTTCAAATCCTTTTTCAACTGGACTAACAGTTGTATATCCTTCTTTTACTAGATCTTGGATAAATTGAACAGCTTGTGTACTTTCTTTGGAGTTAAAGTACCCTTCCGCTTTTGTTCCATCTTCATTTACTACACTGCCACCATTTGACCAAATCAATGGCATATATGCATAAGGAAGCATTTCATCATTTGAGTTCAAACGGAAATCAATAGCAGCTTCTTTAAAGTGATCTTTTAGCTTTTTACTAACTGCTTTGAATTCATCCCAAGTCCAAGGTTTTTTCAAAGTTGGTAAACTTGATTCATCAATTCCTGCTTCTTTAAACATTTTTTTATTATAATAAATTCCTACGTTTGATTCTGAGTAACCAAATGCATAGAATTTACCATCGTAAGTCCCTTGTTGTTTGATACTGTCAAGCACATCCTCCATATTATTATCTTTCAAATAATCATCTAATGGAGTAATAACCTTTGATTTAGCATATGCTGCTGTATTCGGACCATCAAGCGTAATCACATCAGGTAAACTATTTGTTGTAATCGCTGCGTTAACTTTATCTTCATATCCACCGCCGCTTCCGCTACGCGGAATATACTCAGTTACAACTTTGTATTTTCCTTTATACTTCTTATTAAAGTTTTGGACTACTTGTTCCCAAGCCTTCCCTTCTGCAGTCTCATCAGAAAATTGGACCCAAACTTTCACGTCATCTTTTGATGCTGCTTCTTTAGAAGTCTTACTAGATGAACCTCCACTACATCCAGCAAGAAGCCCTAGTGATAGAGCAACAACCATTGATAGAATTACGCCTTTACGCATATTTTCCTCCTTTTTGAAACGTTTCATTTTTATTTGTTTTATATAAAGGTTTATATTAAACCTTTATATTTTTGAAACGTTTCATTTTTATGGTTTCATTATACAACCGCTTTCATTTTTTGTCAAGTGATTTCTGTATTTTTTTTGTAGTACCACCTTCTGCAAAATAGACTGGTATTAAAACCCTTGATAACACAGCTTTTTCTTTAGAAATGAGTTGCAACAATAATTTGACAGAAGCTTGGGCAATCTTATCCAGAGGTTGTGCAATTGTTGACAGTAAATAAGTTTGATCCGCAGCATTTCTCAAACCATCAAAACCAATAATCTGATAATCTTGTGGAGCTTTTTTCCCAAATTTCTCCATTACTTTCATAACTTTAATAGCCATAAAGTCATTAATAGTAAAAATGCCATCGATTGTCGAATGTTCAAGTATAAATTCCTCAATCTGTTTTTCAGGTTCAACAAGTGGTTCTGACATATCTAATTTTAAAACAGAATGTCCCATACTCATCAACTTTTCACAAAAACCTAATTCACGCTGTTTAGTTTCATTCTCATGGATATTAGTACTTCCAATATAAGCGAGCTGTTTAGAACCTCGATTAAGCAACTCTTCCGCTGCCATCTGTCCCCCTTTATAATTCTCTGAAGTCACATAGGAGACATTCTCAGAAAAATGTCGATCAAAACTTACAAAAGGCAAACTGCTTGAAACATACTTATCAATATCTGAATAAGTTACAGCAATAATACCATCTACTTTGTTTTTCTCTAACATTTGAATGTACTCAATCTCATTTTTGACATCGCCATCAGCATTACAAATGAATAGTTTATATTGATTTTTAAGTAATTCTTTTTCAACGTAGTAGGCTAATTCTGAAAAAAATGGGTGCCAAATTGTCGGGATTATAAGAGCAATATTATTACTTTTATTGGTTTTTAGCCCCCGCGCATAATTATCTGGAATATAATTCAACTCTTCAATTGCTTCTTGTACCTTTTTTAGTGTGACTTTTTTGATACCTTTCTCGTTGTTAATAACGCGCGAAACTGTTCCGACACTAACACCAGCACGACTAGCTACATCTTTCATTGTGATGGATGTCCGACTTTTTCCTTGCATTTCTTAACCTCCATTTTAAAAAACAAGATCATATCTTGCAATCGTTTTCCTTAATTGATTATAAATAATTTCATTTTTTTTGTAAAGTTTTATCCATCTACTTTCTTTACAAAAACAAATTCTCTTTCTTGTGAAAGATTTTCTTGAAACTTAAATCCAGAAAAAGAACTCTGTTTAATATCAGATAGTTTGGTAATGTGATTCTCAATCAAATAACTCAAAAATTGGCCACGCGCCTTTTTGGAGATAGTCGAATGAATTTTCCGTTTTCCATCTTTTTCTTCCATGAATTTGAAGCGGATCATCTTATCTCTCATCTCTTTAGGAAAGACCTCCTCAAACTCACTGGACAAGAGCGAAAGCAGAATTTCTTGATCTGCAACAGCTTGACCATAGGTCTCTGTCCATAGCCTTTTCAATGATTGTTTTTTGACCTTGAGTTTTGTCATGAAGTCCAAACGATGCGGAGCAATCGGTGCCAAGGCAGGAATCACTCCATACAAGCTAGAGGTAATCAAGAGATGATTTTTGATATACTGCTCTTCTTCCTTGGTCAGATTTTTACGCTTAATGTTTCGGTACATAAGACCGTCAAAAAGATAGAGAGCAGGATAGGTTGGTGCAGTTTCATTTTGAAGCTCCTGAATACGTTGGTATTCCTCTTCTGCTTTCTCTGGCCGAATCTGATATAGCTGGGCTAAGTCAGTCACTGAATACTGACTCAAAGCCTGAATAATTAATTTCGTCTTTTCTGACAGACTTTCTGGCTCAATCTGAGCGACTTGAGTATTTAGTTCTTTTGCTGTTGGAATTAAAATTTTCATAGATTCATTATAACAAAACTTGTATTTTCTTGACTATCCTTACGATTTATTCTTGACTAATTATATTTTATATCATATAATCTAGTTATCAATACTAGATTATAGAAAGGTTGATATTTTATGATATCCTTTCCCCTCTGGCAAGAATTACCTGATCTTGATTTATATTTAGACCAGGTCCTGCTCTACGTTAACTCTGTCAATCAAAAGGCTTTTCCAGGACAGGAAAAAGTCTTAACAGCAGCGATGATTAATAATTATGTGAAGCATGCTCACATTCAAAAACCAATCAAGAAGAAATACAATCGCACACAAATTGCTCGGCTAATTATTCTCACAACGCTAAAACCAGTATTTCCTATTCAGGATATTATTGAGACTGTTGAATATCTAGTGAAAAACCAAGAGAGTTCCGAACTCTTTTACAATCAATTTGTTGGCTATATGAATGAAGAGACTGATATAGAAATCCATCCTCTTGTTTCATCTGCTTGTCAGACAGTCAAACTCTACCATCAGACCAGACAATTATCTCTAGAATTGAAAGGAGCACATGCAAATGAATATAACCATGAAATTAAGTAAACGTTTGAGTTTTGGTGAGGAAGTGGCAAATGCTGTTACCCATGCGGTAGGCTCTGTCCTTACACTTATCCTACTTCCCTTATCAGCTATCTATAGCTATGAAGTCCATGGCTTACTATCAGCTATTGGTGTCTCCATTTTTGTCATCAGCCTCTTTCTTATGTTTCTTTCATCTACAATCTACCACTCCATGTCTTATGGCTCAACTCATAAATATATCCTACGTATCATAGATCATAGTATGATTTATATTGCCATTGCGGGCAGCTATACTCCAGTTGTCTTGGCTTTAATGAATAACTGGTTGGGTTATTTGATTATTCTAATCCAGTGGGGAACGACGATTTTTGGTATTCTCTACAAAATTTTTGCCAAAAAGGTCAATGAAAAATTTAGTCTAGCTCTTTATCTTATGATGGGCTGGCTGGTTGTCTTTATTATCCCACCAATTATTAGCCAAACAAGCCCGCTTTTCTGGGGATTGATGCTTGCTGGAGGTCTTTGCTATACCATTGGAGCAGGATTTTATGCCAAGAAAAAGCCCTATTTTCATATGATTTGGCATCTCTTTATTCTTGCTGCCTCTGCCTTTCAATACATCGCTATTGTCTTTACCATGTAACCATCTTTCATCTTAAATGATTACTTTAAACTTGTATACTAATCATAGCAAAAGCTCTCTGAGAAAAATTCTCAGAGAGCTTTTTAGTCAAATATAGTTAAAAATACAATAAGTTCCAAGCTTCTTGACTATCCATAGATCACTTCGGTTGAATTATTCTTTATTTTTGTCTTTTTTAGGCTTTTCTTTTTTAAAAGCAAAATAGAATAATAAGACCGGAAGTAACACATTAGCTGCGAGAGCCCCCATCCTATAAGAAACATCTGAATCAGCAGGTAATGGAGTTACAAAAGCATGATAAACAGCAAAAACTCCTAAAATCAAAAATAAAACTCTTTTAAAAGACATATAGACTCCTTCTAAACTTGCATTTCACCTCTTCAAGAGGATAAAATTCATTATTTAACAATAAATAGAATAACATACATTCATTTTTAATGATTGATTCTTCCCCTTTTTTCTAGCATTTTCTTAATAAAATAGGGCATTTTTACGTTTTCAATTCCCTTTTTTTCAATTAGTTTTTTTACAAATTCAGGCATTTGAGGCTCATCAATTTCTTTTAATATCTTAGAGCTTGTCTCAGAAGGAGCCAGTTCATCAAAAGTCGTTTGTTCTGGATAGAGATACTGAAAATCATCTCCTTCATGCTTACGAATGGTCGCCACGATTGCAGCAATCAAACGAGGGTCTGCATTAGGCATTGGTGGACGATGATAAGCCACACCAAGTTCTTGACACAATTCTTGACATTCTACATCATTATCAAAAAGAACTTCTATATGCTCACTGATAAAACTAATCGGAACAAAAATATAGTGTTTAGGATGGACAGTCTGATCACGAAGATATTCTAAGACATCTGGTTTGATCCAAGGAAGGCCGATATCACTTTCACTTTGCCAAGTATTAGTATATTCAAAAGAAGATAGTCCCAAGCGTTCTGCAATTATCTGTGCATTGTCAACAATTTGGTCAATATAAGGATCTTCAAAATCTAGAGCTAATAGTGGTACACTATGTGCTGAGAAAACAACTTTAAAGCTTTCACCCTTAACTTGTTTATCGATAATCTTCCTAATTTCATCTACCCAAAAGTTTAACAAATCTTCTGAACGGTACCAGTCCTTGATAATATTAAAACGGATTTTCTCACTGTGGATGAACTTTTCATATCCCATAACCGAGTAAAAAGAATAATGTGGTTCCAAAATCAGACAGATACATTCTTCAATGTCATCTAACTCCATTTGACGAATAAGGTCTGGGATGAAGGGGGATGAGAATTTATTCGCAAAATAAACTGCATATTCGCCTGCTAAAGCTTGTCTGACCAGCTCAACTTCTTCTCTTGTAATTTCTTGTAAAGGACTGCCACCAATTAGCTGATAGTTATCATAAAGATGCTGAATTTCTTGGTCTGTAGGACGCACACCTCGACGAATATTAGTAAAAAATGCAGCAACGTCTTCAAAAGTATAACCTTCTGGTGAACCAAAGGTCATCATCAAAATAGCTTTTTTAGTCATATTTCCCTCATTTTCTAAAGCTCTCTGCTATTATAACATGATATCAGTCAAAATAAGTATGACTTTTCTATTCTTTTCTACTTTGTCAGAAACATATCAATATGCTAAAATAGATTTAAATCAAAATGAAAGAAGAGATTTTATGAAATACCCTAATCTTTTAGAGCGTTTCTTGACATATGTCAAGGTCAACACGCGCTCAGACGAGACATCTACTACTACACCCAGCACCCAGAGTCAGGTGGACTTTGCTAACAATGTCCTCATTCCTGAAATGAAGCGGGTTGGCTTGGAAAATGTCTACTACCTGCCCAACGGCTTTGCGATTGGAACTCTGCCAGCCAACGACCCTAGCTTTACCCGCAAGATTGGCTTTATTTCCCACATGGATACGGCGGACTTCAACGCAGAAAACATCCAGCCACAGGTCATTGAGAATTATGATGGCGGAGTGATTCCGCTGGGGCAATCTGGCTTCAACTTAGATCCTGCGGACTTTGCCAGTCTCCATAAATACAAGGGCCAAACCTTAATTACGACTGATGGAACCACCCTTTTGGGAGCAGATGATAAGTCTGGTATTGCTGAAATCATGACTGCTATCGAATACCTGTCTGCCCATCCAGAGATCAAGCATGGAGAAATCCGAGTAGGATTTGGCCCAGACGAGGAAATCGGCGTCGGAGCTGATAAGTTTGACGCTGAAGACTTCGATGTGGATTTTGCCTACACAGTGGACGGCGGACCACTAGGCGAGCTCCAGTACGAAACCTTTAGCGCTGCTGGAGCTGAACTGACCTTCCAAGGCCGCAATGTCCATCCAGGAACTGCTAAAGACCAGATGGTCAATGCTCTCCAGCTGGCTATTGACTTCCACAACCAGCTGCCAGAAGCTGATCGACCAGAGAAAACCGAGGGCTACCAAGGCTTCTACCACCTGATGAATCTGACTGGTACAGTCGAAGAAGCCCAAGCTAGCTACATTATCCGTGACTTTGAGACAGAGGCTTTTGAAAATCGCAAAGCTACTATGCAGACCATTGCTGATAAGATGAACCAAGAGCTGGGCAGCGAGCGTATCAACTTGACCCTCAAAGACCAGTATTACAACATGAAGCAGGTCATTGAAAAGGATATGACACCCGTCAATATCGCCAAAGCAGTCATGGAAAGTCTGGACATCCAGCCGATTATCGAACCGATTCGTGGCGGAACTGATGGCTCAAAAATTTCCTTTATGGGCATCCCGACACCTAACCTCTTTGCCGGCGGTGAGAACATGCACGGACGCTTTGAGTATGTCAGCCTAGAAACCATGGAACGCGCTGTCGATACCATTATCGGTATCGTCTCTTATCAAGAAAAATAAACCTCTCTTGAACATAAAAAACGAACAAGCTAATTCTTTTCGAAATTAGCTTGTTCGTTTTTTTATTCTTCTAATTTGATTAAGCTTTTATGAATGAGATTTCGTCTGATAAATCCTAGGTAATCTTATTAAAATTTTCTCAGAATAAATCTTTTCTTTATTAGTTGCTTACTTCATTTGTCGTAGAGGCTTGTTCAGAAGACTGAGCTGGCTCTTCTTGAGTAGACTCGCTTCCTTGATCTTTTAGCTCTGAAGCAGGACTAACCGCTTCTGTTGGACTGGAACTTTCACTTGATGAACCAGCAGAATCATTAGGCTCACTAGATTCCCGATTAGATGAACTATCAGTTGAAGTTTCTGTAGGTTTTGCAGTCTCAGATTCTTTTTCTTCTGATTTAGCTGTATCAGAAACTGGTTTTTCTGCCTTCCCTTGATTTTGAAGCCCTTCAACAAACGATTGAACTTCGGCAAGCAACTCTTCTTTATTGACTTTGCTATCTGCAAGCTTATCAAATAAAGTATCTACTTTAGTAAATAATTCATCTGACGCATTTTGCTCTTCAAGTAGCTTATGGGCTGCCATCAGTAAATCATAAATTTTCTTATACAGTTCTTGATCTTTTGGATTCGTTTCTTCTTGCTGATTTTTAATAGTATCAACCATTTGAGACAAGAGTAACTTAAGCTCTTCCAAGATGGTCTCCCGATCTTTACGTCCTTCTTTAAGATCAGCTTGAAGAGCCAATAATTGATTCTTGTAGTTTTCTTGACTAGTAGAATCTTTAACCTTATCTAAAAGTGTTTGTCCTTGCAGGAAGAGTGCTTGGAAGGTTGCATCAGGAATTTCTACTTTTGGCTGTGGCGCAAATTCACCATAAAGTTCTTTTAAGAAACCGTAAATGGCTGTTTTGTAGTTCTGATCATCCGTTTTTTCGGTATCTAGAATAGTTTTATCTTTAGCCTGACTTGCCTCTCCACTCGCAAGAGCCTTATCAACTTCTAGTTTGGTTTGATAGAGATCCAAGAATAAAGCTTTCAGATCCACAGCCTCGATAAAGGCTTGCGACTTGTAAAGTTTCATAGCTAAATCGGCAACTTTTTTACGTAGTTCTGGTTGCAGGCGAGCATCATCTACAGCAAGGTAGAAGGCCTTAAGATATTCGACAGAGGTCATACCTGTCCGGTCTTGATAATCTTGAAGACTGGTCAGAAGCTGATCAATTTCTTTCATTTTTTCTTCATTTTTTTCAACCTTCGCCATCTGCAAATCACTTAACAAGGAAGCTTTATTAACATTGTAGCTATCTGTTTCCAAGCGTTTGATCTTATCAACTAATTCCTGATACTTCTTATCCACTTCTGTCAGTTGCTCGTTCTTGGCATTTTTATCCACATGGATATAATGCTTATCAAACTGCTCCAAACTTGCTAAATAACCAGCCGTTGAGTTGCTAGGCAATTGCTTCATGGTTTCTACAAAATTCCCTAAAGCCAGCTCAATTCGACGTTGCATCAAGAGGTTATTTGCGTAGATTGTTCGACTAGCAGCTAATAGTGAATCTACTTTCTCTAAAACTGCCTTTTCACTATAAGCTCCGGCCTGATATGCTGATTGTAAAGCTGGCAATTTATTCTTCAAACCTAAGTTAACCCCTTTAGATTGAACACGAATATAGTGGTTGTGATCTCCATGAGGAATGACAAACTGACCGTTTTCGACTTGAATGCTGTAAGGCGACAAACCTGAACGAAGGGCAGTTGTATAGAGTTCATTTAAAAAGTCTAACTCAGGATTTCCAGTTTCTAAAGGAATACGGACATGTTCTTTTCTAACAGCATATGGATGGATATGGGTTGGATCATAAGCTTGATCCGGATTATTAAAGACGAAGAAACCTTTGGAAATCTTAATGGCTTCACGAGGAACTCCATAGGTCTTAGAGATATAAGCCATCTTTTCTTCGTCGCTCGCATCACGAGAAAAACGATCATAATCAGATTTCTCTTGACTTGGTTGAGCAGAATGTTGATGCTTGGTCAACTGTGCTTCAGCCGCTGCAATTTGATCTGCTGACAAATCTTTTTTAAAGAAGTAATGAGCATGACCACCATGTTGAACAACGTATCCTTCCTCATCTTTTGAGATGACATTTTCAGCGTGGAAACCGTGGTCATCTTTTTCAACTGGTTTTGTTGGTTCACTTGGTTTAGAAGGCTGAATAGGTGTATTTGTAGCTGACTTAGGATACGTCTTTTGACCTGCTATTGGAATATTTCTTGCAATCTCTTCTTCTAGAGCTGACAAGCTGCTATATGGGATAAAGTGATAATGGTTCCCGTGTGGAATGGCCACTCCCTCAGCCGTCCTATGGGCAATTTTTGCAGGATCAAAAATCAAGCCATCTTTTTCAGCGTAACGTTTTTCTTTCGGCATGCTGTAAAGCTTCTGCAATTCGTCCTGATATTTTTTGCTAACCTCAGTTCCTTGATCGCTCGGCTTAGTTACTAATCCTACTCCTCCAGTTTGATTTGGCTTGGAAGGCTGACTTGGAACAGGAGCTGGATCGTTATTTGCTTGATGATTAGAATTTGTTATATGACCTGTGTTCTGGTCTTGAGAAGGATTGTTTGCAAGATTCGAATTTTCTTCTCCAGATGGTTTATCAGTCGAAGAAGCCTGTTGATTTCTGCCTTGCAAATAGTTCCAATAAGCTTGAGCAGCAGCCAATTCACCAGCTGATAAGTCTCCCTTTGGAATATAGTGAATGTGACCAGCATGAGGAACCAAATAGCCATCACCCGTGTCAGATATAATGTCAGAAGGACTAAATACATAGCCATCATCTGTCGTATAAGCTCCTCCCCTATTCTGTGATGCAGTGGTCACAGGTGAAGTACTTCTTTTTCCAGCAGCAAACGAGGCACTTGGGCGACTAAAGTCTTGCGTCTTTCTGGTCTGATTTTGACTTGCTTTAGCATCCGTTTCAGCTCCTGCTTCATCTTCCTTACCAGGATGAAGCTGACGTTGTCGAGCAATTTCATCGACTGACCGAACATTAGTTGTTTCTTTAGCATTCGTCAAGTATAAATAATACTTCCCAGCTACTTTGATAATATAACCGTCTTTTACCTGATTAACAATATCAGCTTCTTGCAACTGATAATTGGGATCACGCATAATCAATTCTTCACTAAGAATCGCATCAAATGGGACTTTCCCGTTATAGTAATGATAGTGATCACCGTGAGAAGTAACATAGCCCTCTGCAGTGATTTTAACGACAATCTGCTCTGCTGCAATACCTTCTTTGGCACTAACCTGGTCAGGTTTTAAGTTTTCAGCCTTTCTAGCTTTGCTATTTTGTTTACTATTTGCTTTTTTCTCTACATAAGCGACCTTATTTTTTGATTCTGTCTGTTCTGATTGATGTTGCATAATAGCATATCCACATATTGTTAGGGTCGCTAAGGCCGCAACTGAACCAATGATATATTTCTTTTTCATTCTAAACCTCAATTTTTTAATTCTTTAGCTAATATTTTAAAGTTATCTTCCAAATTCTCCAGATAGGACTTATCATTTTCAGGGTCGGCTTCCAAAGGATTTAATACCTTGAGATTAACCCCTGTCGCCTTCTTGAGTGTTTCAGCCAATTTAGAAGAAGCATTGCTTTCTACAAAAATGGTCTTTACTTGATAAGTCTTAATAAAATCTTGAATTTCAGTTAATTGTCTTGGACTGGGCTCTTGGTCAGGAGAAATACCAGAAATCCCAAGCTGCTTCAAACCAAAACGCTTGGCCAGATAAGAAAAAGCTGTATGTTGCGTAACAAAAGTCTTATTCTTAATTCCATTAAAAACTCCTTGATACTTCTTACTCAGTTCTTTAGCCTTTTCAGCAAATTTCGACGCATTTTTCTCATATTTTGTAGCATTTTTACTGTCTAACTTAGATAAGTGTCGAGCAATTAATTGTGCCTCTTCAGCTACTTTGTCAGGATCTAACCAAGTATGAGGATCATAAAGAGTCTTTTCATCAATTCCCTTATCAGCAGAAACATCTTCTAGGCCAGCTACCTTTTCTAACTGCATACCTTCACTAGCTTCAACCACTTGAACCTTAGACTTTTCAAGACTTGGATCCAGACTACCCGCCCAAGATTCTAACGTTCTTGAGTGGTAAACAAAAATATCAGCGTCATAAATAGCTGCCACATCACTGGCAGATGGTTCGAATTCATGAATCCCAGAACTTGATTGGATCATTCGGACATCATTCAAGTCACCCGAGACTTCCTTCACCATAGAATAGATAGGATAAAAACTTGTAACAATTTTGAGCCCCTTACGGCTCTGAGGTGGACTCGATTCCTTTTTTGTACAAGCTACAAGTGAGAACCCTACTATCACAAGAGCTATTAAACGAAGTATTCTTTTAATTTTCATAAAACTCCTTAACCAGTTTAATAATTAGTCAAATGAATAGCTATTTCTAAAACATGTCTTAAAAACAGCTTTTTTCTTAACCGGTTTATTAACCAGTTAACATATTACGCCTTTTGGACTATCCTGTCAAGTATTTTTTTCATATTTTTAAAGATATTCGTCTTTTCTTAGAAACCTTATGACAACAAAAAAGCCACCAATGGTGACTTTTGGGGAGATTATTATGAAAAAGATTAGGATACTATCAAATAAAATTAGGAGTTTTTATTTGATGGTTATAGTATAGAATAGGCATCTTAAACTATTCTTAAAGATTTTCTCTTTCTAAAGATTCTTTTATTTGATCCAAAAATGCTGTTTCTTCTTCTGTGAAATCATAATCTTCCAAGAGATCAGGCCGTCTTAGATAAGTCTTTTTCAGACTTTCATAGAGACGCCACTTGCGGATATTTTCATGATGGCCACTCATCAATACTTCCGGAACGACCATACCCCGATATTCATAGGGTCGAGTGTACTGAGGATACTCTAAGAGGCCAGACGAAAAACTGTCATCTGTATGACTGGCTTCCTTGCCAATAACCTCAGGAATCAGGCGAACAGTAGCGTCAATCATGGTCATAGCCGCTAATTCTCCACCAGTAAGGACATAATCACCAAGTGAAATCTCGTCAGTCACTAAAGTCTTAATCCGCTCATCATAGCCTTCGTAATGGCCACAAATGAAGATGAGTTCCTCTTCCTTAGCCAGCTCCTCAGCATAGGCTTGGTCAAAAGTCCGACCAGCAGGATCCAGCAAAATCACACGCGGCTGCTTCTTTTCAATGGCATCATAGGCATCAAAAATAGGTTGAGCCCGAAGCAACATCCCTTGACCACCGCCATAAGGCTCATCGTCCACATGGCGAGACTTCTCTGCATTTTCTCGGAAGTTATGATAATTGATTTCCAAGAGACCTTTTTCTCGTGCTTTTCCTACGATAGAGTGCTCCAAGGGCGCAAACATCTCCGGAAAAAGAGTCAAAATATCAATTTTCATCGTCCAATCCTTCCGGTATCTCTACGTCAACCCGACCTTGCTCAATGTCGATTCCCAGTACCACTGGCGGAATGTATGGCAGAAGCAAGTCGCGCTTGCCTTTACGCTTGACCACCCAGACATCATTGGCTCCTGGCTGAAGAATTTCCTTAATTGTACCAAGAAGAACATCATTTTCATAAACTTCAAGTCCGATGATTTCGTGGTAGTAAAATTCTCCTTCTTCTAGATCTGACAAATCCTCTTCAGCCACTTTCAGGCTAAAATCACGGAATTTCTCGATGGCATTGATGTGGTACATACCCTTAAACTTGATAATATCAAAGTTCTTGACCTTGCGATGGCTAGCAATCTCCACATCCATGACAAATTGATCTTTCTTGTCAAATAGGGCAAGGGTATTGCCTTTTTTAAAACGCTCTTCTGCAAAATCTGTCACTGACAAAACCCGCATCTCACCTTGCAGACCTTGCGTATTGACGATTTTTCCAACATTAAAATAATTCATCTTGACTCCAACATATTATACTCTGCCTAGTATTTTATCATGATATAGGGGAATGTACAAGCGAGATAATAGGGAATTCCCTTACCTATATTTATTTGATTAAAGTTGCTATTTGACGTATAATTATACATATAGAGCCTCAACACTATAAACACCCAAGTGTGTTTACGCAAAACTAGAAAGAAGTTGGTGATACCTATGGGAAAAAAGTTAAGCAAACTCCTTCTCTCTACTGCTCTTCTAACCACAACAGTTGCCAGTCTGACTGCTCTGACACAGGTCAAAAAAGGCCAAGCAATGGAAAACGAAACGAGGGAAACTAGAAATGTCTTGACTCTTGACGAAAAAATTGCTCAAATTGACAATCCAACCATCAAGGCTTTTCTAGAATACTATGCTAGTCAGAACATGACCTCCGCATCATCTCTTCCAATGATAGACGATCTGAGAGCTGATACTCGCATCATAGTTATTGATACTGATGATGCGGATAAAAGTTTGCCACCAGCCATCGGAACATCAGTCGATGGATCCGAAGGGCCTGTCGGTGGAACTGTTGACGCTGATGGCAAATACATTGAGTTTGATACTAGTGACCATAGCAAATCCGCAACTGTTCAGGAGGTTCGAGATGCGGTCGCACAAATCCTAGGGTGATAAATTCCTAAAACAATGCTTACTCATTGGCCGAGTTTCTATCTCGGTCATTTTCTATTCCTAAAAATGTATCATATTACTGTAAATCTTGTTTTTCCTAAAAATCTATGCTAAGGTAATGGAAAAAATATAAGAAGGAGGGTTTGCTATGATGAGAAGTGGGCATCTTATTTACAAGGTAAAATACCTAATAGTAAAAACAAAGCAATCTTTTATTGATCCAAATCTCAATTGAGCTCCTGAGAACTTCCTTTTAATAATCGCTGAAACGTCTATGTTTGATTTCAAAGTCGAAATAATTCTCCTCCTGAAGTCGGTGGAAAATGTCTCGGTAGGCTTCTTCGTCAAAAGAATCCCCTCGATAAAGAATTTCAAAACTAAGATCCTCATATTCCAGAAAGGCATTGGCTGAGCGGAAGCCCTTGCTGTGATAGAAATCCCAACGAGCTTGGCGCTGCTCCAGATTGTCACATGGCTCGTCTAGGCGCTCAATTTCTAAAAGCATCGTTCGCTGATAGAAATTGACCAGCTTTTCGATGATTTCACCGCCATAGCCATGGCTGCGCAGGTGAGGCATAATCGCAAAGAAGCTAACATAGAAGGCTTGCGCGTTGGAGATGGCAAAGGCAAAACCAACAAATTCCTTTTCATGATAAAAGGCGAAAAAATTAGCATCTTCCTGTTCCTCATATCGTAAAAATTCACTGAGCGGTATCCTTTCCTCTTCTGGGAAAGCTTCATTATTCAAGGCTTCTACCTTATCCAAATCTGGAAAATCTGCTGTAATGATCTGGCTGGTTAAGCTCATAAAATCACTCCTTTTCTAGTGATAGTATAACAAATTTTACAACTGGTTTCAAAAAAGAGGCTGGGACAAAAGTCCTAGCCTCTCAATTGTCTTTGGATTGTCG
>ERZ773263.607-NODE-607-length-24311-cov-14.686758_pt1 | contig 24311 bp, 25 predicted proteins | sample MGYA00511076_ERZ773263 | MGnify/ENA primary metagenome ERZ773263 (study PRJEB29015, sample SAMEA2738155) | human oral metagenome | biome: human oral; feature: human-associated habitat; material: saliva | place: China | collected 2195 ... | reverse complement strand
GCCGCATCGGCAGTTGCGGAAGCATTTGTTGCAGTATCTTTTCCTTCTCGCTGTACCGCCCGTCGGTGAGCCCTGGCTTCAGGGTCTGCCGTCAGAAATACTTTAACTTCCGCTTTGGGAAATACGACCGTTCCGATATCCCGTCCCTCGGCTACCACATCTCCCGCCTCGCCGGCACGTCTCTGAAGGACAACCATAGCCTCACGAACCTCGGGAATGGCCGCAACGCGAGAAACACACGCATCAATTTCAGGAGTCCGGATAGCCTGAGTGACATTGTGTCCATTCGCAAAAACAGTCTGACCCTCAGGTGAATTTCCAAAGGTGATCTGAATTTCACGAGCCTCTTTGATAATGGCTTCCGTATCGTCAAGAGAGATGCCCTTCTCAAGACAAATAACACTCACCGAACGATACATGGCACCGGTATCCAAAAAGACAAGGTTTAAGCGCTGAGAGAGCGCACGGGCAACGGTGGATTTTCCTGAACCTGCGGGCCCGTCAATTGCAACGATCATGCGTCCTCCTTGTGAACTCCCCAAATGTTACGAGAGTCATAGATACTGGGTGTTGTTGAAGCGTATATCACTTCTTGCGGATCAAGATTAAAACCGCCTAATTTTAAGTCATTTCCTCCGTTTGAGGTGAAATAAACAGAAGATGTATTGGCAAGATGTACACCACACGCGGTATTTGCAGGAGTTTTAAGAATTTGACCCATCATACAGCGCAAATATCCACCATGCGTCAAACAGACCGTACGCCCGTCCAATGCTACCAACTCATCAAGAATGTGCTGACAGCGAACGCGTACCGCTTCATACGACTCCGCATAAGGTGCGGGTTGTGAGTGATTTTGCTCGTCCGAGCTCCATGGAAATGTCAGGCCATACGGAGCCAACACCGTGCGAGCCTCGGCAAAAGAGACGCCTTCAAGAATGCCAAAATCTATTTCTGCCAGGTCATTCTTTACCTCAAGCGTAAGTCCCAAACGTTGCGCCGCCATCTGCCCCATATCGCGACAACGTGAAAGCGGACTTGTCCAGATGCGATCCGGCTTAAATGCCACAAGCGCCTCAACCGCACGATCTCTTTGAATGACACCATTTTCCGTAAGAGGTACATCTCGTCTGCCGGAGAGAAAACCTTGCGTATTGGCAATGGTTTCGGGATGACGCATAAACAGTATGCGATGCGTAATGCCACTCACCGGCCTCTCCTTAACGTCACTCATCGGCGTCCTCTTTATCCGCACTTGTTTGCTCTCGCAGAGCCGCAATTTCCTCGTCTCTCAGCTCTCGCCAACAACCTTCTTCAACATCGGTAAGCCTTAACGGACCAAAGGCGTCTCTGTGCAAAACCAACACACGGTGCCCAATGGCACTCATCATCTTTTTAACCTGATGCTTTCTGCCTTCATGAATCCAAATCCCTACGATGGTGTTTTGAGGCTTGTTTGGATTTTGGGGATATCGAGACGTTCCGTGAAGCTCCATAAGGTCATCTCTCAGCTCAACTTTTGCCGGCTGAGCCATACCGTCATCAAGCATGATGCCGCGTCTCAGACGCTCCAGCTCGGCTTCAGTGGGCACTCCCAAAACAAGCGCCAGATAGTGCTTCCATACATGGCGAGAAGGATGCAGAAGTTCCTGCGCCATAGTACCATCGGTAGTAAACAATAAAAGCCCCGATGTATCCATATCCAGACGGCCAACCGGAAAAAGACCGGGATAGTGCTTGGTTGGAACCATGGTTTTGATGGTGGGACGTCCCTGCGGGTCACTCATGGTTGTAAGGTATCCCTCGGGCTTGTTCAGCATGAGATATACCGGTGCATCGGCAATGCTGACAATATGTCCGTCCACCTCTACCGTATCGCACATCGGATCAACTTTACTGCCCAACTCACTGACCACAACGCCGTTGACACGTACGCGACCCTCTGTCATAAGGCGCTCGGAACCGCGTCTGCTTGCCACACCTGCACGCGCTAAAAAACGTTGCAGGCGCATGGGTACAATACGCTCACCCTCCACGTTATTCATCGTCCTTGAGCGAGTCATCCAACACGCTTCCTCGCGCACCACGTGACGTGCTTCTCGGCGTGTCAAAAATCTCAGCATCATAATCTATGCCATCAATATGACCGATGTCGTCAATATCGTCATCGGTATAGTCTTCACGCAAAAGTTCTTGTTCTTCCGCAAGGTCTTCGGCCGCTTCTTCGAGCGTTGAGGAAATGCTTCTCCCTGAAAGACGCTCACGAATAAACTGCTTTGACTCTTCATCGGGCGCAAAATCTTCCAGAGGCGGCAACTCCCTCAATGACTTAAGACCAAAACGATCCAAGAAAAGCGCCGTTGTTCCGTACAAGATTGCCTGCCCATGAGCCGCGTCTCTACCAACCTCTCGCACGAGGTTCTTCTCGCAAAGCGAGGAGATAACGCCATCAGAATTAACGCCGCGAATCGCGCGGACTCCTTCTCGCGAGACCGGTTGATGATATGCGATAACGGCAAGGGTCTCCAAGGCAGCCTGAGAAAGCCGGCGCGTATCCCAAGAGAGCACAAAATCAGCCACAAGGTCGTGAAAGGCGGGATGCGTAAAAAGTCGCCAGCCACCGGCAACTTCTCTCAGCTGAAATCCACGGTTCGCTTCCGCGTATTCAACGGAAAGCTCCGCGAGGGCAGAAGCCACCTCGCCGGGGGCGGCACCGGTTATCTTTGCCAGCTCCGTTGCCGGTACGGAATCTGATGCCACAAGGAGCAAGGCCTCAAGAGAGGGCTTCAAAGAACCGCTATCGAGTGTTTTCAGATCGGCTTCCATTACACTTCATCCTCTGTTTCATACTCCGAAAGTACAGACGCATCAAGCTCGTATGGATCCGTGCCTTCGATATGTTCAATTTCAATATCACCAAACAAAGCGTTTTGGGTTACGCGCACAAGTCCGCGCTTGAAGAGTTCAAGAACGGCTAAGAAATTAGTTACCACGATCTCAGGCGCATCTTGACCGTCGAGAAGTTCAGAAAACCTCACATGGCCACGTGAACGCGTAAGGCGATCAACCGAAGCAACCGTGAGCGCCACGGGAAGTCTCCGCGGAGCCACATGTTCTGCCTCCAGAAGAAAGGTCTCCCTGCGTGAATCAATATCCGCGCAAATAACGGCAAGACTTCTGAGCGTAATGCCTTCAAGATAATCCGGCATAAGATTCAAAAACTCAGGGTCGGGCCCCACGCTGCGGGCAAACATGCGCTTCTCAACCTCTGCCCGAGCACCAAGCGCTGCGCCAGCATTTCTAAACTGCTTATAGGCAATAAGTCGTGCAATCAGCACCTCCCGAGCTTCATCGGGAGAAAGTCCTTCAAAAAGGTCTTCGTCCTCATCATCGTCCTTGTCGACACGCAAAGATGCGTCTTCAGGAACGAGGGCGGACGCCTTCATATCCAACAAAGTAGCGGCAACCAATACAAAGTCGGACGCGACATCCAAGTCAAGATCTCGCATGGTTTCAACCTCTGCAAGGTATTGGTCAGCAACCTCCGAGATGGATATGGAGCCTATGGCCACCTTCTGACGGCTTACAAGCTGGAGCAAAAGATCAAACGGGCCGGAATAGGTGGCTGTTTTTACCCGGTATGACATCTTAACCGACCATCAGTTTCATAAAGAACGACACGCCCGTATCGATAATCGCATTGATCTTTTCGGGGGCAAACCAGAGAAGCGCCATGAGTGCAATCATGCAATACGGCTCGATTCTGTAAAATTTTTGACGGACGTCTTCGGGCAATATCAAAAGCAGCAACTTGGAGCCGTCAAGCGGTGGCAGAGGAATCAGATTGAAAACCGCAAGTACAATGTTTGAAATGATTATGGTTGAAAGTATCGGGATGATCCACGCGGCCAACAGATCTATATGCGACATGGCCCATGCGGGATTATTCCGAATAAAACCAATCAAAATACGATAGATGCCCGCAGCAAGGGCAGCCTGCAGAAGGTTTGAAAGCGGACCGGCAAGCGCCACAAGAACCTCATCTATCCTGCGTCGCCGTAAGTTGTTGGGATTATACGGAACGGGTTTTGCATACCCAAACCCCGGCCAACCGAGAATTGCACAGATTGCCGGCAGAATAACCGAGCCAAAGGGGTCTATATGAGCCACCGGATTGAGCGTTAAACGTCCTGCATTTTTTGCCGTTGGATCGCCGCAAAGATATGCAACATATCCATGAGCGATCTCGTGAAAAATAATGGCAAAAAAGAGCACTATGACATGGACAAGTATTGCAATCCATTGAATGCCGTTATATGCATGAGTCACATGAAGCCTTTCTTCTTACCTTGTACTTCTCGCCACACGCGAAGCACCCCACGCGGCGGCTATAGCAATGATAACAACAATTAAATAATCCCCGCGCAGCACGCCGCCCGTTGGCAAAGGGAACACATACAGACCGGCAAGCGTCCGCGGTAAAAGCCTCGTGGCAAAACCGTCAAAGTGCAGCTGCCACACGCGCAGCATGTCGGGTTTTATGATATCAACCGTCAAAATAATTCCATAAAAAACTGCCAGCGCACATGCCAAAAACAGTATCACCCGAAGAATTGTTTTTATTGCGCCTCTCATGGTGCGAGAAGACCTACTCATGAGCGTTTGCCTCCATCTTCTCTGAGAGCTCAAGCCACTCCTGTTCAAGCGCGGGAATCTTTTTTGCGAGCGCATTGTATTCCGCCATGCACGCATCAAACTTTTCCGCATCATTGTAGAGGTCTTCGTCCGCCATCAAAGCCATGAGCTCATCGTAGCGTTGATGTGCCGGCTGAAGAGCGGCTTCGACTTCTTTGAGGCGCTTCTTTGTATCGCGCAGCGCACGGTTCTTGCGATTGCGCTCTTCCGCCTCAGCGCGCCGTTGCTCTTTTGTCTTCACATTGCGAGAAGTGCTAACCGGGGCCTCATGGTGCTTTTCTGCGCGAGCTCCGTCAGAGCCATACGCAGTAGGCGCTTTGTGCTTCAGAGCACCCGCGTCGGCTGCTCCATTTTTTGTGCTCACGGCTTCCGCTGCCTCAAGTTCAGCCCGTTTGAAACAGAAATACTCGTAGTCGCCCTCGTACACCGTGATTTTGTGGTCGCGCACGTCAACGACCTTGTTTGCAAGTGCTCTGACCAAATGCTCGTCATGACTGATGAGGACAATAGTTCCGGGAAAGTCAACAAGAGCCTTTTCCAGCACATCGACCGAATCAATGTCCAAGTGATTGGTGGGCTCGTCAAGTAAGAGCAGAGGATCCGGCGATACGAGCATCTTGGCAAGAGCCAAACGAGCACGCTCGCCTCCGGAAAGAACCTGGACGCGCTTCTCGACATCATCGCCGTGGAACAGAAAGGCTCCCAAAAGGCGGCGCTCCTCGCTGGTAGTCCAGCCGGGAGCCACCGAATCAAGTTCCGCCATGACGGTGTTTGCGGGATCGAGTTCTTCGAGTTGATGCTGGGCATAGTAGGCTTCACTGACGTTCTGGCCAAGTTCAATTTGCCCGGTATCAGGGGAAACCTTGTGTGCCATGAGTTTCATGAGCGTTGATTTTCCGGCACCGTTGGGACCGACAAGCGCCACGTGGTCGCCCCGATAGAGCTTCAGGTCAACATCTTGGTAGACAAGGTTATCCTCATAGGATTTAGAAACGTTCTCAAGTGAAATGACGGTATCCCCCGTACGCAGCGGATCGGGAAACCGAAAATGTACGTGATGAGACTGCTCCGGAAGCACCACCAGCTCTTGCTTGATCTTCTCGACTTTTGCCACACGCTCCTGCACCTGCCGCGCCTTTGTCGGCTTGTAGCGAAAACGCTCGATAAACACTTCCATGTGGGCAATGTCGCGCTCCTGAGCCGAGCGCTTGGCGCGAAGCTGCTCAAGGTTTTCCTCGCGCTGGTGCAGGTATCCGGAGTAGTTGCCGGTATAGGTTACCAACATGCGATTTTCCAGCGCGGCCACATGGCTTACGCAAGCGTCCATAAAGGTGCGGTCGTGTGAGACGAGAAGTACCGCGCCGTCGTAGGCGGCCAAAAACTTCTCCAGCCATTGAACCGACTCGAGGTCAAGATGGTTGGTAGGCTCATCAAGCAGCAACAAATCGGGATGACGCAGGAGTAGCTTTGAGAGGGAGATGCGCATCTGCCAGCCGCCCGAAAACTCTTTGGCGGGCTTGTCAAAGTCCTCCACCGGAAAACCGAGGCCGCCGAGAATTTGACGCGCCCGAGCTTCCAACTCATAGCCACCCAAACGCTCAAAGCGCTCCATCGCATGACCATAGGCTTCAAGGATCTTCGTGAGCTTTGGACCTTCAGGAGTCTCGGCAATCTCTTGCGAAAGCTTGGCCACCTTGCGCTCCCACGTTTTGATTTCGTGCGCCGAATCGATGACCTCTTGAAGTGCCGTCTTCTCCCCCATGAGCTCTGTTTCTTGCTCAAGATAGCCGATGGTAGTATCGCGCGCAAAGGAGACCGTGCCTTCATCGGGAGTTTCTTGTCCCATGATGATTTTCAGAAGCGTTGTTTTGCCGGCGCCATTAGGGCCGACAAGCGCCCAGCGCTCACCAGCGTTCAGCTGAAGCGTTGCGCCCGAGTAGAGGACGCGCCCACCGAATGATTTTGCGATTTTGTCTGCCAGTGCAATCAAAAGGACTCCTGAATTCTCGAAATGCAGCTGTCTATTATATGGCATATCCATAGGTATAACGTAAAACTCTATGCCCGTTTGACTTCTCGCCTATGCGTTTGCAACATGTATCCTGATGCGCTTGCGCATCCCTCCCTGTGCGCTTGCATGCTTATGCCGAGGTCTTTGTAAGACACCATTTCACCACTAAACGAGAAATTTTTCACATTTTCCGCAAATCGACTGTTTACGGGTGGCTTTTGGAAGCAAAACGTGTGTTTGGTGGTGGTTTTTCCGGGATTTGAGCGTTTACTGGTGAATCGATTCACCAGTAAACAGGGCTTTTGACATCCTTTTCCGAAAAAAGCAATTTGTCGGTGATTTTAACGGTCGCCCACCAGCTACGAAACGGCTGCTCGATGGCTACCACCGGCTACCCACCGGTTGTCCGATACCTACCCACCGGCTACGCAATGATTGCCCAATGGCTACTTGAGCGCTTTACTCATATACAAAAGTAGCGAGTCGTCATTGCAACAATCGGCATACTGCTCGAGAATCTCTGAGTTGTACCACACTCCAGATCCGTCAGGTACATATCCTCTTTTTACATACAGCCGTTGGGCATTTCCATATCCATAATGAAGCCCTACGGCAAGAGTAATCTCATCTGAAAACCTTGCGACATCTTCTTCTATTACGTTTAAGATGGCACTTCCTATACCCTTTTGCTGATATGCATCGAACACTCTCAAATCTGATATTTCTGGTTTGCCTTTTTCTTTCCACGGTCCACTCTCAGCGGAAAAAAGCAACGTACCGTATCCCGCTATTTTGCCCTCGTATTCTGCTACATAAACACTACGAGTACCCACTTCTTGGTCTTTAAAATATCCGGAGTAAGTTTCTATTTTGTTATTCCATCCATATGATTGAAATACCTCAATGATTGCTTGAGCATCACTTTCTAGCATGCTTCTTATCTTGAGTTTTCCCTGTTCATAATATATTTTCATAAGAAGTTACCTCTATTACCAGTCCCTAAGATATGCACTCACTTCAATACACTTTATATAGATGCACAGATCTAACAACCGAGAATTTCCTCCCACTGTACACATTTTTGAGGTAGTAGGTCTCGAAGAGCTGTATGCATAAATATGCATATTCACCAAATTCATGCATACCTGAGTGTAATGACGAAAGGTTTTAACAAAGAAATCCGTCGGCAACAACCAAAGAAGATGGACATCGAGAAGCTCTTTGAGGGTAGTGTGTGAGACATTATCAGCGCCCTATGGTGAAGGAAAGAGAAACGTTACATGAATTGGCATAACGCACTGAATGATTAATGGCGCCAACCTGATCGTTAGTAAGAGCATGATCGGGAACAACGACAATAAGACGTCTTTCTGTGACAGGCTGACTAAAGAGTTTCTCTGAACCCGCTTGAGCAAGAGAGCCATCAAAAGCAGCAATGCGTTCTACATCGCGTTTCAAGACTTCATAGAGAAGTTGGGGATCTTGATAGCTTGCAAGAGCCATATCATGACTGACAACACGAGTGGCCACGCCATCAGTAAAGTCTGATATCCAAGGACTTAAGGTTTTCATGAGTCTATCCTTACCGTATGCACCACTGATAGAAGAGCCTCTCGGACTTCTTCTGTCACATGTGGCAAAATCGTAGCTGTAGCTTCAAAAGGACGACCGTCTGCATCAGGTAAAAAGCGCGAGAAGATATATTGTCCGGCTGCCCCTTCAGCTTGTGTCCACCATATATTTGCATCTTCTTGTCCGCTTTCAAAGGAGCGCAAAGGTCCATGCCAACGCTCCCAGGCAGCATGTACAGACTCTCTTGTAATGTCATCAAAGCCTGAGCCTTCTCTGTCATAGCCTGAATCAATCATAAGAGCAGCATGCGAGGAATTGTCTTCAGGCACTCCCCATACCTCATAGGCATCGGTATGAGCATCTCCTAAAAATTCAAGACATTCAGGAGGCTCTTTGTAGGTAACGGTTGCTCCGGCAAGTGTTTCAAAGCTACGGTATGCGGCAGCTGTATCTTGAGGTTGGCGTGCAAGAAGTTTGAGCACGGCAGTACCTACTTCTTCGTCGCTTACTCCCTCTGGAACCGACTCATATGGAGAGCGTTCTTTGGTTGGCCAAGGCGAATAGCCATCTTTGTCGGTAAATGATTCTAAGACTACTATCTCATGTCCGTCATAGGATATAAGAAGGCTACGATACTCTTTATCAAATTGTCTCCAGCCTCTTACACCTGCGTAGCTTAGAAGTTCTTTATCTGTGCAGCCCTGCCCTTCCATATGCTGATGGGCAAGTGAGTCCGCATGAGCACGGGTAAGAGCCGCTCCGAGCTCTTTGACACTTGTATCAGCTGGTAGTTTGAAGGTGTGAGGAGGACGCATGCCTTTGGGACCTCCCGTAAGTGGTGAGATACCATTGGGCTGAATAACATAGCCTCTCTCTTTACTAAAGAACAAATGGGTATAAAGTTCGTTCATGAGAATTCTCTCCATCCCGTAATAATCACTCTCTAAAGATTAGCTGAATTTAGATTAAAACTAAGAAGAAGCTCTTAATCTGCCATATTATCGCTTCTTTATAAAAACAAAACCACACTTGACTGTGTCAAACTAATCCCTATCCTCATCAGTTATTTTTCTCAAATGAGTTATCTCTCTTACCCTTTTATCTCTGAGCGCAGAGTTGCTGCCAACTTACCAGCTTGGTCAAGCAGAGCCTGTGCTGGTATAGGACAGTGTGGCAAAAGCGAGCAAAAGATAAGTTCACAGTATTGGTGAAGTTGCCAGCCAATCATTGCTGCATGGCGTCCGTCTCGCCTAGCATACTCGGCATTTTCCTCATAGTAGCCCCGCAAAAGCGGCGTGCCATCGCGAGCATAGAAGACATTTTCGTGCTCCATGATAGTATTTACGAAAAAAGAAGCTTTCTCCAGATCGCCAAGTCTACGCCACACATCAGCACAAAGCCCATATGTCCAGCGCATAGGACCCCAAGTAGAGCCGTCCTTAAAACGATAATCATCTGCGAGCTTAACAATCTCCAAAACATCTTGATACTCACCAAAAATATGTTCCCAAGCGCAAAGAAAGGTCACATTCCACAAATCAGCTCTACGCGTTGGGCGAACACCTTTTGAGAGTCTGTGGCAATATTTTGATATCTCACGAGAACTATGACGTTTTGCAAGCTGCTCAAGTAAAAACAAGAAGCGCTCATTGGTTTCCATGATCTTATCGCCTCACTTTTGCAAGGGTTTGAGAGATGACATACCAATACACATCAAGATCGCTGAGCTCAAGATTGGAAACATCATCTTTTCCTCCTAAAATGAGAGGCACTTTATAGCCTATGCACTGTCCGTAGGTTGGATGCAGACCACCCGATGCAAGCCAATCGTTCCAATTCTCTAAATGCCCACCCCACTGGAACACCTTCAGATACTCTTTTAGAAACAATAAAGCCACCATATGCAGTGTTTGGATTAAGTTTTTGATCGGACATGTTGTTACTCCTTTACAAAGCCGCACTTTGAGGAGAGTGCAAGAAAATCTTTCCGCCACGAAAACTCATTTGCCCAGTCAAGCGTAGTTTTGTCCTGAGGACCGGCTATAGTTGGATCTGCACCCGCATCAAGCAGGATTTTCCATGAAGGAAGAAGCTCATAGCTTTCCTGTTTAGTATTGCGCACTGAAAGCATAAGTGCATCATTACCCCATGCGTCCCTTCGTGATATATCAAGGCCTGCTGATATAAGAGCTTTTACAAGCCAAGAGATACCTTCTGAAGACCACTCCCGAGCTCCCCTTTTGAACAGAAGTATCAAAGCATCTTCATTCTTGCGAGTAACATAGTTTGGATTGCCCCCATCGGAGAGTAATCGCATTATGATATGTTTACGCTCATTCTCATCTTGCCGACCCAAGATAGCCACTCCGAGAAGATTTACACTGGGAACTATTGGGACAGCATTTGGATCACCTGCATAAAGCTGAAGAAACTCCTTATAGGTCCCGTATTTAGCTGCATCAAATTGGTCTACTATCTTCATAGGACACTTCCTTCAAATCTACCGCTTCTATTGCTAGATATAGTCTCAATCTGAAAATTTTTGAAGTTAAATTCGTGCTCTTTAAGTTGTTCAAGTGACCATTCGCCAGATCTATATTTTGTAAAAGCAAGCCTATATTCTTCGTTTGGTATATGACCAAAATCACACACACCTTGTCGAGACTGGCCTGGTTTCCAATCAATCCTTTCATTTGTATTGGGATCTCTCAACACACCATCCTTATCTACTTGACTATTATATACTGCTTGTTCAAAGTCACGCAGCTTTTCGCCAGTAAGTCTTGGCCGACCATTAGATTGTCCATCTTTGATATAAGGACCATCAACATAAATCCCAGTAGGTGCTCATGTCATCGTAGATGTAGCTCGTAAACCCTCTGACGGCGCACTCGCTCTTGTTTCTGTAAAAGAAGCAACGCCAATCGTGCGCCGCGTATACTTTGGTGCTGATTGTGTCACGCTCGGCATCGACAGTTGGGATACCGGCTATAGTGATACCATCGTAGAGAGAGCAGACACCGACACACTTACTATATGCGGTGTTGTCGTGTGGTATCAGTCACCACACGAAATCGGATAAGAAAGGAATTATCATGGCCGAATTAGAAAAGTCCCCTATTAGCTACAAGCGGGAAAGCTGGGGCAAAGCCTTAAAAGTAACAGGAGTTATAGAAGTCTGCTCTTTGCTACTGTATCTTTACGGAGTTTTTACAGCAGCTCACGGACGTACATACCCGCCAGAATACTTAGAGCAATCATTTGCCATAATCCAATGGTCGTATCTTATCTTTGTGATAACGAGCATTGCTTTTTCGGTGTCGCTCCTTGCCTTTATCGCCGCCGATTTACTCGATGCGTACCGACAAAGTCCTAAAGCATAAATGCTTAAAAATAGCCTTCAAATGTACCCTATGATGACCTCGTAGGGTATTTTTTTATAACAGCGATAGCTTAAAAAGAGATTAATTTTGGATTAGACGAAAAAGGTCAGAGAGTAAATATACCCTCTGACCTTGTATTTTAATGGTGGGCGATACAAGATTTGAACTTGTGACCTCTGCCGTGTGAAGGCATTGCTCTACCCCTGAGCTAATCGCCCGATTAGCGCTTGCAAATCATATCAAAAAGCAACCCATAATGCTAGTTTCTTACGCAATTATGTATGTAAAGTTGTCTATTTTGCTTCAATGGACTTTTTTACCCTGCGAGATCCAAAGGTAACAAAGACCGATAAGGCGAGAAGAACCAGCTGTTCGACACCCAATACCGTAAGACTCTGAGCCACCACTATCTGAATGACCGTAATGACTGCCAACACCGCAGTTGCTCCTAAAAGCATCGAAAACGCATCTACTGCTTGGTTGGGAACATTGGCGGCTCGAGCCGCATATCCGCCTTCAAGAATGGCAATCATGCACGCAAAGAGAAAAAGTGCCGAGTCAAGTTTTGGTCCGTTTCCGATAACCGCAACTACCACGGTTACCAGACCCAAAAGACCACCAATCAACAAAAATAAGCTGACGAGCTTCATTGCACGAGTTTCAGGAGTCATAACTCCCCTTTCATTTGAAAAGCAATACGAGAGGTATAGCACCACTACATATTCTACCCTCACGTCTTTCAGAAATCATAATATTTTCAAACACGTCGCTACTGTGTCGCTACTGTGCTGCCGCATGCTCTAAGTTCTAACTGATATTTTAAAAAAGACCCATAAAACCAGAAAAACCTGACAGATAAAAATCCTGCCAGGTTGAATAGTTGGTGGGCCCAGTAGGATTTGAACCTACAACCCAAGGATTATGAGTCCTCTGCGCTAACCGTTGCGCCATGAGCCCGTATAAAAAAGGCGACGGTCTCCCGCCGCCTGTCATGTATGGTGGAGAATAGGGGGATCGAACCCCTGACCTCATGACTGCCAGTCATGCGCTCTCCCAGCTGAGCTAATTCCCCGGAAGTGGTGCGGAACTACTATATCAGAGTACGCATAGCACGCAAGCGAGAAACTCAGATTGCATCCAAAAAATGCTTCCGAGAGCCCTTCTCGCCCCTCTACAGCTGCCTGAGTGGAGCGATGCGGGCAACAAGCCATGCGGCAACTTCATCAAGTGCCACATCAACGCGCTCACCGGTTTCTCGGTTTTTGACCTCAGCCACACCGTTTGCAACGCCACGCTTGCCTACAATAACTTGCCACGGCAAACCGATAAGATCGGCGTCAGCAAACTTGACACCAGGACGCTCATCTCTGTCGTCCACAACGGTTTCAAGACCCGCCTCAACAAACGCATCGGCAAGCTGTTTGGCAGGCGGCCAAACCGTATCATCACCAACGCTCAGAGGAACAATTTCCACCTCATACGGAGCAACACACACCGGCCAGATAATACCGTGCTCATCGTTGTGCTGCTCGACAACAGCCGCAAGCAGGCGAGAAACACCGATGCCGTAGCAGCCCATCAGGAATGGCTGCTCGGTGCCATCCTCAGCGGTAAACGTTGCACCAAGTGCCTCGGAGTATTTGGTTCCCAACTGGAAGACCTGTGAAACCTCAATGCCACGCGCTTCATGAAGGGGCTTGCCACACGTAGGACAAAGGTCTCCCTCACGAGCCGTCACCACGTCCACCCATGCATCAATCTCAAAATCACGTCCAAGCTTTGCGTGTGTAAAGTGGAAGTCCTTCTCGTTTGCGCCGATAAGCCACCACTTGGAGTTTCTTAAAGAAACGTCCGCTACCGCGCGAACACCGGCGGGCAAATCTTTGGGGCCGATAAAGCCCTTCACAAGACCGTTCTCTTTGAGTTCCTCATCGCTCATAAGGTGATAGTTGCCAAAGACATGCTCGCCTTTGACCTCGTTAAGCTCATGAGTGCCGGGTACAAAGCAGACGACCGGACGACCGTCTCCGTCGATAAGTGCCAGCGCCTTGCGTGTTGCACCCTCATGAACGTGCAAAAACTCCGCAACATCTTCAATGGTACTGACTTCGGGCGTAGCGACTTTCTCAAGCTCCCCTGCCGCCCCCTCTTCAACATGAACCTTCACGGTTGCGGCTTCGGTATCTGCTGCATATCCACAGTCGCAATACACAAGTGCCGCCTCACCCGCATCGGCAAGCGCCATGAACTCAACGGAAGTGTCTCCGCCAATCTGACCTGAATCGGCAATAACGGGCAGAGCACGTATTCCTGTACGCTCACAGATTCGGGCATATGCCTCCTTTTCAGCGTCATAGCACTCTTGCAGCGACTCCTGCGTAGACGAGAAGGAATACGCGTCTTTCATAATGAACTCACGACCGCGCATAAGACCAAAGCGCGGACGCATTTCATCGCGAAACTTATCCTGAATTTGATACAGTGTTACCGGCAGTTGCTTATAACTTTTAAGCTCGTTGCGCACCAAATCCGTAAAGGTCTCCTCATGAGTGGGGCCAAGCGCAAACTTACGCTCATGGCGATCGTGCAGGCGCATGAGCTCAGGTCCATATACGTCCCAGCGACCTGACTCTTCCCAAAGCTCCGCAGGAGTCAGAATCGGAACCAATATCTCCTGCGCTCCAATGCCGTCCATTTCATCACGGATAATCTCTTCAATCTTGCGAAGAGAGCGCCATGCGAGCGGCAGATAGCTGTAGAGCCCCGCAGCGGTCTTGCGAATCATGCCCGCACGAAGCAAAAGCCTATGGCTGGCAAGCACCGCCTCAGCAGGGTCTTCTTTCAAGGTCGGCGCATACAGTGACGACATTTTTACCCAGTGCTTCAAAGTTATTCCTTCCGGTCACACTCTGGCGAGAAGCCCTTCTCGCCACCACGTTTTCTTATAGTTTACGTATTCTTGTCTTCATCGTCGGGCTTTTTGACAAATCGCGCTTCTATTTCATCAAAAAGCTCATCAACGATATCTTTTTCGGCAATTTTTTTTGTAGGAACGCCTTTCTCAAAGAGAACGGCACTCCCCTTACCGCACGCAACTCCTATATCAACGCCGCGCGCCTCGCCGGGGCCGTTTACCACGCATCCCATAACGGCCACCGAAATTGGCGCGTGAATACCCTCAAGGCGCTTGGATACTTTTTCCGCAATCGGAATCATATTGACACCGCAACGCCCGCAGGTAGGACAACTCACGAGCTCAGGCTTATTGCGGCGCATACCCAATGCCGCAAGAAGCTCCCATGCCACATGCACTTCTTCTACCGGGTCGGCCGTAAGCGAGAGGCGCATGGTGTCTCCGATTCCCTGCTCAAGAAGGATTCCCACAGCCGTGGCATTTTTGACCGTTCCCTGACGGAGCGTTCCTGCCTCGGTTACCCCTACATGTAAAGGTATCCGGGGAAGCTCACGAGAAAGTGCCCGATACACCGCAAGGGTTGTGGGGACATCATGAGCCTTTGCGGAAAGCACAATATCGTCAAAACCACGTGCATGGAAATGGGCGACAAAAGAACTTGCCGATGCTACCAGCTTTTCTGTAAGTGTCATATCGGGACGTGTATCAAATTCTTTTGCAAGAGATCCTGCGTTTACGCCTATACGTATGGGAATATGAGCCTTTTGTGCTGCCTCAATAACCGCATCCACACGCTCCCACGAGCCAATATTTCCGGGATTGATGCGGAGCGCAGAGGCACCGAGATGCGCTGCCTCGATGGCAAGTCTATGATCAAAGTGAATGTCAGCAACAACAGGAAGCGGGCTTTTCTGACATATCTCTTCAAATCCCGCAAGAGCATGTGCGTCAGGAATGGCCACACGGATTATCTCGCATCCTGCATCTGCAAGTGTTTTGATTTGCGCAAGTGTCGCGGCGGCGTCCGTTGTTTTGGTGGTACACATGGACTGCACGGATACCGGAGCGCCACCTCCCACCTGCACAGACCCCACCATCACCGGATGTGTTTTTTCACGGGCAAGCTCAGCCATACCTCCACCAGCTATCCAAACAGCAAACGGAAAATGTCATTTTTGAGTGCGACAACAAAAATGAACAAAAAGAATGCAAGACCGATATAGGTCAAAATATTTTGTACCTTTACGGAAAGAGGACGGCGGATAATTATCTGGACAATCTCTATCAGTATCTTGCCGCCATCAAGGGGCGGAATGGGAAGCAAGTTCATAAAACCTAAAGACATCGAGATCATGGCAATAATCATAACAAGATTGGCAATTCCAGACTCAGCAGCCCGAGATGCCATGACCGAGATTCCGACTACCGAAGACGATTGATTAAGCACATTCATAGTCTGCGTAGGAATCAAAAGGCTTCCCGCAAACTGTGCCACCTTACCGGCATAGCTAAGCGATGCTACAACCGCTTCAGAAAGAGAAAGCCGATACTGAGCTGCTGTAGGAGAGATGCCTATAACCTTTGATTCCGGCTTGAGAGTGGGATTGATGGTCACTTCAAGATTCATACCGTCCCGCGTGTATGTCACAACCATCTCACATTGCGCAGACAACGCCGAGTGAATCTCCTCGCTCATATCCGTCCAGGTAGACACCGCTTTTCCATCAATGGCGGTAATGGTGTCTCCCGGCTTAAGACCTGCGAGCGCCGCAAGTGATTTCTCCTCAATAGCACCTATTTGTGGCGTATTTTGCGGAACCGCCACGCCCACAACCATCAAAGAGCCTGCAACCAAGACCAAAGCAACAGCCACATTGACCACAATTCCGCCAAGCAACATCACGATTCGCTTGGGAATGCTGGCGCCAAGGTAAGTGTGAGAGCGTTCCTGGGCGAGAAAATCGTCTTGATTCATCTGTGGCTCATGAGGCTCTCCTGCTTTGGTTGAGCCGTCAAGGGTAAAATCATGACCACGATCATATTCGGTTCTCAGCTTTGCATCACGCGCAAGGGTTTGATATTGAATAAGGGCCTCATCGTCCGTCTCGCCATTGTCCGTCTCGCCGGTTTTGTACGCCTCATACGCCTCAATTGCAGCCCAATCTGCAAGGACCTCTAAGGCTTCATGGGCAACACTGTTTTCAATGTTGAGCTCTGCGGCAACTTCGCCAACCGTAACGCGACCCTTTTTCTGCACATAGGCAAGTGCTGGCGCAAGATTGGCGCTTTCGACACCCTCCATACCACAAATGCGCGTATAACCACCTAAAAGCAGCGGAGTTACTCCGATTTCGGTTCCATGCGAAGCGCTCTTATAGGAGAGCTTATAGCGAAACGGCATGCCCAAAAAGAACTCCGTTACCCGCACGCCAAACGCACGAGCAGCAAGATAGTGGCCTGCTTCATGCACAAATACCAAAAGCGATAAAACAACCAATCCCCAAAAAACAGGAGATACGATACTCAATATATTCAACTCTTATCCTTTCAACACATACGTCTGAGCAAGTGCTCGCGCATGCGCATCAATCTCAGAAAGCTGGGCAATGCTCTCGGTGGGCTCTTTTGGAATTTTCTCCATAACGGACGAAACAATACGCTCAATATCAAGAAAGCTAATTTTACCGAGACGAAACGCTTCATTTGCAATCTCATTCGCAGCATTCATCACGCAAGGAGCAGTTCCTCCCGCCCTTCCGGCTTGCTTTGCCAGTGCAAGGCAACCGAACGTCTTCTCATCAGGCGCTGCACAGGTCAGAGGGTTGGTGGTCCCCCACGAAACAGGTTGGGCAACCCCCTGCCAGCGCTCGGGATAGCTCAGGGCATACTGAATGGGGATGCGCATATCAGAGGGGCCAAGCTGTCCTTTAACCGAACCGTCAACAAATTCAACCATGGAGTGGATGCGGCTTTGCCGATGAATCAACACGTGAATATCGTCGATGGGCGTTTCAAAAAGATGATGAGCTTCGAGTATTTCAAGTCCCTTATTCATAAGCGTTGCCGAATCAATGGAGATTTTTGCCCCCATTGACCATGTTGGATGTGCGAGAGCATCCGCAACGGTAACGTGTGCCAGCTCTTCTCGGCACTTGCCAAAAAACGGTCCGCCCGAACATGTCAGCCAAATTTTTGATACATCCGAGAGTTTCTCGCCGACAAGACATTGGAAGATGGCGCTGTGCTCGGAGTCCACGGGAATAAGCTGACCGGGACGGACCAGCGGCATGAGAAGATCGCCACCGACCACAATGGACTCTTTATTGGCGTAGGCAAGAATTTTTCCTGCGGTAAGTGCTGCATATCCGGCATAGATGCCCACCTCACCCACGACGGCATTGACCACACAGTCCACATCCTCAAGCTCCGCAAGTGCGCACACCGCCTCAGAGCCGAAGGTGAGCTTACAGTTTTCAGGCAGATTGGCGAGAAGCGCATCATGACGGCAAGACTCATCGGCAACGGCCACGCACGTGGGATGAAACTCATGAGCCGCTGCAACAAGCGCCGCACACGAAGAGTGGACCGCAAGCGCAACAACCTGTAGCCTATCTGTATGATGCCGACACACGTCCAATGTCTGCTGGCCAACCGAACCGGAGCAGCCCAATATGGCCACGCGCAAAGGCCGCCGGCGCGACGCATGCGGTGCGGTGTTCTCAAAGATACTCATACAAGCAAAAACGCTCCCAAGAAATAGAACGAGAAGTTTAAGAATAACAGAGCAGCTACGCTCCCAAAAATCATCGAGTCAGAACGATCGAGAAGACCGCCGTGGCCAGGCATTATGGAGCCTGAGTCTTTTATACCGACACCACGCTTAATGCGCGATTCAAAAAGGTCGCCAACGACCGCAAAAATGCCCTCAAAAAGACCGGCCACAACGCCCCACCAGATAGGCATATGGAAGGTAGGACTCAACGTGCTTATGAGGATCCATACTAAAACAGATCCTATAAGGCCGCCGTAAAACCCTTCCCAACTTTTATGAGGAGAAATGCGGGGGGCCATTTTATGTTTTCCAAACTTAGACCCTATCAAAAAGGCGAACGAATCATTTGCCCAAACCGATACCATAACGGCCAAGGTGAGCCATGGAACAGAAAATGACGGCTCGTATGAGCGGAGCATTACTATGGTGGAATATGCCAGCGAGGTGTATATAGGACCAAAACAAGTTACCGCAACATCCGCAAGGTTGGCGCGGGGTGTCAGTACATACCAAGCTCCACAGAGTATAAGCAATATGAGCAGGGAGCTGAACATGCCATAGAATCCAAAACGAGCCAAGACGGGAAAGACGACCGCAAACGTGAGTCCCAAAGGCTCATTGGGCATGCGTCCGCCCAGCCGGCAGATATGAAAGAACTCCGAACAACATACCCAACCCGTTGCCGCTATAAGAACCGTTGTGGCATCGTGGCCAACATAGAGACATGCCAGCACGATAATGGCGTAAATAGCGCCCGACAAAGACCGCGTTAAAAGTTTTTCAGTTAAAACGCGGACACGCTGTCCAAAGAGATTTCCCTCTGCTCGAAGCGGTTCCTTTTTGGAGCGTCTATTCTCAAGCTTGTCAATCTGTTTATCCAGTCCGGCGGCCTGCTCAGAGAATTTATGAGTGGCCTCAGCGGTTTCTGCGGTTTTAGAAGTTTCGGCGGCTTCAGTCGTTTTAGAAGTTTCGGCGGCTTCAGCGGCTTCGGCTGCATTGGAGCCCTGCGATAAAATATTTTTGGGTTGTTTTTTCTCTGCCATCATGACTGTGCGCCTCCAAAGCGTCTTTCGCGCTTTTGATACGCCACAAGCGCACGCAAAAAATCCCAGCGAGTAAAGTCGGGCCACAATACCGGTGTAATGTAGAGCTCTGAATAGGCAATCTGCCAAAGAAGATAGTTGGAAAGACGCTTTTCTCCCGAAGTTCGGATAAGCAAATCAGGATCGGGCAGGCCAGCGGTATAGAGGTTCTTCTCGATATCTTCCGGCGTGATAGCTTCAGGATCAATGCTCCCCTCTTGTGCTTGCTTGGCGAGAAGAGCTGCCGCTCGAGTAAGTTCTGCGCGGGCTCCGTAATTAACTGCCAGCGCGAAAATCATACCGGTATTGTCTTTTGTTTCAGTAAGCCCTCGCTGAAATGTCATGTATGTCTTTTTGGGAAGCGCTTCCAGATTTCCAAAAAAACGGAGCCGTACATTCTCTTGATGGAAAAGTGGCAATTCTTTGATGAGCGTTTCGGCAAAAAGTTGCATCAAAAAGTTAACTTCTTTTTGTGAGCGCCGCCAGTTTTCCGTTGAAAACGCATACACAGAAAGAACATCCAAGCCAAGACGGACTGCTGTTGTTACCGCTTCACGCAGCGACGTCACTCCGGCACGATGACCCTTTGTGCGCTCAAGACCTCGAGCCTTTGCCCAGCGACCATTTCCGTCCATAATGAGCGAAACATGCGCAGGTATACGACTTAGATCAAGGGCATCAAGTGAAATGTCATCCGGAGCGTCCTTGTAATATGCAGCCAGCTTTGCCTTGTCAAACCGCATTTATATCTCCATGACCTCAGCGGTCTTGACCTTCAGAAGTCTTTCAATCTCTGCGACTGAATCATCGGTGAGCTTTTGAATATGCTTTTTCTCGCGTGCCTGGTCATCTTCGGAGAGCTCTTCGTCACGCTCAATTTTGCCATTTATATCGCGGCGAACATTTCTGATGGCAATACGTGCTTCCTCCGCCAAACCGGCACATTCCTTTGCAAGTTCACGGCGACGCTCTTCTGTAGGCATCGGGAATGGGAGGCGAATCGTGGCGCCATCGTTAGATGGTGTGATTCCTAAATCGGATGCCTCGATGGCCTTCTCGATAGCTTTAAGCGAAGTCTTATCCCATGGCTCAATAACCAGCAGTGAAGCTTCCGGTACTTTTACTGCAGCAAGCTGCATGATGGGCGTAGGCTGACCGTAATAATCAACTTTAATGGGATCAAGGGCATGTGGATTTGCTCGACCCGTACGCACGCGTGCAAAATTATTTTTAAGTGCCTCAATACCCTTATCCATTGAGGTTTTTGCTTTGTCAGTATAGACGCTCATTAGTCCTCCTCAATAACAGTTGTACCTACTTCTTTTCCACAGATAGCATCATGAAAAACACCTGTGGTTGCCATATCAAATACCACGATTGGCATCTTATTATCACGGCAAAGTGCAATTGCCGCCGCATCCATAACCTTTAGCTCTTTTGTCAGGACGTCCTTGTACGTTACAACGTCATATTTAACGGCATGAGAATTTGTCACCGGATCACAGTCATATATGCCATCGACCTTGGTTGCCTTCATAAGAGCTTCCGCTCCTATTTCACACGCGCGAAGCGCGGCCGCAGTATCGGTTGTAAAGTAGGGATTGCCGGTTCCTGCGGCAAAGATAACAATACGACCCTTTTCAAGATGGCGAATTGCGCGGCGGCGAATATACGGTTCTGCAATCTGCGACATGGTAATGGCGCTCATGACACGGCAGTACATACCGTTTCTCTCAAAGCAATCTTGCAGGGAAAGTGCATTGATGACGGTCGCAAGCATGCCCATGTTGTCGCCTTGAGCACGATCCATACCCGCGGCAGCCTGAGAGACACCGCGGAAGATATTTCCACCACCGACAACAACCGCAATCTGAACGCCCGATTCCCATACCGGCTTGATTTCTTTGGCAAGCTGTTCAGGAACAGAAGGGTCAATTCCAAAGTTCTGCTCGCCCATAAGAGCCTCACCAGAAAGCTTTAGAAGAACTCTCTTGTATTTGTATTCTGACAAGGTTTCCTCCATCCACACGCAAACATCTAACCGTTCATTATTTTATCAGACGCTCTGTTTGGCATTCGCCTCAGACAGCCATTCCTCCGGCAAGCATTCGTTCCAGACAAATTCGCCTCAGACAGCCATTCATCCCAGTAAGCATTCGCCTCAGTAAGCCGCGAATGTGATATACAAAAAAGAGCCAACTGCAAGCAGCTGGCTCTTTTGTCTCACAACGATAATTTTTACTCACCAAAAGAGAAGCGAACGAAGCTGACAACCTGAACGTTATCATCAACTTTCTTGGAAACAAGCTTTGCATATTCACCGATGGTCATATCCGGATCCTTTACAAAGGCCTGCTCGGTAAGGACGCTCTCCTTGTAGTACTTCTCAAGACGACCCTGTGCCATGCGCTCCTGAATTGCTTCAGGCTTACCGGACTCGGCAGCCTGTGCCTTATAGATGGAAAGCTCATGCTCAACAATATCGGAAGGAACATCCTCACGACGTGCCGCAACAGGCGCAGCTGCTGCAACCTGCATGGCAACATCATGGGCAAAATTCTTGAAGTCTGCAGAGTCACGTGTTTCAGGCTTGTCAAACTCAAAAGTCACCAATGTGGCAAGCTTGCCGCCAAGGTGAACGTAGCCGGCAAGGGCACCGGATTCAACCTGAGTGCGTGCAAAACGCAAAATGCGCATATTCTCACCGATGTTGTGGATCTTGTCGGTGAGAGCCTCCTGTACCGTGCCCTCGTCAAACTTTGCCGCGAGAAGAGCGTCAACATCGGCAGGATCATTTTCAACAACAGCTTCGGCAAGCTCAGACGCAAAGCCGGTAAACTGCGGGTTGGTACCAACGAAGTCGGTCTCGCAGGAAAGCTCAAGAATTGCTCCCTTTGTACCATCAGGCGAGATAAACGTTGCGATTGTGCCTTCATTAGTCTCGCGACCGGCACGCTTAACGGCCTTGGCGACACCCATAGTGCGAAGGATATCAACTGCCTTGTCGATATCGCCGTCTGCCTCAACAAGTGCCTTCTTGCACTCCATCATAGGAGAACTCGTCATATCACGAAGCTGCTTGACAAGAGCTGCAGTAATTTGTGCCATGTCCCCTCCTTAGGGGTCGTAGGAATACCTGTCTTAGAACTTATGGAGCGCTATGCGCTCTGCGTAGCCTTACTCAGCCTCAGGCGCGGCCGGCGCCTCGTCTGCCTGAGGGGCTTCTTCTGCCTGAGGAGCAGCCATTTCTTCCGCTGAAATCTGCTCTTTGCCACTGCCGGCAAGAATTGCGTCTGCGGCAAGCTCGCACATCAGCGAAATGGAACGGATGGCGTCGTCGTTTGAGGGAATGCCATAGTCAACCACGTCAGGATCGGAGTTTGTATCGAGAAGCGAAACCACGGGAATGTGAAGGCGATTGGCCTCACGAATGGCATTCTCTTCTCGCTTGGAATCAATTACAAAAAGTGCGTCCGGAAGCTTGTTCATATCACGAACGCCGCCAAGGTTAAGCTTGAGCTTTGCGAGCTCCTTGTTGCGAAGAGCCTGCTCCTTTTTAGGAAGTGCCTCCATGCGACCATCCTCAACCATAGCCTCAAGCTCTTCCATACGCTGGATTCGTGAGCGCATGGTAACAAAGTTGGTCAACATACCGCCGAGCCAGCGCTGGTCAATATAGGGAGCATTTGCACGCTTTGCCTGTGTTGCAACGGGCTCTTGAGCCTGCTTCTTAGTTCCGACAAACAAAATGGTTCCGCCTTTTGAGGCAAGATCTTTAAGGAACGTGTACGCCTTGTCGGCACCCAGCATAGTCTGCTTAAGGTCAATGATGTAGATACCATTGCGGTCGCCAAAGATATAGGGCTTCATCTTAGGGTTCCAGCGACGAGTCTGGTGACCATAGTGGCAACCAGCATCGAGCAGTGTCTGGATAGTAATCTTTGCAGCCATAGATAACCTCCTGGTTTAACCTCCGCACGAGGTCAGCCTTACCAAATCCACTCACAGTCTGGCTTGAACTCTGAGCACCACGGATGATAAGTAGTCGTGCGTGTGTGATTGTGCCGCTTGGCAGCGACAGACCGTGCATTTACACAGCCGGGCGATAGTATACCACGACCCGCTACAATTCCGAGCGCGGATGAGCTTGTTTTGCAGCATCTTTGAGTCTCTCTATCGAGAGATGCGTATAAATTTGAGTTGTCGAAAGACTCTGGTGTCCGAGAAGCTCTTGTACAACACGCAAATCGGCTCCACCACTCAGCAGCTCTGTTGCAAATGTATGTCTCATTGCATGGGGCGTGAGCATTGGATCAAGGCCTGCCTTCTTCACGTAAGTCTCAAACATTTTACGCAAAACATCGGCGCTCATACGATGTCCTCTTATAGAGACAAAAAGAGCTTTTTCTTCTCTTGGATTCCGCAGCGATTTTCTTCCCTTTGCAATAAGCTGAGGTCGAGCTCCATACATATATGCCTCAAGCCAATCACGTGCCGTTTTGTAGAGAGGAATGTCTCGCTCCTTAGACCCTTTACCAAAAAGCCTCACCACACCTTGGCTTATGTCTACATCTTCTCTGTCTAAATGAGATATCTCTGAGATTCGAGCCCCGGTAGCGTACATACATTCAAGAATTGCTCTGTCTCGAAGTCCTGCGGCCGTATCGGTATCGCACGACAACAACAGTTTTTGAACATCTTCGTCCGACATGGTTTGCGGAAGTCGGCGAGAAGTACGTGGGCTGGTAAGAATTAAAGAAGGGTCCACTTCAAGATATTTCTCTTTATTGAGCCACTTGTAAAACCCTCGTAAAGCCGAGAGATGCCTATTGAGTGTGCGCGCTGAGTAACGTGCCTGGTCAAGATAGGACAAATACGCGCG
>ERZ773263.603-NODE-603-length-24344-cov-11.979003_pt1 | contig 24344 bp, 22 predicted proteins | sample MGYA00511076_ERZ773263 | MGnify/ENA primary metagenome ERZ773263 (study PRJEB29015, sample SAMEA2738155) | human oral metagenome | biome: human oral; feature: human-associated habitat; material: saliva | place: China | collected 2195 ... | reverse complement strand
AGTAGGGGTACGCGATGATTTATCGCGGTTCCTCCCCCTGCCGCTGTAAGCGCTTTGGCAACCGCGCACAAAGCCTCTGGCACTATCAAAATCAGCTTCTGGATCTGCCGTAACAAATAACACCCAACGCTAGACCAGCGCCCGATAACACCTGCTGTTCCATTCCGCCCAATGCACAGCTTCCTGACAGCTGCGGTGCTGTAAAAGGCAAACTCAGAAACCCAGCGGGCATAAAAAGACCTCCCATGCAAAACATGGGAGGTTGAGAGAGAAGAGAGAAGAAGGGTTCAGTTATCAGGTTTAACCTGGTCGGCAATGCCGACATAGATAACTATACAATAACTATGAGATTTTTCAACCTCACAATTTTTCGGCGTGTCGCATATATGCGCCTATATGCGTCGAAATACCTGCTCACGCCTTTAACGAGAACGATTTTGCGGCGTATAAAATACCTTCTGCCCAGAGCCAACAGACTGTGTAAGCCATACATTCGCGCCAATCACGCAGTCATCCCCTATCACCGTATCCCCGCCGAGTATGGTAGCGTTAGCGTAAATAGTGGCCCTGTCGCGGATATCCGGATGCCGCTTGCCGCCCTTGACCGGGTTCCCGCTGCTGTCCTTATCAAAAGAACGCGCACCTATCGTAACCCCCTGGTACAGCTTTACATGGGATCCTATGCGCGCGGTCTCACCTATCACCACACCGGTGCCATGGTCTATACAGAAGTATTGGCCGATTGAAGCCCCCGGATTGATATCGATCCCTGTTTTCTCATGTGCGAACTCAGACATGATCCTTGGTATATAAGGGATGCCCAGGCTGTAGAGTACGTGCGCGATCCGATAGATGAATGCGGCGTAGAATCCCGGATAGCATACGACGACCTCAGGAAGGGACGGCGCTGCGGGATCCCCGTTATAGATCGCCCGGATATCAGTCATCGCGTCTGATTTTATCTGCGCGAGACAGCCGAGGAAGCTGTCGCGGAGGCTTGCGCACTGGGAGCAGTCAAGGGAATGCATCTGAAGCGCGCGGTAGATCTGAGCCTCCATCTGCTCCGAAAGGGCCTCCAGCGCCTGGCCCTGATCCAGCCCTTTATAGTGGTAGAACTGAGGCAGCAGCACAGCCTGTGTAAGTTTTATCAGCGCAACAGTTTTCTTCCTGTCCGGAACCGCAATCGGCGTTTCCAGTTCCGAAGTATCTACGTTATTGACTGCTTCACGTATAAGGTCAAGGTCTGCGTTATTGGACATAGTACCCTTATACCAATCTGCATAGAGAAGCCGGCAGATATCTTCCTTATAAAAAGGGTGCCTGCCAGATGTGCCAAATAAATATCTGTTTAATATGCATAAGCCTGTCTGTACCACTTTTGTGACACAGACAGGCTTTATACTGTACGCGGGAAAACAGGTACGTTGCCGTTTCGCCGCATTTGCCTTACGGTACTTATTCCATTATTTTATTTTCCATCATTCTGCCGCAAACAATGGCGTAGACAAGTACCGGTCGCCGGAATCCGGAAGGATCACAACAATATTCTTGCCCGCATTCTCCTCACGCTGGGCGATCTGAAGGGCGGCAGAAACAGCGGCACCCGAAGAAATGCCGGCCAGGATACCTTCCTTCCGGGCAACAGCGGCACCGGTAGCGAAAGCATCTTCATTGGTAATGCGGATGATCTCATCATAAACTGCGGTGTCCAGGACGCCTGGGACGAAGCCTGTGCCGATGCCCTGTATCTTATGGGGCCCCGGCTTATCCCCAGAAAGCACCGCAGAAGAGTTAGGCTCCACAGCTATCACTTTCACATGGGAATCCTGTTCCTTAAGATAACGCCCGGCTCCCGTAATCGTCCCGCCAGTGCCGACGCCCGAAACAAGCACATCAACATCGCCGTCAGTATCACGCCAAATCTCCGGACCTGTCGTCTCATAATGTGCCTGCGCATTCGCAGCATTTGAGAACTGGTCAGGTATAAAGGAACTTTCAATCTCTGCAAGGAGTTCCCCGGCTTTTTCTATAGAACCGGAAATACCTTTTGCCCCATCGGTGAGCACGATCTCAGCACCGTATGCTTTCATCAGACGGCGCCGTTCTACCGACATAGTGTCAGGCATAACAAGGATGACCTTGTATCCTTTGGCGCTCCCTATTGCCGAAAGGGCAATACCGGTATTGCCCGATGTCGGTTCAATGATAGTCGAACCGGGTTTGAGCTTCCCCTCACGTTCGGCAGCTTCAATCATATAAAGTGCGGCACGGTCTTTTATGGAACCGGTCAGGTTGAAAGCTTCAACTTTGCCGTAGACCTTAGCCTTAAGGCCCAGATCAGATTCAAAATGGGTGAATTCGAGAAGCGGGGTATTCCCGATCAGCTGGATATTCGATGTTTTTACAGGTGTGTCATGCGCATCCGGAGCGGCCATAATTCCTCCAATATATTTAACGTGTGCATAGGCTTTCTGTTATGGATAACCGACGGTATCCCGTCTTAACGGACAACGAAATACCGGCGCAGCACATGCCCGGCTATCTCTATGAGCATAATGCAATTTTCAGGCAGACACAGGTTTCTAACCCTTTAGGTAAAATTAATGTTCTGTAGCCTGCAGGTAAGCTGTCCAGGGGATAGCACGATTTAAGGGACAGAGGTACGACCATGATCATTGGTGGAAGCAAGCATGCTGTCGCAGAAAATATTCGCCACGCAATCGAAAACAATACCCCTTATAAACCCGTAGAAACCGAAGATCCGACAGCTACCCGTCAGGAAAAACTTGATCTGTCAGTCAGACAGCTTCATTCCATGCGTACTTTCAGGTTCAGGGTCAATAACTGCCTCGCCCGGGCCTCGATGCGGGTAGCAGAACGCATTATCAACTCTTCTGCAGAATATGACGGGCTGGAAAAATTGTCTGAACTTGCCGCCAGACATGAAGGCGTACTTGTAACAGCCAACCACTTCAATCCTCTTGAGAATCTGGCGATCCGCGAAGCAATGCGCCGCGCCGGATGGAAACGTACTTTCGTGGTCAGCCAGGCCCTGAACCTGAGGATGACGGGCTGGGTCGGGTTTATCCTCAAATACTTTGATACTATCCCCATCGCCAAGGACCATGACTATCTGTCGAACCTTTTCCCGGAGGCACTGATGCGCGTCTTCCGCGGCGGAGGGGCTGTCCTCATCTATCCTGAGGAGCAGATGTGGTTCAACTACCGCAGGCCGCGCCCGGGACGCCACGGGGTGTACGACTATGCAGCACAGCTGAATATACCCATCGTGTCGCTTTTCACAGAGATCATTGATACAGGGAAGCCGGAGCCTTCTGACCCTGAATTCAACAAGAACCGCTATGTAGTGCATGTCCTTGATACTTTGTACCCGGATCCCAGCCTGCCAGCTGATGAAAGGAGCAAGGCCCTGCGCCGGGCCGACGATGCCCAAAGGAAGGCAGCGTACGAACGTATTTACGGCAAACCCCTTGATGCCCCCTTTGATGTCTCCGATATTGCCGGCTGGCACCCTGAGAATGCCCGGCAGAAGGAGGATGCATCCAGCCCGCAGGAACCGCAGCCGCAGCAGCCGCAATCCCCATCGCAAACCGAGGGATAGAATGCCCCGTAAAAAATACCTTTATACAAGCATTACCGACGATATGGTCGAGACCGCCAACCAGCAGTATAAGATCAAAGATTCCCATGTATGGCACAGGGAAGGCGGGAAGTTCCGCTTCATGTACCAGTGTGCCTACTCGATTTTTTTTGCCGTGTCATGGTTTTACACGTACATCTGGCTGGGTGCCCGGTTCGTCAATAAAGAAGCATTAAGCCCCTGGGCCGGAAAATCCCTTTTCATATACGGCAACCATACCCTCCCCTTCGGCGATGTAGCGCTGACTATCACGCTGAATTATCCGAACAAAGTATCCGCTATGATGAGCCCCGCCAATTTCGGCATCCCCGTAATCGGCAAGATCCTCGAATGGGCCAATATGCTCCCTGTCCCCACAACTCAAGACCAGCACGAAGATTTCCACAAAGGGATGGACAGCCTGATTGACGAGGGGACTGCCATTGCGATCTATCCTGAGGCCCATGTGTGGCCTTTCTACACGCATATCAGGCCTTTTTCCGCCAAATCCTTTGCATACCCTGTCAGGTATGGGGTACCGGTTTTCTGCTCGACAGTAACATATCAGCGCAGGCGGTTTTTCAAGCGCCCGAAGGTCACCGTCTACATTGACGGCCCTTTCTTCCCCGAAATGGACGGAGAGAAGGACGTCAAGTCGGAAAAGCTCAGGGACCAGATATATGCTGCGATGGTTGACAGGAGCAGCGAGTCAACTTACGAGTATGCCGCTTACAGAAAGGTGCATCCTGCATCATGAATATCCTGCACTGCGGAGACAGCAATATGCGGGATGGGCTGCTCATCTCGGTCCTGTCGTTGCTGGACCATTCCAGCGGGCCGGTTAACGTTTACGTGCTTACAGCGTCGCTGACCACCCCCGGCCACGTATGGAAGCCCATAGACAGCAGGGATATATCGTATATAGACAGCCTCATAAAGGATTCCGCATGCGGGGGCAGCGCGAAACTTATTGATATAAGCGTACAATTCAATACCCAGCTGCCATACGCAAATATGGATACGCGTTTTTCTCCGTATTGTATGCTGCGGCTGTACGCTGATCTCATTGAGCTCCCGGACCGCATACTGTATTTAGACACTGATGTAGTATGCCGGAAGGACCCTGGCGAGCTTTATGCTGCAGATATTTCCAACGTCCAGATTGCGGGGGTTCCTGACCACTATGGCCGGCTGATGCCGACAGCCGGGTTCACGATCCCCGGGGATTATCTCAATTCAGGTGTGCTCCTGCTGAATATGCCCGAAATCCGAAGTACAGGGTTATTCGCAGGATGCCGCGAACTGTGCGCTGAAAAACGGATGTTCTTATGCGATCAGACGGCGATCAACCGGCTTGCACGCAGCAGGGCGGTCCTCCCCCGCCGTTATAACGAACAGCTGAAGACCCGGCCCGACACAGTCCTGCGGCATTTTACTACAACGCTCCATCTGCTGCCGAAACCCCATACGCTTACCGTAAAGCCCTGGGATGTTGATCGACTGCACAGTGTGCTCAGCGAGCATGAATTTGATCCGCTGATACGCAAATACCAGTACCACATAAAACGTATGAATCCTGAACTGTGAGGATCCGCGCTTCAACACAGGCTTCAGGCAGGCAGGAGTCTGCGGAATTGGGGTGGGATGGGCAGGATCGCAGAAAATTAAAAAGCCCGGTGAAACCGGGCTATCAGAGAGAAGGAGAGAAGAAAGGTTCAATTATTAAGAGAGGATTCTCTTACCCAACTTTTACGTTGTTAGTTATTATTAAACGGCATTAACCTTAATGCTTATCCCTGATTTCCCTTAAAACAGCCTGTGAATTTTGAGCTGCGGGGTATAATAACTGGACGGATGCCGCGTGAATGCCGTGCAGCCTGGCCGCTCGCTGCCCAGCTATTTATGCCCGGCTATTTAGCTGTTTACCTAACCAGGCATTCAACCACAAACTGTTCATCCGCTAGTTATTCAGCAGTTCTCAGTTTCCGTTTTTCAGCTTCAAGCCGCGCGGATTCCTTTTCCTGGCGTTCAGCAAGGCCCTGGTTGAAGCGGCTGAGCTCTTCATCAACAGCTTCCTCCGGTATCTTCTGGAAAACAGGTTCAGGCTTGTGTATTTCAGTTCCGTCAACGATCGCTTCCCTGCCCCAGGGATGTACATTGACACCCAGCTTATAATCGCCTGTAATTATAGGATAAGTGAAATTGGGATCATCCAGGTCAGACACCTCTTCAAGATGCGGCAGGGCAGAGAACGTGCCTGATCCGCCCAAAGCCTCGTAGACTTTCTGCGCAGAATGCGGGAGGAACGGTGCAAGAAGGGTATTGGCATCCATAACAGCCTGCGCAGCAGTATGCAGGATAACTGCGAGACGCGCCTCGTCATCCTTGACTTTCCATGGTTCTGTTGCTGAGATATATCTATTGATCTCTCCGACAATACGCATGGCTTCGGAGAGCGCTGCTTTCTGGTGCTGGCTATCCAGCAGCCTGCCGACTGTCTCAAAGCCGTCTGCAGCAGTATGCAGTATCCCGGTATCGATATCGCGCAGATCCGATGGGTCGATATGGGGGATCCTGCCAAAATTCTTATAAAGCAGAACTGCAACACGGTTGACCAGATTGCCCCAGCCGGACACAAGCTCTTCATTATTATGGCGGACGAATTCGGCCCATGTGAAATCAGAATCAGACGACTCCGGACCGGCGATTGAAATGTAGTACCGCAGGGCATCCACCTGATACCGCGAAAGGATATCCCTGACATAAATAACGATACCGCGCGAAGAACTGAACTTCTTGCCCTCCATGGACAGGAACTCAGACGCCACGACTTCGGAGGGCATGTTGAGCTTCCCCATATCACCGCGGCTTCCGCCTTTGCTGCCTTCGCCGTTATACCCGAGTATCTCCGAAGGCCATATCTGGGAATGGAAAGTAATATTATCCTTGCCTAAGAAGTAATAAGCCGGGGAATCGGCATTATTCCACCATTCGCTCCATAAGCCGGGATCGCCTTTACGCCGCGCCCATTCAATAGAAGCAGACAGATAGCCGATAACAGCATCGAACCACACATAAAGCTTTTTATTGGGATTGTCTATCCATCCGTCAACCGGCACAGGGATACCCCAGTCAATATCACGTGTGATTGCACGGGGCTTGACCTCATCAAATAGGCCAATAGAAAAATTGATCACATTAGTGCGCCAGCCTTTGCGGGTTTTCAGCCAGGCCAGGTTCGCTTCAGCTAATGCCGGAAGGTCAAGGAAATAGTGCTCAGTTTCTTCAAACCGCGGTATCTCCCCATTAATTTTAGAATGCGGGTCAATAAGATCAACAGGGTCAAGCCCATTACCGCAGTTATCGCACTGGTCCCCGCGTGCACCGTCATAACCGCAGATAGGGCAGGTCCCTTCGATATAACGGTCAGGGAGCGTGCGCCCGCTGGACGGCGAAATAGCGACCATTTGTGTACCTTTATATATGTATCCGTTTTTAAGGCACTGGGTGAACATGGACTGGACCACTTTTTCATGGTTCTTCGTAGTAGTCCTCGTGAAAAGGTCATAACTCAAGCCAAGGTCGCACAGGTCCTGCGCAATCACACGGTTATACCGGTCAGCGAGCTCCTGCGGCGATACGCCTTCAGCCTCTGCCTGCACCAGAATAGGGGTACCGTGCTCATCTGTCCCGGAGACCATCAGTACGTCATTGCCCTTCATGCGTTCATACCGTGCATAAACATCTGACGGTACACCAAACCCCGCAACGTGTCCGATATGGCGCGGTCCGTTCGCATAAGGCCAGGCAACTGCTACTAATACATGACTCATAAGGCTGATTATCCCTATCAACGCAGACAAAAATATATATAAAGTTATCCTGCGGGTTATCCATATGGATACCTGCGGATCATATATTATCCACTGTGGGTTAAGGAGGATAACCAATATCCTCCTGTTTATCCGCTGCACTCTGTCCACAAAAAGTTTGCAATCTTACAGGCTTATCCGCATTATCCACATTTTCTTCAGGCCGTGACCCATAACCATAAAAAGTGCATAAACTGAAACGCTGTACCGGGGAACGCCCCGGCGCCAAAGCCGGCAATACAGATACAGATAGTGCAACGCCGGCAACTGTAATGTCAAAATAAAGGAGCCGTTATGGGAACAGGACTGGCCGCTGCAGGAATACAGCACCATACAGCCGGCGGATATATGCATAATCGCAGGGTCTCTGCACAGCAGGCCCGGACTGCAGGCAGCACCGGCCATGACGATCTCACGCTCGCCGAGAACATCTATGAAATAACACGCAGCCTCAGCGAACCTAAAAACTCTGCCCTTTACGTACTCCGCGGAAAAATCAGCCACTCCAGGACACCGATTTTCAGGGCGAACCAGATAAGCGGAAGCATAGGTCTGAGACGCCTTATCAATACCGGGGCTATCACAATGCTGGATAACCACTCATTTTTCGTCAATGTCCAGGCAGCAAGCACCCAGGGGAGGGCTGCTATCATACAGAGCCTTCTGCCCTACAATGCTGTTGCCTGCGGGTTAGTCGCCTCCTGGATATGGGTCGGCGGTGATTTCCCGCGTACTATTGATATCATCTCGCGGTCGCATTTCCGCACACCAATATACGGCCGGGCTATCCGCGTCACCAACCGGGATATCCCGCAGGAGCATCTGTCATACCTTGGCACACAGCGCCTGACCTCACCTGTGAGGACCGCGTGCGACCTTGCCTGCCTGAGCATCAGTGAAAAAGCCGAGGAAAAAGCATACCTGTCAATCGGTAGACTCGCGGGGATATTCAATTTCACGTATACTGACTGTCTCAAAATGCTGTGGGACCACCCCCGATGGCCCGGCCATGACGAGGGGGTCGTCTGTTTCAGCAATCCGCAGCTCAGGGCAATACTTGATGCACAGCGCGAACGCTATCTCCCATCGGGCAGCACCATACAGATCGGCGGCCGCACAGACCAGCGCGGCCGGAAGAGCGGGGAAAGCATCCCTTATGATGCGAAAATACAAAACCAGTAGTATGATGCCGGCACCTCCCTCGCCGCCGCTGAAGCTGACTCCGTATGTCGCGGCATCACATAACGACACTGAGATCCTGTGGTATATAGCGCGCAATATCCCCAAGCTGCGCTGCTGGCTTATAGCAAACCCGAATTCTACCCCGGAGCTGCTGGAATATATTTCACAAAGCGGAGGACCCCATGTTAAGGAATGCTTTACTGTCCTCTTTGATTCCCTTGATCAGCCCTGACTGTCTTGTCTCACGCGCCCTTTATGCCCTCTGGTCCTGTATCTTCTGCTCCCACATCCTTGAGGGCAAGTACTGCGGCATACACTTTTTTCCGGTTAGGCAATGAACCGTCCGGGAGGGGATGCTCCTGAACAATACGGACGATAGCATCCTTGACTTTCACATTATGCATTTCGGAATAGCGGACAGCTTCCCGTGCGAGGCCCTCAGCACTCACAGCCGGCGAAACCTGCATGGCAGCCTCTGCCGCCTCCTCAGCACTCGCGCCGGCGATGACCAGGACTATCTCCCCACGAGGCGGATCATCCGTTACAGTCTGACGGATCTGTGCGATCGTACCGCGGCGGACTTCCTCATAATCTTTCGTCAGTTCACGGGCCAGAGCCATTGAGCGCCCCGGACCGAACACGCTGAAAAAGTCGTCCATCGACTCACGGATGCGGTGCGGAGCCTCATAGAATACGATCGTCCGCGTTTCTGCCCTAAGCGCGCGGAGTGCTTTCAGCCGTTCGTTATGCCTGCGGGGCAGAAACCCCTCATAGCAGAAACGGTCAGTGGCCAGCCCCGACAGCGCCAGCGCATCCAGCACCGCCGAAGGGCCGGGGGCACAGGTAACAGAAAGGCCGCGGGCTATCGCACGCCGGACAATAGCAAGCCCCGGATCGTTGATCGTGGGCATCCCGGCATCAGAAACCACAAGTACGGTTGCGCCTTCCTGCACACGGTCCAGAAGCGGATCTGCCTTGCCGCGCTCGTTATGGTCATGGTATGCAACAACCTGCCCGCCAACGCGCACACCCATACGGTTAGCCAGATCATACAGCCTGCGGGTGTCCTCCGCCGCAATAATATCCGCATTCTCTATAAGGGCTGCAAGCCGGTGCGAGGCGTCGGCAGTGTTTCCTATAGGCGTAGCAGCAAGCACTACTTTACCGCGCATCTTTTCAAACACTTTGCCGGGACTGCCAGCCCTGCCGAATACGCTGCCGGGGCTATGCCCGCCGGCAACAGGGCTACCTGCCGCCTCGGCATTATTATCCATGCTTAGCCCATCTGTTTCGACCATATAAGTAACCTACCACTCTGCCTGGCTGCAGGCAAACTACTGATACACAGTAATATAGCACAGACACTTTTACTTTTATCAAAGCTAAATTACGATTAAAAAGAGAAAATTATTAACTTAACAATCCTGAAAATATTATATTTGCCGGATGTAACATTTGTTACAACTTTTAGGCCATGATTTGTAGCATCCCTTTACCAATGAAAGAATGCTTACTGGGACCGGTATTGATACTGGCCCCAGTAAGACAAATTAAGAAAGGATATAAGAAATGGGTGCATTTTTCAGACTCTTAAGCATACTCGCAAGGTACGGCGCAAGAGCTGTACAGTGGGCTTGGGCCCATAGAGGGACTGTTCTTCGCTGGATAGGAGCAGGACAGGCAATTGACTGGGTCATTAAGCAAATCAAACGACTTTTGGGAATCCGATAAACTTTGATTCTCTATCTGCTACAGCTATTACATTTAAAGTAAAATTGACTAACAGCTGTAGCAGATTGTTTTTATACACATTCTCTGGATGGTGTTTTTACGGTAAGAGTAAAGTAGGCCGTCTTGAATATTGATATATTAATAGCTGTTTACAAATTATACTAGTATAGATAATACATTAATCATTTACGTTTTAAATTATAGAAAGGCCTAATATGAACTTCAAATCTCGTCCAGCATGGATTACAGCGATAGTTTTCACTATATTATCAGGACTCCTTATGTGGTATGCAACAGGCCAAGTCACCGATGATGTCACGCGAGAGACAAACGCATCCCACTCAGAAATACTCCTTGCCCAAAGTATATTAGTTAGTGTTGTGTCATTAATTATAGGGACCATCGTACTGTTGATTGGCGCAGCAATTTCGAAACATCACCAAAATAATAAAAACCAGTATAAATAGAGAAATAATAAAATAATAAATATAGGGATTCCAGTGACAACTCATCTAAGAGAATTACTCGCTCTGCAATCAACTAGGATCATTGCGGTTTTTACTATATGCCTTAAGCTAACGCTCGGATTGGGGATTCTATTTACTAGCAAACCTGGAACGAGTATTCTTATACCGATTACCGCTGGAGATGACACTACCCCATTTTTAATAGGAATTCTATCGGTAGTCGCCATAACAGGTTATTTCTCACACGGCACTATAGTGCTTGACATACTAGCGAATCCGAATAAACTCAAAATTCAATTGAGAAGAATCAGCGCCGTATCAATAGTCTCTGTAGCATCTCTCATCCTTGCTTACTTGATAAACTGGTGTATTATCGAAGCTATCGTGGTAATTGGAAAGTTGCAGTTAAGTTTCGTCCCTTTGCAGAACATGCTTTTTAGCCTCTTAAATATACTTTTGCTAGCAATTACTTATTCACTCATCGGATCAGGACTCGGGTTCACAATTATTTCAACCGCAGGAACAATATTTGTATATCTCGGAATCATGTGGGGATTGCCTATCTTAGCTGCATTATCTGGAGCTATCAATCCGCTTCTTATACAGCATTTCCTACAATATACTCCAGCTTCCCTAACTATATGGATAACTTCTTCACAACAACTGCATTGGTATTGGGGTGTTATTGGGCTGTTCATATGGTCTTTTGCGATACAGTTACTGGGAATAATTCGATTAAGGACATATAAACCATGGCGATGAAACTCCAAGTTAAAAACATAAAAAAGTCCTATAACTCTAATATAGTACTTCATTCTATTTCCTTTAACGTTTTGCCAGGACAGATAGTGGGCTTGCTCGGCCCCAATGGAGCAGGGAAAAGTACACTTTTGAATATTATCTGCGGTCTCACCTCATCAGATGAGGGAGAGGCACTGTTCAACAATGATAGGTATCCCAAACTTCCCTCTCCGATAACAAAAATCGGTACACTGCTTAACCCACTTTGGTTAGACACCAGGTTAACCTGTAAAAAATTACTGGAGCTTCATGCGCATCGGCTTATGCTGCAATCGCCCGACCATGCTGCACAAGATATTCTTAAACAGATTTCATTAGAGGCTAGTGCGAATAAACGTGTAGCTGATTTATCCCTCGGCATGAAACAACGCCTTGCTCTAGGTGTAGCTTTAATCGGTAACCCGGAAATGCTCATACTTGACGAACCAATAAATGGACTTGATGCAAACGGAGTCGCATGGATGCGCAAGAAATTAACTAATTTTGCTCAAGAAGGCAAAAGCGTATTATTGTCATCACACCTTATGAGTGAAGTGGAGCTGACCGCCACACATGTAGCAATACTTAACCATGGAAAGATCCAAGTTTATGATTCTCTTGAGAATCTTCAGTATCAAAAAAATGCTGTGGTCTTTGGTATATCAGATAATTCAACAGGCCTATTAGACTCACTTAATTACCATGGGATATCTGTATCACACGTTACCGATAATACTCATAAAAATAAATACCTCGCATCGAATATTTCAACGAAAGAGTTATTCCAGTATGCAGTTGAATCCAAGACGACACTTGACTATCTAGCGCCACAGCACGATTCTTTAGAATCAATTTATTTTGGCTATTTAAATAAGTGATATTCTATGCAGTAATTTCTTTCATACCAAGATACGCAAAATGCTAAATTCGTTACTAAATACTAAAAATGCCTTAGCTAATCAGACTATGTTCTATCTTCCGAGAAATGCTCGGAGCAGGTCTTCTATTTTTTTAATTTGTATATCTACCCCAATTATATTAGGAGTATACGTTGCTTATACCTTAGCCTACTCGCCAATATCAAAGAGTCTGTGGGGCTTTTTAACCCTAGCCATCATATTATCAATCTTATCTGATTTATTATTCTTTATACCAAGAAGAATTCGTTATACGGTAATAACAATTTCAAACCGTACTCTATCCATTAAACATGGGAAGCTGATTGAGCACAGTATCATTATACCTATAAAACGGATAACACTTATTACAAAAACTTCCAGTCCAGTTTCTCGATTATTTCACCACGAGAAAGTGAAACTAACTGCAACAACTGACGAAGTATCATTGCCATATCTGGATGCTCAAGATGCCGCAAAAATAATTACGATCCTTACCGCGCTAGGTGATAAAGAGTGAAACATTTCAGTCCCCTATTAATAGTCAGTCGTCTTGCACACAACGCGACAACTTCAGTAATTGCTTTTTCTGGATTATTAGCTCTAGTTTGCGCGACTACGGGAGTTGTGCAAACTATGATGATATGCATATCGATATATTACTTAGGAACAAGATTGTATATACTGTTCTATGATTGGATAGCAGTCAAATACAATATAACCCAAAGTGGAGTAATACTTGAAACAGGATTATTAAAGAAAAGGAAAATAGTTCTTAAATGGAATGATATTCGATCGGTATCTATATCATCTGATCCCATACTACGATTCAAAAATCTATCCCAAGTCGAACTTGTTCAGTATTCCAGTTCTACGAATAGAATTATTCTTTTTGCAATATCAAATGTAGATACTGATATTATAAATTCTCACATACGCACAAATACAAATCATAAAATTCAAACAAAGAAGAAAAGCTGGAGCAATATCCATGACAAAGTAGCTATTACACCACAGCTAAGAATAAAAGATTACTTTCTAATAGGTTTTACATATGCGCAATTTGTTGTTATCATCCCTACAATTTATTCCTTCTTACAGGTCACACTCTTTCATCAGCAATATAACGATGACCGTATACAACAGCTATATTCTTTTCTTCACCTAACACTTAGTAACAAAATATTAATAATAATTGTCTTAGTTATACTCGGATTGATATATAGCACATTTATATCTTGGGTTAGATTCTCACGTATAATGGTATATAAGTCTACAGATGGATATGAATACTCTGCAGGATTGATAGATCGCAGAACACGCTTCATCCCTCTCAACAACATCGAAGGAATTATTGTATCCCAAAATCTTTTAATGAGATTGACCAATAGATATCAGCTAAAGGTTATTACTGGAGGTAAAGAATCCTCAGAGCGAGCATATCCAATAATCCCGCTTGGGGACCAAAAAACTATAGAAAATTTCTTAATTACTATTAAATATGGAGAATCGCTGCAATCAATTTACAAAGCTCAGACTCATTCCAAAAACCTCAGCCAGTACGTACCGTTTAGTATCATACTTTTACAGTTCTTCCCCTTACTTGCGATCATTAATCATATCTTCATAATACAATCTTTAATAGTATTACTGGTGTTTCTCGTGTTGCTTATAATAATTACTTATTACAGCACTTCTTTTATTATTTCTGATAATGGGGAAACTGGTATTGCAACTAAAGGCTTTTTTAATGTCAAACATCATATTTTCTTCACAAAGAGTATTCATGAAGTAGGGTGTTTCAAAATAGGTCGGGTTTTGCTTCTTACGATCCGTTTACGCACGAATTTTACAAGACTTATTTCAATTTTATCCATTACTACACGAAAGAGCCTCTCATTATCCAAACTTATTTCAGTTTTTGTCTCAATTACATAACTATAGATCTAAATTGGCTTTATACCAGTTTGATATTATCTCTGCCCGACTATGCATATGTAATTTTCGAAGAATCTTACTTATATCGCGTCTAACCGATGAGTATGTAATAAATAACTTTTCAGCTATTACTTTATTAGATAGACCGTCAGCAATGAAATGAACTATCTGCAGCTCTTTCAAAGTCAAAGAATCGAATAAATCTTGAATATGTTTAATGTTATATTGTCGGCTGCTAGTTCTTATACCATTTTTTAGTACTAAACTTACTAAATTCGGGGTTAGAAATACCCCCCCCCCGTGCAAGGCTCCTAACTGCATAATGAATATTATAATTATTTAAATCATTCATAATAATCCCAAATACACCCGTCGATAATGCCTCCATCGCATATGCATAATTAGTTTCGCGCATAAGTAAAAGTATTTTTGAAGTACTGAAGTATCTTTTGATTTCTTCGATAGTCTTCCCTAAATTATCTATGTCCGAATCACCTTGAATAATTACTACATCGCTCTGACTCCATCCTTTTTCGTAAAGTATATTCATTCCTGAACTTATGCGATCGATAGAAGCTACCTGAATCATTTTCTTATCAATTTCTAAAATGGCCCTTAACTTTGCTACCACAAGCCTGTCCTGTTCAATAATTAAAACTCTAATGGGATTTTCAGAATATTCCATACCCCGTCGAGTAAGAATGCGTTTTTTTGGCGTCTGACTAATAAATACTGGTGCTGCTTTGTTTTCACTAATACTATTCATAGAGGCCTCTTTTTCATTACCCTAAAACGAGTATTTTGATTAAGTTACATCCTGATATATCGGTAGTTATTCCCTTAATGCTCCACAACCACTATTACCTCTCAACAATCAACTTTATAAAACTAATAAATAGTTATTACTTAAAACGATAGTACGTATTACTGACATTCTTTCCTATACTTATTCCTGATACCTATATGGATCAGCTACTCGCCTGTGCGATAGACATGAAGCCGTTTAACCGTCTGATTATTCGCCAGGTCGGTTGCTTTAAGGGTGATGGTATTCTGCCCCGCCTTCAGCGGCACTACAATTTCCTTTACCACTTCTACCCCGCCATCCGCAAACGAAATAACGGTCTTATCCTCATCTACGATCAGGGAATCGTCCTGGTACAGCCCCAGTTTCAGGGAGTTGTCAGTTGATCTTACGGTCAGGCGCACGGAATCAGAATCAGGTGCGCGGTCATGGACTTCATATTCCACCTCCGGAGCCAGTTTGTCAAAGAACGTACGCCGGACGATGCTTGCAGTTTCACCTTTCCTGGTCGTAACTTCAACTTTGACATTGATATTGAACGCTGCCATTTTTAGCCTGGTACTGAACAGGTAAGCATTGCCCGAGTAAGCCGCGCTGCCGGCCCTTCGGCTGATGGCTTTCTTCGTCACATCATTTCTTGTCAGATGGACCGGGTCTGAGACCCTGTTTCCCCGGTTATCCACAAGATAGACATTGATATCTTTGATCTCGTCATCATCTTTGACATATCCGATGAACCCGGTCACGTCAAGCATGTCACCCTCAGTCGTCATACCGGAGTTGACCGCCGGAAGGCCTGGGCTTTCGAGGAATACTGCCGGATATTTATCCTTAGGGTTGTTGGTTTCCTTCATGACGTCAGGGTCAGCGGAGCCGGTATCTGAAGAGTTGGGGCCGGGGCTGGGCCTCTCCTCCCGTTTATCGCGGCCGGAAGTATCCTGATCCCCCTGCAGCCCTTCCTGCCCGCGGCCCTGCGCTGGAGAATCTGGCCCGTCTTCATACACAACATCAATCGTGGAATCAGACTGGAGCTCAGCCCCTATCAGGAGCGCCCCAGGATAGTAGTAATATCCGGTTTTCTGTTCCTCGACATCAAACAGCGCCCCTCTGCGGACAAGGTTTGTACGATGCTCACGGTCGGTAACGACAACTTCCTTGATCTTCCCGCGGAAAGGTTCACGGAAATACAAAGTAAACACGTGCTTTCCGGATTTCAGCTTCAACGAATTCCCGGCGCCCACCGCCTGCTTCGTATTATCGACCCGCAGCTCTCTGAACCTGGCATGATAATCCCTGCCAAACCCTACAGAGATATCTGCTTTCTTCAGGTCAGGCATAGCACCATCTTTGACAGCCGTATGTATGTCGCAGTCACGGTCAAGAGGGTCAACAGAGAATCTCAGTGTATTTGTGCCACTGTCATAAGCAAACTTATATTTTTGCGCATTGCTGTCATCCAAGGTACTGTTGCGCAGAATATATTCTTTTGCGCCGCGCACCTGCATATACAGATCCGAGATATGCCTGTTCCCGGGCAGTTTTATCGTTACCTCAGCTTTTTTGGTATCGACAGCGGTAACAGGGCTGTCTACTTTTGTACCATTGACTGATATCTGCGCGTCATGGGGCTTGAGCTGGCTCAGGTAATCGGCGAAAGTGATCTGATGGATATCGCTTGCAGCGCCAGTCTGCGCTACCTGCGCGGCAGTGTTGCTCAGATAATCCTGCGCCGAAACATGGACATGGCTTGCCTCAGCATAGAAAGGCACTTTTACCCGGATATCTGTGTTGCGGAAACCGTTACGGTTCACGAAGATCTCTGTGTTGATACCGTATGCATTCGGGACATCATCCCTGCTGATTGTAAGTTCGCCGTTAACAACCTTTGGCAGGGTTTTCCCATTCCGCTCAGCTTCATCAACAAAGGTCAGTTTAACGTAGCTGCCATACCGAGGCTTCCGTTGCTGCCGCTGCCTGCAGCCCCGTTATCAGGCCTGCTGCCATTGCTCTTATCAGCGATATTGCTGTTATCCTTGCCGCTGTTACCGCGGGGATCACGATTACTGCCGGCACCCTGCCCGCGTTCAGCATCCTTCGGCGCGCGGGGACTGTTTGAAGGGATATACGGCTTGTACACATCCGTGCCGGGGAAATCCTCGATACTGTTATCGCCGCCGGCATCGCTGCCGGTACCTTTGCCGCTGCTGTTTACACGTCCGGAGCTGCCGCCATCGCTGCTTTTCTGCCCTTCAATGCCGGGCGAAGCAGAAGGATTGGAGCTATCACCGTGTGCGCCACGATTGCCGCACGCTATGCTGGATACCTGCGCACCCTGCGGCCCATTGTGCTGTAGCATACCAGTCCAGCATGCTATAGCAAGCCCCGCGGCTGCCGCAAGCGCTAAAAGCAGAGGGATCACAATAAGCAGAGTCCTCCTTTTCCGTCTGCTGCCCTGCTTACTTTCCGCCCTGCTGTTTCTGTTTGCAGGACCCTTCTCTTCCGCCTGTTCTGACGCCATCCTATATCCTTTTCTGATATCACTTTTGATGCTTTCCGGCATCCGTTCCGCTGCCTGCTGATATCAGCTGCCGTCTGCCAGCCTTTGCTGATATCTGCCGGTATTTACCGGTACCTATCTACCTTTCCGCCCAATTTCCTGCATGATCCATCCTCAATAATTATATATTGAGAATGAATATCATTAATATTAAAAACAGTTTTTTTTACAAAACCCGTGGATAAAATCAGCCGGGACACACCGTACTGCGGATCGAAAAGCATGCTGCGTGTTGGACACGGCAGATATAATAGGGCTGAGAACACATCACAAGCCAGACACGGTATCTTAAACTATGGAACCAGACGAGAGTAGCAGCAACATTATTGACGAAGACGGCGGCGCAGGGCCCGAGGCCAGCGTACGCGGCCGGCAGCAGCCCGGCATACGCACAAAATCCCGCATGCGCGTGCTGCACGGCAGCAGCACCGGCGGTTCCCGTATAGCTCTGGTCCCCAGCCATCATCGGAAACTGCTGCCCGGATGGAGCCAGCTGCAGGCTTACACGCATACTGGCCACGGGCGGCGGGCGATGGGCTGGATAGTCACGCTTGCAGTCACTATTTTTGGCGGCCTTCTGCGGTTTATACGGCTCGGCAGCCCTAAAGGCTTGGTTTTTGACGAAACATATTATGTTAAAGACGCATGGACCATGCTTATGACGGGAGAAGCGCGCGACTGGCCGAAAACCATACACGGGACAGCTGTTAATGCTTTGTTCGCAGCAGGGCAGACCAACAACTGGCTGCCCCAGGCGGAGAACGTGGTCCACCCTCCCCTGGGGAAATGGTTCATAGCCCTGGGGCTCAAACTTTTTGGCGGCGCCGGAAATATTGCCGCTTGGAGGGTAGCCACCGCGGCAGCAGGCACTATAGGCATCCTCCTCATGTGCCGCATAGCGCTTAAACTGTTCCGCAGCCTTCCGCTGGCAGCGCTTGCCGGGATACTCATGAGCATTGACGGCCTCGGGATAGTTATGAGCCGCACCGGCATCCTTGATATCTTTATTATGGCCCTGGTACTTGGAGCCTTCCTCTGCCTGCTCAATCACCGCGAATGGGCACTCGCAAAACTCACCGCGTATGCCGATGCCCATCATGTCTCGCCACAGACGCCTCAAAACTCAAGGAGTCTGGCCGGGCCATCCGTATTCTTCTCATGGTGGCGCCTCGCAGCTGCTGTATTGCTTGGGCTGAGCTGCGGGATCAAATGGTCCGGGATATATTTCTTTGCTGTTTTCGCTCTTATCTCCGTGCTATGGGATGCATATAACAGGCATACGCTCGGATACCGCTTCTGGTTCGCAAGCGCTGTTATCCGCGACGGCCTGCCCGCAGCACTGTATATGGTGCCCACGGCAGCACTGTCATACTGTGCAACATGGACCGGCTGGTTCATCCATCCGGATTCCTATATGCACAGCTGGGCGGAGGCGCATCCCGGGGAAGGAATCACATGGCTCCCTGAAACACTGCGGTCGTTCGTTGAATACCACCGCCAGATGTGGCAGTTCCATGTAAACCTGAGCGAACCGCATCCATATATGGCGAACGCATGGATGTGGCCGCTGCAGATCCGCCCGACAAACTTCTGGCTGTCAGAATCAGCAAAAGGGACCGGGCTGTGCGCGATATCCCCCGGATCGCCCTGTTACAGCAATGTTACAGCTTTAGGGAACCCCCTGCTGTGGTGGATCGGGACGCTGTGCGCGCTCCTGGTTATTATCATAGCCGTTGTTGATTTTGCAAGCCGGCGCGGAAACTGGCGGGTGTGGGCTGTATTTGCGGGCTGGCTCGGCGGATGGCTTCCGTGGCTGCAGTACCTGAACCGCACAACATTCAATTTTTACGCGATAGTGCTTCTCCCCTGGGTGATCCTGTCTGTGATATATATGGCCAGCTGGCTCAAAGCCCAGCTTAAAAAGAGGGCATACCATGTGATCGTAGGCATAGGCGTGGCCGCCATAGTATTGACATCAGTTTTCTTCTTCCCCCTCTGGACAGGGATACCGCTCCCCCGCGGGCTGTGGGCGGCACATATGTGGCTGTACAGCTGGATCTAAGTTCCGGAACCAGGTTACTGCCAATTGTTAGCCTTCGTAACAGCACTGCTAATACCCGTAATTGTTAGTATCCGGTTTAGATTTAGCCCCGGAACACGGCGTTACAGATGTATCGTGTATGCTTATATAGTTTCTGATCGTACAGGCCCCTCACGGGAGCCAGGGCACGGATACCAATAAGGGAGTTCCAGTGGACGTTATTAACTTTTTTGTGCGGCTTCTCAGGGATCCGCGTACCGCAATCGCCGGATGGATCACGACGCTTGGCCTCGGGCCTACTTACGCTATTATCTTCCTGATAATCTTCATTGAGACCGGCGTAGTGTTCATGCCCTTCCTCCCCGGGGATTCCCTGCTGTTTGCCGCAGGGTATTTTGCCGCCGACCCGAAATATCCCATTACCCTTCCTGTGCTGCTGCCTATCCTGCTGGCCGCGCCGATCCTGGGAGACCAGTGCAACTACTTCATCGGCCATTTCTTTGGCCGGCGCATCGTCGAATCTGGTAAAGTCAAGTCACTGACACCGGAGCGGATCGCCAAAACCGAGGGGATGATAAACAAGTGGGGTCCGCTTGCGGTATTCCTCGGGCGCTTCTTCCCCTTTATCCGTACTTTTATGCCGTTCTTCGCCGGCATTACGGGCATGAAATGGCACCGGTTCGCGCCGTTCAGCGTACTTGGGGGGCTGGTCTGGGGCTCGCTGTTCACTCTGCTCGGATACTTTTTCGGCGGCATCCCCGCAGCGCAGAAACATTTTGAGCTTGTGATAGTAGGGATACTGCTCATCTCCCTTATCCCGACCTTTGTTGGGCTTGTCAAAGTAAAACTGAACAAGAACAAGGCCAAAAAGGAAGCAGCAGCGGAATCTGGCACAGAGCAGCTTTCTGCCGGTACAGGCACCGGTGAATAACACTCGCCCCATATCTGGGACCAGAGCACCGAGTATAGTATGGAATGTTGCCGGTGCAGCGTAACCGCAGCATATGGCAGCACGGCACTGACCAGCGGCATGCTGGTACTGGCGGATCCAATGGGGCTGTAGCGCAGTTGGTAGCGCGCTTCGTTCGCATCGAAGAGGTCGGGAGTTCGACTCTCCTCAGCTCCACGAAGTTATAGGATATAAAAGAGGATGATACTTTGACTATCTAAATATATCTAACTATAATGGTGTCTAATGTGGAGAGGAAAGAAAACCATGTCAGTCTCTGATGGAATCAATATTATCTGCGCTGTAGTTACTTTAATCACAACAATTATTATTGCTGAATTGCAGTTTCGCCAAGGCCAGCGTATGGAAGAATTTGAGAAGCGTCAGGATAAACGCGACGAAAAACGTCATGCTGAGGAAGTAAAGTCCCGTGCTGTAAGTTTTATTTCAAAACATTATTCGGATAGGGCTTTAATACCATTATGCGCCATAGCAGCTATGCATAATGAACTTTTTTACTATTCCCGAGAGATGTATCGCGAATATTGCTGCTGTACGGCTGAAGTACAAAACCGTATCCTTGAATACCAGGAGTTAGATCTGCGGGTTGCTGATATACCAAACTTTTTTGATAAGTGCGTTGCTGAGCTGAGATGTATTATGAAAACGTATTTCCCAAAGGATCAGGATGTATTATTTTATGATAATGGTAAGTACCTCTTATACAGCTTGACAAAGTATGCAGCTGAACTAGTCCCACTCAAAGATACTCCATTCCCGTACACACCCAGCTATGTACGTGAGGCAGAACACAGAACAGGCCGGTTAGCACAATTCATTAGAGATACTACAAGCAAAGATACTTATTGCCTGTATAATACTCCTATTGACGATATCCTTAAAATAGCATTCAAGGATAAAAACAAGAATGCTCAACCGATTAAAGAACTTAAAGACAGATACGATTTTAAATATATTGACGAGATTGAAGCTTGCCAATTTGTGACAACGCTTGCAAAAGAACTCGCAATATATACTAAGGATCCTAACCCTAATAAAGGATACGGAGCTCCTTATGATTATACAGAATGCAACAAAGATACTATGTCCATGGAAGATTTATTTTTGCTGACATTATTCGAGATATATACCCGTTTGATACTTAAGTAAAATAATTATAACTTTTTAACTTATTCTCTAACATCTTAATAGAGGAAGCGGCCTCCCGGATAGCTGATAATCTGTCGGTATAGGAAGCTGCTTCTGTTTTCTAGGGAGAAGGACAACAAAGTAAGAAATTGCCCTCATGTGTGGAGTACTTGAATGGGACACTCCACACACGTCTTTTATTTATTTTTACCTGTTCGCCGCAGTATTACGCTGTCCCCTATCCTTCCGGCGCAGGATAAATGCCGCACCTGAAAGGAGAAGGGCAGCACCCGCAGTCGCTACAGACCACAGGCCCACGCCTGTCTTAGCAAGCTGCTTATGCGGCTTCTTCGTGGCCGGAGGCACTGTTGGAGGGGCAGCCGGAGGAGTAACCGGCGGCGTTGGAGGCACCACAGGAGTATGGGAATTCGTTATCGTAAACCCTGAGGCCGCGTCGCCGGAAACTGCCGAAGTATACCCCTGCGGAACGCTGGTTTCCTTCACTGTATAAGTAATGGCTTTGCCGGCAGCATTCTTATCCAGATCAGACCAGGTGTGCTTCCAGCTGTTAGCCGCATCCAGCGTGACCGGATCACCGGAAGCCTTACCGTCGGCATACAGCTGCACAGACACAGAAGACGGACGCACACCATCCTGGTCATTCCGGTCATCCCGGTCATCCCACACCTTGGAAACGGAAACAGCGGTCTTTTCTACTTTATGGGTATTTGTGATAGTGTATCCGGAAGCGGCGTCGCCGGTGACTTTGAATGTATACTTGCCGTTAGCAGGAAGTACTTCAGATACGGTGTACTTGATATCCTGCCCGTTATTCTTAGCCTTAAGGCCTGTCCACGTATAAGTCCAGTGGTTTGCCTCATTGAGGGTCACCAGATCCCCGCTTTTCTCGCCGTCAGCACGAAGCTGCACCTGGACGGAGTCCGGGCGTACACCGTCAGTGTTATCTGAATCATCCCAGGCTTTCGTCACCTTCACTGAAGTTTTTTCCTCCAGTTTATCGACGACCGTTATTTCTGCCGTCTTAGCATCATTCTTAAGCTGTTCGGCAGTAATTTTTACAGGATCGGCCTTCTCATACCCGTCGGGGGCTGTAGTTTCCGTGATGGTATAGTTGTCACGAAGAAGGCCGCCGAGAGAACCGGTACCATCCTCACCTGTTGTGATCGTCCCTACCGTTTCGCCGGAACTGTCACGGACAACACTGAAAACAGCACCTTTGAGGGCCCTGCCGTTTACGTCCGTTTTCTTGAGCTTGATCGAATAGTTGTATCCGTTAGCTTCGCCGGAACCGGATTCCCATGTAGCAGTGTTACCATAACTAGTTGTTTTGCCATTGTAATTAAGCGCAACACGGTTTTTGAACTGCTCACCATTAAGCGGGGCATGATTGAGTTTCACTTTATACTCGATCTTGTACCCGTTGGTACCAATATCACCGAGATTGATAGTGAAACCGCCATTGCCTTCATTGGTATAGTTCACAGTGGTCGAAGCGGTAACGTCAGTACCGTTCTGCAGCTCCCAGCGCTTGGTCGCAGAATTGATGGCCCACTTGCCTCTTGTGATCTTAAAGCTGGACTGGTCATAAGACATGCCCGCAGAGCGGAGGATATCCGCAACCGTGGCCTGTTTCATATCCTCGCCTTTAGCGTTCACGCGGATAGTGTAAGAAAGTGTCCCCGTATTATAATCCGCACTTGTTATTTTTGAAATGATTTCATCGGGGTTGTCTCCGCCCCATGGTCCGTAATTGATCTCACCAGCCGGGACAAACTTCCCATTAACATCCAGATTGATAGTCTTCTTGCCATATTCAGTAACCTTATCGGTCTTTATCCTGATAGCGGCGGTGATCTTACCCGTGATATCCGAGTGCGACTCTACATAATCTGTATAGGTCAGGGTCATCTTACCCGTCGCAGCATCAACATGGGCTTTAGCCACCACATTCCCATCGCTGCTCATCACATCAAAATCAAGGTCCGCATTGAATGTAAAATCACTGGGAAGGGTTATGGTCGAAGTATCGCCTTTATGGATACCATTCGGCAGTTTGAAATCCATATTCAGCTGCGTTGTGTAATCGTTAGAGTTCAACTCCTTCTTTGTCACACTTGCATCGGTGATGATATTCTCAGTCAGCTCAGCTGCTGATGCCTGAGACAGATGCGCCTGCGGGGATGCAAGCATCGCAACACTTACAAGCACCGCAACGATGAGTGCAACAGCAGCACCCCACCTCATCACGGCAGGCTTACGCTTGGTATCTAAATAAGTATGACCACCCATTTGATCGTACTTCCTTTCTTCAATAAC
>ERZ773263.602-NODE-602-length-24345-cov-33.111857_pt1 | contig 24345 bp, 20 predicted proteins | sample MGYA00511076_ERZ773263 | MGnify/ENA primary metagenome ERZ773263 (study PRJEB29015, sample SAMEA2738155) | human oral metagenome | biome: human oral; feature: human-associated habitat; material: saliva | place: China | collected 2195 ... | reverse complement strand
CCTGACTGATAACGCCATAATGAATAGCCACCAACAGAAAGTAAAATCACTGCCACAGCACCCAAGACTGATGCTAGAATAATCTTGGCTTTTTTTGACATTCCTTTTTTCACTGGCATGGCTTGTTGGAAGGTTGCTGTTGTTTGGGCAAACTGAGGCTGTTGCGTCATAGCAATTACAGGTTCAGCTGGTTTAATCGGTCTTTGCTCCGTCACTTGTCCATTTGAGCTAAAAATATTAGGTCGTTCAAGGATAAACTCGCCTGCTGCTTGAGCTTGAGATAACTCTGCGGGAGTTGGTTTACGACCGTTGACTAATTCAAAGTACTCAATCCACTCTTGCTGGTTCATAATAATCTCCTTTTTTATTGGTCTACTGTTCTATTGTACCAAAATAAATGGTGAAATAGTATTTGACAATTATCATAAAGACTGTAAGGTTTTTTAATAAAACATTTGGCTATGATTCTCGATAGTAAAGAGGTGCTTGGTCGGTAAGTAGTTCAACGCCAGATGAGATAATCCCCATCATGCCTTGAATAATTATAATACTTCAAGGAATACTCATAATCCCAATCATAACCACTTTTGACCTCTTTGGCTTCCTCTGAGCTCAATCGTTTAAAAGTTCTACGCGACTCAATATGTCCATCATCAGCATAAACAGTCAGAACGAGACCATTAGGTCGCTTTTCATAAGTTCTTTTTTGCTTCAACATTTTTTTATAATCGTCTACACACCTTTGGACAGATACTTCCTTTACGTTTGAGTACTCCTCTCCCTTTTTAGAAATCTTATCAATATGAGAAATCACTAGAGCTTTATATTCAGAGACTGTTAGATCCTGTTTCAAAGTCCCAGTATGTGGGTCAAAAGTCTGTGGAAGCTTTTCATCGTGCTCAAATGGTGAGACAAAAGGTTCCCCATCCCCCACAAAAACATAATAAAATTGAGATTTCATATTCTCAACAACTATAAAATCCTCATATAAGCTATCATTATTCTCTCCTCGCTCAGTCCAATTTATCAATTCATTGGAATATGCCGATTTAGCCTCATATTTTACCATCTGATAGGTACCATCTGGAATATAGTTCTGTTGATACTTCCAAAATCTTCCCTCTTCTATGGCAATCAAAACTGTCGCAACAAGTCCTAGAAAAACAATAATCCCAATCTTCCATTTTTTTGCCTTAGTCATACCTCTCCCCTTCATATTAGCCTACTCTTTAATACTATTTTACCAAAAATAGAGAGGAAATCTGTGACTTGACTACCAAAGAAAAAGAGGTTGGGAACTCATACTCTCAAACCTCTTTTCATCTATTTACTTTTTAAGATCCTCAGCACCAATGACTGGGTATTCGGTCAATCCTGATACTACTTCTTTAGCCTGGTCTGATTCTTCTGATTTTTTCTCAAGATCAAACTTAGGTGCATCTTTTTCATAAGCATTAATGATATCGGCAACAACTGGGTGACGTACGACATCACTGGCAGAGAAATGAACAAAATCAATAGCCTTGATTCCCTTCAATTTCTCCATGGCATCGACAAGACCAGATTTAACACGACGTGGAAGGTCAATCTGACTCATATCTCCATTGACAATCATCTTAGAATTAAACCCAAGACGAGTCAAGAACATCTTCATCTGCATGATGGTTGTATTTTGCGCTTCATCAAGGATAACAAAGGCATCTTCGAGGGTACGACCACGCATATAAGCAAGAGGGGCAATCTCAATAATTTCACGTTCCATTAGGCGAGTCGTTTGCTCTTTGCCAAGAATTTGATAGAGGGCATCATAAACTGGACGAAGGTAAGGATCTACCTTTTCCTTGAGATCGCCAGGCAAAAAGCCAAGACTTTCACCTGCCTCAACCGCCGGACGTGTTAGAACAATACGTTTAACTTGACCACGTTTAAGAGCTGTAACTGCAAGGGTAACCGCTAAAAAGGTCTTCCCTGTACCGGCTGGACCAATCCCAAAGACCACATCATGATTTTTAATGCTATCAACATAGACCTTTTGTCCTAAAGTCTTCACTCGGATAGGCTTACCACTATTGTCCTTGATAATCTCTTCTTCATATAAAGCAACAAACTTATCAATCGAACCATCTTGAGCCATGGTCAAGGCTGCGACAACATCTGAGGTGTTGACTAGCATTCCACGCTCCACTAAAACAAGGAGGGCTTGAATGGTCAAACGGGCCAATTCGACACTTTCTTCGTCATCTCCAAGGATCTGCACACGCTCTGTTCGAGCATGAATGATAACATTTAGGTTTTCTTCGATAAGTTTTAGATGGCGCTCATTGGTTCCAAAAAGCGCCAAGACATCATCTGGATGGTTTAGGGTAATTTCAACAGAATACTCTTGCAAATAGAGTTCCTCTTTCTTAAGTATTTTTATCCATTATATCAAAAAAATCACGCCAAGCGTGACTTTTTGTAATTCTTAATTATGCGTTAAATGACACGTGAACGTGGTCATAGTGGTTTTCAGTAATGCTACCACGGTCAGGCATTTGGTTCCAAGTGTTAGCTGGTCCGTAGATATTATCTACTGGTGCGTAGAATTGTTGTCTGTAGATGACATATGAGATACCTGCATTTGAGATATTGTCTACTGCATATTGAGCGACTTGATTACCAACTTCTGAACCAACTGGTACCATAACGTCAACGGCAAGTCCTTGGCCATGATCTTGTGGATCACCTTCACGGTAACCACCGATATCAGTAAGACCGAATTGTGCTGCTACATCTTGACGGAAAGCTTCAGCTTGTGGTTGAAGGTGTGGATCCGTTGGAAGTGTATTTGTTGATGCAGGTTGTGCTGCTGGTGCCTCTGAAGCCACTGGTGCTTCTGAAGCTACTTCTGATGTTGCTGCTGGTTCTACCGCTGGCTGTTCTGCTGGCGCCTCTGATGCTGCTGGTGCTTCTGAGGCAGCTTCTGATGTTGCTGCTGGTTCTGCAGCTGGTTGTTCTGCTGGTGCCTCTGAAGTTGCTGGTGCTTCTGAAGACGCTTCTGACGTTGCTGCTGGAGCTTCTTCTTTTACTTCAGGTTGTGCTGGTGTTTCAGCAGTTGGAGTAGTTTCTGCTTCAGGTGTAGCTTCTGCTGACGTAGTGACATGATCAATAGCATCAGCAACTGGTTGTTCAGTTTCTGCGTATGCTGGTGCTTCTGATGCTGATGCGATAGCTTCTGTTACTTCGGAAACAGCTTGAGTTGATTCTTCTGTAGCAGGTGCTTGAGTAGCTGTTGTGCTTACTGTTTCAACTGGAGCTGTCAAGTCCGCTGCAACTACAGATTGACCATTTACAGTCACTTCGTTAGTTGTCAAATTAGCTTCTGCAACTACAGGTGTAGTTGATGTTTCTGAAGCTGGAGTTTCAACTTTAACAGAGACTGCTTGATTATCAGCATTGTAAGTTGCTGTCAAGACTGTTCCAGGGTAAATCAAATCAATGTTTGTAATTTGATTGATGTTAGCCAAAACGTTCACATCGATACCCATAGCTTCAGCGATACTTCCCAAAGTATCACCGTATTGAACTGTATAAGTTTGTTGGTTATCACTTACAGCGATATCTGCTTTGATTTGATCTACTGAACGTACTGCCCAGTTTGAAGTTTCATCGGCATGTACGTGACTTGCAGCAAAAAGTGAAAGTGCTGCGGTCGAGTAAAGAAGTGCCTTTGTAGTTTTAGATTTTGATAACATGTATAATTCATTCCTTTTTTAACAATTTCAATATCTACAATAATACCACACTTTTCATCAAAAAAGTTATGATTTACTGCTCTTTAAAGCAATTACTAACTAGTTGTAACAAGCCTAATTTATTGAAAAACATCTGAGATATTTGTAAAAAAATGTAACAATTCATCCCAATTCAAATGCTAACCGCTTTAAAAAAATTGTAAAAAACGATTACACCTATGGTAAAGCCCTACCCCTATCAATGTGCTAGATAGTCTTCCCAAATCTGGTCAAAATGACCTAGATTGAAAGAGAAACTAGCCTGGTCTTCCAAGTAACGACTAACTTCTTCAAAATCATCGGTATGCTTAGGAAAGGTTGAATCTTCAAAAGCCAAATCGGCTAAGATTGCTACTGGTTCATTGGATTTGGGATTACGCTGGGCCATCAGCCAAGTATAAAAGGATTTTCTCATGCCTTCTCCTAACCGATTAATTCTGTTCCAAACTGATCTTGTTTGATTTTTTTGGCCTTCATCAGACCACCTAGAGCCTTCTTAAATTGACCCTTAGAAATACCGAAGGTTGCCTTGATATCTGCTGGTGATGACTTGTCATTAAGCGTCATAAAGCCACCATTGCTCTCTAAATAGGTCAAAATCATCTGAGCATCATTTTCGAGCATTTCAAAAGAACGTGGTTTAAGAGAAAGATTGAGGGTCCGGTCAACTTCTCTGAACCCAATCACACGCGCTTCAAGGACCTGACCTAAACGTGGCTCCGCATAACGTTCTGATGGATGGATGAAACCAAGCATGTTATTCTCTGGCAAATAAACAAAAGTTCCTGACAATTTGAGACGGTAGGCAATAGCTGGCCATTTTTGGTTTTGCATATTATCGTAAGCAGGTCCAGCCATACGTTGAAAGACCTCAGGTTCAGCAGGAAGTCCCCAAATACGGTCTTTTTTGTCAACATCGAGTTTGATGTAGAGTTTATCCCCCTTCTTAGGCCAAAGCTCTTTGAGTTCTGGCAAAACATCGAGAGAGACAACAATCTCCTTATCTGGAATTCCTACGTCTACAAAGACACCCAAATCCTTACGAACTTCAGTGACCTCTCCCCAATCATAAGAATCGCGAGTTGCCTTGATTTCCTTTTGAGTCAGACGTGATTTTTGCTTGCTATCTGTATAGGCGAAGCCTGTCACCATGTCACCAATAGCGTGTTCTCCTTCTTCTTTAGATAAAGCAAAAGTCACACCGTCCTTTTGTACAAAGTAAAATTTATCATTTTCATCAGTTACTAGGGCAGTAATGATCGTTCCAAGTAATGTATTCATCTTTTTTCCTCTAAAAAGAGAGTCGGACAAGGAAGCTAACATAGTCCATGCTCTTTTGCTTCTGTCCCACTCTCCTTATTTTTCTATTGATTAAACAGTAAGGAGTTCTTTTTCCTTTTCTGCTGTCATGCTGTCAATCTTCTTAACAGCGTCATCAGTTGCTTTTTGGATATCTTTTTCCAAAGCTTTCAATTGATCTTCTGTGATTTCTTTGTCTTTTTCTTGCTTTTTAGCTTCATCCATTGCATCACGACGGATGTTACGGATAGCGATTTTAGCATTTTCGCCGACTTTTTTCACTTCTTTAGCCAACTCTTTACGTGTTTCTTCTGTAAGTGCTGGGATAACCAAGCGCACAACAGAACCATCATTAGCTGGGTTGATTCCAAGGTCAGATTCATTGATAGCACGTTCGATATCAGCAATTGAACCTTTATCAAATGGTGAAATCAAAAGGACACGTGCTTCAGGAACCGTGATTGAAGCCAATTGGTTAAGTGGTGTTGGAGCACCGTAGTATTCTACAGTGATGCGGTCAAGAAGTGAGGCATTGGCACGACCTGCACGGATAGAGCCAAATTCACGGGCCAATGACTCGTGTGAGTGGGTGAAACGTTCTTTTGCTTTTTCAATAATTGCGTTTGTCATAAATTCTCTCTTTCTTACTTGTGTGATTCTGCTTTGTTAGATACAGTTGTCCCAATTTGCTCACCAAAGATAACACGTTTGATGTTTCCTGGTTCGTTCATATTGAAGACAACAAGGTCAATGTCATTATCCATTGAAAGGGTAGAAGCTGTGGCATCCATAATTTTCAAACCACGTTTGATAACTTCCACGTGTGTCAATTCATCAAATTTGACAGCATCAGCGTTTTTACGAGGGTCGTCATTGTAGACACCATCAACGCCGTTTTTAGCCATAAGAATAGCATCAGCTTCAATTTCAGCTGCACGAAGAGCCGCTGTTGTATCTGTTGAGAAGTACGGTGAACCAATACCTGCTGCAAAGATAACAATACGACCTTTTTCAAGGTGACGAAGGGCACGACCACGAATATAAGGCTCTGCCACAGATTTCATATCAATCGCTGTCTGAACACGTGTATCAACACCGAGTTGTTTCAAACTATCTGCCATAACAAGAGCATTCATAGTTGTTCCAAGCATACCAGTATAGTCTGCTTGAACACGATCCATTCCTGCTTCAGCTGCAGGTTCCCCACGCCAAAGGTTACCACCACCGATAACTAGAGCAATTTGAATACCTGAATCCGCTACCTCAGCAATTTCTTTAGCCATAGCTTGGACAGTTGGAAGATCAATCCCAACACCTCGTTCACCGGCTAGAGCTTCACCTGAAAGCTTAATGAGGACACGTTTGTATTTTGGTTCTGCCATGATTTCTCCCTATTAACTATTTTGTTTTATGATTTAATTCTTAGCTGAGATTCATCTTTCCTAAGTCGTCAATTACCATCCTTTTAAGGTGGTTAAGGGGCTTATTCGAGCAACTCCTTTTTATGATTAGGATAGGAAATGTTTCCTTTTTTTACAAAGAAAACACTAAATCTTCATCCTTACTATTTTATCATAAATTAGGGTTTTCACCTAGTCAAATATTTAAAAAATATCCTTACAAGATAACTGTAAAGGTGATGGTGTCATTTTTATAAGAGGCAAAGATACGCCCCTTAAATAATTTGACCATACTTTGAGCCATGGACAGGCCAATGCCAAAACCTTTATGTTCTTTGTTATTATGGGATTCTTCAATACGATAAAAACGCTCAAAAAACTTGCTATAGTCAACAGCCTTACCTTCTTTATAGGTGTTTGACACTTCTAAACGAGCCCGTTTTCGCGTTCTTCCAATCTGACGAAGTCTTACCGTAACTGTTCCTTCTGGATCACAATACTTGTTAGCATTATCCACAAGGAGAGTCACAAGTTCAAAGAGAGACTTCTCCTCTGCCTTTACATGAATATCCGGTGTGATGTCCATGACAAAAGATTTACCGTCTCGAACGACAGGTCCCTTAAAGTCCTCTGCTGCATCCTCAGTAATATAGGAAAAATCGACATCTTGAAGAACAATATCCGGCTGCTCCTCCAGACGAGATAGGGCTACCAGAGAATTGATTAGAGTGGTCAAACGTGCCACCTGGTCATTCGTTGACTTGGTCCATTCCTTCTCTCCAGTCATGAGTTCCTGTAGCTCCGTATTGGCAGAAATAATGGCCAATGGTGTCTTTAATTCATGACTAGCATTGGTAATAAAACGTCGCTGCTTTTCGTAGTTTCGAATGAAGGGACGAATGACGATTCCTGATAAGGCACTGACAATGACGACAAAAAAGATAAACCCAAACAGTGATAAAAGGATAGAAAGACTGAGCAAGGCTTGGGAAGAATTGTAATAAGAGGTCGTGTCCAGGAAGACCACAAGAATCTTATTTTTGCTGACTTTGCTAACCTGATAACTCAGATTGATATTTTTTTCTCTAATTGTTCCAAGATTACCCGTCATACGGCTAGCTGCACGGGCATAATTAGCGGCCTCTTCATCATTTATCAAGGAAGTATGGCTGGTATCCTGACTGACCACTTCATCACCAGATAAGGTCACACTGAAAAAACGAAAACTATCCGATGGAATTTCACGCCCTTGATTGGTCTCAATTTTTTTAGTTTTTCCGAAACTACCATTATTTTCTGTAAGCGTGTTGAGAACCTTACTAATTTCCTGCTCCGTCTGAAAGGACCTCACAGTATTGATGATTCCCACTGTAAAAACCAAGATAAAGAGAATAGCCAAGGAAGCAATCGTAATAAATTGAAGTCGTAAACGTCTAAACATGAACTACTCCTCTCTAATTGGCAAGAAGGCAAAAGTCACCACCCTTTTCACCAAGAATGCTGATATCAGCCTGGATGGCTTGCAATTTCTGACGCAAATAGGAAATATAGACCCAGACAATCGACTCGTCCACATCTTCCTCATCATCCCAGAGGGTCTTAAAAAGGTGCTCAGTCGTTAATTTCTTAGCAGGATTGAGCATGAAGTGAGCCATTAACTTGGTCTCTCTGCTCGAAAGTCTAATAGCGTTGCCAGCTACCAACTCCTGTTCCTCCTGGTCCAAACGTACAGAACCAAGTGTCAAAATTTTGGAAGTAAAGGTCTCACTAACACGACGCTCTAGCGAGCGCAAACGAGCCAAAAGTTCCTTAAGAGAAATCGGCTTGGTCAAGTAATCGTCTGCCCCAGCGTCAAGTCCTATCACACGATCATCAACTTCGGCCATGGCAGTCAACATAATGACATGCGTCGTATTACCAGAGGAGCGAATCTCTTTCAGGGCCTCAATACCTGTTTTAATGGGCATCATGATATCCATAATCATTACTTGATAGGCATTCTGTGCGGCTAGGTCAACTGCCTCTTGACCGTTAAAGGCCTGATCCACCTCATAGCCTTGATGCTCAAGAGCCGCCTTGTAGACTCGAGATAAGGCCTCCTCGTCCTCAGCTAGTAGAATTTTCAAAGCCATTCTAGTCCCCTCCTTCTTGAATTAAGTTACGGATGGTCTGCATGGTCAAATCGCATGAAGCTAATTCATCCGCACAGCGCTTAAGCTCACGTGTAATCATTTCTGGATTCTTGACATCATGCTTGTACTTCATCTGATGCTCCAAACTGGCCCACGAATCCTGAGCGATGGTCCGAAGCTGAACCTCAACAAAATAGGTTCCTCTCTCATTTCCTAAGACATCTGGAAACTCGGTTTCTACTTCCAAAATGAGATGGTATGAACGATAACCATTAGGCTTAGCATTTAAAATGTAATCTTTCTCGTTGTAGATAGAAACGCCAGGAATAGCCTTAATGACATCGATAGTCTTGTAAATATCATCGACAAAGCCACAAACGATTCGAATACCAATACTGTCACGGATTTCCTTGAGGGCAGACTGGCTGGTTTCAGGTAAATTTTTCCGACGACACTTTTCACACATAGAATCGCTCTCTTTGATTCGTGAAATAAAATGTTCATAGAGTTTGAAGCCTATTTCTTTTTTGCTAGTAATATTAGCCGCAATAATCGGGTCTGTTATTTCTTGTAAAATCTTGGGGAGATACTGAGCATATTCCCCATAAATACTTGGAGTTGACATATAAACCTCCTCTAATAGAGTTTCTTAATTATAGCATAGATAGGCTTAAAAATAAGGAATAATCCAGACAAGAAGGACTCTAAAGCTAAGAAAAAAATCCAGCCGAAGCCAGATTCAATTTGCTTATCTAAGTTCAATTAACACAAGGCTATACATCAAGTGGTTTGACAAAAGGCCAGTTGCCTAGTTTGTGTGTTTCATAGGTCAAGACCTTATAACCACATAGCTTGTAGCCATTCTTCTCGTAGAAAGGCACATTATAGTCGCGGTTGGTAATCAAGCCAAGACTGTGACCTCCTGTACTACGTACAAAGGGTTCAACACCTTCAAGCAAGAACCTACTCCCTATCCCTTTTCTTTGATAATCCGGAGTCACTGCCAACATCATCAAGTACCAGTCGTACTCTGCAGAATCTTCCAGATGTCTTTCAGACTCTTCAACGAAGTTAAAATACTTAAACAACTTAGTAATGCTTATGAAACGAAAAAGCTTGGTCGCCCCATTTTGAAGATAATTAAGCATAGACACCGTCTGATGCTGTAAAATAGCTGCCGCAACAATGCGACCATCCTTTTCAGCCACCAAACACGAATCCATCTTTATAGCTAAACGCACCAACATTTCCTGCAAGGCTAAGACAAATTCCTCATACTGTTCAGGCTTCTTTAAATTAGTGGCAATCATTGAAAGGTAGGGATAATCTTCAAAGGCATCTGCACATACTTGTGCCACTTCCTGAACTTCGTCTAGTCTTGCTTTGCGATATTGCATCTTAATCTCCTAATCTGTCTGTTTTTTTCAGTATAACACAAAACGCATGACTGATAGTCATACGTTCTATGGCTTTTTGTAAAATCTTATAATTTTATAAGAAAAGTTTAGGCAACCTCTTCTGTAAATTGACTATTATAAAGATCAGCATAGAAACCATCTGCTGTCATGAGCTCATCATGATTTCCTTGTTCAATAATATTCCCATCTTTCATCACAAGGATAAGATCAGCATTTCGAATGGTTGATAAGCGGTGAGCAATGACAAATGAAGTCCGACCTTCCATAAGTTTGTCCATGGCTTTTTGAATCAATTCTTCTGTTCTGGTGTCAACAGATGATGTCGCTTCATCCAAGATAAGAAGAGGGGCATCCTTCAGAAGGGCACGTGCAATGGTCAAGAGCTGTTTCTGACCAACTGATAAGGTCACAGAATCATCCAAATAAGTGTCATAACCTTTTGGAAGTGTGGTGATAAAGTGGTGAACACCGACAGCCTTGGCTGCAGCAATAACTTGCTCGTCAGAGATATTTTCTTGGTTGTAAATTAAATTATCACGAATAGTACCTTCAAAGAGCCAAGTGTCCTGAAGCACCATAGAAAATTGGTCATGAACGGTCTCACGCTTCATGTCGTTCGTATCCACACCGTCAATGGTGATACGACCTTGATCGATGTTATAGAACTTCATAAGCAAGTTAACAATAGTCGTCTTACCAGCACCTGTTGGACCAACAATCGCAATCTTTTGACCTGGCTTAGCAAGAGCTGAAAAATCATGAATAATAGTCTTTTCAGGAGTATAACCAAAGGAAACATGATCAAAGACAACTTGACCTTTAGTATCTGTCAATTCAGCTGTCTTATCTGATTCGTCATCCATATCTTTTTCTTCCAAAAATTCAAAGATACGACCAATAGCTGCAGTGGCTGACTGGAGCTGTGTAATCCCTTGTGCAATTTGAGAAAGAGGTTGTGAGAAAATACGAACATAAGTCATGAAGGCTACCACATCACCAATAGTCAAGCTACCATCAATAACCTTAATAGCTCCCACAAGACAGACCATGACGTAACCAAAGTTCCCAATGAAAATCATAAGTGGCATCATAATACCTGAGATAAACTGAGATTGCCACATCGATTTATAGAGCTTATCATTAAGCCCCTTGAAAGCTTGACTACTTTCTTCAGATGCATTGTAACTCGTTACAACTGCTTGACCTGTGTAGATTTCTTCAATATATCCATTAATGTTAGCCAAATTTTCTTGTTGACGTTTGAAAAGGGGTTGTGAGAAACCCATGATGAAGGCTACTAGAACAAATCCTATCAAGACAGAACCAATCGCAGTGAAAGCCATAGTGACATTTGAGTAAAACATCATAATAATGGCTGCGACCAAGAGAACACTTGAAGTAATTAGGGTACCCAGACCTTGACTAAGAGATTGTCCCAAAAGGTCAACGTCATTAGTCACACGAGAGAGGGTGTCCCCTTGAGAATGACTGTCAAAATAATTAAGGGGAACACTGTTGATTTTCTTTTGGATAGCTGTACGGAAACGTTGTGAAAAGCGTTGTGTAACCGTCGCAACCGTAAAGCTTTGTAAGTAACCCACAATGGCTGAAATGGCATAGAGAACAGCCAAGGTTAAAGCAATGCTGCCCACCTTGTCTAAATCAATACCGGGAATAACTCCCATTTTGGTAGGTGTTATACCTTCAGTAATAGTATTAGTGATTTCTTTAAGCTTATCTGGTCCAATTACTGTAATAACTGCTGAAATAATTGCTCCAACAATCGCAAGGACAAAGGGAACTTGGAAACCTTTAATATAGGGTTTTAAGCGTTTATAGGACGATGTTTTTGGCTTATTTTCCATTTTCTAACTCCTCCTTAGACAATTGTGAATAAGCAATTTCTTGGTAAACCTCATTGTTAGCCAAGAGTTCCTTGTGGGTTCCTTGCCCGACTACTTTACCTTGATCGAGTACCAAGATTTGGTCCGCATCCATAATGGTAGAGATACGTTGAGCAACAATCAACTTGGTCATATCTTGTGTTTTTTCAGACAATTCTTGACGTAGCTTACGATCGGTCTTATAGTCCAAAGCTGAGAAGGAATCGTCAAAAATCAAGATTTCAGGCTTACGGGCAAGTGCACGCGCAATAGCCAAACGTTGCTTCTGGCCACCTGAGAAGTTAGCCCCCGCTTGAGCCACTTCTGCCTTAAGTTGGCCTTCTTTATTTTCAACAAAGTCTTTTCCTTGAGCCAATTCGAGAGCTTCCCAAATCTTAGCGTCATCTAGAGGACTATTATTGCTCGTTCCCATTGTCATATTTGACGTGATATTACCTGAGAAAAGCACAGCCTTTTGCGGAATATATCCGACAATATTGTGCAAGGTGTCATGGTCATACCGACGTACATCTACACCATCAACCTTGATAGTTCCTTGCGTGGCATCATAAAACCTTGGGATAAGGTTGACAAGCGTTGATTTCCCAGATCCAGTCGAACCAATAAAGGCAACCGTGTCACCCTTTTTAGCTTTGAAGCTAACATGCTCCAAAACAGGCTCTGAAGTTTTAGAATAACGGAAGGAAACATCATCGAATTCGACAGTGCCCACGTCTTTAGGTTTTTCAGAACTATTTTCAGGGTAAGAGACTGAAGATTGGGTATCTAGAACTTCATTGATACGGCCAGCTGCTACAACGGCACGTGGAAGAAGGAAGAAAACGACAATCATCATCATGAATCCCATAACAACCTGCATGGCATAAGACGAATAGACAACCATATCTGAGAAGAGATGGACCTTGTCTTCCATGGCACCAGCAATTTTCGTTGGATCTGTTGGAATCTTAACATCTTCAATCAGATGCGCACCAATCCAATAAATAGCCAGTGTCAAACCGCTGGATACAGCAGTCATTACCGGTGTTAGTAAGGCAAAAGAACGACCGATGAAAAGATTGTTTTGGGTCAGATCAGTATTGGCCTTTTCAAATTTATCCTCTTGATAACTCTCAGCGTTATAGGCACGTACCACACGAATCCCAGTAAGAGATTCACGCGTCACACTATTGAGTTTATCTGTCAGAGTTTGAATCAAGCGTTGCTTAGGCATAACCATAATTAAGAGGAAGAGCATGAGAACGGCAATCACTGCCACAGCGACAAGCAAGGCTAGGAGCCAATTTCCATTTTTATCGGCAATCTTTGTAATCGCCCAAATGGCCATGATAGGCCCCTGTGTAATGACCTGTAGTCCCATGGTCAGTACCATCTGTAATTGGGTAATATCATTTGTCGTGCGGGTCAAAAGACTAGGAATGGAGAATTGCTTAATCTCTGCATCCGAAAAATCTAGAACTTGATGGAAGATATCATCACGAAGACGGGTTGTAAAACTTGCTGCTGTTCTGGCAGCTAGGAAACCAACCACTACTGAGGCCATAAAGCCCGCAAAGGACATTAAAAGCATTCGCATCCCTGGGGCATCTGTATTCCAGGCAAAAATATCCGACGCCTTAGTCCCCTTGGTTGATAAGAGGGTCGTAATGTCAGACATATAGTCTGGAATTTTCAAGTTTAGATAGACGTTCAAACAAACAAATATCACAGCTAAGATAATCATGCTTAACTCTTTTGCTGTCAAACGTTTAAAAATTTTAAACATAAGTTACTCCTTATTTTTTTCTAAATTCTTACGAATTTGGTGAAAGACCCGAAAAGCTGTTTCAGCATCCACTTTCGAAATGCCTTCTAATAGCTGTTCATGGATAGCCTCTCGGAAATGTCCAACATCTTGGGCCTTCTTTTTACCCAAGTCTGTCAGATGAACATACTTGTAGCGTTTGTCCTTGTCAGATGTCACCAATTCAACGAAACCGTTTTTCTCCATACGTTTGACCAAATTACTAGCCACTGATTTAGATATAGATAGCCTTTTCTCGATATCTTTGATAAAGATTTCTTTATCTTGGTTCTCAAACAAGTACCTGACAGCAAACCCTTGTGGACCAGCTAAATGCTCAACGCCGTAAGCTTTGCCTAGCTCTTGCACTCTAGATTCCATGGTATTGATGAATTCTCTGAAATCACTAAAAGGATCTTTTCCATGCATCGCAGGTTCCTCCTTAAATAATTCTCATGGAAACTATTCTAGTTCTTATGAGAACTATTGTCAAGAAGAAAAGTTCTTATGAGAACTAAAAAAGAGTGAAAAAGAATATTTCTTTCCACTCTCACTCCCGTAACTGTGATTATTAAGGCTTTGGGCTCTAAAACCTAACAACGCTTGAGCTAGGCTATCTAAATAATAATACCCTCCAAATGGTCCAATTCATGTTGAATAATTTGGGCTGGCATGCCAGAAAAACTTAACTGTTTAGGCATCCATTGTTCATCTAAATAAGCTACCTCAATCGACTCATAACGTCTGGTTGGACGAATTCCTTCTAAAGATAAACAAGACTCCTCTGTTTGAAAAGGTGAGGATTTGCTGACTAAAACAGGATTAAACATGACTAGATTAACAAAACCGATATTTACGATAATGACACGCTTTTTAACTCCAATCATATTGGCTGCCATACCCACACAGGCATCCTTATGAAACTCCAATGTATCACGCAAATCTTTAGCCAAATAGAGGTCTTCTTTAGTCGCTTCTGTCGATTTTTGTCCTAGAAAAAAGACATCCTTTACGATAGTTTTTATCATCAATTTACTCCCTTATTGTTTCTTATCTAAACTATGAAATGATATATCCTTCTTTTATCGGAACCAAAGGTCTTCATTCCAAATAAATCACCTTGACCTATTATATCAAAAGGCCCACCCTCTAGTAAAACAGACAAAAAAGAAACCCGCAGGCTCCTTTTTAGTCATCTTTCTTCACTCTATACAAATAACCAATAAAAACCAAAAGACTAATAGTTGAAACACTCATTGCCACTTTAGCAACTGTAGTATAGCTATAGGTCAAAACAACACCATGTTTACCTGGTGGTAAGACTAGATTAGTTGGATTCTTTTCCTTAGCTAAGTAAGTGGTTACTCGCTTCCCATCAATCCTTGCTTCTTGTCCTTTGTAGTAGAAAACTGGCAACGACAAGACCTTAGATTCTTTAGACTCGTTGGTCACCGTAAGTACTAGCTCGTTGGGAGAACGGCTGATGAATGGCTTGATTCCCTGATTATCCAAGAAAAGGTGTTTGTCAAAGACAAAGCCAAAAGGCACTTCTTTATTGGTATAATCCCCATTTATATTTTTATAAGTTCCCTTGGCCAGCATTTCTCTCGTGATTTTTGTATGACTTGGCAATATATTCTTTGCTTTAGTCATCTTATCTTGAACAGTAACAATCTGAAACATATTTAGACAAAGACCTAACAAGACAAGTATTGTCGATGCCTTTATAGAAATATTTTCTAAGATATTCGCCAAAGCTAAACTGAAGAAAAGCAGAGAAAAACTCCATAATCTCCAAGGAAATTGAAGGTTGGACACTGGACTTGCCTGTAAAAACTGCCAAGGAAAACTTTTCAAGGTTAAAAAAGCTAAAATAAGAGAAATAAAAAGGTAAATTCTAGCTTCCCCAACCTTAACAAAACGCTTAGTAAAAATCAGGCTTAGCACTAGGCCCAGGAGGTAGAGAAGATTAACTGATGGAGTCCTTAAATCACTTTTTAGAATCAACTCCCAGTTGTCTGCCAGACTTAAAGCTGTCTTGGATAGGAGTGGTTTAAAAGTCGTTCGTAGAGTGACAAACTTGAATTGCTCTATCATAGGAACAAAGAAAGCTAGAGACATACTAAGAGTGACAAGGGTGCCCTTAAGAAATCCTAGGACACGTTCTTTTTTATTATCCCAAATCCAAAAACTAGTTACCACCGCAAAGAAAATCCCAACAGAAGCCAAAAGGACCGATAAGACATGGGAATAAACTAAACCAAGCATCCCAAGAGTCAAGATCCACCATTTCTTGTAATCTCCAAAAGTTATCAAACGAACGCCAACGAAAACTAGAGGTAGAAAAATCATCGCTAGCGTTTCGCCAACGGCTGCCCGGTAATAAGAATTGTGCAAGAAATACCCCGAAAAGAGATAAAAGGTAGAAAATATCGTCACCTGTTTATCAGAATATTTCAATAAACGTAATCCGTAAAAACTAAGCAAACAAGTTACAAAGCGAACAAGAAACTGAAAACTCATCCAGGCTACAAAGACCGACTGAGTCAGCTTATAGATTATGAAAATTGGATAATAAGTTAACCAGGGATAAAAGGTATTGATTAATTGTCCGGTACCTCCGTTAGTCGTAAAATTAATAGGACTCTTCCAGACAGTATCCAAAGATAACAGTCGGTTAATGTGAAAGACAATATCATCACCATAAAGCTTGTCCCTAAAAAAGAACATAGGCAGTATTGACACCATACTGATTAAGAAACTTATTAGAATGATTGTCTGATTAGTATACTTCTTCTTTTTTAGCCCACAGGGACCCTTTCCAACACTCAAAATTATTCCTCTCATATTCTAATTCATAAAAATCTGCTCTAGAAAGAGATTTCTTACAAGGTCATTATACCAAAAAAAGCACAGAACTCCTCTTCCTCCTAAGTCTGTCTAAACAAAAAAAGAAACCCGCAGGCTTCTTTTCTTATTTTATCGAGAGGCTTATTAATCAGGTCAAGGCTGTTAATTAAACAATACCTTGAGCTGACATAGCGTCTGCAACTTTAAGGAATCCAGCGATGTTGGCACCCACAACAAGGTTACCTTCATGACCAAATTCTTTAGCAGCTGCTGCAGCATTTTCATAGATACCTTTCATGATATCGTAGAGTTTAGCATCAACTTCTTCGAATGTCCATTGTGTACGTCCGCTGTTTTGTGCCATTTCAAGAGCTGATACAGCAACACCACCAGCGTTAGCAGCTTTGGCAGGACCAAATGATACACCAGCTTTAAGGAAGACATCAATAGCTCCCAAAGTTGAAGGCATGTTAGCACCTTCTGAAACAGCCAATACACCATTTGCTACAAGTGTTTCTGCATCTGTTTCATCCAATTCATTTTGAGTTGCACATGGGAATGCCAAGTCAGCTTTAATAGACCAAACTGTCTTTTCACCACCAGCAGGTGTGAAGGTTGCATTTGGACGAGCTTCTGCATATTTAACGATACGTTCACGTTTAACTTCTTTGATTTCTTTCAACAAGTCAACGTCGATTCCGTCTGGATCATAAACAAAACCAGATGAGTCAGAACATGTTACAGCTTTAGCACCTAGGCTTTGCAATTTTTCAATAGCGTAGATGGCAACGTTACCAGCACCTGAAACAACTGCTGTTTTACCGTTAAAGTTTTCACCACGTGCATTAAGCATTTGTTCTGCAAAGTAAACAGCACCGTAACCAGTTGCTTCTGTACGAGCAAGTGATCCACCCCAGTTCAAACCTTTACCAGTAAGAACACCTGTGTACTCATTACGAAGACGTTTGTATTGGCCATAGAGGTAACCAATTTCACGTCCACCAACACCGATATCACCTGCAGGTACGTCTGTATCTGCACCAATGTGTTTGCTCAATTCAGTCATGAAGCTTTGGCAGAAACGCATGATTTCGTTATCTGATTTACCTTTAGGATCGAAGTTTGATCCACCTTTACCACCACCGATTGGTTGACCAGTCAACGAATTTTTAAAGATTTGTTCGAAACCAAGGAATTTAATGATTGATTGGTTTACTGATGGGTGGAAACGAAGACCACCTTTGTAAGGACCAATAGCTGATGAGAATTGTACACGGAAACCACGGTTTACTTGTACTTGTCCTTTATCGTCAACCCATGGCACACGGAATGAAACGATACGTTCTGGTTCAACCAAACGTTCCAAAAGGTTTTCTTCAATATATTTAGGATATTTGTCGAAGACAGGAACAAGTGAATCGAAAACTTCTTCAACTGCTTGAAGGAACTCAGCCTCATGGCCATTTTGAGCTTTCACTTTTTCAAAAACGCTAGCAACGTACTCTTTACCTGTTGTCATATCAATGTTTCCTTTCAAATAATTACCTTAGTAATTTAATTACATGAATAGTATAAATTTTCAGAATCTTCTTGTCAAGTATTTTCTGCTATTTTTTTGATTTTTATGTTAGGTTTTATGACATAGCAAGTAATCTATCTTTTTTAAGCTACTCCTAAAAAGTTATCAATTCAACAATGTAAGCGGATTCTATTTTTCTAGTTTTTCTCCAAAATTTTTTAAACTTTTTTTCAACTTTAAAGCTAAAATAGCCTAAAAAATAATTTAGTAGATTTACTATTTTTACATTTACAAAGATCCCCAACTATGTTATTATGAATTTAGTAATTTTACTAAATCTTGAAAGGGATCATTTTTTATGAAAAGAAAGCAATTATCAGGAAAGCACATCGGCATTGTTTTTGGAACTTTCGCTCCAATGCATGTTGGGCACGTCGACCTTATTACCAAGGCAAAACGCGCTAATGACAATGTGCTCGTCATCGTAAGCGGCAGCAACACACAAGAAGATCGAGGGACACGCGCAGGCCTATCGCTCAACCGCCGTTTCCGTTATGTTCGAGAAGTTTTCTATGATGATGAATTAGTCGTTGTGGATAAACTGGATGAGGCTGGAATGCCAGCCTATCCCGAGGGATGGGTACCTTGGGTTAATCGTGTCAAAGAGCTTATCTCTAAAAATACGGATAATCCTGAAAAGATTACCTTTTATGTTGGAGAGCCAGAGTACGTGACTGAGCTCAATCGCTATTATCCTCAAGCTCAGGTAGAACTCATCGAACGCTCTATTATCAACATCTCTGCTACCGAGATTCGCGACAATCCTATGGAAAATTGGCGTTTTATCACCAAGCCTTTCCGTCGTCACTTTACTCATAAGGTCCTTGTCGTGGGCTCTGCTAGCGGTGGAAAAACTACTCTTGTTAAAGATTTGGCCCGAACTTACAACGCTCCCTGCTCTCTTGAATATGCTAGGGAGTATCAAGAAAAGTATAATGTACGAGATGACGAGTTAGATACTAACGATTATATTCACCTCCTGACAGATCAATATGCCCAGACCTCTGATATCATTGATAAAGGGCAGCACTCAGGACTTATCTTTGCCGATACCAACTCAACAGTCACAAAAGTTTATATCGACTACTATTTGAAAGAAAATATTTCTAAAGAAGAATTTGATATGCTGGATCGGCTCTATCAGGTAACTCAAGCCCGTGAAAAATGGGATTTGATTTTTGTAATTCTGCCAAAATCAAACTATGTAGATGATGGCTTCCGTGACATGACTATGGCTGATAATCATACACGTGACTGGTTTACCAAGCATCTCTTAGACCTCCTATCACCATTCAAGGATAAAATCGTTATTTTAGGGGAAAATAGTAATAGTGACAGCTTCTTTGCGGACAACTACCACAATGCCAAAAAAGCAATCAAAGAACGTCTACACATCGAGATTTAAAAGACCAATCCAACGTAATCATCACTTAAAACTTACAATACAAACATGGAGGAAACATATGACTAGAACCTTCGAAAATTCTGGTAGCGAAAAAGACTTCCTGGAAATCTACCGCAAAGAAGAAATGGACAAGTACGTTAAGCCCTCAGTGACCGTTGACTCTGTTATCTTCCGCTATTATGAAGGAAGAGTCCAAACCTTACTTATCAAGCGAAAAAACCATCCCTTCATGGGGAAATACGCCTTCAGTGGTGGCTTCGTTCAGGAGCAAGAAGATCTCAATCTAGCTGTCTGTCGCGAAGTACAGGAGGAAACATCCATTACACTCAATCCTGATCATATTGAGCAACTCATTACTGTGGGAACACCTTATCGGGATCCTCGAATGTGGACCATTACAGTGGCTTACCTCTGCTTCATGACCTTCAATGACATTCAAGTGGAAAAGGCTGCCGACGATGCCGCGTCTACGCATTGGTTAGACATTGCCATGGTAGACGGTCAACTGCAACTTGTTGATGGTGATAAGACGCTGTCACATGATGACCTTGCCTTTGACCATTGGGAAATTCTCTTAACAGCTATGGAACGTATCAAGGGACGACTCGAATACTATCCAACTATCCTTTCCATTATGCCCGAGGAAAACACCTTGACCACCTACCGCCAACTTTTTGGTACCTTCAATGAAGACTACCTCAAGATGGATTCCACAAATTTCTTGCGTCGCTTTAAACACCTCTTCCAAAAAACAGGTCGTCAGGTAGCTACTAGAACCAGAAAGGCTGCCACCTACACTTATCATATCAAGCCACTCTAAAGTAAGGTCTTTGTTTGACAATTTGATACTTACATAGTAGTATTAAGAAAATTAATAAGAGGTATCCTATGAAAAGTTTTACATTGATTAGTGGAATTCTCATTACACTCTTGGGTGTCTTTTTCTTCGCTAATCCTACAAATCTTCTTGCCATCGTTGGTTGGCTATTTGCCCTAGTGATGCTGGTATCTGGTGTTTCAAGTCTCATGGTTTATTTTAAACGAGATAACGAAAACCGTTCCTTCTTCCAACTGCTTCAGAGTATCATTTCCATCGTTTTTGGTATTATCCTGCTATCAACATCGGCATGGGTGCTCTCGGGCGTAGCTGTAACCATTATCGCTTGGTGGCTTCTTGTCTCAGCATTTACGCAAGGCTTTCAAGCTTATCGCCAACGTCAATTCGGATTCTCAGGTCAACCTGCCCTATCAATCGCCTTGATTTGTCTAGTCTTTGGACTCCTGCTCTTTAGTGCTCCGTTTTTCTCAGCCTTTCTTATTGGGCGCTTGGTAGCTTCCTTAATTATCTTCGCGGGGGTCTCTGTTCTCTCCTTTTCGTTCCGCTTGTGGTAGGAAGAAAATAGTCACTACATAAACATAAAAAAGCCTTGCAATTCACATTTGCAGGGCTTTTGTCATACTTTGATTACTAAAGAGCTTATCCTTCTAGCTCACTCAAATACTCATAGCGTTCATACTTTTCAAGCAAGGTTTCGTTAGCAGCATCCAAGTCTCGTTGGAGGGTGGCTAACTGTCCATAATCGCTAGCATTTTCAAGCATTGCTGCTTCAATCTCTTCGATTTTGGCTTCAAAATCAGCAATCTCATCTTCGATGGTCGCCCACTCTTGTTTTTCAAAGTAGCTCATGCGTTTTTTGTCTTCTTTGACTTTCTCAACTTTAACGCTAGCTTGCTCTTTTTCCTTCTCTAAGAGGGCTGCTTGCTCTTGGAAGAAGGCTTTTTCATCAAGGTAGTCAGTGTAGTTACCAAAGAACTCTCGCACACCACCCTCTTCAAAGGCTAGAATCTTGTTAGCCACCTTGTCCAAGAAATAGCGATCGTGACTTACGGTAACGACAGGGCCACCAAAACCATTGAGAAAGTTTTCCAAAACCGTCAAAGTCGCAATGTCTAAATCATTTGTCGGCTCATCCAAGAGCAGAACGTTAGGCTTTTCAATCAGAATCTTAAGTAGATAAAGACGTTTCTTTTCCCCACCAGAGAGCTTGGCAATCTGTGTCCCATGGGTAGAACGAGGAAAGAGGAATTGCTCCAAGAGCTCTGTGATACTGGTTGTCCCAACCGTTGTCTTAACTTCATCTGCAACTTCTTGCAAGTAGTTAATGACACGCTTGCTCTCATCCATATCTTTAATTTGCTGTGAGAAATAACCAATACGTACCGTCTCACCAATATCCAGAACACCAGCTGTAGGCACAAGGTCACCATTAATCAGATTAAGCAAGGTCGATTTCCCGACACCATTATCCCCAACAATACCGATACGATCACGGTTTTGCATGATAAGATTGAAATCACTGAGAATTTGCTTACCATCTTCATAAGCAAAATCGACATGCTCGAAGTTCACTACTTTCTTACCAATACGGCTAGTCTCAAAGTTAATTTCAAGATCGTCATTATTGATCGTTTGGTGAACCTTACCCTTAAGCTCCTTAAAACGATTGATACGAGCTTGTTGCTTGGTCGCACGTGCCTGTGGTTGCGTTCGCATCCATGCCAATTCCTGCTTATAGAGTTGCTTTTTCTTGTGAAGAGCTGCTGCATCTCGTTCATCTTGTTTAGCCTTTAGACGAACATAGTCTTGATAATTTCCCTGGTATTCAATCAGATTAGCCTGGTCTAGCTCAAAGATACGTGTGGCCACATTGTCCAAGAAATAACGGTCGTGGGTAATAAAGAGGACCGTTTTTTTAGAAGACTTGAGAAAATTAGTCAACCAAGCAATAGTATCAATATCCAAATGGTTAGTTGGCTCATCCAAGAGTAAGAGATCTGCATCATTCAAGAGAACCTGAGCCAACTGCACACGGCGACGAAGACCACCTGAGAGGTCCCCGACCTTTTGCGAGAGGTCTGACAATCCCAACTTAGACAAGACTGTCTTAACCTCGCTCTCAATGGACCAAGCATCTAGACTGTCCATCTCAGCCATAACCTTCTCCAAGCGAGCCTGATTCTCCTCAGAATATTCTGCCATAAGGGTCTCATATTCTCGAATCAAAGCCATCTCACGAAGGTCTGATGACAAGACAGTTTCAAGCACCGTCTTGCTATCATCAAATTCTGGCTCCTGAGTCAAATAAGCAATCTTATAACCATTAGCCTTGGTGAAAGGTGACACATCACCATCAAAACCAATACGCTCAGATACAACATCTAGCAAGGTTGTCTTACCTGTCCCATTGACACCAATAATCCCAATACGATCTAGATCATGGATAATGAATGAAATCTCTTTAAAAACCGTCTTGTCCCCAACGGACTTGGTTAATTTTTCAACAATAAAATCTGACATCTTTCTTCCTTCTTACAAATAACACCGCTACGGATCCTACGCATGCTCTGTAGCGGTGTGTCATTTTTATCACGTCTCTAGACTTATTTCATAGCTTGAACAAAGGCCATGATGGCTTCCTCGGCATTAGCTAGTTGACCATCAACGATGGCATTTTCGATAGCCTTAAGTGCACGACCAAGGTCCGGACCAGGTTTGAATCCTAGCTCCTTCATCAGTGTGCCACCATTCACAACGATTTCGTGCTTATCATGGATGAGCAACTGACCATCCAACTCGGCAATACGCTCATAATCGACGTCCAAGCCCTGAGCCCGTCTCAAGGTTTCAGCCTCCTCTATGAGTTCCTTACCATACTGATAAACATCTTGCTTGGTCACAGCTCTCTCCAAACGGAAATTGAAAATGTCAACCAGGGACTGAACTGTCTTTTGGAAATTAACAGACGTCTTCCATTTTTTAAGAAAAGAGCGTGGATTATCGTGCTTGAGAGCCAAAAGAGTTGCCGCCCAAGCCTGCTCAGAACTTGTAAATCTAAAGTCATCAGCATAATCTGATACAAAAGACTGCCATTTCTCTGCTGTCTCTTGAAAATCTGGAAGATACTGATAAGCCTTAGTCGCTAGAAGTGCCTTAACCCCTTTTTTCCAATGTGGTGCCAAGAGCAACTTATCAAATTCGATGAAACTTCGCTCAATCGAAATCTTTTCCAAAAGAGGAGCATGGCTGGTCATAGCCTCAAAAGTCTTTTCTTCAATATCGAAATCTAAGCTCGCTGCAAAACGTAGGCCACGCATGATACGAAGAGCATCCTCGTTAAAGCGTTCCTCAGCCTTACCAACAGCCCTTAAGACACGATTGTCCAAATCAGCAAGACCATTGAACTTATCAATAATCTCAGCATTTTCATTAAGAGCAAAAGCATTGACTGTAAAATCACGACGCTTAAGATCCTCTTCCAATGAACGCACAAAGGACACGCTAGACGGACGACGGTAATCCACATAGACGTCCTCTGTTCGGAAGGTCGTCACTTCATACTCACCGCCATTTTCCAAGACCAAAACGGTCCCATGCTCAATACCAATGTCTACCGTACGCTCAAAAATCTGTTTAGTCTCCTCAGGATAAGAAGACGAAGCAATATCAACATCGTGAATAGGACGGTTGAGAAGGGCATCGCGGACTGATCCACCAACAAAGTAAGCCTCAAACCCTGCAGCCTTAATTTTCTCTAATATTGGTAAAGCCTTCTGAAATTCAGAAGGCAAATAACTTAATCTCATAGTAAATGTTCCAAACCATAAACAAGCTGATTACGTTTAACAACTTCTTTAATCCCAAGATTAACACCACCCATAAAGGAAATGCGGTCGTAAGAGTCGTGACGCAAGGTCAATCCTTCTCCTTGGGCACCAAAGATAACCTCTTGGTGAGCCACAAG
>ERZ773263.601-NODE-601-length-24389-cov-6.319553_pt1 | contig 24389 bp, 19 predicted proteins | sample MGYA00511076_ERZ773263 | MGnify/ENA primary metagenome ERZ773263 (study PRJEB29015, sample SAMEA2738155) | human oral metagenome | biome: human oral; feature: human-associated habitat; material: saliva | place: China | collected 2195 ... | reverse complement strand
CCCCGGCCCCCGTGCGAGCCGCCGCTCGAGCAGGGCCGCCCAGGGGCAGGGGGCCGGGGAGGGCATGGGCTGCCTCGCGTCAGCGCGCCAGCGAGCCCATCGGGTCCCAGGGCTCGAGCACGACGGGCTCGGCCCCGTAGGCCGCGCGCTCCTCGTCCGTGAGGTACGCCCTGTCAACGACCACCTGATACACGTACTCGTCGAACCAGGCGTCGCTGAGCGTGTCGAAGCCGTCCCGCCCGTGGTCCTTGCCCCAGGAGTTCTCGACCTTCCAGAGCGCGGGGCGCCCGGCGTCGTCCAGGCGCACGCCCTCCAGCACCATGGCGTGGGTCATGAGCGACTCGCCAAAGTCCAGGCGCTCCGCCTTGTCGAGCGCGCCCTCCACGGGAAAGCCCAGGAGGCCGTCCACGTCGAGCGCCGCCGTGTCCATGATGCCCTCGTCTCGAAGGTAGCTCTGGGCCACGTCGCAGCCAAACCACACGGGAAGCCCGTCCTTGAGCTGGGACACGGCAAGCTCCTTGAGCCGTGCGGGTGTGAGGTTAAGGTAGCGGACGCCACCGTCCTCGACGACGTTTCCGAGGCGACTCACCGTGAAGCTCCTGCCAAAGGGCTTGTCGGACGTGGGCGCGCTGATCAGCGACACGTAGTCGTCGAGCTCCATGCCCACGGCCTTGTCGAAGAACTCCCGGGGCGTGAAGTGGCCAGAGAGCGCGACCTTGTCGTCCTTGTCGCGAAGCCTCACGTCGAAGCTCTTTGGCGGCTCGCCCAGGCAGGTGGTGAGCAGCGTATAGACGTCTCTCATCATCTCCTTTTTCATGGAGAGGAGGTCGTCCTCGTCAGCGCCCGCAGCCGCCGTCTCGCGCAGGCGCTTGGCCGCCGCACGCAGGTAGCGCGTGAGGTAGGAGTCCATCTCGCGGGTGTTCTTGGAGCAGGCCGTCTCGGGCATCGACTCCTTGGGAACGACGCCATACTTCTTGACGAGGCTCTTGAACATGTCCCACTGGCCGCCGTCGCCAATGGGATCGGCGAGCAGGTGCGCCACCAGACGACCGGAGAGGGGCTCGTCGAGGGTGTCGAGGATGTTCTCGAAGAACCAATTGCTCTTCTCGAGCTTGTCGAAGAAGAGGGGGTAGGTTTGCGAGAGCTCGAAGGTCTTGAGCTTATAGCGCTTGATCGTGCGGAAGCGCATGGTGTTCAGGCTTGCGAACATCCAGCAGCGGCCGGAGCGTTCCTGGTTGGTGCGCTCCCCCTGCGTGACCTCGATGTCAAACTGCAGCGTGTTTTGTGCGACGCCCTCGGGGACGCGGGCGGCCTTGCGTAGGCCCACCGAGCTCACGGCGTTCTTCGCGATGACGTTCGCCCGCTCAGAGGAAAACGCCTCCCTCGAAGTCGCGAGGTCCTCGGTGGTGATGCTTCTCTTATCGTCCATGAAAGTCCTTTCACAGCTATAGGTTCACTATCCAACCTGTCGAGCATAGCACGATGGCGCGGTTGTGGGTGTGGGTGTCCAGCCGCCTGAGGCGTCACGTCCCACCCTCAGATCGCGGCACATCTTGCCTTGCTGCGCACCGCATCCCGCTATACTGGGTTTAGGTGCTGTCCCGGCCCCGACGTGCCCGCCTTTCTTTGCAAAGGATGTCGATGAGCTCCCAGCCGTATCAGCCGTATGATCTTTCCTGTGATCTTTCCAGCCTCGTTCCCGTCCACGCGCTGCGCGTGCTCGAGGCGCTCGAGCGTGCGGGCGCCGAGGCCTGGATCGTCGGGGGCTGGGTGAGAGACGCCCTGCGCGGCTGCCCTGCCCACGATGTGGACATCACGACCTCTGCGCGCTGGCAGGAGGTAGAGCGCATTCTGCACGCCTGCGACATCGAGGTGCACGAGACGGGCATCGCCCACGGGACGCTGACCGCCGCCATCGAAGGCAAGCCCATAGAGGTTACGACCTATCGGATCGAGGGTACCTACAGCGACCATCGCCATCCCGACGAGGTGCGCTTTGTTCGCGATGTGAGAGAGGACCTCGCCCGTCGTGACTTCACCATCAATGCCATGGCCTTTCATCCCGCGCGCGGCCTGCTTGACCCCTTTGGCGGCCGCGATGACCTTGTGCGGGGGGTGATCCGGGCAGTGGGCGACCCAGATGGGCGCTTTGGGGAGGACGCGCTAAGGGTGCTCAGGGCCCTGCGCTTCGCCGCGCGCCTTGGCTTTGCGATCGAGGGGAGGACCCAAAAGGCGCTTCGCACGCACGTCTCAGGGCTTCGCAGCATCGCGAGCGAGCGCATTGGTCAGGAGCTCTCGGGCATTGTCATGAGCGGGCGGCTCGCATGGGCGCTCATGGCCCAGACCGAGGTCATGTGCGAGGCTATCCCCGAGCTTAGAGCTTGCGTGGGCTTCGAGCAGCACAGCCCCTACCATGCCTACGACGTGTTCGAGCACACGGCGCGCGTCTGCAGGGCCGTCGAGGAGTTCACGGGTGGCCTCGCCTCTGCCGAGCTGCGCTGGGCGGCGATGATGCATGACATCGCCAAGCCCCAGACCTTCACGAGGGACGAGAGTGGGCGCGGTCACTTCTTTGGCCATCCCAGACGCGGGGCGGACGTCACGCAAGGCGTGCTCAGGAGGCTGGCGCTGCCAAAAGAACTCGTGGCATCCGTGGTGGCGCTCATCCGCCTGCACGACCATCCCCTGAGCCCGACGGAGCGCTCCGTCTCGCGGATGCTCCTTGCGCTTGAGCGCGCGTGCCCGGGACATGCGCGGGAGCTTGCCTTCTCGCTCATCGACCTCAAGCGCGCTGACGCGGTGTCAAAGACCGTCACCGCTGCCTCGTATGCCATCGAGCTCGACCGAATGAGCGAGCTGCTGTGGCGCAGGGTCGCAGGCGGTGTCTGCTGCCGGGTTAGTGATCTTGCCGTGGGTGGTGCAGACGTCATGCGCGAGTTGGGAGCGGCGCCGGGCCCTCTGGTCGGTGCCGTGCTAGCCGACCTCCTCGCCCAGGTGGTCGACGGGCGGCTTCCCAACGAGCGCGAGGTGTTGCTCGACGCCATCCGGACCAAGTCCAAGACCAGATCCAAGCGCAGCTTCGGTCTGCCTGAGGACCAGTCCTGACTCGCAGATCAGCTCCGACTCGCCGTGTGGGCATGAGGGTTACCGTTTCCTCTCGGTGAGGGGCTTGCCGCCTCACCTCCCAGTCTCATGAGCTGGACGAAACGGTCGATGACCCGCGCCGTGGCGCCCCAGACGGGTGGGTCGGTGTCATAGAAGGGAATGTGGTCCACCTTGTTGCGCCAGGCGTAGTCGCGCCCTTGCGGGACCAGCACCCAGGGGAAGTCGTCGGGAAACTCGCGAAGCAGGGAGACCTCGTAGCGACGTGGCTCGTGCGAGAGGAACCATGCGAGCGGGATCCTGAACGTGTGCTCGACCTCGTCGGGGCTGAAGCTACCCCCATAGTTTGCTATCGTGCCCACGAAGGCATGGAGCGTCGAGCCACCGGGCCCCTCGATGCCACCGAGGCCTGAGAGAAGCTGTATCTGCGAGGGAGCGACAAGAAGCTCCTCGGCTGCCTCGCGCAGGGCAGCCTCCTGTGGCTGCTCCCCAGCCTCGATGGAGCCTCCCGGCAGGCAGACCTCCCCGGGTTGGGTGGTAAGCGAGCGCGCCCGTCTCTCGAAGAGCACGTCATAGCTACCGTCTTTCCCACTGGCATCGACGAGCGACACGAGCACGGCGGCCCCGCGCCTCTTGCCCTGCCATCGCGCGAGCCCGCGCTCGAGCCGTCGTCTGATGTCCATGCCGCCTCCCGCTCACGTCGTTGGGGTCCATCACGTAGGATGGGTAAATGATAGCGCTATGGTAGATTATAGGATCGTTCGAGTGGGGAGGATCGGGCGACGAGACTCGAACGACATCCGTCCCATGATCTCCAGACGGGCGGGGCTTTGCCACTCGCAGCTGCCCTTTGCAGTATACAGTGTCGAATTGACTTGATGGAGATCGCTCGTGCCCACATTTCTGTCGTACCTAATCAGGTACCTCTCAGTGCGCTCACTGTCATGCATAGGTGTATGGCTGCTTGTCCGTTGGTGTGAGTGGGCCCCTAACGAGCCATGGCGGTATTCTGGGCGAGACGGGCATCTATTGCGCCACGTATGACACGAGCCCACATCGGCGAGATGTTCTTGAACGTTGTGCGTGCCCGCATCGCATCCATGCCCATGGTAAGTGCCATGCGCCCAAACACCTCGTCTGCAAACGAATTCGTGATACTGTCCACGCCCGAGAAATCAAACGTGACGACCTCTGCTGCGGAGATGACCTTTGGAAAGATCTGGTCATAGGCCACCCTGCCCGCTACGCGCGTAATCAATGCCTGACCAAAATCTGCCATTGAGATGACCATCTGACCCTCCTATCTCTCTTCTGTCATACCTAACGTATTACGTACCCCAGTCGCAACCATCGTCATTCCTAATAACTTACCACAGTGGGTTGGATTCGACATATCGACCATTTGCGGGATCCCATCGGGCTGGTTTGCTCTCGCCTCCATCATGCATATCGGAATCAAAAATGAGGCTTCGTGAGCTCGTGTGGGTGGTTGCGTCACCGCCCCAGTGGCATGGACCTCAGGTCCGAGCGCTCTGGCATCACGGGGGCCATGGGGCCGTCGACGTCGTGGGACCCGTGGCCCCGCTCGGTCGCGAGAGCGGCCGTGGGTACGCAGAAGTGTACACAGATCGGCGAAAACGGCCTCTCGGCGCAACCAGGCTCACACGCAGAATGCGCTTTTCCGTGGCGTCGCCCGTCCAGAATGCGCTTTTCCGTGAGGGGTCGTGCGCAGAATGCGCTTTTCCGTAGAGTGCGCTTTTCCTCACCTGCGCAAACGTCGGCCTGCCTCACGGAAAAGCGCATTCTGCGCAGACAACCTCACGAAAAGACGCATTCTGTACCCACTACGATCGCAGAGTGCGCCTTTCCGTGAGGACTCGCAGCCAGAGTGCGCTTTTCCGTCGCATGCCGCACGCAGAGTGCGCTTTTCCGTGATGGCCTGCCGCCAGAATGCGTCTTTCTGTTAGGGTCGGGCGGTCTTAGCCACATCCAGTCAGGCGATAATCGCCAATTCCGGTCAGCCGACCTTGGCCAATGCGCCGGCAACTGACTTTCTACCTCACACCCACGCTCCCTTGGGCCGCGTGCCCCTCACCTGGGTTACCTGCGGGACGGCCCCCGCCGAGTGGGTGTCGAGTCCCCGCCTCCCGTGGGATAGGTGAGAGCCTCATGCCGCAGGACACCGGAGATGCCCACCGCACGCAAGCGGCGGCCTAGGGGCCTCTGTAGCCAGACGCAGGTCCTTAGGGCGGACGACGGTTCGGGCTTGCGCCCAGTGGGCTAAGAAAGTTCCGGAAAGTTAGGGCACCCGAAAGCGCGCTACGAGGGACCGCGGCACCCATCAGGACGGCAGACCGCAGTCGCCGAGAACCTCGCGCGCCCAGTGACGGCGAACGACACTCCTGCCCTCCCCGCCCGCTGGCGCCGCCGCGCGCAGAGGGCCGCGCCGGGGTCACCCCCGGGCGCGGCCCCAGCGGAAGCGCCCGACGTCCGGCGGCGCTACCTCCCTATGGCCCCCAACGTCTGGACGGCCATCTTGGCCATCTGAGCGCGGGTAGCCGTGCCTTGCGGCTCGAGCAGCCCGGTGTCGGCGTGACCCGTCAGCACCTGATGGGCGTAGCACCAGGCCACGTGCCCGCTCGCCCAGCCCGAGACGTCCCCGGCGTCCGGGGCGCCCCCGTAGGCGGAGTCGGGGACCGAGTCGCTGGCGCCCTCGAGGGCGGCGAAGCGGTGGAGCATCGTGGCCAGCTCCTCGCGGGTGATCTCCCTGTCGGGGACGAACCTGCCCGCGTCGGGGCCCGCCGTGTAGCCCGTGACGACCCCCGTCCGGACCGCCCAGTTCACCGCGGCGGTGTAGTACCGCCCCGACTCGTTGTCGGCCAGCGGCGTCGAGTTCTCCGCGTGCGGGCCCGTCGTCGTGTCCGTGGAGCCGGGGTTCGCGCGCCTGTAGAGGACGGTCGCCACCTGCGCCCGGGTCACGCCGTCCTCCGGGCCGAAGCGGCCCGTGAGCCTCCCCGTGGCGGGGTCCCCGTAGCCCGTCATGAGCCCCATCCTGACGACCGCCGCGAGGTAGCCCTCCCCGTCGACGTCCCCCGTGAGGACCCAGTGCCCGGCCGGAACGTCCGAGAATCCTATCCTGAAGGTGACGGACTTGGCGCCCGTGTAGGCCCCCTTCCCGGTGACGGTCACCGTGGCGGTGCCGATGCCCTCGTTGCCCCCGAAGGAGAGACCGTAGTCGGTGCCCTCGGAGAGGGTCCTGCCGCCGAGCCTGACCGTCGGCCTGGGCTCCAGGGGGGAGCCCGTGAAGGTCTGGTCGGGGATCGCGTCCACCGACGCCCGCGAGACGTCTGTATCGGAGGGCTCAGCATCCACCATCGCATTGCGCACAACTCGCTCAAACTGATCGACAGTCAGGTCGCTTGTACCAGTCTTGGCACTTGCACTCCAACCAGAGGCACCCTCGCTGTAGAAAGCGCCCATAGAGCGGTTGGACGGGTCTACGATAGTGAGGTAATGTCCGACTTTCTGATATTCTTCAAGATTATTGATATAAAAATCATAAAGGGTATCGTAGCCAGATGTCGCACCCTGTACGCCCTTGACGGCCTTCGTCGGGTCTGCGGCAACGAACCGATCGTACTCATCCTTCTCGCTCATCCATACCCTAGCTACACCCTCAGGACTAGAACCCCACGCCAGGTTACCATTAGCGCTTCGCATGTTGGAGTGACGGACGATATCACCAGTAGTGCCATCATTCACATCGACCTCAACAATCTGTCCAGCCATGAGCATTGGACTGACCTTGAGAGCCGGGAGCCCCTGTTCCTCACGCGCTGCGTTAACCCCACGCATTACACGAATGCCACGCATGAGATTCTCATAGCTTAGATTACTCTCATCATGCTCATCGGGGTACAAATCCTCGGCAAATGCCTGATAGTAATCAAAATAGTTAGAGTAGCGCGCATCCTTGTAGTATACACAGTCATCCTTCACACCGGATACCTTCGAAACGCTTGTGTAGTCACGCATGAACGACACGAACTCGGTCAATGTGGACGCGGGAGAAGCCGCATCGACCTCAGCCCGCACGTTGCCGATCGCAACCGTGTTGGCACTTACCCTCAGTGGGCTCATGGCGGTTACGTGCCTGACATTAGTATCGTCTTGCGCCCGATCAACCCCCCGCCATGCCGCAGTAGTTAGTGTACCAAAGCCGTCAAGCCCATCAAAACGACCGGTCTCTGGCATGTCTACTTCTGTCTTGGCGTAAGCCAATACCGCACTTGGCATAGTCCGCACAGAGAGAGCAGTACTTATCAGTGCGAATGAAAGGGCAAGCAGCCTTGTCCTTCTCGACATACACTTATCAAAAAGCCGCTGTGCACCCATCGCATACCCCATCCTTATCCAGGTCAATCCCACAACCCACGCGTAGCACCGCAGCTGCAACGTCGACCAGCAGCTCCGACGCATTTTCATATTATACGTATGCGGGAGAGACATGTCGTCGCTTATGAGCATAATCTTGACGCCGTCCTAACCCCCGACCCATTCAACGAGCGGATCCCTGTGCCTCTTCAGCTCGTAAGGAACCGTCTTAGGCAGGACCGCAGTGTCACTCGTCAGTAACCCTCCCAACCCCACACAGAAGCTGGAGGCATATTCGGGGGCATGTAAGACCATGTGTGTCGTGGGTGAACCTCTCGACGGTCTTGGCAGCGAGAGGCTCTCCCCGGTAGGACCCGATGCAGGAGATGACGGGAAAGACCCCGTGGGAGAAGCGCCCTCTCGTCTACCCCTGCCAGTTGAACAGGACGCCCACCATGTCGAAGAACTCTGAGCTCGAGTCTTCTGCTGAGGCGTCGCCAACAGTCCTGAAGTCGACTATCTGGAAGCCGTAGTCCAACAGACGGCGACACAGCGAGCTCGTGCCCGCCCCGGGCAAGGGACCTCCCGCGTCCCCACGATGGCCCCCGCGCCACCGGGCCGCGCGTCTGCCCCGCCGCCCAGCCGCGGCAGAGCCCCGCAGGAGAAGAGCGGACGCCGAATACAACGGACACATGACAGCGCGCCGGGGCCGCGCGTGTCCCCTTCCTCACGCACCCCGAGGTGCGCCGGGCGCGCGCCGCACGCGCCTCCTGCGAAAGAAGTCGCGCAGCTGTCGTGCCGCCTCGTCCGCAAGCACGCCCGACCTCAACATGAAGGAGTGGTTGAGCCTCTCGTCGCGGCTCAGGTCATAGAGCGATCCAAGCGCCCCTCCCTTGGGATCCGCCGCCCCATAGACGCAGCGGTCGATGCGGGCGTTCACCATGAGTCCCGCGCACATGGGGCAGGGCTCCAGCGTCACGTAGACCGTGCAGCCCGCAAGGCGCCAGTGCCCCAGCGCACGGGCCGCCGCAACCATGGCCAGGTGCTCGGCATGAGCCGAAGGATCCTTGTCGAGCTCGCGGCGGTTGTGGGCCCGCGCCAACACACGAGGGGGTGGCGCCTGCTCCCACGCGCCCTTAGGGTCCTCGGGACTTATGTAGGCGTCGCTTGCAGGGTCATGCGCCGCCTCGTACACCACGACCGCGCCTATGGGCACCTCGCCTTCCCTTGCCGCAGCGCACGCCTCGTCGAGGGCCATGCGCATGTAGAACTCGTCTTCCTGCGCTCGCATCCTTAACACCCCTCCTCGCCACGCCCTCCGATATGTTGTAGGATATAGCCTGTGCTCATGCGGAGGGGTGGCAGAGTGGTCGAATGCAGCGGTCTTGAAAACCGTCGAGCGGTAACCCCGTTCCGAGGGTTCGAATCCCTCCCCCTCCGCCATCATACGCCAGGCGCTACCATACCCAGCCACATCCGTCTACGTCGCGCCACTCGACCGCATGCCCACGGGCTACTGCGCAACGACGCTCGGAGCAAAGGCCCTCTACCTGCGCAGGCACGGACACCCGCTGTGAGGCGGCTGTGCGCCAAGGGCGCGCCTTGTCGCTCCGGCCCCATTGCCCGAAAAGAGCGCAACAGGGTATACTGTCCGGCAGTACTAAGTCGGCCATCCGGACCGTGTCGGTGGCTTGGCAGAGGGAGGATATCATGCTTGTTGTCATTCTGATCATCGTTGCGATTGTCGCGGCTTTGGCGGTGTGGTTCATCTCGATATACAACAACATCGTGACCAAGGATAACCGCTGCGACAACGCGTGGCAGACCATAGACGCCCAGCTCCAGCGGCGCAATGACCTCATCCCCAACCTCGTGAACACGGTCAAGGGCTACACGAGCCATGAGTCCAAGACGCTCGAGGCGGTAACGCGGGCGCGCGCTGCCGTGACAGAGGCGAGCACCCCCGAGGCCAAGATGGAGGCCTCCAATATGCTCACCAACACGCTCAAGACGCTGTTCGCCGTCGCCGAGAGCTACCCTGATCTCAAGGCCAATGCCAGCTTCCAGGATCTCCAGAGAAATTTGACCGACACCGAGAACAAGATCGTCTACGCGCGGCAGAGCTTCAACGACTGCGTCCTCATGTACAACAACGCCATCGAGACCTTCCCCGGCAACATCGTTGCCGGCAGCAAGTTCAAGGTTCGCCAAGGCTTTGAGGTTACGGACGCCTCTGCCCGACAGGCGCCGCAGGTCCAGTTCTAGCGGTGAGCCGCACGTAGTGCTCACCGTATGTCTGGTCACTACCCCGTCCCACGAAGCTGTGGGGCGGGACTAAACGGCAGCACGGGCTGGCAGTACGGGCCGCCACAAGACCGGGAGCCCCGCAGGCAAGAACCCGCTTGCCTAGCTGAGGTGGGCCCTGAGCTTCTCCTCTAGCTCCACCTTGTCAACGATGTTCTTGAGGACGAGCTTCTTCTCGTCGGGAACACCCGCCACGAAGTCGGCAAGATCCCCGCCGACGACAAAGAGGTCGGCGGCCGTCGGGTTGATGTCCGAGACGGTGGTGTGGTCAACCTCTATCTCGGGGTGACCGAGCTTCTTGACGATCTCCTCGGTGTTCATGTGAACGATGAGGCTGGAGCCCAACCCCGATCCGCATGCGCACATGATCTTACGAATTGCCATGACGCACTCCTTCTCTTGGGCAGCGCCAGCCATATGTCCGGCGCCACACAGTGACGATACCTTGATTCTAGCCACTTTAACATCGCTCAAGTCGAGCTTGTCGGCCACCGTCTGCCTCTTGTGGGGAAACGCAAATGACAAAGACGCGAGTGGCAAACACGCACCCTACTCGACCGTCTCTCCCCGCTTCTTCCCCTTCTGGGGAACCACGAGGTTGTACACGATGGGAAGGAGGTAGAGGGTCACGCACACAAGAACGAGCGGCATACCACCCGCAACATGGACCACATTGCCAAAGGCGATGCCCATCCAAGAGAAGTCGGCATCCGAGAAGGTCGTCCCAACATAGCCCAACTGCGTGAAGACGGGCATACAGATGGCAGGCAAAAAGGTGATGAGTAGTCCATGGACGAAGGCACCGGCAACACAACCCTTCCATCCGCCCTCGGCGTTTCCAAAGACGCCAGCGGTGGCACCGCAGAAGAAGTGGGGAACGACGCCCGGCAGGATAAGGGCGACGGGGAAGGCGACGTTACAGCCGATGAGGATGAGCAGGCCCACGATACCGCCGACAAACGAGCTCAAAAAGCCGATGATCACGGCGTTGGGCGCGTACGTGAAGGCGACGGGACAGTCGAGCGCCGGCTTAGCGCCGGGAACGAGCTTGTCTGCAATGCCCTTGAAGGCAGGTACGATCTCACCGATGATCAGACGAACGCCAGAGAGGATGATGTAGACGCCACCAGCAAAGGAGAGGCCAGAGATGACGCACCAGACAACCCAGTTGGTGGTCGTCTCCTGCCCCACGTTGAGCAGGACCGCAAGGTGCTTAAACTGGGGATAGGAAAAGGCAAGCTCATCGGCGGTGATACCAGCGGGGACGGCGCTCAGAAGGCCGCGAGCAACGGCGACGCCGGTCACGACAAGAAAGAAGAGCACCATGGTGAGGCCGATGGAAACAGTGGTGTCGCGCAGGAAGATGAGGCGCTTTGGAAAGCTGATCTCCTCCGTGCTCTTCTTGTTCGTAGAGAACAGCCGCCCCACCTGACCGGCAAGCCAGTAGCCGATGCCACCAAAGTGCCCGAGCGCGATAGCGTCTCCCCCGGTCACCTTGCGATAGGTGAGCTGGCAATACGCGGGCGAGAGGACCATGATCAGGCCAAGCAGGCAGCCCCCGGCAACGTACAGCTCGACGCCCACAAGTCTGCCGGCACCGCCGAGGATGACGGCGAGCATGCAGGCCATGTAGAGCGTATGGTGACCGGTCAGGAAGATGTAGGGCATGCGCGAGAAGCGCGCAAGGACGATGTTGAGCACCATGCCGAGGGCCATGATGATAGCCGAGGCGGTACCAAAGGTGGTGAGGGCATCGGCGACGACGGCCTCGTTGTTAGGGACGACCCCCTGCATGTTGAAGGCAAAGTTGAAGACCTCGCCAAAGGCGAGCAGCGAGTCAGACTGCAGAAAGGCGGATCCCGCAGAGAGGACCAGAAAGCCCACGATGGTCTTGAGGGTGCCCTTTATGACGTCCTCGACTGGCTTGCCCTGCAGACAGAGACCCAGCAGGGCCAAGAGGCCAACCAGTATGGCCGGGGTCGACAGGATGTTGATGATAAAGCCAAGTGCAGCCATGTACTCCTCCTTTAAGCTGTTGTCACACAGGTCAACCGATTTCCACAGCTGTTCTTTGCTTAGGTGTCAAAGTCAACGAACAGGTGGTACACCTCGTCTGCGTCGGCCGCCGTCGCAGCTCTCTCGATGTTTGCGGGATCCGCAAACATCGTGGCGAGGATACGCATCACGTCTATGTGAGAGTCGGGATTTTCCGCCGCGAGCGTGACGAGCACGCGCACGGGCTCGCCTGGCTTGTACTCGACGCCCGTGCGACAGATCGTGACGGCAAGCTGCTGCTTGATGACGCCCTGCTCGGGGCGGCCGTGCAGCAGTGCCAGGTCTGGCGCAAGGGCAAAGTACGGGCCAAACGTATGGACGTTCTTGATGATGCCGTCTATGTACTCGCTCTTGACGTAGCCTCCGTCCACCAGCGGCTGCACTGCGACGTGGATCGAGTCCTCCCAGCCCTTACAGGAGTCGACGATCTGTACGTTCTCGCGCTTGAGCATGTCCTTCATCGCGCCCATGGCTAAGCTCCCCCTCCTTCCCAAGGAAGCCAGGACTACGGGCCACCATGGGACTTGTCCGGCCACACCAATTTTCTATTTACTTCGCAGAACAATCACATTATAGCGTAGACGAGCACGAATCTTTGCACGATAAGCTCATCGGCAACCCCAAGCCCACCCACATGGCACGACACAGCTAGCCTTGGAGCAAGCCTACCCCAACGATGGAGCCCATCCGCGCGAGAAGAGACGAGGGGAACAGAAGTTTTGCGCCCACGGCAACTTTCGCTTCGCGTCAATGAGTGACTTCTCGGCCGTCATCATCAGTACGAGTGACAATGACGTCCTCGGTCGTCTGGCGCGCAGCGGGGTGCCCACGCTGCGCGCGGCATGAGGGATGATCTTCAGCCAAACGACGTGATGCCACTGCCCGCGCAGACGCTATTGCCCGCGCACGTACTCCTTGAGCAGCTTGCCATCATAGCTTACCGCACACACGTACGTACCCGTGTTTGGCACACCAGTGTTCTCCATCAGTCCCGAGCCCATCACGATCAGGTGGTCGCCCGCGTCGGCGAACTCGGCATGGTAGTACCCCTCGGGCAGAGGGATATCCGTCGTGAACTTTCCGCCCACGGGCACGAACCGGTATTTTGAGGGCTCTGTGAGCTCGCCACGCTTCTTCACCTCGATGTACGCCTTACCTGCGGCCACCGCCCGAAGCGTCACCCCCTCACTCCCAGTCGCATGGTACACGCTCAACGCGCAGCCATCCTCAAGTGCGATGCTGATCACGGCAGACCCATCCTCACCGCGAAAATCGCCCCCCTCCGTGAAGCAGACGCAACCGTCAGAGACCATAGGGACCCCTATATCTCCCCACTCGTTCGTGTACAGCTCGCGAACATCACTTCCGTCCAGGTTCTGCGAATAGAGCGTCCCTGTGGATTTGGGTGAGGACGTGTTACCGGTACTCTTATTGCGTACGAAGTAGGCCTTGTCCCTGGTGAGCGTCACGTTAGAGCCAGATACGGTACCAAGAACCCGTTGGTTTGCCCCATCCTCGTCCATGGCAAGGATCCTGTGCGTTGCATCATGCTCATCGATGTTAACTACAACATAAAGCGTGTGGTCAAAGATGTAGGCATCCTTCACGTATTCGGTCGAGCCACCCGCGCCGGATGCAAAGACGGTCTTCCTGTCGCTGCCATCAAGCTTGATGCTACAGACGTCGTACGATCCTCGCATCCCGCTTCCCCCCTCATCAAGATAGAAGTCATGGGCCCAGCAGAAGAACAATCGGTCCCCACTTCTACTGAAGTCCCAGGCAAAAGGTTCGTCAGCCTTCGTACAGTCCACCCATAGGATGCGCTCTGGATCGGCACCGTCCTTCGCGATGCGGCAAAACCCGTTCTTTGCGGCAGAGAAGAAGTAGTCCTGGCCATCGACCGCCATGCCAAGCATGCTGTCGGCATGGGCCGCGTCTTGCGTGTCGTCAGCTCCGAGGCCGACCGCACTCGCCCCCGAACGCGCATCTGCTCCGTCTCCCGCCGACCGTGCGGTTGGGTCCATCTGGAGCACCTGTCCGTCATAGTCCATCAGGCAGACCCTCGTGTGCCTCGTCTCGTTATAGTTGTACATCGTCACGACCAGCCCCGTGCCGATATCCTCGATGTCGATACCACCACAGGCATCACAGGGCAAGGGAACGGTACGCATCGGACCGCCCTCGAGCGGCACAATGCGCAGGTGCGCGATGATCGCGTCGCGCACGACCTTACCCGTGAAGTACGCCCTGCCATTCGCGTAGACCACATTACCGAGGAAGTTGATCTGATCCTCATCCGACGCGTCCACAGGGTTAAAGTGATATGCTGCCTTCGCGTCGGAGCCGTCAGGCGCGATGGACATGAGGGACGTTGGCGTCCCGTAGTCATCCTCGACAAAACAGATGCGGCCATCATGAGCGTCCAGTGCTCGAATGGTTATGGACGAGCTCACATAGTGCTGCTTGACGTCACTTCCGTCCAGCTTCGACGAGCAGAGCGTGTTCAGGGAGTCACGATCCTTGCCTTGGACAAAGTACAGCCGATCGTTGAGGACCACGGCCTCGCCATACGCGTCATAGACCGTCCGCTGGTTAGAGCCGTCCTCTGCCATCGACCAGATGACGTGCGACGTCCCATCAGAGCCTCCATCCTGCCGCCCGACGACATAGAGCTCGCGATCGCGCGCATAAAGGTTGATGACCTCGTCCGAGCCTGCGTCGAAGACGGTTGTGTCGTTTCCACCATCCTCGTTGATGCAATGCACATGGTAGGAGCAGTCCTGCTGCTGCGGGGATGCCTGCGTCTCTACGAAGTAGACGCGCCTGTCCCCCTCGGCAAGGCAGGTGGGCGTCCTTAGGCCGTCTTGCGCCGGCTGCGGCAGCGGGCGGATGAGCTCGACGTCCGTCTTGCCCTCCTCGATCCGGCAGACGCCCCCCAGCTCCTGCGACACGAAGTAACGGTAGCGCGCACGGCGGGGTACGACAAAGATGGCCAACGCTATCGCCAACGCGGCGGTTGAGGAGACAAGCGCCATGATGAACAGGGCGCGACGTCTGTGCGAAGTGGCAGGCACCGGCTGCGCGACGGCTGTGGGGCCGGGGACTGCGGACGGCTGCGTAAGGTCCGGTGAGCCAGCGACGCTCGATGCCTGCGCGCTGGCGGCACCCGGCATTTGCACGGCTTCCATCGGTGCGCCACAGCGCGTGCAGAACCGCTGTCCCTCTGATACGAACGCTCCACAGCTCTCACAAAACATGCCTGCCTCCCATCAAGTGCCGCCCCGCAGCTAACCCCGCTGACACGGGCTTCCTCTCATGGTAGCGCATCCATCAGCATGCTATCAGCCAGAGATTGGCTATCGTCGCCCCCTCCCGCCTCCCCAGCACCCCGTCGCCTTACCCCGCATCACCCTCGTACGTATCACCCTCGTGCGCATGCGCAGTTTTACGACCCAACTTGCCATGTGCGCGTGTACAATCGATCGAAGGAGTGGCACGCAAACAGTATGGCACCGACGCCACCCCCATCTGCAGGCAAGGAGAAGGGACTTTGATGAAACCTCGACCTCACAGTCGATAACCCCTCGGCGGCTCCCCGTTGGTCTCGCCGTGAGGTACCCCAGGTGATACAAGCGTCGTGCACCCGTGCGAGGCACGTGACGCCCAACCAACAGAGGAGCTCGCATGATCTACCTGTCCCAATTGGTGGGAAACCCCGTCTATGACCTTGATGGCGAGAAGATCGGCAGGGTCAATGACCTTGGCATTGCCACGGGGGAGGTCTTTCCGCGCGTGACCTCGCTTGCCGTGGAGGGTCCCGGCAAGACCCCCTTCATGATTAGCTGGCGCAAATACGTTGGCAGCTTCAACGAGGACGAGATTCGTCTCAAGGTCATCGCGACAGACATTCGGTTCAGCTACCTACAGCCCAACGAGGTCCTCATTGCTCGCGACCTTCTGAACAAGCAGATCGTCGATACGCGAGGGGCCCGCGTCGTGCGCGTAAACGACCTCAAGCTCTCTGACACAAGCTCGTCGCAACTGCGCCTGCTCGGCGCCGAGGTAGGCATCCGCGGAATCCTGCGATCACTCTCTCCCGCGCTCGAACGCATCGTGCTACACGCCGCGCGCGCCCTGGGAAAGCCGCTACCCGAGCGCATCATCGCCTGGAACTACATGGACCTCATCGATCGGGACCTCTCCAACGTGAAGCTGTCCGTCTCGCACAAGACCCTCGACGAGCTGCACCCCGCAGACATCGCGGACATCATCGAACGACTGGACCCGCGCCTGCGTGGCCAGGTGTTTGCCCAGCTCGATGAGGAGCGCGCGGCCGACGCCATCGCCGAGCTCACCGACGACTCGATGGCAGCCGAACTCATGGGCGACCTAAACGAGGATGCCGCCTCACGTCTTCTCTCCGAGATGGATCCCGACGATGCGGCAGAGCTCGTGAGCGAGCTCGACTACGACAAGGCCGAGAAGCTCCTGCGCCTGATGGGCGTCAAGGAGCGCAGCGCCATCAACCAGCTTCTGGGCTACCGTGAGGACACGGCGGGTCGTATCATGACCTCCGAGGTCGTCTCGCTCGCAGAGGATGCGACCGCAGCCGATGCCGTGGCAGCCATCAGGGGACTGGACGAGAACTTTGAGTCCGTACACTACGTCTACCTCAAGGACGAGAAGGGCAGGCTCTCCGGCGTTGTGAGTCTGCGGCACCTTATCACGAGCGACAGCGAGACCAAGCTTAGCGACATCGCCTATGGGGACCTTGTCTTCGCCCACCCCGACGATGACCAGGAGGACGTGTCAAGGGACATCGCCAAGTACAACCTGCTCGCCATGCCTGTGGTCGACGAGAACAAGAGGCTGCTGGGCATCGTCACCGTCGATGACGCCCTGGATGTCCTCGAGGAAGAGCATGAGGAGGACCTGCAGATCGCAGGTGCAAGACGCAGCGACCCGGAGGGCCGTACGGGCTCACACGACATACTCTGGTTGCTCAGAAACGAGCTCTGGTTCTTTGTCTGGATGCTGGGCCTTGCCCTTCTCGCCCTCCTCATAGGCAGGGAGGGGCGAGGCATCGTCCTTACGCTGGGAGCCGCCATGCCGGCTGCGGTCGTGGCGGCCCTTGACTCGGTGGGCTTCGTCACGAACTTCTTCATCGAGAACGATCCCAACGACGAGGACACGCCCTCGCTCGCGGGTTTTGCGTTCAAAGGCATTGGTCTTGGGCTCTTGTTCGCGGCCTTCGTGGCACTCGTGTCTATGGGGGTTTTCAGCGTGCTCTTTGCGGGCGACGCGTCAACGGCGCACATCGTCCGCATGGGCACCGCCAGCTTTGCCGCAGCAGCCGCGAGCATCGTGGTGTCATTTGTCCTATGCCCCGTCTACCTCATCGTCCTACGAAGTCGGGACGAGAAGAACCTCGACACTTCGGGCATCGCCCTGCAGGTCACGTCCATGCTCCTCTCGCTGGTAGTATTTTGCGCCATAGCCTTGGCACTTGCAGGAAGCTGGGGGAACTAGCATGGCCACAGAGGAGAGAAAGGGCCGTCTCTCGCGCAAGGGGAGGCTCGCGCTGCTTGCCGCCATGGGACCCGGCCTGCTCACCGCCCTTGCGGGAAACGATGCCGGCGGCATCGCCACCTACTCGAGCGCAGGCGCGTCCTACGGCTTTGGCATGCTGTGGACCGTGCCCATCATGTGCCTTTTGCTGATCGTAGTGCAAGAGACCGCCGCACGCATGGGCTGTGCCACCGGCAAGGGCTTTGCGTCGCTCATCCGCGAGCAGTTTGGCATCCGCATCTCGGCGGTGGCGATGCTGGCCCTCATCGTATCCAACTTTGCGGTCACGCTCTCCGAGTTCGCAGGCATCGCCTCGGGCATGGCGCTCTTTGGCATGCCTACCTTCGTCTCGGTGCCCGTTGCTGCCATAACTACCTGGCTCCTCTCGATGACAGGATCGTACCGTCGCATCGAGAAGATACTCCTGGCCATAGGCTGCGTCTTCGTGACCTATGTGGTCGCGGGAATTATGGCAGGTCCCAACTGGGGAGATGCCCTTTGGGCTACGCTGGTGCCGCAGGTCTCGACCAACCCGGGCTACGTGTCGCTCCTCGTCGCCAACATAGGCACGACCACCTCGCCCTACATGATCTTCATGGTGGCGAGCAACGTCGTCGAGAAGAACCTCGACGCGAGCGACATCCCGGGACAGCGCGCGGACAATATCTCGGGTGCTATCGTGGCCGAGATCATCACCTGGTTCATCATCATGACGACGGGCGCGGTGCTCTTTCCCGCAGGCATCGCCGTGAACGACGCTGCAGACGCCGCGCAGGCGCTCGTGCCGCTCGCGGGACAGCACGCCTCCGCCATGTTCGCGGCGGGTCTGGTGGGGGCCTCGTTTCTGGCTGCCTGCGTCATGCCCGGCATCACCGCCGGCGCCGTCTGCGAGGCATTTGGCTGGGAGCGCGGCGTAAACCGCAGCTGGCGGGAGGCGCCAGTCTACCATGGCACGATAGCGCTCATCACCGCCGCAAGCGCCATCATCGTGCTCCTGCCGGGAGCCGACCTCTTTGGCATCATGATGGTGTCCCAGGTTATAAATGGCGTGCTCCTGCCGGTGCTTTTGCTCTGCATGGTCAACATCGCAAGCGACAGGCACGTTATGGGTGCACATGTCAACGGCCGCATCTGGAACGCGCTCACCTGGTTCACGATCGTCGCGGTCATCATCCTGACCGTGGTGATGTTCGTCTTCCAGGCGCTGGGATATTAGGGGCTTCGTGAGCTTACGACGCGGGCGGCCGGTGGGGACGCGGGTGGCCGGTGGGGATGCAATAGTGTACACAGATCGCCGAAAACGGCCTCTCGACGCCGTTTCGGGGCATTTGTGTACACTGTTGCGGCGCGAGGGTCACGCGGGCGGCCCATGGTGACCCAATAGTGTACACAGATCGCCGAAAACGACCTTTTGACGCGGTTCTGGGCCATTTGTGTACACTGTTGCGGCGCGAGGGTCGCGCGGGCGCCCCGTGGTGACGTAGGGGGACGCAATAGTGTACACAGATGGCCGAAAATGGTTCCTCGGAGCCGTTCTGGGGTATTTGTGTACACTGTTGCGGCGCGAGGGTCGCGCGGGCGGCCCATGGTGACGCAATAGTGTACACAGATCGTAGAAAACGGCCTTTTGACGCGGTTCTGGGCCATTTGTGTACACTGTTGCGGCGCGAGCTGCGACGCGGGGGTCGCGCGGGTGGCCCGTGGGGACGCAATAGTGTACACAGATCGCCGAAAACGTCCCTTCGGTGCCGTTCCGGGGCATTTGTGTACACTGTTGCGGCGCAGGCAGCGTCGAGAGCTGCGCCGCAGGCAGCGCCGAGAGTTGCGTCGGATGGCACGAGTGTCTCAACGCCATGGTGTGCCGGCGGCGCCCCCCTTGGTGGCCGTCTCAGCCTTGGTCGAGAAAACAGGTTCTCTACGTCCCACTACCTCGGGCCTTCTTGTACTCGTCCATGAACGAGCCAAACATACCCTTGGTCTTCCCCAGCTGCCTGCCAAATGCTTTGGAGCCCTTGGCGACAGCCCTCGAGACCTGGGCATCCACCTTCTTGGCGACCTTTGACCCCTGTGCCTTGGCCTTGGCATAGCCCTCCCCTGCACGAGCGGCAACGCCACCGGAAAGCGCGAGCCTCTCCGCTGCGGGATCCACCACCATGCAGTTCTTTGAGCAGCCGCGAAGCATGGAGACAGGAATGGGCAAGGCGCCCACCAGAGTCTCAGCCACGACGCCATCACCCACAAAGAAGCTCACGACCTGGCCCGTCTCACGATCGAACTCTGCGTCACTCACAAGGCCAAGCCGCTTGCCCTTAGTCGTGCGAGCATCCATACCAATCCACATAATGCAGCGATCCCAGTCAAGCCCAAGGCGCCTTTGGGCGGCAGCACCCGTGCCCCATCTTCTATCTGTGACAACGAGGTCGTCCCCGCGCTGCTCAAGCGCATCGAGGGCGACAAAGCGATCGGAGCGCCTCACCAGGCCGGCCACGTCAGGCCGCTTAACCAAAAAGCCTACCACGTGCCTGCCGTCGGGGTCAAAGACCGTCATGTGGATATGACCAAGGCGCTTGAGTGCGCCGTTCTCTCCCCTTGGTACATGAACCTTCATGCGCGTGAGGTCACTTAGCCTGAGCCTTGCCACGGCACGTCCCTTCACTATGCATCGCATGCGGAAGACGGGCGGACACGCGACTGCGCGTCCACCCGCCAATTTACCTACCCCTTACGACCCACGGCAAGAGAAGTGGGTTGCTCGCCAAGCGGGGATATTAGATGATAATCAGCTACTGGCTGTTCTTTGCCTCGTCCTCAAGATCGGTGGGTTCGCTCACATCGACAACCTCCACCTGTACGGACTGCGTCTCCTGCTCGGCAGGACGGTCATCCTCTGCACCAACTTTCTCGGCCACGGTGTTGACGGCATCCTGCACCTGAGCTGACGTCGTATTGACTGCGTCCGAGAGTGAGCTGCGCAGCTGGTCCATACGCTCGCGTGCAAGATCAACCTTGGCGCGAAGCTCGTCGGTCGTGGCGTCCACGCTGGGCCGGACATTGCTGATCTTATCACTGACAACGCGAGAACCACGCTCGTACGCATCGACTGCGCTATCCCAAGCATCGTTCATGGCGTCGGCAGCCATGGCACGACTCTCGGCCCCGGTGCGAGGGGCGAGCAATAAGCCGGCGGTGGCTCCAGCAACAGCCCCGACGATACTACCAAGGATAAAACCCAACGTTCCCTTTGCGCTCATGAACTCCTCCTGTCGGTTCCTGACTTGCCACGCCTACCTACGCACATAGTAATCGCTTGATGGTATCGAAGGCAACGTCAATCCCAAGCCTCCCTGCATACTTTAGCGCACTCTGTGCGGTCCGGGAATGTACTCCTCATACGCAGGGGCGGACGTCTCGTTTGCATCATCATCGACTCCTCCCTCATCGGAATCCGCGACTGTGACGTCCTCATCATCACCAGAGGACTCACTTGACTCATCGTCCGAGACAGCCTCCCATTCCGCGAGTGGGATCGAATCTGTCTCAGGCGGCTCTTGGCTCCGCCTCAGGCCGCCACCGCCACTCTCGAGCGCACTACTTCGCTCCACGGCTCTCTCGTAGATGGCCGTGGCCTCCTCGTAGATGGCCGTGGCCTCCTCGTAGATGGCCTCGGCCTCTCTGCCAGAATGGCCCTCGTGGGCAAGGCGAGTGTCATCGCTCACAGACGTCCTCGCCCGGTGGCGGGCACTGACCCGAGGACGCGACTTGAAGACATCTCCCAATCGGGCCGAGTGCTCGCTGTCAGGCACGTCGCTTTCATCATCGCGTACAGCGACATGCGCTGCGGAGACGGCCGGCTCAAGCTCATCCTCGCCGTCTTGGTGCCCTAATGTCCCTGCCTCGTCGCTCGCTCCGATATGGGGTCTTCCCGCCACCTCGTCCGACACGCCCGCCGCATGCTTGGGATCGGGCGCAGGCTCCACGCGATCGGCACGATTTGGCTCCCTGCGATCGTGCCGAACAGCTGAGGCAAACTCGCTGGATGCGCTCACTGCAGTGGGCTCTGCGCCTGCGGCATCCTGTTTGTCCGCACCCTGCTCGTACTTGCCCCTGTCCTCTGAGGCGTCTTGCTGGTGCTCCTCAGGCTCGGCCTGATCTGTCCGTCCTCGCTCAGCCTGCCGGCGACGCTCCCAGTCCTCCTGGCGGCGTCGGTCCTCCTCATACTTCTGCTCGGCCTGGCGACGACGCTCTGCCTCCTGACGGCGGCGCTCCGCCTCCTGGCGCGCCCGCTGTGCCTCACGCTCGGCTTCTGCGGCTGCCTCCTCCTCTTTGCGACGAGCGTCCTGCTGACGCTCATACTCGTCGAGGTCGACCACCCATGAGGGCATGGCGGCCTTACGGGCCGCCTCCTTCTCCTCGGCGATACGGCGAGCCTCCTCCTCGGCGGCCTTGCGAGCCGCCTCGGCCTCGGCCTTGACCTCTGCCTTGACGGCAGCGATCTCCTCCTCGCGCCTGGCGATCTCCTCCTCGCGCTCCTTGAGCATACGCTGGTACTCGGCATTGACCTCTGCCTGCAGCTCCTCCTCGACCTGCTGACGGTAGGTCTGCTCGTGGATCTCGCCAATGCTGTCCACCATGTTGGTCAGGCCGCCCACAATGGCGCTGACATCGGGCTGCGGTTCTTCGCCGCCGCCAAAGGCCCAGTTCGCAATCCACACCGCGCTCGAGAGTGCCCCCATCACCAGCACGTCGTCAGGACAGGAAAGCTCGATGTCAAAGCTGCGCTCGTCTCCCTCGACGGGATAGGTACGCCCCGAGGTGATAGCAGACGAGGCGCTCGACTGCGAGAGAAGCTCGACCGTCATGTGCTCGAGCAGGTGGGCGACCTCAGTATCACCCATGGCATCCTTGAAGGTCTCGCCCCTGTCGCCCATACATACGTGCTCGACGATATGGGGCATGAGATAATAGATGCGCGTCGTGGCAACGAGATCCTCGCTGGTCATAAGTGGAGCTCCCTCGACGATGCGCACGCGCGCGGTCAAGTCCTCCAGACCAACCCTGACCCTCTTGATTTCTATGATCTGTGCCATGAGCTGGAACCTTCCCCTTCAAGCTCGCGTATACATAGAATGCATTGTACCAGTGCGCCTACAAAAATGCCGCCATTACCGCTACATCGTAACGCACGAAACGCCACATGGTGAGAAGACAACACGCCACATGTTAGCGATTTTCTCCCTCCTCGTCCTGCTCACCACCGACTACCTGCTCTTCTGCGGTATCAGTGGGCTCTGGGGCGCTCACGCGCAACAACGAGACGCGCCTCCTGCGCATGGACTGAACGTGAAAGACATATCCATCGACCGTGAACTCGTCGCCGGGTCTTGGCAGGCCGTCGGCCACATCGATCACGAAGCCGGCGATCGTCTCGTACTCGTCGCTGTCCCTAATGGGCCACCCCAGCTCTATGGCGTCGTCCACCGAGAAGCGCCCGTCCACGAGCCACTCGCGCTCACCTAGTTGCGTAAGATACTTGTTGTCAGGGTCAAACTCGTCCTCGATCTCGCCGACGACCTCCTCTACGATGTCCTCGACGGTGATGACGCCAGCGGTGCCCCCATATTCGTCCACCACGATCACCATCTGGTCATGTGCGCCGCGCATCTCGGAGAGGAGCGGAATGATGTCTTTGGTATCCGGTACGAAGTCCGGTTTGCGCATGTAGCGCTTGATGCCCTCACCTGCGGCATGATGGTCTATCGTGGGGCCTATAAGATCCTTGATGTGGGCGATGCCCACGATGCGGTCAATGTCCCCATGATAGATGGGGATGCGTGAGTAGCCAGTCTTGCGCATAACATCGAGCACGTCGCCAAGCGTGGAGTCATCCTCCATGAACGTCACGTCCACACGCGGCACCATGACCTCGCGCGCCTTCGTGTCGCCAAGGTCTATGACCTCGTGAATCATGGACTTCTCCTCATCACTGAGCTCGTCGGAGTCGGTGACCATGTAGCGGATCTCGTCCTCAGAGACCTCCTGGCGGTCATCGGTACTCTTGATGTGCAGGAGCCGAGCCACGGCGTTTGCGGTCGAAGCGGTGAGCACGACGAGGGGACGTGTGAAGGTCGAGAAGCCGTTGATGGGACCAGCAACCTTCTTGGCCACGGCCTCAGCATCGGCCATGGCAATGCGCTTGGGCACGAGCTCGCCTACCACTGTCGAGAAGTACGACACGACAAGGGTGATGATCACCGTGGCGACGCTGCGAGAGATGCCGCTGTCCATTCCCAGGGACTCCATCCAGGCCCCAAAGGGCTCTGAGAGGCTCGTCGCGGCAAAGGCCGAGCTGAAGAAGCCCAAGAGCGTGATGGCCACCTGTATCGCGGCAAGAAAGCGTGCGGGATGCTCGACGACGTCGGAGGCGATGGCGGCACGCACATCCCCCTCCTCTGCCTCATGGTCGAGGAGGACCTTCTTCGCCGTTGACAGTGCCATCTCGGACATCGAGAAGTACCCATTGGCGATGGTGAGCAGGATGGTGAAGATGATCGAGAGTGCTATGTGCATGCGCGGATGCGCAACCTCCTAGGCAGGGTGCATATTCACTGCATGATAGCAAAGCTCGGGCCGCGACGCCGCCTGTTGACGCTGTTTTTGGACCAAATTTCCCACTTGGCAACGATGCATATGGCATTACTACGAGAGGCACAAAGATGCACCTGTACGGGTTCACCGTTAAAGAGGAGAGAAATGAGCTGAGTAGGTGCATGGTACAGCTAGTGGTTAGCTAAGCCTGAGTTCCCGGCACCTCCTTAGCCCACAACTGGCAACCTGATAGTGCCCCGGCCTGGCCCAGGGTGTGCCATCAGCGAGACCCTCTGACCAGACTGCGCTTTTCCGTGCAGCCAGGCCCCAGGCCGAGGCTTGCGGACCCTGGCGCAACCCCCCCGCAGCCTGGCGGGGGGTTGCTCGAGCGCATTTGCCCA
>ERZ773263.598-NODE-598-length-24456-cov-2.936314_pt1 | contig 24456 bp, 27 predicted proteins | sample MGYA00511076_ERZ773263 | MGnify/ENA primary metagenome ERZ773263 (study PRJEB29015, sample SAMEA2738155) | human oral metagenome | biome: human oral; feature: human-associated habitat; material: saliva | place: China | collected 2195 ... | reverse complement strand
TGATAATTGAGACTGATTCATATAGATGAAGCAGTCTTTTTTATATCCCTGCAGTAGGTACGATTCTGCAGGGATTTTTTGTTGCTCCAATTGAGATGATTACTCTACGATTTAAAAAGATAGGAAGGAATAATGGATGCATATAAAGCAGAAAATGGAATTTTAAAAATAATAATATAAAGAACGATATAGATTTTATCGACGGTAAATGTTATTATAAAGGTAAAGAAGTAGAGAAAAAATAAGTTAAGGAATAATAATGAATTTTAATGAATACCAAAATCGAGCAATCCAAACCGATGTTGCACATAACGCCACTACTGATTCTGCTCGCTACAACGGCTATATGGAAAAAGCCCTTGGGTTGGCCGGTGAAACAGGTGAAGTTTTAGAAATAATTAAGAAAATGATTCGAGACAAAGGCGGAGTTTTTGAAACTGCACAAGAAGACCGTGATAAGCTTAAAAAAGAACTTGGCGATGTTTTATGGTATCTTTCTGCCCTAGCTTTTTATAACGATATCAGGCTTGAAGATATCGCAAAAACTAATCTTGAAAAATTAGCTAGCCGACAACGGTGAGATAAGATTCATGGTAGTGGTGATGATAGGTAGGCTATCCATAATTTTTTTAATTATATTATAAAATAGCACCATGATAGGTGCTATTTTATATAAATGTCATATAAACTACTTAGTGAACTTATATTTTGTTTTTTTTAAATTAACTTCTTTCTGTAAAATGCCTTTTTATCATATCTTTAATTTTTAGTTTTAATATTACATTTTATCACCTTGGTCTTAAAATTGGGTAAAAGAAGCTAAGAATGAAATTAAGGAGTTAATTGAAACTATAAACACTTTAAACAAAAAAAGATAACAGAATCAAAATAAGATTAGATAAAATTTTATATTGATTAACTATATGGTCTGTGATATTATAGTTACATAATTAAAAAACAATCACTTAAACGGATGGGCTATATGTTATAATACGAACTTTACAAGCGTTATTGTGCTTTATTCTGTTTAAGTTCTATTAAATTACTTTTAATATAATAAAAAACTGCGTAAAGTTGCAGCTAAACGCAGTTTTAAGACTTTTTATTGCTCTCTAGCTTTGAAAGTCTTTTTATTTTTCTTTAAATTCGCAATTGGAATTTTGAAAAATTGAGATTTTTTTGGATAAATTCTTTTACCGTTTTTAGTTATATAACGGCAGAAAATGAAATCTTCCATTATTTAATCTCCTATTTGATTAATTACTACAGTCTATACTGTAGCCTGATATTTTAAACCAAACTATACACCAATCAACCTCCCTTCTAAAAGGCATTTTTAAAAATCCCTGTCAAGGGTTGGCTTAAAGTTTAATTCGTATACCAGTTCGCGAACGCAAGTGTACAATATTTTACGCATTCGGAAGTGCATGACCTTTTAAAATCTTGCGTTCATAAATTGATACACGAAGCCGAATTGTTAATATTGTGCTTTCGGCAGTCAAACCGAAGTATTTTAATCTCTCAAAATAGGATTATATATATAATAATGCTTTTGTTTTAATTTGTCAATAAAGGGTAGTCCATTTATTGTGTAATTTTTACATCAGATACACTAAAATTATATGTATCTTCTGCATAAAACACTATATATAGCGCCTATGCTTTTTAAAAAAATATTGTATAATAGTTATGTTTTATTTTTTTAGAAGGCTGCTGTTCATTATTTATATATACTATTATAACACAAAGTAGTTTTATTAATTATGGACATATATCAACAGAAAAAGAGCCCCGAAGGCTCTTTTTAATTTTCTCTGTTCAATCCTAAGCCAATTCCCCTGTCGCAATCACCGAAACAGTAACGTTAAGCTCTTAACTAATTCTAGCTAAAGACACCATCGTAAATTCAACATAGGTTGTAGTCACCACCATGCTAAACACAGCTAATGGATTTATCCCTCGCGTTCAGTATTTGAACCGCTATAACCGGTAGATTCTTAAACGCTTTAGGAAACTCAATTCTAGTCTTTTCATTCCTTTGATGGAATAAGTTAGTATTTTAGTATGTTTAGTCAAACCACTTCGAGAAATAGTGGCGCAAAATCTTTATTTGTACGTGATAAAACAATTTAACTATTATTTTTTAGCTCCCCTTAAAAATTAGCTTAAGCTCAGTGAACACCGCTGTGATTATTTCGTTAATTTTAAATAATTCTTTATGAAGATTTTCAAAAATAAGAAATCTTATTTAGAATAAAAAGCTTAATCAATAGATTAAAAATTTATTTATCAATAATCTTAGTTAAGCTTTATATATTTTTTAGCCCAGAATTTTCCAACAACAACTGATTAATTCTTGTAAAGTTTCATCATAATTCTCATAAATTCGAAAGCCTGCAGCATAAGCATGACCGCCACCACCAAAATAGCCAGCGATATCGGCCGCGACTGGTGAATTTGTACGAACTTTCCCCGTCAATTTACCGTCTGGGTAGGTTTTTATAGCCACACAAGCCTCTACACCTTCAACCATTCGCATTTCATCAATCACCAAAACACTTGGGTTATACTTATCAGAGTATTCTTTAATCTCGCTCCATGGAATATGTACAACTGCTAATTTTCCATCTAAAAAATATTCAATTCGCTGAATTAGTTCTCCCTTATATTTTAAAATTTCAGGTGCTTTTTTCGAAAGTTCGCGGCGATCCTCTTCAAGTTTGGCTGAATTTGCGCCAAGTTTTGTTAATTCGCCCGCAACTTCAAAAGTTCTGGCTGAAGTATTGCTCGTTGAAAGCCCAAGCGTGTCGCTAAAAATCGCTCCAAGTAAATTTTGCGCAGCGTTTTCATTAATTTCCCAGCGATTTGCTTTTGCAATTTCGAAAATTAATTCACCTGCCGAGCTAGCCTCTTCTAAAATTAATTCGTTTTTAAAAAACAAATCTGGTGTTGCATCGGTATGGTGATCAATAACTAAAACTGGCGTTTTTTCAAGCAAGTTTTTATAAAGTGGGTCTTCAATTATTTTTGATAGTAGAATACTGCTGGTTGTATCAACAATGATAAAAAGGTCAAATTTTTTATAAATTGAACTCTCCACTCTATCCCAGCCCTTAAAATATCGCAAATATTTTGGGATATCAACTGGACAGAAAAGTTTAACTTCTTTGCCTAGCTCGCTTAAAATTTCTTCTAATCCTAAAGCTGACCCTAAACTGTCGCCATCGGGGTTTTCAGCCTGAATAACGCAAATTTTTTCTGCATTTTCGACTAATTTTTTGGCATTTTCGAAATTCATTAAATTGCCTTTCGTCCCTCTAAAGCATGACTTAAAGTGATCTGGTCGGCATATTCCAGATCAACGCCTACTGGTAGACCGCGCGCAAGTCGTGAAATTACTAAGTTTTCGAAGCCTTTTTCGCGTAAATAATTCTGAATATAAAGTGCTGTACTTTCGCCTTCAACGCTAGCGTTTGTTGCAATAATTATCTCTTGAACCTCATCTTTCGAAATTCTTTCAGCAAGCTCGCGAATATGTAATTGATCAGGTGTGATTCCGTTAATTGGCGAAATAACCCCGCCTAAAACATGGTAGGTTCCGTTAAAATGCTTTGTTTTTTCAAGGGCAATAATATCTAGTGGTTCCTCAACGACCGCAATTAGTTTTTTATTGCGAGTTTCATCAGTATAAAGTGGTGAAATTTCTTCATCTTTTGAAATCAATGCAAAAGTTATAGGGCAGCTTTTAACATTTTTATGTAAATTTAAAAGACTATCGGCAATTTTTTCACTTATAGTAGCATTATTTTTTAGTAAATAGTAAGCATAGCGTTCGGCTGTTCGCGAGCCGACGCCAGGGAGCTTGCCGAGATTTTCGATAGTTTCAGTTAATGCTTGAGGTAGAATTTGTGACATTTTTCTCTTTCGAAAAGATTAAAGTCCCAAGTTTCCCAAACCGCCCATCAAAGGTTGCATTTTTTCAGCTGCAACTTTTTGAGCTTCTTCTAAGCCATCACGAATCGCAATTTGAATCCAATGTTCAAGTTCTTCGGTGTCTTCAAAATCTATCAATTCTGGGTTGAGTTTTACACTTTTCACTTTTAACTCACCGGTAAACTGAATTACAACTGCGCCCTCACCAGCCTCAACTTCAATAATTTCTTTTTTAAGTTCTTTTTGCGCTTTCTGTAGTTCGCGCACCATTTTCATTTGGTCTTTAATTCCTGCCATAATTCCTCCATTTAAAATAATTTACTCTTCTAATTTTATCAAAAAAATGCTTGAAAATCAACCTCGCCTCAAAACATAAAATCTATCAGCATTATATTTACGGTTTGAAACTAAAATTCTTTTTACGCTATAATTTGCTGGAATTTTTACGTTTTGGTAGGCTTCTTTCGAAAGAATCACTTCAGAATCTTCAAATTTATTTTTTACTTTTGCCCTTCCTTGACGCTCAAGTGTTTTATAGAAATCTTCTTCATTTTTCGAGATCATTAAAATACGGTTTGAATCTGTTTTTTCAAGTAAAATATTTAAATCTTGACTAAAAGCGGCGAGCGGTTGTGGCGAATATCGATAGCTTAAAGCAAAGACTGAAAGATTGGTGATTAATAGGTTGAAAACAAAAATCGAAATTGGAATCAACCCAAAAATTCGAGCATAAGGGTTTTTCGGAAAGAGCGCATACCAAGTATTAATTAAACCTTGGAGCCCTGTAATCGTTAAAATTAAAATTGGCGTAAAAAGAATTGTGATTGTTGTGGGGTTAATAATGCAAACTAAAAGTAGAATTATCGTCCAGATATTGATTAAATAGCTTTTTGCGGAATGTTTTGCGATAAATGTAAAATATAGCCCGATTGCGATTAAAATTGAAGTTGCTGGATTAATTATTGGCGAAATCATTCCGTTACTGATTGGATTTGAAAAGCCGAAAAGTGCTAAAACCAAGCTTTTGATATTTTCGAAAAGTTTTAACGAGTTTGGAATTCCAAAAATTATCTTCAAGATTGAAAAATCGAAAAAGATCGAAACTAAAAGTGGTGCAGTTATTGTTAAAAATAATATTAGCGCTGCAATTTTTTGGTAATTTGGCAATTTTTTAATAATAAACCGTAAATGCGGATGTACTAAAATTGTAATTAAAAAAGCTAGTGTAATGTAAGAGCTGAGCGGCGTGTAAAAACTAAGCCCTAAAATTGAAACTAAAGTGAAAATTTGGCGTTTTTTCGGTTCTTTTAGAAATTCCATTCCGCTCCAAATTAGCAAAATTGGGTAAAAAATATAAAGAATTTCGCTCGTTCCGTTTTGAGCAATAAAGAAAAACTGACTCGATGTGATTGCAATAATAGAAGCTAAAATAGAGGCGCGTTTTGAAAACCACATTCCTGAGATTTTTGTTATGAAAAATATCGAACATAGAGAAACCAAAACTGACGGCAATTTAATTGCAAAATTGCTTAAACCAAAAATATCAATGCTAGTTTTTTGCAAAAATCTAAATGGAAAATCTAAAATATTCTTCGAAAAAAGATTTGAAAAGTTTAAGCTCATTGAACTTTTAGCGCTCTCAATTTCCCCGGCGGTTAATCCATTTGGTGCAAAAAATAAAGTATAAATAATTATTGCAAGATAGCTGAGTGATAAAATCCCAACTCCAATTTGGTAACGAAATTTATAGATCCAAAAATCGCTAATTTTTAATTTTTTCATTCTTTTTAGTATATCACATTTCTTTTTAAAAATCTACTTCAAGCTCCAAATATTTCCGCCATTGTTTGAGATTAGCCCTTTAATTTCGAGCATTGTTGCAGCTTGATTAAAGTTGCTCACAGAAAGCCCAGATTGCTTAATTATAGAATCGCTAGCTGTTGTACCATTTTTTGAAAGAATTTCGAGAATTACGTTTTCGGCCGGTGTGTCACCCTGGAAAAGCTTGGTTTGTTTTTCGAAACGGTCTGGAATTAAAAAATCGAGCAGATCTTCGATTGAAGTTAAAGGATTTGCGCCGTTCTTAATAAGCTGGTTGCAACCTGCAGAAAGTGGTGAGGTGATATTTCCTGGTACGGCAAAAACTTCTTTTCCTTGGTCGAGAGCATGATTTGCAGTCGAGAGAGTTCCGCTACGCGAGGCAGCTTCAATAATAACTACGGCGTCAGCAAGACCTGAAATAATTCTATTACGCGCCAAAAACTGCCAAGGTTGGGCTGGCGTTCCATTTGGATATTCGCTTAAAATTGCCCCATTATTTTCAAGAATTTTCTGCCCTAAGGCTTCATGTGAACGTGGATAAATTTTATCAACGCCATTTGCAAGAACCGCCAGAGTAATTCCGCCACTGTCAAGAGCTGCCCGATGTGCAACCGAGTCAATTCCTAAAGCCAAACCGCTCACAACAACAATACCGTTTTTCGCGCATTCGCTGGCAATTTTGGTTGCAACTTCTTTACCATAGGCGCTCGGCTTGCGAGTTCCTACAATCGCTACAGTTTTAATCCTTTTTGGAGGTAACTGCCCTCGCATAAAAAGCTGCTTTGGTGGGTCTGGAATATGTTGTAAATCTTTTAAATAATCTAATGATGCAGGTTTAATTTTAATAATTTCCATAAAATTCTAAAATATTGTTGACATTATTGTAAGTTTATGATAATATATAAATATTGATAAAATGATTTAAAAATTTGTCAATGAAACTTAAATCTATTGTTATAGTGTGCAATATACTCTTAATAATTCTTTATCCCTCCTTTATATATTATAAGAATTATAAATATTGCACACAGTAACCTCTTTGACCGGCGAACCCTTGTTGAATTTTGGTGGGTTTTCAGCTTCGAAGTTTTCGAGCCTTAGCGGGTGCGTCGAAGAGATAAAAAACCGTCTAAGCGATGCCCACCCGTGCTTAGGCGGTTTTTTATGTTATAATATTAAAATATCTATTACTTTTGTCAATGTGCTTAAGGTTAATAATTAACTTATTTATTCTAGCAAGTTTTTCGAAAAAGCAAATAAATTAAAAATCGTGCGACCTCGCAATAGTTTCGCACGATTTTTAACTAATATAAATCTCTCAAATTTTTTAGAATGAAGCTTCGACCGCAGCCCAAGTAGTATCGGTGTTGTCTTCTGGGATAATAATTGTGACCTGGTCGCCAGCTTGAAGGCGGAAGTAAGTCACGCTTGCAAGTAGGATCTTATATTCATTGCCACCTGCCTCAACAAAGAACGAACCATCGTGATTGACGAGCGTTCCAATAATTTGTTTTCGCGGAACTGGACCAATTTGCTTATAGATAAACCCACCATCTTCATTGATTGTAAGCTTCAAAATATCGCCCTCCACAAGCTTTGATTTCGAAGCATAATTTGCTGGAACTGGGTAATTTTTGCCATCTGGACCAATCATAGTTTGACCATCGAAAACACCTTCAATAACTTTGCCATGAGGGCTTTCAATGATTGAATTACTTGGGGCTGTTACGGTATTATCTTCACCGCTAATGCTTATGAGTAATTCTTTGGCTGCTGCAAGATTCGTTTCCGCTTCTTGAATCAAGCTTTTTAGCCGCTTTACTTGTTTTTCTGGTAATTCAGACATATTCCTCGCATTTTCCTTGTCTGTTTTCTTTTGATATTATCTTTTAAATTCTATCACGAATTAACCTAAAAGTCAATATTTTTACATAATTTTAAGCTAATTTTAAGTTTTCCACAATTTTTAATCTGTTAAATGTAGGATGTTGTAATTTTTACAGAAATGCTTACGCTTAAAAATAAAATCTTAGTATTGAATTTTATTTAAAATTAAAAACCCTATTTTAGGGTTTTATCTTAAGAAGATATCTGTTTCCAATTATGTTTGTAAATTGCCAACGAATTTCCTATTATATCAACTTCGTAGACTTCTCCTGTAATTTTTAAACGAAAGTGCGTTTGATGTTCATCTACTCGGCAGTATTTCTTAATGTATAGCCACAGATACTTTGTTTTTTTCCTGGCAAAAGTCCCTGAAGGGTTTTCTTTTGTTAGGGTTCTCAACTCTTGCAATGCCTTACATCTGATTTCATAGGATTTCATCTTGTTGCTCCTCCAATCTAAAAACTTTAATTATGCCGTTTTCTAAAAACTCAATACTGAATTTTCGCTTTTTCGAATACTGAAAGCTATCGAAAATCTCAAATCTAGTAACATTTTCATTTTGTTTTTCGAATAAGCTACGGATTCGTGATAATTCTTTGAAAAGTTCTTCACGTACTGGAATCTTCTCATCTTTGGTTAGAATCGTTTTGTTGTGATTTGGATCCATCAACCGCACAATCCTTAGTTTATGGATTAACTCATCACCATTGCGATCGTAAAAGATCTGAATATCGTTAGCGCAAACAACAAGGATATAATACATAATTAATTCCTCTTTCTAATGTGCTACTCAAATGAGCGCTTTTAATATTATACAACTTTTTTAAAGAAAAATCAAGGTTAAAAAATCCCCGCAAAATTGCGAGGTTCCACATTAATTTAATTCGAACGAATTCTTTTGATTTCAATACCGTCACCTCTTCGACAGTAAATTTGGAAACCATTGTTTTCGCCTGAATTTTGAAATATTTTATAGTAATAAGCTGAATCGTTAATGCTCTGTTCTTCGAAAATATCGAAGACTTCTTCCATTAGCACTAGTCTATCACTAAAAATATTGGCACCAGCCGTTATTCTAAGGGAATCCTTTCCCTCGAGGAGCGTTTCGAGATTTTTCACGATTCGCTCTGCAGATTCACCTTCGATTTTAACGGGTTGGATTTTGGTGAGTTCAACCAAAAGCTGTCTTTCGCTTACGGCTTCGTCAACAAGTTTGATTAAAATACTGCTCATAATGAGTCTCCCCCCATAAGCTTATAGATTTCGGCGAACCGAGAAGCTTATTGTTTAAATTTTATAACAAGATTTTTCAAAATGCAAGCTTGAGCGAAATAGTTTTTTAGGCTTGAATTATTTTTTTTTTTTTTGATATTATGGTTGTGATATTTTTTAGAGAGATTGTTTTATGGTTTATATAGTTAGAATGAAAATAACAGATGATGGCTCGGAGTGTGCTCACGCATATAATAGTCTAGAAGAAGCGCAAAGGGTCATTCATAAAATAAAAGAAGGTATTCGCGGTTCAGAAATTAATGTTAGATGGTCACATAGTTATATTATAACTGTAAATAATGTTGAAATTTGCAATATAGATATTTTGAGTCGTGATAAAAAAGATGTTGAATTTCATTTAATTAAATATATTGATAATGAATGGCGAGAAACTCGAAGATTCTCAAGCCGAGAAAATGCTGTAAATTTCGTCCATCATGTACTAGATATTAATGATTATCAGGCAGATACTGGCGAAGACGCAAGTGGAATTTGGGCTTTTCAATATAAATCAGGCGCTAAAGTTAAATATGGTGTATTTTTGGCCATTTATAAAAATACTAAAAAAACCGTTAAAACAAATGAATATTCTGAGATTTTGGGTGTAGATCCCAGTGCTACAGATGAAGAAATTAAGAAAGCATACCGCCAAAAATCAAAAATTCATCATCCTGATATGGGTGGAAATATGCATGATTTTTTAAAAATTCAAGAAGCATATGAAAATCTTATAAATGGTCTTGGTGGAGCTAATAAAGAAACTTTGCATCGAGAGCTATCTGATTTCTATAAATGTGTTGATTTTGAGCAAGAGATGAATTATATACATAGCCATAACACTGATAAAGATTCAAACTATAATCCAGGTAGTGACTTTTTGAAAGGATTCATAATGTTTGCTGTTGGCGGTGGATTATCTTTAGCTACATATAGTGCTGCGCACTCTAGAGGTGGTGGAACATATACTGTTTATACAGGGCTGATTTTTTATGGTTTATTTAAGATTCTTCGAAGTATCTTTTGGGGTGTATTGGGTGATAAAAAAGCTAAAATTAAGAGTTTTATACATAATCTAATAATATACGGTGGCATAACTGTAATAATATTATTAATAATAATTGGATTTTTCGCTATTATATTCTCTATTTCAAAATAAAAAAAGCCGCAAATGCGACTTTAGGTGAAGAGCTAGTTCCGCAAAAAAGGTGGTATTTCAAGTTCTTCTTGGGAATCATACGGTATTTTCAGAGCTTCTTCAATCCGATGTGGAATTTCTTCGCCGTACAATATTTTTACGGCTTTGAAATCTAAATTAGCCCACACGGCAATTTTTTTAACTTTTCGATGCGTTATGGATCTTTTTAATGAAACGCCGCCAAGATAAACAATTTCCGCTGATCCGTGGATCTCGATAATTGCCTTATTCAGATCATATGCTGAGTCGGGCTCTATGCGGATAATTTTATCTCCGTCAGCTTCAAGCCTAACTAGTGTTCTGGTTTTTATTGCCTGAAATATCACTTCTTGCAACGATAAATCTTGATTCATTTTCGAATCCTCCTAGATAAAATTTCCAAGCAAAAGCTTGGACAACTAAATTATAGCAGAAAATATTAGTTTTGTCAATAAAAGGCTTTCGAAAAGCTCTTGAAAAGCATTATTTTTTTTGGTATAATTGAAAAGTATTGGGATGTCGCCAAGTGGTAAGGCAGCGGGTTCTGGTCCCGCCATTCGGGGGTTCGAATCCCTCCATCCCAGCCAAGCGGAATTATTTTTGAAAAAGACCATTTTATCGAATGGTTTTTTATATTTTAACAGTAGTTTTCCGTCTTTAAGTTGAAGGTTCTGACATACAAAATCAAGAATCTGTCTTCTTTCGTCGATGTTAGAACTTTCGAATATTTCGGTGGCGTTTAGTGCAATACCCATTAAAGTTGTAATATTTTCGTAAAATTTAAGATGAGATTCATCGATATTATTGAGTTTTTCCTTGAAAATAGCCCTTGATCTTGAAATTTCTTCAATTTTCTTTTTATAATCTTCTTTCGAAATATCGCCATCTAAATATAAATCTTGCAGCCTGTTAATTCTAACTTCAATTTTTGACAGTTCAGCGTTTAAAATTTTCTTTTGATGTTTTATATTTTTTTGAATTGAATCATTTGATTTTTTGGCGGTTTCTATGACTTGCTCAAATTGTTCTTTTGTTGGCTGAATTCTGCTTAAATATCTCACAATTTGCTCGGTTAAATCTTCTTCTCTAATCCACTTTGTTTTATGCTTTCCGCGCTTTCCAGTGCAATGATAATAAACTAAGCCTTTGGAGCGTTCTGGAGTAATCGAACAGCCACAATCTGCGCACTTTATCATTCCGCGATAATGAAACGGTAAGCCTGCGTATCTGACGGGCTCTTTTTTGATTCTGTGAAGTTTTGCGTGGGCTAGACTGAATAATTCTCTTGAAATTAACGGCTCATAAATATGTTTTCTCAGCTCACCTTTTGTTTGCATTTCGCCATAATAAAAAGGATTGTGGAGTATCCGATGAATAGTGCTTGGAGTTTTGCGAATATTGTATTTTTTGAAGATTTTATCGCTAACCGTTTTGATTGAATTGCTTTCGAGAGCATACATTTTAAAAACATCTCGGACGATCTCGGCGGTTAGCGGGTCGGCTTCTACCCACCGAGAACCGTCATTTCGAACCGTATTTTTATAGCCAAACGGAGCTTTTCCACCCCATTCGCCATTTATTCGCTTTTGTTCTAAACTTCTTTTAACATTGTCGCTCAACTGGCTAACATAACTTTTTGCTAAAACGACACCAATATCCCAGCGTAGAATCTCGGAACTATTTGAATTTTTACTAATTATCAGATTCTCGCGCAAGAAGTGAATTTCAATTTTTCCAGAATTTCGAAGCTCTTCTAAAATATTCGATTCTCGAAAACTCCGCTGGATTCGGTCGATTGTGTCGGTAATAATTGCGATCGTTTTCTTTTGCTGTTTGACGAATTTGAGCATTTCATTAAACTGTGTTCGATTTGATTTTAAAGAAGATTCGACAATTCGAAAAGTCTTTAAGATTTCAAGATTGTTGCGTTCAGTATATTCGTTTAGTCTTCGAATTTGTGACGGTATAGAGTTATTTTCTTCTTGCTCCTTTGAAGAAACACGAGCTAATATGATACATTTCATAATTTTCCTTTCTGTTTGCATATTAAAAGGCAGTCGTGGCTTACCCAAACAAATCAACAATGTTTAGCACGACTGCCTATTAAGCAAGACAATTAGAAAATTATCTTTTGTTGATATATATTTGAGTAAGCTCTTTTATTATATCTTATTTTTGGTTTTTATTCCAGCCAATAATTCGAGATATTCCATAAAAATCTCAACTTCTTCAGGTGTTAGTTTGTTCATTTTCAAACCTTTCCCCAAGCATATCAATGATCGGGTTATCTCGCCTTTGATATTCGGTAATTTTGCCATATTCGGTAAAATGAGTTCGGGACGGTTGAACATATCTAAACCATTTATCAGGATTGTATTCCAAAACTGGCTTCTTAAGATTATTCGAAACCCAATATCTGTTTTTATTATTAAAAAGTGGCATATCTTTCGAAATATATTTGATTACATAAAAAGACGTTTTTGATTTTGTCTCCTTATTGATTTTTTGAACATTCGTAAAGCCAGATTTGTAGCTCGGAAATTCATAAACTCGCCTACCGTTAGCAATTATCGCCTTACCTTTAGATGAAATTGAAGGCTTAATTTTGCCAGAATATCCAGATAATAATGCGTGAAAATGTAACGACTTTTTATCTTTATGAAATTCTGGAACTATTAAATAATTAAACCGTCCTTTTCTTTTTGATTCGTTTTTGAGCCAGTTCGCCATTTTTGATTTGCATTTTTCAATATTTTGGCGATCGCTTCGAAAAGTGAAAGTTGCAAAAAGTTCGAAATTGTTACAGAGAACATAATTCTTTATCTTTTTTCGAGTGCGACGAATAGATCGCTCTCGGTTTGATTCTTTGAACTTATTGTTTTTATTAGGTTTATTTAGACTTGCTGGTGCGGCAAATGTTTTGCTTATTTCCAATCCGTTTTTAAGTTTATAGATCGGCGTATAAGGCTGATAGAGTCTTATGAAATCCGGAAAATATTCTGCAACTTCGGTGACTTCATAGAATGCTTCCACTTGGGGAATTGACCCTATTTTTGTCCTGTTTATCAAGTTACAGGACTGTTTTTGAATATTTATATTTTTCATATTTTCTCCTTTAAGAAAAATTTATTTTGATATTTTTTTTGGTATTCGAATAACGAAAAAATCACCCTCTCAGGTGACTTAAATCAAAATAAATTCTCTCGCAAACGACCACTTCTTAAAGAACACGAAAAAACTATTCAATTTATTAACCTGAATAGACTGATTTCATATTCGTTAAGTGTCCGCAATCTGTTTTTCTTAAAGGAATATTTACCAAATTGTTCTTTGCGAACCTACGCTCGCGCATTCCAGAGATTGTCGAAGAGCGGAAAACCCTTCCTTTGTTTAACCTGTTTTGTCAGGTTTATTCCATTATAGCACTTTTATTTATTTTTCAAAGCATAAGCTTTTTTATTTTTGTAACTTTTAAGATATACTAAAAATATGCCAAACGAAACAAGTAAAATTTATTCTGTTCGAATAAAAAATAATAAAAGAAAATTAACTAGAAGAGACCTAATAAATCTCGAAAAAATCATAAATAAAAACGCCAAGCCGGCGCAAATTTGTATTTTTAATAGATGTGGTGAAATTTACAATTTGAAGAGATATAGACCGAACTTTTTTAATTTTGGTGTTTATGGCTTTAAGGTTTCTGTTCCTAATTTTAAGCTTCGCATAAATATGTTTTATGCTGAGTTTGAGATTTTTGCGCAATATTATAATAAAAAGAAATTCGAAGCAGTCGAAAAGACAATTCGGGAGGTTCGGGCGTATTTGGGGACTCCGCAAGCACGCAAATAAATTTGCGTGAGGACTACCGAAATCTTACCGCACACGGTTCGCTATCGCTCTCCGTTTGCTAGATTTCGGCAGTTGAATATTGAGTTTTGTGCAGTCGAGAGCTTCGTTAAGCCAGTATTGAGAGAATCTAATCGCAGCATCAAGCTTTCTGGCAGAATCGAAACCGTCGGGTAATCGCAGCTTTCCTGAATAACATCTATTAAGCCCAGCCAAGATGAAATGTTTATTGTAAACACTTTGTCTTGGCTTTTTAATTATATAGAAAAAGATAAGACCAAAAGAGTGCAGTGTTGCGGCGACGCTGCACTCTTTTTTGTTATACGAATTGAGGGGACTTTAGTTTTAAGCCTCTTCATCAGTCTAACAAAAACCTGATAATAGGTGTGTTTATTAACAATCTGGCAGCTATAAATTAAAAAAACTAAGAACAGAACCATGAAAATAGTAAAGATTAAAGATTGCGAGCCAATAATTCAAAGGTTCATTAATTTATAATCTCCATCTGTTCAGATTCAGAGTCAGTTGTAGCCATTCTCTTTTTTAAATTGTCCAGCACTCTTATATTCTCAAGCGAATCTAACTGTTCACCTGCACCAGGCTTGCGGACTGTAAAATTATTTCCGTTTATTTCTACCTCTTTAATCTTATTTTTTATATACTTTTCAGTGTTAATCAAAATTTTAGACATGTAAACTCCTTTGTTTAGTTTGTATATACTCATATATTAAACTTAAATAGTCGAGTCCTTGAAATCATTCCTTTTTCAGTGTATTATATCTATATAAATTTAATGAAAGGATCTATATGTTAGAGAAAATCACTGGTCAAAAAACTTTTAAAGATGCATTTAAAAAAGTTGCTTGGTTCAGGTTTACGATTATAATAACTATAGCAGTATTTCTAATCATTGGGGTTATTGAGGCAATAAATAATCCAGTTAAACCAACTAAACCAGTTAACAGCACACCAACAACTAAAGCTCAGAGCACCACTACTTCGCCAAAAATAGAGAAAAATAAAAGCTACATTACCAGCTCTGGTATCCAATTTAGAATCCATAAAATAACAGATTTAGCTAATCAGAAATACTACAACATCCACGCATCAATTTCAAAAAACAACCCGTTATGGCATGACCAAGCTAAAGAAATTATTAAATTCTTATCTGAACAAACAGGCCAAAAAGATTTCTCTGTTGCTATCGTAGAACAATCAACCGGAACAGATTTACTCAACTGGAACACAGGCAAAAATAAAACCATTTATTATACTTTCCCAGTTGATCGTAATGAATCGGAAGTTTTCGAGCTATAGATAATAAAATAACTAAATAAATTATTTATATTATGAATTTTATAGATAAAATAAGAATTAAAAGTCTAAATATGCGCCAATATGTTTTAGGCAGCTACGACGGTAACTTCGAAGGAATAGAAGAAATAGTCGCTAAAGCTCGCCTCAAAATTACTTATAATGGTGGCGTAGAACTTCAATTCTCATATGGTTCAGCTTTTAAATATGAAACTGTGCAAACTTTTTCTTGGGAAGAAATTAAAGGCTTCGACTATCGCCAAATTAAAGATTCCGCCGGCAAAAAGACTAAATATGTTTTCGAGAACATGCTCTACACCACAAAAGGAACCCTAGTATTAAGGGGCGAATATACTAAAGGTGGTAAAATGGGTTCAAATGCCTACACTTATGATGGTTTGTTAATGGCCGCTACGAGCGCTAAGAATCGAATTAATGCTTGTTTGAAATTACATAAAAAATATGCCGATTAAACTATTTTTCAATATCAAAAAACGCCCCCAATAAATAAAGGGCGTTTTTCATATCTATTTTTTACCCAGCTACAACTTTTGTCGCCTGCGTTACAACATCATAAATCGACTTTTGCTTTGATTCTGATCTATATATAGCATAGTTAGTATAGGTTGTATTTAACGCATTCTGATAAACATTTTCACGAATACTATAATAAAAGTTATTCTGAAGAGAATTTAATCGATCTAAAGTTTCTGTTTTTGATAGAGTCTAAAGAAACTCTTCATCATCTAAAGCGTCTGCGATGTTATTGCAATATCGCTTCACTGAATCAGTTGATTGATATTTTGCATAATCTCTAATTGATTGAGATAATTCTTTAAACATAACTAAATTATACTATAAAATAGACTGATTGTAAAATTATTATATAAAATATTGTAGTTATTTGTGTTACAAATTAAACCTGCCAACTAAAAATCGAAGGAGTAGTCTTCTATTTTCTATTTAATTCTGACTAAAATAGAATTGCTTTTATGGAAGTAAATTTGTTATTTTTCAATTTCGAAAATCTTAAATCGCGATTTTATACCAGTCTTTAGGGAGACTCGGCTTTTCGAAATGCCGAATTCTTTGCTCAATAATTTAATTACTGCCAGATTTGCTTTGCCTTCAATTGCTGGCTCACGAATAAAAATCTCAAAAAACTCACCGTTTTCATCTTGTGATTTTTGAATTAGATTCCCTTTTTTTGAATTTGGCTTAATTTTGCAACGAATCTTCATTTTGCTTGGTTTCGAAGTCTTTTGCTCGCTCTTTACCGTAATATTTTGTTAAAAATTGGCGTTTATATTCAAAAAAAGTGCCGTTTTCAAGACTTTCACGAATTTTATCAACTGTATTAATTACGAAAAATTCATTATGAATTGAAGCAAGTGTGCTGGCGAGAATTTCGTCTGCACGAAAAAGATGATTAACATAAGCTTTTGTGAAATTTTGGCAAGTGTAGCAATTGCAATCGCTATCAATCGGTGTGAAGTCTTCTTTAAACTTGGCGTTTTTAATATTAATTCGCCCAGAATAAGTAAAGATTGCACCGTTTCGAGCTTGACGAGTTGGTGCCACACAGTCAAATGTGTCAATACCAAATTCCACGCCTAAAAAGAGATCGGCCGGCTGTGCACCCATTCCTAACAGATGTCGTGGCTTTTCTTCTGGCAAGGTTGTGTTCACCCAAGTTAGAACTTCTGGGATTTCTTCTGGCTGAAAAATTCCACCAATCCCAAAACCATCAAAGTTTTTCGACCCCAAAAAGCTTGCACTTTCTTTTCGAAAATCTTCTTCGCGCGCACCTTGAACCACCGCAAAAAGCGCTTGCAGATTTTCGCCTTTTGCGATATGTTCGGTATTTAATTCGTTGTGGCGTTTCAAACATTTTTCAGCCCAAAAATGAGTTTTATCTAATGCGGATTTGATCTGCGCACGTCCCGCTAGCGGTGAAGTTAATTCATCGAAAGCCATGTGGATATCGGCGCCAATTTTATGTTGAAGCTCCATTGAAATTTCGGGGCTCATAAAAATCTTTTCGCCCGAAATGTGAGATTTAAACCAAACTCCATCTTCACCAACTTTTGCGAGCTGATTTGAATTATGGCGTGCTAAATTTGAATCTCCCTTCGAAATGTGTGAAGTTGCATCAATTCCCTTTTTATAAGCCATTCCAAGTGAAAAAACCTGAAATCCACCAGAATCAGTAAAAGTTGGTGCGTTCCAATTCATGAACTTATGGATTCCGCCAGCTTTTGCTAGAATATCTGCACCAGGTCGAAGCATCAAATGGTAGGTATTTGCTAGCACGGCCTGCGCACCAGTCGAGCGGATTTGCTCGGGTGTCATTGCTTTCACTGTTGCATTAGTTCCGCCTGCAATATAAGCTGGAGTTTTAATTTCACCGTGCGGAGTTTGAATTACGCCAGTTCTTGCCAAAGTGCCATTAAGGCGAGTTTTAATTTCGAAACTTAAAGCTTTTTTCATCTGTTAAAGTATAACATAGAAATATTTTTTTTGCAATTTAAAAACCGCCCAGAAGAGCGATTTTTAAGAATATTATTCAGTAATTTCAACACCCATTGAACGAGCTGTTCCGGCGATAGTTTTCATAGCGCCTTCAAGTGAAACTGCGTTCAAGTGTTCCATTTTAGCTTCAGCAATTTCTTGTAATTGAGCTTTTGTAATTTTACCAACTTTGTCAGTTTTTGAATTTCCTGCACCTTTTTGGATTCCTGCTCGGTCTCGAATCATGTCATCAACTGGTTGACCAAGTGATTTCCAAGTGAAAGTTCGGTCTTCGAAAACTTGAAGGTGAACAATTACGTCTTTACCCATCATATCTTTAGTTTTTTCATTGAATGGGTTGATAAAGTCCATCATATTTAGACCCCATTGACCAAGTGTTGAACCAACTGGAGGGCCTGCTGTTGCACGACCAGCTGGGATTCGAAGTTTCAAATTTCCAATAACTTTTTTTGCCATAATTTCCCTTTAAATAATTTTATACTTGATAATTCAAGTGCGTAACATATTAATTTTAGCATATTTTTTTTAAAATTTCAAGCTTCAATTCGTTTATTTTAGGACTATTAACTCATTGTGTAAAATTTTGTGAAGATTATTTGACAGAAAATTACGAATGTGAAAATGTGATCAGCGTGAAAAATATTGTTAAAGTACATTGCTTGCAAGAAATGGCATTAGTTTAATATAAACCTATATAACCCTCAGCTTTGCTATGCTTTTTCTTGTCTTTAATTTTTAACTATGCTATAATTTTAAAATCACGCTTTGGAGGTTTAAAAATGGAAAATCGTGAAGTACTTGAAGTTCTAAAAGATTTTGGGCGGGTTTATATTGTGGGGAGTTTTGCAATATATAAAGCTCTCTGCATTGATTCTGCTCAAAATAACGATATCGATATTGTAGTAAAAACAAATATAGCTGTTTCAAAAATTCGTAAACGGCTTGAAGATCTGGGTGGGACTTTTGTCGAAAATAATAATCACAAAGGTTTTCGAATTAACTATCGCGGACAACTTTTTGATATTTGGAGAATCAAAGATACGGATGCGATTTTTGAACAAGGCTTTGAACGAAAGTATCATAATATTACAGATCTAATTTCGTCATTCGGTTTCAATCTTTACCAGGTTTGTATTTGTGTCGAAGATGGGATGATTCTAGCAACACCTGCATTTCACGAATATTCTCGAACGCATAAACTTGAGCTTATTAATGGTAATTTGTTAGACCTTGAAAAGATGACGCGAAAAGCTCTCAAGATTAATGCGAATATTGTTTCCAAAAAGTAATTTTTTTCTCGCTGAATTTGGCGAGATTTTTAATTTAAGCCAAACTAAACGCCCAATTCTGAGCGTTTTTTAGCTTTCGAAATTAAAATTAGATTTTTTCAATTTGAAGAATATCAAGCTCAACTGGAGTTTCGCGACCAAACATTGAAACCATCACTTTGATTTTACCTTTCACGGCGTCAATCTCAGAAACTGCACCTTCAAAACCTTTGAATGGTCCATCAATAATATTGATAATTTCACCTTCAGAAAAGTTAATTTCAAACATTGGTTCTTCGGCACACATTCGGCGGCGAATATCACGCATTTCTTTTTCAGAAACTGGTGTTGGTGAATCTGAACCAATAAATCCAGTCACACCTGGTGTGTTTCGAACTACAAACCAAGTTTCCTCAGTTAATTTCATTTCAACCAAAACATAACTTTGTAGAATTTTTCGTTCAACAACTTTGCGTTTCCCATTTCTAACTTCAATCTGCTTCTCTTTCGGAACAAGCGTGTCGAAGATTTTATCGGCCATATCTACGCCTTCAATTCGTTGGCGAAGATTTTCCGCAACTTTGTCTTCATATCCCGCTAAAGTTGTAACCGCATACCAGTTTCGGGAATCATCATATCGTTTATTTGCCATAAATACCTTTCAAAATTACTTAATTAGTGTTTTAAAAATCCAGTTAAACAAGCCGTCTAGTAATAAAATTAATGTCGCAAACCCTACAGAAAATGCAATTACGGCACTAGTCATTTTCCAAGTTTCTTTGCGAGTTGGCCAGCGAACGAGTTTTAGTTCTTTCCAAGAAGCTACTAAATATTTACCAAGTGCAACAAATGGAATTGTAACTAATCTAAACGGTTTCATTAAAATTCGCACAAATTTTGGTGCCGGTTTTTTAGCTTTTTTCTCTGTTTTGATGCCAGCAACTTTTGCAGCATATTTACTTATTTTTAGCTCTTTCGAAACTTCTTTTTCAGGCTTCGATTTTGCGTTTTTTGCTTTAACGTGAGTTATTTTGGTTTCTTTCTTCGCCATCTTTCTCCTATTCCAAAATTAAAAAGCCTATTAGGCTTGATATGTCAAGTATACCATAAAATTTTTAAAAAAGCAAAAAATATGCAAAAATCTATTCTTTAATTTTTGGGAGTTCAAAAAAGAATTTCGAACCGTGGTTTAATTTGCTTTCGAGTTGAATTTTTGTACCAATTTTTGCCGCCAATTTTGAAGAAATATAAAGCCCTAAGCCTGTGCCGCCAGTTTCTCGTGTTCGCCAATCTTCACTCCTGTAAAACTTTTCGAAAATCCGTTTTTGATCGCTTGAACTAATTCCAATACCGGTGTCTTTAATCTCAAAAATTACACCTTTTTGTGAATTTTTAAAACAAATTTCAATCGAGCCCTCGCGCGTATATTTTAAGGCATTTGTGATAAAATTTTGTAATAATTCTTCTAAATAAAGTTTGCTAGCTTTAACATGATTAAGATTATTATCAATATTTAAATTGAGGCTTAGGCCTCTTTCGAAAGCTGTTTTGTGATATTTTTTGAAAAGTGTCTCAGCAAGTTCTTTTGGGTTAATTTCTTCTGTTCCTTCACCGATTCCTCTTTCTGTGCGTGAGAGTATTGAGAGATCATTCACCATTGTTGCGAGAAAATTATTTTGGCTGTAGGCGGTTTTAGCAGATTTTTCGAGCATTTTAAAAGGTGCTTTTTTATCAATTAGTAGTTTTAGATTACTCAAAGAACCTTCTAAAATTGCCACTGGTGTGCGAAGTTCGTGGCTCACAACACTAATAAATTCATCGCGCTCTTCATCAAGCGTTTTTTGTTTGGTGATATCGCGTAAAATTACCACGAATTTTTTTAAATTAGACCTTGATTTTTTTGAAAAAGATTCTTTAATTTTAATAATTTCAATTTCAATTCGTAGTGTTTCATCTTCTTTCTGAAGGATTAAATCGTTGGTCGAGAAATATGGCTTTCCTGCTTTAAGAATTTCTTGAATTTCGAATTTTTGTGTGTTGATTTTCGCAAGCTTACAAATTTTTGAAAGGTTCTTATTTAAAATTTCACCATTTTCGCCTAAAATTTCAAGTGCTGCAGAATTGTATAATTCAATTTTTCCGCGCGAATCAATACTTAAAACCGCATCAGTTAAGCTGTTGATGATCGTTAAGATTCTATTTCGCGAATCTTCGGCATTTTTGCGGGCTTCAAACATTTTTTGGCGAGTTTGTCTTTGACGAACTCCAAAAATTATAAAAGCTAAGTTTAAAGCAAAGAGCGTAAAAAATATCACTATAAAATCATTAAAATTTAGCGGATGAGTGATAAAAATAATTGCAATCTCAGACAGAAAAATCATTGTGCCGAGCATGAATCTTATTAAAAGCTCATTTTTGCAATTATTAAATTTATCCATAACCATAATTATACGCTAAAGAAAATGAAAAATCAATTTTAAAAACCGCAAGAACAGGGGGGGTGCGGTTTTAAAATTTATTCACCATGCTTGCGGTCGAGCGACATGAAGCGTAGGCGTTCTGGATGGAAATAGAGCTCAATTGTACCAACTGGGCCGTGGCGGTGTTTGGCAAGAATAAGATCGGTGATATTTTCGCGCTCAGTTTCAGGATTATAATAAGCTTCACGATAAAGAAACATCACGATGTCTGCGTCTTGCTCAATAGAACCAGACTCACGGAGATCGGCGAGTTGCGGTATTTTAGGGTCACGGCTTTCAACGGAGCGGCTAAGCTGTGAAAGTGCAATCACGGGTACATTTAATTCGCGCGCAAGCAACTTTAAGCCACGCGAAATTTCTGAAACCTCTTGAACACGGTTTGCTGAAGATTTTGCTGAGCCGCTTCCCTGCATCAGCTGGAGGTAGTCAATAACAATTAAACCAAGCTCGCCATCATGTGCTGCGCGCCGTGCTTTTGTTCGCATTTCAAGAACACTTACGCCCGGTGTATCATCAATAAAAATCGGAGCTTCAGCCATTTCTCCCATCGCATCAGCTAGCTTTGCAAAATCTTCATCACTCAAATTTCCCGTTCGAATATTCCACGAATCAACTCCAGCGGCATCTGCAAGCATACGGTCGACAAGTTGTTCTTTACTCATCTCAAGGCTAAAGAAAAGCACTGATTTTTTCTCGATTGTAGCAATATTATAAGCTAAATTTGTTACGAAAGTTGTTTTTCCCATCGCTGGCCGGGCAGCAAGAATAATTAGATCTGAACGCTGCAATCCTGCTGTTTTGTTGTCAAGATCACGATAACCTGTTCGAATTCCACGAATCGCCCCTTTGTTCTTATAAAGCTCATCTAATCTTTCGAAAGAGTCGTTCAGAATATCTTCCATTGAAGATAGGTCTTGTTTTAAGCTCGCGTCTGAAACGCTAAAAAGTTCAGCTTCACTTTGGCCTAAAAGCTGCGGAACGGTTAGTTCTTCATTGAAAGCTAATTCAGTAATATCGCCGCCAGCCTTGATTAGCCGTCTTCGAACTGCTGCTTGAGCAACAATTTCAGCATAACTTGCTGCGTGCGAAGCTGTTGGAACATAGTTTGTTAATTCTGCTAAATAGCTTGATCCACCAACTGCGTCAAGTTCTTCCCTTTTTTTGAGTTCGTTTGTAAGTGTTAGAAGATCGACCGGCTGGTGATGTTCATAGAGTCGAATAATCGACGCAAAGATTGTAGCGTGGCGTTTGTCATAAAAATCTGCCGCTTTCACAATCTCTACAATATCAATCAAAACTTCTTCATCAATCAAAATAGCGCCAATCAAACTCATCTCGGCATCTAAATTTTGTGGCGGAATTTTACCGCCGGTTTTCTCGCTACTCATCAATTTTTACCATTTCTCCACCCCCCATTAAATCCTGAACGCTCGCAATAGCTGGGTCGCTCGCGGGTTTTGCCGTTCCAAAAACTTCAATCACCCAGCCATCTGCACCAATTTTCTTTAAGGCTTTTCCCATTGAAGCTTGAGCCTTTGCTTTTTCAAGCTGTTTTTGGTTAAAAGGCCTGCCTGTATAAATTTTAATTTTACCGTTTTCGAAAATATGACCAGATTGTTTTAGAATTGTTTGAACTCCCTTGTCGCCCTCATCAATCGCTCCCCAGAAATCCGCCCATTTAAATTCTTTCTTGTCGCTCAAACCTTGATTTTTATTTTCATTTTTTGGTGGAATTTCATTCAGGCTTTCTGGAATTTCACTTTTTAAAGATTTATTTTCCTCATTTTTTTGCGGAATTTCTATCTTATTTTCAAGATTTTCATTTTTTTGCGAATTTTCGAAAGTTTCTTTTTGTGAGTTTGGCTGATTTTCTGATTCACTTTTTGAAATTTCTGCCGTTTTTTGATTTTCGGCTTTTGGCTTCGAAATTATTTTTTGTTGAACTTGTGTCGAAATATTTTGATTTATTGAAAGCTGCGGCGTAAAACTTGGCTGAATAAAAATCGAAAGCAGCTCCATTTCAATAAAATTTGACTTTTCTGCTCGTGTTAGTGGCATCAAAAATTGCGAAAGATATGGTTTTTCGCCAACATTTTCAGTAATAAAACTCAAAAGCTGACTAGCAAAATTTTTTAAATCTACACCAGAATTGCGAACATCTCGCACAATTTGCAAAATTTCGTTTGAATTTTGGTTTTCGAAAGCTGAAATTAAAGCATTAATTTGTATTTTTGGCGCCAATCCAAGGGCTTCTTCGATTAGGTTTGCTGTAATTTCTTCACTTTTTTCTGCAATGCTTGAAATTTGATCAAGCAACGAAATGCTATCACGGAAGCTCCCCTCGCCACGTTCGGCAATAATTTCAATCGCTTCTTTCGAAATATTAATTTTTTCATTTTTGGCGATAAATTCTAAATGAGCGCAAACATCTTCTTTTGAAATAAATCGAAAAACAAACCGCTGAGTTCGGCTGATAATTGTTGCTGGCAATTTGTGAGCATCGGTTGTGGCAAGAATAAAAACGGTGTGTTCTGGTGGTTCTTCAAGTGTTTTGAGAAGTGCATTAAAAGCAGCTTTCGAAAGCATATGAACTTCATCTATAATGTAAACACGATATTTGGCTGAAAACGGCGCAACTTGCACATTGTCTCGAAGCTGGCGGATATCATCTACTCCGTTGTTGCTAGCAGCATCAATTTCAATAATATCTGGATGATTATCTTCTTCAGAATACGGCAGATTATTAATTTCGTGGGCTAAAATTCGCGCAATAGAAGTTTTACCAACACCGCGCGGGCCGGTAAAAAGGTAAGCATGGGTAATTTTTCCCTGTTTTAAAGCATTTTCAAGCACTGTTGTGATGTGTTTTTGACCCACAACTTCACTTAATTTCTTACTCCGATATTTGCGATATAATGCTTTACTCATT
>ERZ773263.589-NODE-589-length-24847-cov-19.087528_pt1 | contig 24847 bp, 25 predicted proteins | sample MGYA00511076_ERZ773263 | MGnify/ENA primary metagenome ERZ773263 (study PRJEB29015, sample SAMEA2738155) | human oral metagenome | biome: human oral; feature: human-associated habitat; material: saliva | place: China | collected 2195 ... | reverse complement strand
TGTTACGAAGTTCTTCACGGTTAGTCCCTGCATCAATGACTAAAGGAAGGACCATCGAAGGATCAATTCCTGCAGCTCCCGTATAGACCATCAATTTCCCAACAGAAATATCGACACCATTTGTCCCCCAGTCACCAATACCAAGAATACCTTCTGCATCTGTTACAACGATGAGTCGAATCTCACGGTCCCCGGCAGCATTTTTCAAAGTGGCTTCAATATTTTCAGGATGATTGATATCAAGATATGCCGCATATTGTGGATCTACAAAGAGGTCACTATAACCTTCAATAGTATCGGCAATGGTTGGGTCATAGACAATTGGATTGAATTCTTCCAAATGCTGAGCAAAAAGGTAATAGAAAAGAGTTCGATTTGTATTAAAGATTTCCATTAAGAACAAACGTTTTTCCAAATCATTGACCTTTGTTCGCATTTGCGCATAAGTTTGCGCCGCTTGTTCTTCAATCGTTTGAACATACGGTGGCAGTAAACCAATAAGGCCTAGTTCCTTTCGCTCCTCTAAGGTAAAGGCAGTACCTTTATTGAGGAAAGGGTTGTTTAAAATATCATGTGCAGTCATAGTGCAACCTCCTTTTTACTTCTATTATACCACTTAAAACGAATTGTTTGGAAAACTTTGTTGTTTATAAAATACAATCGTATACGCATATGTTATAATGAGTCTACGAAGACAATTTTCTCATAAGCTCTTTATACCTAAAACACTATTGTTAATGGCACTTTAAGTTGTTATATTTTATAAAGTTCTGAACTCATAAAACTCTCGATGATTACTCTTTCCTAAAAGTTTCGAGTAAAAGAAACTAATCATACAAATTGGCAATCCGAAATAAAATAAATATTATATAAGTTTGTTATACAATACTTTGTATTTTTTAAGATGTTTTTTTGTCATGCAAAACTTGTATTCTATTTATATGACGAATAAAAACTATTTACAACAATATATTTCCCAAAAAGTGAAATATTTTCGAACACAGAAAAAAATGAGCCAGGAAGAACTTTCGGAACAAGCAGGACTCGGGCTTAAGTATATCAATCAACTTGAAAACCAAAATGTGAATCTGACCATTCACAGTCTTGAAAAAGTGATTGTCGCCCTAAAGATGACCCCAGAGGAATTTTTCAATTTTGATAGCCTTGAATCAACCTCTGATAAGACCGACAATCTTTCACTCAAAAGAATCAACATGAAGGTTAAACAACTCCCTATTGATAAACGAGAAAAGATGTTGGTCATTTTTGAAAGTATCTTAGATAACCTTTGAAATCCCTGACTCACTTACATTTTAACCGGCGAATACTCGTATAGTCAAATTGTGGGATACGGATAAAAAGTATTTATCTGGTGATTTCCACTTATTTTCCTTCTCCAAATAATGAAAGTGAGCCCATATGAATTTAAAAGATCTACAATATTTTTATGATCTCTGCCAGCTTCAATCCTATACGGAAGTAGCAAAACAACACAAAGTCAGCCAACCATCTATTTCTTATGCCATCAAGCGCTTAGAGGAATCTTTTAATTGCAAATTGATTCACCACGATCCCTCACATCGCTCCTTTAAATTAACTACTCAAGGACAAATCCTTCTGAAGCATACAGAACTGATTTTACCTGAGGTCATTTCTACTCACAAAGAAATTAATCGCTCTTTGGCGCATTACTCTACTGTAGGATTTCCTCCTATTATCATACAGTATCTCTTTGCTTCTCTAAATGAAGAAAAAGAATTTGATTTTTTAAAAAAAGTACGCCCCATCCGCGGTGGCTCCGTGGAGTTATTAAACCTTCTCCTCAAGGGGGACCTTGATGCAAGCTTACTCGGTTTGATTGAACCACTCAATCATCCTTCAATAGAGACGCATGAACTATTTCATAAAGAACTGTATGTCGTTTTATCTAAGAACCACCCTCTTGCTACTGCTTCTTCCCTCACTTTTCAAGATTTAGTAGATCAATCCTTTATCCTTTTAGACGAACATTTTGTTCACTTGAAAGCTTTTGAACTTCTTAATCAGAAGTATCAAAACAGGGCAGAAATATTCTTCAAGAGTGACGACATTGTCATTCTTAAAGAACTTTTAAAGAAAGGGATTGGCGTTAGTTTACTAGCTGATATCGCACTCTCTGATGAAGATGATGATTTAATAAAAATCCCTCTAATACCGGAGGACCAGATCACATTTACCGTTTATTACGCTCACCTTAAATCAGCTACACTGTCATCAGAAGTAGAGGATTTATTTAATTTTATTAAACTATACAAACCAAAAGAACTTGGCTCTTTGTCAACTGTAGTAGGTTGAAGAAAAGCTAAGCTCGAGAAAGGACGAAATTAGTCCTTTCTTTTTTGATGTTTAGGGCGATAAAATCGCTTATCACTCAATTTACGGCTATCCTGTTGAATGAGCTTCCAGTAACGTTTGATGGCCTTATATTCATGGGATTTTCGTTCAAGCTGATTCATGATTTGAACACGCACACGACTCATAGCACGGATTAAGTGTTGAAGTAAAACAGTCCAGTGGACTGTTTTAGCCTGAGTTCAGAAATATAATAACGAAGGGTGAAAACGATCGAGAACGATTTTAGCACACGGAAAAAGCTGTTTAGCTAAGTCATAATAAGGACTAAACATATCCATAGTAATGATTTTGACGCGACATCGGATGGGTCTATCATATTTAAGAAAGTGATTTTGGATGACAGCTTGTGTTCTTCCCTCAAGAACAGTGATGATATTGAGCTTATCAAAATCTTGCGCAATGAAACTCATCTTCATCTCCCGATTGAAACAGTCACTTCCCTGACTGTTTCAACATCCCAGGATATAATCTCAGGAAGATGCGAAAAATCATGCTTAAAGTGGGAGTCATTGAGCTTTCAAATGACAGTTGAAGTTGAAATGGCCATTTGCTGAGCAATATCGGTCATAGAAGTCTTTTCAACCAACTTTTGAGCAATCTTTTGGTTGATGATACGAGGGATTTGGTGATTCTTCTTGACGATAGAAGTCTCAGCGACCATCATTTTCGAACAATGATAGCACTTAAAACGACGCTTTCCAAGAAGAATTCTAGTAGGCATACCAGTCGTTTCAAGGTAAGGAATCTTAGAAAGTTTTTGAAAGTCATATTTCTTCATTTGATTTCCGCAATCAGGACAAGATGGGGGGCGTCGTAGCCCAGGTTAGCGATGATTTCCTTTTTTGTTATAGATTATATAGGACTTTTTTTCTACAATAGAATAGGCTCTATAATATCCATAGGGGATTTACCCACTACAAATATTATAGAGCCTAAAAAGTAAGCCACCGGCTTACTCTTAATCAAATAGTCGGTGTCTTATTTCTTCTAGAGCCATAATGATAAATGGACAGACGAGCAAATAGAGCCAATCATCAAAACCAATCGGAGCTGTATTAAAGAGAGTGTGGAAAAGAGGTACATAGGACAGGATAATAAAGAGAATGATTTCTAAGATAATCCCCAGACTAATAATCTTATTTGCAAATGGTTTGATTTTGAAAATAGATCCTCTACCTTTGCGACTATTCATAGCCATACCAATCTGCGTGAAGATGATAGCTCCCAAAGTCATGGTTGTTGCCTCTCGATAAAGAGGTCCTGAACTAGCTAGATGATTCAGATGTCCTTGATTAACCCAATAATTAAGGAAGAAGGCACCCATAGCCAAAACAGACTCAATCATACCATACCAAGCAAAGGCTTTTAATAATAATTGCCGATTTAACAAACGATCTGATAGGCGTCTTGGTGGCCTGTCCATAATGCCTTCTTCTGGTGGCTCAACCCCCAGTCCCAAAGCGGGCATCATATCTGTTCCAAGGTCAATCGCTAGGATTTGCATAACTGTTAAGGGAAGAGGAATGCGCCCCAAAGAGAACAAGAAGAAAGTAGAGGGTACAGCTTCAGGAGTATTGGAATTAAAAATATAGGTAAGGAATCTTTGAATATTTCGATAAACGGCACGTCCTTCTTCAACAGCATGGACAATAGAAGCAAAGTGGTCATCCGTTAAAATCATATCAGCAGATTCCTTGGCTACGTCGGTTCCAGATACCCCCATAGCTACACCGATATCAGACTTTTTAAGAGCAGGGGCATCATTAACACCATCACCAGTAACAGCGACAACTTCACCAAGTTCCTGAAGTGCATTGACTACACGATATTTTTGTTCAGGAGCCACACGAGCAAAAACAATCTCGCCTTTAAGAGCTACTTTGAGCTCTTCGTCGGTCATATCTGCCAGTTCAAGCCCTGAAACCACTCGTGCATTGTTACCTTTTACAATTCCAATTTTCTTGGCAATACTAAGAGCTGTCAAACCATAGTCACCTGTGAGCATGATAATGCGAATACTGGCACGGTGACATTGCTCAATTGCTTCACGTACACCTTGACGTGGAGGGTCACTCATGGCAACAAGTCCCACAAAGACCATATCTTCTTCGAGGGTCCGCATATCCCACTTGTCTTCTCTAATATCTTCGCTTTCCAAAGGACGATAAGCAACAGCTAAAACACGTAAGCCGTCACGAGCAAATTGATCGTTAGCAGCAAGAATTGCTTGACGTTCTGTAGCAGTCATAGATTTGATTGCTCCTTGACCATCATAATAGTCTGAGCAAAGTTCCATCACTTCTTTAGGCGCACCCTTAGTGATGGAAATATGGTGACTGCCATCCAGACTTTTTTCGAGACTATGTACCGTTGTCATTCGTTTACGATCCGAATCAAAGGGGATTTCTTTGATACGGGGAGCCCAGTTGTGGTTGTCATTTAAATCAATACCTGCTTTTTCTGCAAGAACATTAAGACAAGCTTCAGTCGGGTCTCCTAAGACCGTATAATTGGGATTGTCAGCACTTGGCGCAACCACTTGAGCATTACTAGCCAAGTGAGAAAAGCGAACCAGACGATTCAGGAGGTCATTTCCCTTCAGAGAAACAGGGTGACCATCCTTCTCAATATGCCCTTCTGGTGCGTAACCTAGCCCAGTCACCTCATAATTACCCGACAAAGTCCATAAATGATTAACTGTCATGGCATTTTGAGTTAGGGTCCCTGTTTTATCTGAGCAAATAACAGAGGTTGCTCCAAGAGTCTCAACAGAAGATAATTTCTTCACTAAAGCATGTTCTTTAGCCATGCGTTGTACAGCCATAGCTAGAGAGAGGGTAACTGTAGGAAGTAACCCCTCAGGGATAAAGGCAACAATCATTCCCAAGGCAAAGATGAAAGCTTGAGAAAGAGGCTGATGGACAAATAGTGTTGCTGCAATCATAAAGAAGAGACCTACAGATACTGCGATAATCGAAATCTGTTTGGTCAAATGGTCTAGTTCCTTTTGCAGTGGGCTCTTTTCCTGAGCTAGGTTTTGTGTCAAGTCTGCAATTTGTCCAAACTCAGTTTCCATACCGATGGCAGATACTATAAAATGTCCTGCCCCAGAGGAAACTGTGGTCCCTGCAAACACCATATTGTCATATTCCAATTCAGTCTTATCAGGAGTCAAATCTGCTTGGTCTGATTTATAAATGGAATTAGACTCACCAGTGAGAGCAGACTGATTTACTTGCAAGTCTGTCACAGCAACCAAACGTCCATCTGCAGAAATACGGTCACCTTCTTCAATGAAAACCAAATCACCTGGCACCAAGTCCTGTGCAAGGATTTTATCTTCCTTTCCATCACGAAGAACTCGGGTATAGGATGGAAGAAGCTTATTCAGTACTGCCGTGGCTTGACTAGCCTTATATTCTTGAATAAAACTAAAGAGACCATTAATGATATTGACCAGCCAAATCGCAATTCCCAACTCCAAGCTATGGGAAATCACAGCAATAAAGCCACCAACCCACAATAAGAGGGCCATGAGACTGGTAAAATGTTTGACAAAGGTCAACCAAATAGGTTCTTTCTTACTTTCTTTCAACTGGTTAGGACCATAAGTTGCTTGCCTCTTTTTTACTTCTTGTGAGTTTAACCCTTGAGGACTTGTTTGCAACACTTGATAAACCTGATCAGGGGCACAGGTTCCTAATGTAGTCCCCTTCTGTCTAGAATCTCTCATAATCCTTTCCTCGATTCTAAATTATTAAAGCGATTTCATATTTACACCCTCATTATACTCCTTTTTCAGAAAATGTTGAAAGAAACGGCTCTATAATTTCTGTAGTGGGTAAACCACTGTAGGAATTATAGAGCCTCTTTTGTTGTAGAAAAAAAGTCTCATAAGACCTATAATGAAAAGCGACCAAACCATCATTAGAAAGAATCTTATGGAACAGTTAAATTTTATCACAAACTTACTGGGAATAAAAGACCAGAACATTACTATTTGGGATGTTCTAGATGCTGGAACGCATAAAGAAATCATCACGAAGTTGGATTATCCTGCTCCTAAATGCTACAACTGTCATGGTCAGATAGCTAAATATGACTTCCAAAAAGAATCTAAAATCCCCTACCTAGAATGTGCGGGATACAAAACGCTGATTCGGTTGAGAAAACGCCGTTTCCGCTGTCAGGATTGCGGGAAAGTAGCTGTCGCAGAAACCACAGCGACATCTATCATTGGCGAATTGGGAGATATTCGTCGCTTTCAGTCTACCAATCAAATCAACGCTTTTATTGGCATTGACCTGAGACACTATGAATCTGGGAACTTTCTCGCTAAGGAACACATCACTAAACGAGGTAATCCCTATGCCAGAAAAATCTTGTTCAAGTGCATTCACAACATCGCTTCAGCTAGTCATACCAATCCCTGCCATATCGCTGACTTTTATGAGAAACGAAAAAGACAATCGACAATAGCTTCAACTAAGCCACCTACGATTGCCTCTATACATCGTCTCATTCGAACAATGTATTACCTCATAACGCATAACAAACTTTACGATTACTCTTTGACCCAAAATAGATAAGGCTGTCTATGCCGTATTATTGTAACCCCTTGTTTCAAAAAATACCAGATGAGGTGTTTTTTTAGCATGCCCATTTATAGATCAAAAAGTGTTAAAAATAAGACAGTAACCTCAGAATAGCTACTGTCTTATCTCTTTTTTTACTTAAAGCCTTGATAGACTTGACAAATGGTAGAAAAAGAGTCCTTTATTTGTGCACTCTTTTTTGTGTATAACAGAAAAATTTTTGATAAATATTTAGAAGATAAATAATGTGTCGCAATGCTCCAAATGGTTAGTTTTCTAAGTGTAAGCTTGTTCTTAGGCAGGTCATTATTCCTTTACTAAAGGTAAAGAAATGGTGACTTTTAAGCCTGGATGATTGTCTAAAAAAACAATTTCACCTTGATGTAATTTAATAATTTGTTTAGTGATAACCGTTCCCATACCATGTGATTCATAATTAGTTGATTTTTGATTTAGCTCAGTAATTTTTTGAGCTGTAATATCTCCTTGATCCGCAATGATGATGAGCACTTTATTATCAGATAATTGATAAGTCAGATCAATCTGGTTAGAACCGCTGTGTATGATACTATTAAGCAAGAGATTTCTAAAAGCTCTTGCTAATAAAGTTACCTCTCCTTTTACCAACACTGTCTCGGTAGGCAAATCAAAATGAAGTGTAATTGTTTCATAATTATTCAATATATCGGCAATTACTGTTCGTAGGACAACGACCAAATCAAGATTGGAAAATTCGGAGTGACGCTTTTGGTTATCCAATAAGTAGCTCATATTGAGATTAGAAATCATTTCTTTCATAGTTTGAATCTGATTTTCAATTTCCTCTGTCTGCTTTCCTTTGCCATATTGCTGCTCTAACTGACTGTTATAACCTGATATGAGCATAAGAGGATTGCGTAAATCATGACTGACCCCTCTAATCCATTGCTCTTTCATCGTGTTGCTTTCTTCCAAAATATGAGATGTTTCATTGAGAGCTGTCTTAATTTCAGAGAAATTTCCCTTTTCTTTAAGAGCGATATTTTGACCTTGAGATAAAGAAGTGACAGCAGTAATAATCGGCTCCATCTCCTTTTTAATACGCAACTTTGATCGGCTCAAAAGAATAAAAATAAGTAAAAGAATAATACCCAAGAAAACAAGTCCCAAACTGAGAAAATTCCTAATAAATTGCGTATTAGCATAGAAATTAAATTTTGCTAAGGAATGCTTTTTAGGATAGCCCAAAACTAAAATTTGCTGACCACGTACATAGGAGAAAACAGGGTAATCTTCTAAATACCAACGTGAAAATTTAACCATATCAGCATTCGTATAATGCCTTTTGAGTCCTTTAGGTAAATGATAAGATTGGACAATATTGCCATCTTGATTCAGTACCATAGCCCAAGTATTTTGTTTATCCATTTCAATTTTGCTGCTTTTATCAAAATTGAAATTATTCTCTTGACTCGATTGAGCGATTTTAGTGTAAAGTAGTTCCGGTTTTTCCTTTCCATAGAAACTAAAATAAGCTGAGAAAACCAAACCATAAACAAAAACAAGTCCTATGATTAAAGCCAGGATTAATAGAACATACCTGGTTAATAACTTAGTAAAAAATTTAACGGTATCCATTTAATTCACCTTTAGTTTGTAACCCAAACCTTTAACCGTTATTAAGCTTTCTGGTTTAGAAGGATTGGCTTCAATCTTTTGTCGAATCTTACGAATATGAGCCATTAGGGTATTATCATAGCCTTGGTATTGTAATCCCCAGACCTTTTCTAAGAGTTGGTCAAAAGTGACAATGCGATTCTTATTATCATATAAGACCTTAAGAATACTGTATTCCTTAGCTGTCAGCTGAATCTCTAGTTTTCCTTTGGTAATCAAGGCTTGGCTAAAATGCACCTGGCAAGCAGGCAAAACAAGGGTATCTTCCTTTTCGGGATAGGCTCTTTTTAAGATGGAAAGAATACGCAGCTCCAAATCTCTTGGACGGAAAGGCTTGATAATATAGTCATCTGCCCCTAACTCAAAGCCCTGATATTGTTTTTCTATATCGGAGATTGCCGACAAAAACAAAACAGGAACCATTGAAGTCTTACGGATGCCCTTTAAAACTTCAAATCCTGATCCTTCAGGCAGCATAATGTCTAAAATAACTAAATCAAAAGATTTTTCTTCAAATTGCTCCAAAGCTTCTTTTTGTGATTGTACACTTGTTAGATTGCTAAACCCAGCAATGCTCAATGATTCTTGCACTATTTCTAAAATTTCTGGGTTATCGTCTAAAATTAAGATCTTCTTTTCTTTATAATTCATACTATTACCTCAACAAGACTAGTATAACACATTGCTTCCTTGGTCAAGGACTTTAAAGTAAAAATTAAGGAAGAATTAAGGTAATGAACAGGTTAAAATAAAGGAGGTTCATTATAATGAAAATAGCGAAAGGATATAACATCACTCTAAGATTTTTAAAGGAGAAAACAAATGAACAATTATATCGTTGAAACCAACCAATTAAGTAAGGATTTTTCAGGTGAAGTAGCCGTTAATCAGCTCTCTATTCATATTAGAAAAAATGAAATTTATGGTTTTTTGGGACCAAATGGTGCTGGTAAGAGTACTGCTATGAAAATGCTTTTAGGATTGTTGCAACCAAGCCACGGTTCCATTAAGCTCTTTGGAAAAACCTTTAATAGCAATCAAATATCACTCCTCTCAAATGTAGGTTCCCTCATCGAAGAGCCCTCTTACTATGCTAATTTGACCGGTTATGAAAATCTTGAAATTATCCAAAAATTACTTAAATTACCAAAAAGAAATATTGATGAAGTCTTAAAGATTGTCAGACTTTTCGATCAAAAAGATAAGCTAGTTAAAAACTATTCACTAGGCATGAAACAACGTTTAGGAATTGCGTTAGCTATTGTTAAATTTCCTAAATTACTGATTTTGGATGAGCCAACTAATGGTTTAGACCCTGCCGGTATTCAAGAAATTCGTGAGCTTATCAAGTCTTTACCAAAAAAATACGATATGACTATCATCGTTTCTAGCCATATTCTTTCAGAAATTGAACAGATGGCTACAACTGTTTGCATTATCAATCATGGTCAATTACTTTTTGAAGGCCACCTATCTGACCTTGAAGAAGATGAAAAATATCTGTTTGAGACCAGTGATGATGTAACTGCTAAAAGAATACTAATGTTCAATGGTTTTAATTTGGATGATGACAAAAAATTGATTGTCAACGATAACGATAAAGTTAATATAGCCACTGCTATTCGACTCTTAGTTGAAAATAATGTTGATATTTATCAAGTTCGTATGATTCGTCGATCGCTGGAAGATGTTTTCCTTGATATGACAGGACGGGAAGGAAGTGTTTTGTAATGCTAAATTTACAATTAGAATTTATCAAATTAAAAAGACGTTCTTTCTTGCTATCTTTGATTGCTATTGTAGCAGTGGGCTTGATTTGGAGTGGCGTTGTTATCAAATATGAATTACCTAAAACACATGAGGCCTATAATGCCATTTATACCATGACTTACTTGAATGATTTTATTTTGCCACTTTTCATTGTAGTTTTAGCGTCTAGACTACTGGAATTGGAACATCTAGGCAAAACTTTTAAACTCTTGCAAACCAGTAACGAAAGTCCTTGGCAACTTTTTAAGGCTAAATTGACTGTGATGGCTATTTTTGCCTTTGTTGTCAGTTTGATTCAAACGCTTTTTCTGAAATTTATTATTCAAGGCATGCAGGTCAGTGTGACACCTGTTTCATTGAGTCTCTTTTTGTTCACAACTTTTTTGGTTTGTCTCTTTCTGTCTTGTTTACATCTTTGCTTAGCTTTTATCTATCCAAAGCCAAGTGTGACAGTGGTAACAGGCTTAATTGGTTCCTTCCTGTCATTTGTAGGTATCGGTGCGTTACCATTTCCTATTCGTATTTTCATTCCTTGGCAATATTTCTCTATGATGGGAATCGCTAAACGGGTGGCTGGAACTAACACTTATCTTTTTCAATATGATAATGCTTATCCCTTTAAATTAGTCACATTATTGCTTATCATTTTTTTAAGCATCTTTGTCAGTAAAAAACTCATTGGAAAGGCGGATCTATTATGATTATTTTTGAATTTAAAAAAATCAAAAAAAGTGCTATTCCGATAACGCTAATCTTCTTTAACCTTGTTGGGTCCTTATTGGGAGCAATGATTTACGCTCTCAATCGAAAGGTGCTCCTAGATGGTACACAAGCTCGCGTCCTTTGGGGACAAACAGTTTTCTATTCCTCGCAGGTATTTACTCCTATTCTGATCGGGATTATCTGTTCCATCAGTTGTCAATTCGAGGAAAGCAATAAAAACTGGCAGCGCTTATTAAGTATTCCGGTTAAAGCCAATCGTATCATTTTATCAAAAATCACCAGCTTATCACTAGTCATGGCTATTAGTCAACTGATAGTTCTTCTCTTTTATATTATCAGCGCTTTGGTTTTGAAGGTACCTTTTGCAAATTATCTACTGGACTTTTTGCTTTGGTCTATCACAGGTTGGATAGCAACCATTACTATTGTCACCATTCAAATTTTTCTTAGTATTCGCTTAAAAAATTTCGCAGTGCCTATTCTTATATCAGCTATTTTGGCTATAGCAGGGCTTATGAGCCTATTTATTGGACAAGGTCTTTTTAGCATTTTCCCTTATGCTCAGATTGCTGTTGGTGATCGAGCTCGTTCTTTAGTCCCTTTTACCTTATCTGAATTTATCCTTTTCTTAGTTGTCAATGGTGCTTATATTTTTGTCTTCTATACCTTAGCAGTTAGACAGCTTAAAAAGAGATTTATTTAATCTCATTTATAGTAAAAAACAAGAAGAAAGCGAAGATTTATCGTAATTGTTATACAATTAATGATCAGCAAATAAACAGTGTAGAGATTTAATAAGGATATTATCATAAACCAGTTTCGCATGAAGCTGGTTTGATTTTTTCTCTAGACTTCATTTTCTAAAATAATTTCTATAAGCAATAAGAAAAATTATGCTAAAATAGAAGGAGAACATATTGGGAGGTAATGATGTCTGTTCAGACAGAAAAGGGAACATCAAATACCAAGAAAGAATTTGCGTTTACATCTAGTTCGGTTATTCTGCAAGTTTCAAGAGGAATTTTAGTCGGGATTATTGTAGGTGCAATTGTCGGTTCTTTTCGTTTTTTGATTGAAAAGGGATTTCATATTGTTCAACATTTCTATCAGCAAGGGCATGATAGTATGATTTGGTTTGCTTTTATTCTGTTATTTTATGCTTGCGTGATTTGGATAAGTGCAAAGTTAACGCTCTCGGAAAAGGATATTAAAGGTTCTGGAATTCCGCAAGTAGAAGCAGAGCTGAAAGGTCTGATGAGCTTATCATGGTGGAGCGTTCTCTGGAAAAAATATATTCTGGGTGTTTTAGCCATTGCAAGTGGCTTAATGTTAGGACGTGAAGGTCCAAGTATCCAGCTGGGAGCAATGGGTGGAAAAGGAATTGCCAAACATCTTCATTTAAGCCCTGTGGAAGAGCGTTCTTTGATTGCTAGTGGAGCGGCAGCAGGGCTGGCAGCAGCTTTTAATGCTCCGATTGCGGGATTACTGTTTGTTATTGAGGAAGTCTATCATCATTTTTCGCGTTTCTTTTGGGTCTCGTCTTTGGCGGCAAGTTTAACGGCGAATTTTGTTTCACTTATGATTTTTGGGATGACCCCTGTATTAAATATGCCAGATAATATTCCTCTGATGGGGCTAGGGCAATACTGGCTTTATTTGTTGTTAGGAATTTTTCTTGGTTTTTCAGGATTTTTATATGAAAAAGTTGTTCTAGCTATGCCTCGCATTTATGATATGATTGGAGAAGTTTTGCACCTTTCTCCGCAATATTATCCTATTATAGCTTTTATTTTCATTTTGCCAGTAGGATATTTCCTTCCACAGCTTTTAGGCGGTGGCAATCAACTGGTTCTCTCTTTAACCAGTCAACACTATCTGCTATTAACATTAGTGATGTTTTTCGTTATTCGCTTTATCTGGAGTATGATTAGTTATGGTAGTGGGCTTCCTGGTGGTATTTTTCTCCCCATTTTAGCTCTTGGCTCTCTTTTGGGAGCAATTGTTGGTGTCGTTTGTGTGCAATTAGGCTTTGCAACACAAGAGCAATTTCCTATTTTTATTATTTTAGGTATGAGCGGCTACTTTGGTGCAATTTCTAAAGCTCCATTGACAGCAATTATCTTGGTGACTGAGATGGTTGGTGATATACGAAACCTCATGCCTCTTGGTTTAGTGACTTTAGTGGCATACGTTGTAATGGATTTATTAGGCGGAGCACCTGTGTATGAAGCTATGCTAGAGCGAATGCTTCCAGATAGTGTGGCAGATGACGGAGAGACAACCCTTATCGAAATTCCTGTCTCTGAAAAAATAGCCGGCAAGCAAGTTCATGAGTTGGAGCTGCCAAGAGATATTCTAATTACCATGCAACACCACAACGGAAAGAACCAAACAGTGAATGGCAGCACGCGCCTGTATCTAGGAGATATGATTTATGTGGTATTGAAAAAATCAGATATTGGACGCATTAAAGATTTACTCTTGTAAAAGAGGGAGACCTCTTTTTTTTAGAATCTGAAAGAACAACTCGCAATTTCCGAATGATAAAAAATATTATACGTCATTATATTGTAATTTCTGTACCTTGTGTTATAATACTAAAGGAAACGTCAGGAAAGGCGTAGCGATGCGAAAGCATAGGTAGGTCATTTTTAGCATAAAATTAAAGGAGAATGATATGCTGAACGAATTTCCTATTTTTGACTATGAAGATATCCAATTGATTCCGAATAAATGTATCATCAAAAGTCGCTCAGAAGCAGATACGACCGTTACTTTTGGGAAACACACCTTCAAACTTCCTGTTGTTCCAGCTAATATGCAAACAATTCTGGATGAAGATGTAGCAGAAAAATTGGCGAAAAGTGGCTATTTCTACATCATGCACCGTTTTGACGAAGCTGGCCGCATTCCTTTCGTCAAGCGTATGCATGAGCAAGGACTGATTGCGTCTATTTCGGTTGGTGTGAAAGATTATGAATATGATTTTGTTAGCCAGTTGAAAGAAGATGCTCCAGAATACATCACGATTGATATTGCGCATGGGCATTCAGATAGTGTGATTGATATGATTCAGCACATCAAAAAAGAACTCCCTGATACTTTCGTGATTGCAGGAAATGTCGGGACACCAGAAGCTGTTCGTGAGCTGGAAAATGCTGGAGCAGATGCAACCAAAGTTGGTATTGGGCCAGGGAAAGTTTGTATCACAAAAGTAAAAACTGGTTTTGGTACAGGTGGCTGGCAATTAGCGGCTCTTCGTTGGTGTGCAAAAGCTGCTCGCAAACCGATTATTGCGGACGGTGGTATTCGTACGCATGGCGACATTGCCAAATCTATTCGCTTTGGTGCTACCATGGTGATGATTGGTTCCCTATTCGCAGGTCATATCGAAAGCCCAGGTCAAACGGTCGAAGTAGACGGTGAACAATTCAAGGAGTATTATGGTTCGGCTTCAGAGTACCAAAAGGGTACGTATAAGAATGTGGAAGGAAAGAAAATTCTTTTACCGGTTAAAGGACATTTAGCTGACACTTTGGTTGAAATGGAGCAGGATTTGCAAAGTGCTATTTCCTATGCTGGCGGAAGAGACTTAGCTGGTCTTAAGCACGTAGATTACGTCATTGTGAAAAATTCTATTTGGAACGGTGATGCGCATTAATAATAAAATAATTACTTATTTATATTACGAATTTGGCGTAATGTTTCTACAAGGCACCTAATGTCTAACAATAAGTAAGTCTTCAACTTTCCTGCTATGTTTTTAGCAAGGAATTTTGTATTCAGTTGGTTAACCAATTGTTTTAGGCTTGCTTTTGGCAAGCCTTTTGTTTTTTCTAAAAGGAGATTTTATGAAATTATTAGAAGAACGTATCCTAAAAGATGGAAATGTTTTAGGAGAAAATATTTTAAAAGTGGATTCATTTCTGACTCACCAAGTCGATTTCAACTTGATGAAAGAAATTGGTAAAGTGTTTGCAACCTATTTTCGCTCGGCTGGTATTACAAAAGTTGTGACAATTGAAGCATCTGGCATCGCACCTGCTATTTATACAGCAGAAGCATTGGGCGTTCCGATGATTTTTGCGAAAAAGTCAAAAAACATTACTATGACGGAAGATATTTTGACGACAGAGGTCTATTCTTTTACCAAACAAGTGACAAGTACGGTCTCAATTGCAGGGAAATTTTTAAATCATCATGATAAAGTGCTTATTGTCGATGATTTTCTAGCAAATGGGCAAGCAGCTAAAGGGCTTGTTAATATCATTGAACAATCAGGTGCCCATGTGGAAGCGATTGGTATTGTGATTGAAAAATCATTCCAAGAAGGAAGAAAGTTGCTAGAAGAAGATAAGCGAAAAGTCGTTTCTTTGGCTCGTATTCAAAAATTTGAAAATGGAAAAGTTGTATTTATGGAGGCTGATGCATAATGGAACTGAAAGAAGAAAAACATTCACAGGCAGCTGTCTTAGGTTTGCAGCACTTATTAGCAATGTACTCTGGGTCAATCCTTGTACCCATTATGATTGCTGGTGCGCTAGGTTATTCGAGCCAACAGTTGACCTATCTCATCTCCACAGATATTTTTATGTGTGGTGTGGCAACGTTTTTGCAATTGCAACTCAATAAATATTTCGGAATTGGCCTGCCAGTCGTACTTGGAGTTGCTTTTCAATCGGTTGCACCTCTGATTATGATTGGTCAAAAACATGGAAGCGGAGCTATGTTTGGAGCGCTCATCGTTTCCGGTATCTACGTTCTTTTGATTGCAGGCATTTTTTCTAAAATTGCTAATTTCTTTCCACCAATTGTGACGGGCTCAGTGATTACAACTATTGGTTTGACACTTATTCCTGTTGCGATTGGCAATATGGGGAATAATAGTGAAAAACCAACTGCACAAAGTTTGCTGTTGGCTGTTGTCACGATTTTAATTATACTGTTAGTAAATATCTTTGCGAAAGGCTTTCTAAAATCCATTTCCATTCTGATTGGCTTAATTATTGGAACGATTATTGCCAGCTTTATGGGCTTAGTAGATTTTGCGCCAGTAACTCAAGCTCCTCTTGTACATGTTCCGACACCGTTTTATTTTGGAATACCTAAGTTTGAACTTTCATCCATCGTCATGATGTGTATTATCGCAACAGTTTCTTTGGTAGAATCAACAGGTGTTTATTTTGCACTTTCAGATATTACAAACGAAAAGTTAGACAGCATTCGTCTGCGAAATGGTTATCGTGCAGAAGGACTTGCAGTGCTTCTTGGCGGTATTTTTAACACTTTCCCTTATACAGGATTTTCACAAAATGTTGGTTTGGTCAAACTTTCTGGAATTAAAACACGGCTCCCAATCTATTATGCAGCAGGATTCTTAGTCTTGTTAGGATTGGTACCGAAATTCGGAGCTTTGGCACAAATCATTCCAAGTCCTGTACTCGGTGGTGCTATGCTTGTCATGTTTGGTTTTGTTTCTGTTCAGGGAATGCAAATGCTAGCGCGAGTTGATTTTGAACACAATGAACACCATTTCTTGATTGCCGCTGTGTCTATTTCTGCAGGAGTCGGCTTAAATGGAAGCAATCTTTTTAACAGTTTGCCAACTGGCTTACAAATGTTTTTCTCAAACGGAATTGTTATGGCGAGCGTCATTGCGATTGTATTGAATCTTATTTTAAATCGTGAGAAGAGATAAAGCTCGGCAAGAGGCTAGGAGGATTTCCTCCCAGCTTTTTTGACTATTCTAAGTGCTTATAGTATAGTTAAGAGAGAAAGTATTGTTTGAGGAGATTGTATGTACCAAGCTCGCAATTTAAAAGAAAGAATGACCTTATTTATCTCGATTTTTTTGCCAATTTTGATTTATCAACTGGCCAATTTTTCAGCCTCGTTTGTGGATACAACCATGACAGGGCAATACCATACGTTGCATTTGGCGGGAGTTTCAATGGCGACTAGCTTATGGAGTCCGTTTTTTACTTTTTTGACTGGTATTGTCTCAGCCTTGGTTCCGATTATTGGACATCATCTAGGACAAAAACAGGAAGAAAAAATCGCTTCTGATTTTTATCAGTTTATTTATTTATCTCTCGGCTTGTCTCTTCTCTTGTTTGGGCTCGTTTTTCTAGGTGCACCGCTTGTTTTGTCCAATATTGGATTAGAACCATTAGTAGCAGAAGTCTCTATACACTACCTCTGGTATTTGGCATTTGGTATTATCCCTTTGCTTTTATTTAGTGTTGTACGCTCTTTATTAGACGCATTAGGATTGACAAGATTATCCATGTATCTTATGTTGCTCTTGCTACCGTTGAATGCCAGTTTTAACTACATTTTAATTTATGGAGCATTTGGCTTCCCAGAAATGGGTGGAGCAGGAGCGGGGCTAGGGACTTCGTTGGCTTACTGGGTGCTGTTAGTCCTTTCGGTGGTAGTTGCCAAAAGACATCCTAGAATAAAAAAATATCAATTATGGAAAATTCGTCCTTTAGACAAAAAAGAGTTGCTGGAAGGGATTCGTCTCGGTTTTCCTATTGGCGGAACTGTCTTTGCAGAAGTTGTGATATTTTCAGTCGTAGGTTTGCTTATGGCTAAGTTTTCTTCGTTAATCATTGCCAGCCACCAATCTGCTATTAGTTTTTCCAATCTTATGTATGCTTTTCCTATGAGCATTTCTAATGCTATGGCGATTATCGTTTCTTACGAAATTGGCGCAAAGCGTCTAGACTATGTCAGAAAATATTGTGTTTTGGGAAGATTGACTGCGCTTGGGTTCGCTGTTTTCACGCTGACATTTTTATATCTTTTCCGTTATCAAGTCGCTTCATTATATGGAACGAACAAAGAATTCATTCGTCTGACATCGGTTTTCTTAACTTATAGTTTGTTTTTTCAATTAGCAGATACTTTCGCAGCGCCTCTTCAAGGAATTTTACGTGGTTATAAGGATACAAAAGTGCCATTTTATTTGGGATTGATTGGCTATTGGGGGGTGTCGCTACCAGTTGGGTTACTATTGGATCACACGACAAATTTAGGTCCCTTTGCTTATTGGATTGGTTTAATTTCTAGTCTGGTTGTTAGTGGCATTTTATACCAACTTCGTCTCAATCATATTCAAAAAAGAAATTAGCTTAAATGTTGCATCTACATCATTTATCATTCTGAATTAAAAAAGAATCTCAGATTTTTATCCAAGATTCTTTTTTTTGTTATTTTGTACGCATTTCACCTTGTGGGAAATAAGTCCCTTCTGGCATGTCGTTGATGATGACATGAACAGCAGATTGTGGCGCGCCAGTATTTTTCACGACAGCGGCAGTAACTTCTTTTGCAAGAGCTTTCTTTTGTTCTAACGTGCGTCCTTCAAATAAATCAATTCTGACAAATGGCATATGGTTTCTCCTTTTTATTTTTGATATTTTTATTTTATCACAAATTAGGTTTTAAAGCGTGTCAGAATGTGGTAAAATAAGAAGTATTAAAAATTGGAGAATTTGGAACGAATTAAAGAAAATGGCTCAGTTGTATTATAAATATGGCACGATGAATTCGGGCAAAACAATCGAAATTTTAAAAGTAGCACACAACTATGAAGAACAAGGCAAAGGTGTTGTCATTATGACGAGCGCACTTGATACACGTGACGGTTTTGGCGTTGTTTCTAGTCGTATCGGAATGAAGCGAAAAGCAATTGCAATAGCAGAAGATACTGATATTTTCCACTTTATTCAGGAAATGCCCGAAAAGCCTTATTGTGTATTGATTGATGAAGCGCAGTTTCTATCTCGTCGTCATGTCTATGACTTAGCGAGGGTAGTTGACGAATTAAACGTACCAGTTATGGCTTTTGGTTTGAAAAATGATTTTCGCAATGAGTTATTTGAAGGCTCGAAATATCTCTTGCTTCTAGCAGATAAAATTGATGAGATTAAAACAATTTGTCAATTTTGCTCCAAAAAAGCAACCATGGTATTAAGAACAACGAATGGTAAGCCGGTCTATGAAGGTGAGCAAATTCAAATCGGTGGGAATGAAACATATATTCCTGTCTGTCGGAAGCATTATTTTAAGCCAGAAATTGACGAAATGAAGAGTTAAGGAGAGGTGTAGCAAACGATGAATATTTATGAACAACTACAAGCCGTTGAAGATCGCTATGAAGAGTTGGGAGAACTTCTGAGTGACCCAGATGTTGTTAGTGACACCAAGCGTTTTATGGAATTGTCCAAAGAAGAAGCGAGTACACGCGATACGGTAGCAACTTATCGTGAATATAAAAGGGTGCTCCAAAACATCACAGATGCTGAGGAAATGATCAAAGACGCTTCTGGCGATACTGATTTGGAAGAAATGGCAAAGCAAGAGCTCAAAGACGCAAAAGCTGAAAAAGAAGAATACGAGGAAAAATTGAAAATTCTTCTTTTACCAAAAGATCCAAACGACGATAAAAATATCATCTTAGAAATTCGTGGTGCAGCAGGAGGTGACGAAGCCTCGCTCTTTGCCGGTGATCTTCTGACAATGTATCAAAAATACGCCGAATCGCAAGGCTGGAAATTCGAGGTTATGGAAGCCTCTATGAATGGAGTCGGTGGCTTCAAAGAAGTAGTAGCGATGGTTTCTGGTCAATCCGTTTATTCCAAACTAAAATACGAATCAGGTGCTCATCGCGTACAACGTGTCCCAGTAACAGAAAGTCAAGGACGAGTTCACACTTCGACAGCAACAGTCTTAGTCATGCCTGAAGTTGAAGAAGTGGAATATGATATTGATCCAAAAGATCTTCGGATTGACATTTATCACGCTTCTGGTGCTGGCGGTCAGAATGTCAACAAAGTTGCAACAGCCGTTCGGATCGTTCATTTGCCGACAAATATTAAGGTTGAAATGCAGGAAGAACGAACCCAACAAAAGAATCGCGACAAAGCTATGAAGATCATCCGTGCGCGTGTAGCGGATCATTTTGCGCAAATTGCGCAAGACGAGCAAGATGCCGAGCGGAAATCAACTATTGGTACTGGAGACCGCTCGGAGCGGATTCGTACCTATAATTTTCCACAAAATCGTGTGACAGATCACCGTATTGGTTTAACGCTGCAAAAGCTAGATACGATTTTAGCTGGGAAATTAGATGAAATCGTGGACGCCTTGGTATTGTATGACCAAACACAAAAACTAGAAGAATTGAATAAATAATGAAATTAGCTCAAATTCTTGCTGAAATGGAAAAACAGCTTGAAGCAGTTGGCGAAGAAGCTGAAAGCCTCTCCTTTACCTTTCGGTCTTTGAGAAACTTATCCTTCACCCAATTTGTGTTGAAAATGCAAGCAGAAGCAACAGAAGATGATATAGAATTGCTGAAAGAAATTCAATCTCAATTATTAGTTCATAGACCTGCCCAATACATTATTGGGAACGCAGCATTTCATGGACATTCGTTCAAAGTAGATGAACGAGTGCTAATTCCCCGACCAGAAACCGAAGAATTGGTCAACCTTATCTTGTCTGAAAATCAAAATAGCAGTCTGAAAGTTTTGGATATTGGCACTGGAAGTGGAGCAATTGCTCTATCTTTGGCTGCTGAGCGTGCGAATTGGCAGGTCACGGCTTCCGACATTTCCCAAGATGCTCTGGATTTGGCGCAAGAAAATGCGGAAGCAATTGATGTAGCGATTGATTTTGTTCAGTCTGATTGCTTTCAGGCGATTACAGGAAAGTATGATATTATTGTATCCAATCCGCCCTATATTTCAGAGACGGACAGAGAAGAAGTAGGACTAAATGTCCTTGCTTCAGAACCTCATCTTGCTCTTTTTGCTGAAGAAGACGGGTATGCTGTTTATCGAAAAATTGCTGAGAACGCCCAAAAACATTTGACAGAAAAAGGTAAAATCTATCTCGAAATTGGCTACAAGCAAGGGGAACATGTAAAAAAATTATTTGAGTCTGCATTTCCAAAAATGAGAATTCGCGTCTTGCAAGATCAATTCGGAAAAGATAGAATGGTAGTGGTAGATAATGGATAAAATTGAGGAAATACTGAGCAGCGGAGGAGCGGTCGTGCTGCCAACAGAGACTGTATATGGTTTATTTTGTAAAGCACTGGATGAGCAGGCCGTCAGTCATGTCTATGACTTAAAAGGCAGACCTCGCGAAAAGGCCTTGAATTTAAATGTTTCAAGCTTAGAAGAAATTTATCAATTTTCCAAACATCAGCCTCAGTATTTAAAAAAGCTCTATCAAGCCTTTCTACCCGGTCCTTTGACCATTATTTTACAAGCTAATGAACAAGTTCCGATTTGGGTAAATTCAGGTATGAAAACAATTGGTTTTCGTGTCCCTAGTCATCCTAAAACATTGGACTTGATTAGAAAATTTGGACCTCTCATTGGTCCGTCCGCAAATTTATCTGGAAAGAGTAGCGGAGTAAACTTCCAGCAAATTATGACCGATTTCAATCACGAAGTTCTTGGTATAGAAGATGATGCTTTTCTAACAGGACAGGATTCAACTATTTTGGATTTATCTGGTGAAACAGCATATATTCTACGCCAAGGTGCTGTCACTTGCGAAGAAATTCTCGCTAAAATTCCAGAAATTCACTTCTAAACCTTGACTAAATAGGTTTTAGCCCCGCTTTAAGAGAAGGGAGACTCTTATGATTTTTGACCATAAAGACTATAAAGAATATGACGCTGAGCTTTGGGAAGCCATTGCTGCAGAAGAAAAACGTCAGCAAAACAATATTGAATTGATTGCTTCAGAAAACGTTGTTTCAAAAGCTGTTATGGCAGCACAAGGTTCTATTTTAACCAATAAATATGCCGAAGGTTATCCAGGTCGTCGCTATTATGGTGGTACGGACGTTGTGGATGTGATTGAGACATTAGCAATTGAACGTGCTAAAGAAATTTTTGGAGCAAAATTTGCCAATGTTCAACCCCACTCAGGCAGTCAGGCGAATTGTGCGGCTTATATGGCCTTAATTGAGCCAGGTGATACAGTAATGGGAATGGATCTTGCAGCAGGCGGACATTTGACACATGGCGCAGCTGTTAGCTTCTCTGGGAAAACCTATAACTTTGTGCCTTATAATGTCGATCCTGAAACGGAACTTTTAGACTTTGATGCTATTTTGGCGCAGGCTAAAGAAGTCAAACCTAAATTGATTGTTGCAGGTGCTTCTGCCTATTCACATATTATTGATTTTGCTAAATTCCGTGAAATTGCAGATACTGTCGGAGCCAAACTCATGGTAGACATGGCTCATATTGCCGGTTTAGTTGCTGCTGGTTTGCATCCAAGTCCAGTACCGTATGCACATATTACGACAACTACCACTCATAAAACCCTTCGAGGACCTCGTGGCGGCTTAATTTTGACCAATGATGAAGAGTTGGCGAAAAAGATTAATTCCGCAATCTTCCCAGGAATTCAAGGAGGACCGCTAGAGCATGTCGTAGCAGCTAAAGCAGCTGCTTTCAAAGAAGTATTGGATTCAGATTTCAAAGTTTATGCTCAGCAGATTTTAGATAATGCTAAGGCAATGGTTCAAGTATTCCAACAACATGGTAATTTCCGTGTCATTTCAGGCGGTACGGAGAATCATCTTTTCCTTGTGGATGTGACCAAAGTCGTTGAAAATGGAAAAGTCGCTCAGAACCTTTTGGATGATGTCCATATCACTCTCAACAAAAACTCTATCCCTTATGAAACCTTATCTCCATTTAAAACAAGTGGCATTCGTATTGGAACTGCAGCTATTGCAGCTCGTGGCTTTGGGGTAGCTGAAAGTACTAAAGTAGCAGAATTGATCATCAAAACTTTAGAAAATGCAGAGAATGAAGCTGTTTTACAGCAGGTTTGTGCAGAAGTTAAAGAATTGACCGATGCCTTTCCACTATATGAGGACTGAAATGGACATTTACGTAAAAAAAGCTATTATTCATCAATTTAGTCCATCAGACACCGACCTTCTTTTAGCAGATAAATATCTTAATATTACTCCAAAAATTGAAGAATATCTTCGCAAGAAGATTGAACGTGTCTATTCAGATGAGGCCAAAACGGGCATTTTTACCGAAGATAATGTCTTTTTATCACATATGACAAAAGACCTTTTAGAAACCTCTGTCAGTATTGCCAACCTCTGGAAAGAGGAGTTTTCGGTGAGCGAAAATCAGAAAACCAACGATTTGATTTTTGTTCAATTTGACAAGGAAGGAGTAGAGCATTTTGCTTTTTTGCGTATCGCTCTGCGGGAAACCCTCACCCATTTAGGTGGAGAAGTAGAAAATCCTATCAAGATTACCCAGAACAACTTGCCGGGATTTGGTACAGGTGCTGATGAGGCCTTGGTTATTAACCTTCAATCTCGTAAATACCATTTGATTGAAAAACGGATTAAATACAATGGTGCTTTTCTCAATTATTTTTCTGATAATCTATTACAAGTCCATCCTGAAATTTCTCCCAAGAAATCTATTAAAGCCTTAGAAAAAACGGCTCAAAAAGTTGCAGAAAGTTTTAATCAGGATGATTTTCAATTTCAATCCAAGGTTAAATCATCTATTTTCAAAAATTTAGAAGAAAATGATGAATTATCACCAGAAAAATTAGCAGATGACTTGTTCGATAACAATCTGACAGCTCGTTTGACTTTTATTGATCAGGTTAAGGAAACAATTCCAGAAACTGTTAAATTTGAAGAAATTGATAGTAGTCGTCAGAAGAAAAAATTTGAAAACCAAAAGCTCTCTCTTTCAAATGGGATTGAACTCATTGTCCCCAATAACATCTATCAAGATGCAGAATCTGTAGAATTCATACAAAACGAGAATGGAACCTATTCCATTCTCATCAAAAACATAGAAGATATCCAAAGTAAATAATGTTTAAAATTCTTAGAAAATTGATCCTTCTCATTCTTTTAATCTTTGTTGGTTACAAGCTTGTTCAAGTTCATCATGATGTCAAGCAAGTGATGAACTACCGTAGCTTAGTGAGAGAAGTGCTAGACGAACAAGATACTGCAGCCAATGAGGAACTAGTCCTTGCTATGATTTACACAGAAACAAAAGGAAAAGTTTCTGATGTCATGCAATCTAGTGAAAGTGCGACGGGTCAGAAAAACTCTATTTTAGATAATAAAGAAAGCATTCGTCAAGGTGTTCAGACCCTATCTGCGAATCTAAATGTAGCTCAAGAAAAGAAAGTAGATGTTTGGACCGCTGTACAAGCCTATAACTTTGGTCGAGCTTACATCGATTATATTGCAAAACACGGTGGCGAAAATACCCTTGATTTGGCAAAAAAATACTCTAAAAATGTTGTCGCACCAAGTTTAGGAAACGTGACCGGCAAAACCTATTCTTATTACCACCCCATCGCCCTCCTTCATGGCTCTAAGCTCTATATCAATGGTGGGAATTATTATTACTCCCGACAAGTTCAGATGAATATGCACATCATGAAAGTGATGAATTGGTTTTAATAACATCACCCCTAGTAGCTTATTTCTACTAGGGTTTTTCAAACAAATCAATTGTTATTTATATCGTTACATGTTATACTTAAAAATATATCTCACAGAAAGAAGCGATAAAAATGACGAAAAAAGCGGTCCTAACTACAGGACTTTTAACAGTTCTGATTGCTATTTCTACTTTTTTATTTTACCGTGTCAATGCTGAAGGGAAATTAGA
>ERZ773263.588-NODE-588-length-24860-cov-5.249546_pt1 | contig 24860 bp, 21 predicted proteins | sample MGYA00511076_ERZ773263 | MGnify/ENA primary metagenome ERZ773263 (study PRJEB29015, sample SAMEA2738155) | human oral metagenome | biome: human oral; feature: human-associated habitat; material: saliva | place: China | collected 2195 ... | reverse complement strand
TGGAAGTGTTTATCGTGCAATAGAAGCTTTAATTATTGTAATGATTGTTGGTATGCTTATAGGTTCATGGGTTTTGGCAGGTTCTGTTCCAGCTATGATCTATTATGGATTAGAGTTAATTTCACCAAAATTTTTCTTACCTACTGGTTGTATTTTATGTGCAATTGTATCTGTAGCAACTGGTAGTGCATGGACATCTGGAGGAACAATAGGTGTTGCACTTATGGGAATAGGAACTGGACTTGGAATTAATCCAGCACTTACAGCAGGGATGGTTATTTCAGGAGCATATTTTGGAGATAAAATTTCTCCTTTATCTGATAGTACAAATGTTGCGGCAGCAGCGGCAGAAACAGATTTATATCTTCATGTAAGATCCATGATGTATACAACTGTTCCTAGTTTTATATTAGCATTGTTATTATATTTAATAATTGGATTAAGGTATGAATCTTCTTCTGTAAATTTAGAAAACATAAAAATAATAAAAGAAGCTCTTTCTAGTAGCTTTACTATTAGCCCTTGGTTATTAATTCCTCCTATTGTAGTGCTTATAACAGCTATTAAAAAAGTTCCTGCAATTCCTTCTCTTTTGCTTGCAACGGCAGTTGGAAGTATATTTGCAGTTATTTTTCAAAGAGCAGGTCTTGTAGATATTTTAGATGTTTTACAAAATGGATATGTAGGAAATACAAATGTGGAAATTGTTAATAAACTTCTTACTCGTGGTGGTGTAAATGGAATGTTATGGACAATATCACTTATTATATTTGCTTTATGCTTTGGAGGAATTTTAGAAAAGGCAAAATTTACTGAAGTAATTCTTGAAAAGGTTGTAAAATATATTCATTCTGTTGGAAGTCTTGTTGCTACAACTATTGTAACTGGGATTCTTTGTGATTTTGTTCTTACTGATCAATATTTAGCAAATATAATTCCTGGAAGAATGTATTATAAAGTTTATGATGATATGGGATTGGAAAGATATTATCTTTCAAGAACCTTAGAAGATGGAGGTTCTTTATGGTCTCCTATGTTCCCATGGAATGGTTGTGGAGCATATCAATCAGCAACTTTAGGAGTTCCAACTTTTTCTTATTTCCCTTATGCTTTTTTAAATTTAATAAATCCTATTGTTTCTATTATTATGGCTTATATGGGAATTGCAGTATTTAGAAAAAAACTTACAGATAGTGGAATAGAAGTTATTGAAGTAGATAATTTAACAGAATTAGATAAAATTAGAAAACAAAATGATAAAAAAGACTAAGATATAGCAAAAAAGCTATTGTGAAATAATAAATTGCAATAGCTTCTATTTGTTGTTAGGGGGTATTCTATCAATTTTATCTGTATACTTATTTGACAGTGAAAGTTATAAAATATTTTAACAAAATTTTAATAAAAAAATTATGATAAATGAGATTAAAAAATTTCATTTATTAAGATAGAAGAGTAGAAATATTAGGAAATAAATACAAAGAAATTTATATTCAGCATTTTTAATAAAAAATGTAAAAGAAAATTTAGAAGAAGTGGATATAAAAAAAGCACAAAAAGAAAAAAATTTTGTAAAATTATATAATATTGAAATAGAAAGGATAAAGAAAAGTAATATAAAGGCATTAAAGTCTTTAGGTTTATTTTATCACTTATTATTTTTTTGAAAATAGCATACTTTTTTGTAAGTATAAAATCTATAAAAAATAAAAATGAGTAGTTATAACAATCGGATTTACGATGTTATTCTGCTCATTATTAGGGGGGTATTTTATCAATTTTATCTGTATATCTATTTGACAGTGAAAGTTATAAAATAGTTTAAAAATTTTTTTATAATAAATTTTTTGCTATTTCTCTATAACTATTGCTAATAACTAGAAAACTGATTATAATTTTTTAGATAATTTTACTAACTAACATAACACCATCAGAAATAGGTAGCAAAGTAACTGAATCAAAATTTTCATAAAGATAATCTATAAATTCATTCAGTCTTTTAACTATTGTTTTAAATCTTTTAGGACTTTCTTTATATAAGTAACCTCTAAATAATATATTATCAATAAATACTATTCCACCTTCATTTAAAAGTTTATAAGAATCTTCAAAAAATTTTTTATACTGCCCCTTAGCTGCATCAATAAAAATAAAGTCAAAAGTCTTATTTAATTTTTCTATTTCTTCTGTGGCATCTCCCAAAATTTGCTCTATTCCTTTTAAATTAGATTTTTCAAAATTGGATTGAGCTATTTTAAATCTATCTTCATCAATTTCTATTGTTGTTAAATTTCCATTTCTATCTTGGATTTCCTCTGACATAATAATTCCAGAATAACCTGTTGCAGTTCCAATTTCTAAAATATTTTTAATATTTTTATTAGTCCTTATAATAAACTTTAAATATTCTCTAATTTCTTTACTTATTATAGGAATATTATTTATTTCTGCATCTTTTTCTATCTCTTTTATCAATAAATTCGCACTTCTGTACTTATCAATTTTTGATGAAATATATTCATTTGCCTCTTTTAATTCTTCTAACATTTTTCTCCCTTTTTCAATTTTATAATATAAAAATTATCCATAATTTCTTCCTTATAATTTATACAAAAACCACCAAGTTTATCATAGTCTCCTGAAACATTTTCAGGAATATACAATTTTTCAACTTTAAATTCCTTTCTTTCTTTTAAAAATTTTTCAATATTATTAGTATTTTCTTTGTCAGTTATAGTGCAAGTGCTATAAATTAATTCTCCTCCATCTTTTAATATATCTGCTGCTGAATTTAAAATCTCTAATTGTAATTTTGCTAATTCTTCAATATTTTCTCTATTTTTAGAATATAGAATTTCAGGTTTCTTTCTTATAACACCATAGCCACTACAAGGTACATCAACTAGGATTTTATCAAACTTTCTACCTTGTTTATTAACATTTCTAGCATCCATTACAATAGCTTTAACTATATCTATTCCTAGTTTTTTCATATTGGTTTCAATAAGTTTAATTTTATGTTGATGAATATCTATTGCAATAATTTCACCTTTGTTTTCCATTTGTTCAGCAAGAACAGCAGTTTTTCCACCAGGTGCTGCACAGATATCTAAAACTAATTCATTTGGCATTACACTTAAATTTTTAGCAGCCAAATATGATGAAGCATCTTGGGCAATTATCTTACCTGTTTTAAATTCTTCTGAAATTATTATTAAACCTGAATTTACATAATATACTGTATCAACTTTCTTAATAATTTGAATATTATTTTTTTCTAAAAATTCTTCAAATTCTTTTTCATTATATTTTAACTTATTTATTCTTACTGATAAATAAGGAACTTTCTTTAAACTTGTAATAGCTTGTTTTAAATTTTTATCTCCATATTGTTTTTCCAATATATCATAAAACCATTTTGGAATAGAATACAAAACTTCATAATTTTTTTCATCATCTAACCTTTTTAATTCAGTGTCTTTATTTCTTAAATAATTTCTTAAAGTACCATTTATAAATTTTGAAATAGTCATTCCATATTTTTTCTTAACAAGTTCAGTTGCTTCCCAAACTACACCTTTGTCATCACTATTCATAAATGTGATTTGATAGATAGAAATTCTTAAAAGATTTCTTATCCATTCTTTTCTTATATCTTTGGTATATATATCTATTATATAGTCTAAAAACTTTTTATTTCTTATAACACCATAAAATATTTCTGTCATAAAAGCTTTCTCTTTTGAATTTATATTCAAAGTTTTAAAAGTTTCATTTAAAGCTATATTTGAATAGGCACCTTTATCCACTTGTGATATCAAAGCCATTGTTACATATTTTACACTCATATTTTCACCTTAGTTTTTTCTTTTTATTATACTATTAAAATAGATATTAGCACAAATAAAAAAAGTTAACTACAATTTTGTAATTAACTTTTTATAAAATTATCTTACAGATATAATTCTTATATCTTTTACATCTGCATATTTAGTTTGAACTTGTGCAATAGCACCAACATCAGAAGTTGCTTTTACTGTTGTAGTAGTTGAAATCCAAGTTTTTCCACCATTAGTAGAATATTTGTAACTAATTGAATATGTATTCACTACTATTCATCTCCTCATTTACATTATATCTCTTTGTAAGTAAAAATACAATTAATAAATTAAATATATTCAATAACCTTATTTTTCTCTAAACTTTTCTTTATATCAATAACTCTTTGATTGGAGCTACCTTTCCATTTTAAATTCAAATCTTTTAGACTATCTACGAATTTTCCATCAATTAAAACATCGCATTCTTTTATTAGAGAAAATCTATTTTCATCTTCTAATATTTCTTCCCAAGTAAAGCCACTCCATATCCAAATATCTCTATCTGGTAAATTCTCTTTAAATTTTTTAATAAATTTTAAAAGAGGTTTAATATTTTTAGGATAAGTAGGGTCTCCACCTAAAAGCGAAAGACCCTTTATTGTTTTACCATACTTTTTAAAATATTCTATGATTTCATTTTCCTCTTTTTCAGTAAATTTTTTTCCATAGTTTTCATCCCAAGTTTCCTCATTAAAGCAATTTTTACAACAATGAGTACAACCACTTACAAATAAACTTACTCTTATACCTCTTCCATTAATCATATCTGCATATTTAATTCCTGAATAATTCATCTCTCTAACTGTGTTTTACTCTATGCATTATTTCCTCTTGTTTACCTTTATTAAAAGGTCTAGCATTAGGTTGAGCTAAGTAACCACACACTCTCCTTATTACACTCATTTCATTACTATCATGATTTCCACATTGTGGGCAAGTAAATCCATCTTTTGTAGCAGTAAATTCTCCTTTATACCCACAGATATGGCATTTGTCAACTGGTTGATTTATTCCCATATAATGTATTCCAACACTTTTAGCATATCTTAAAATATCTGGTATTGCATCTAAATTCTTTGTCAATGAATCAGTTTCAATATAGCTAATATGTCCACCAGCTGAATATTTATGACCCAAGGCTTCTAGTTTTAATTTTTCAAATGGACTTATATTTATTCTTGAAGAAACATGGAAAGAATTATCATAGTAACCTTTATCTGTTATTCCTTTAATATCTCCAAATTCTTGTTTATCAATTCTTGCAAATCTATCACATAGAGACTCTGATGGAGTTCCATACAATGCAAAACCTAAATTATATTTTTGCTTGTATTCAAGAACTTTATCAGCTATATATTTTAAAATATTAAAAGTTTTTTCATATACTTCCTCAGATTCAGAAAAATCTTTACCATACAATAATTGAGAAACTTCACTAAGCCCAATATAACCTATTGATACTGTTGAATATCCTCCCCAAATTAAATCTTTAATTGTATCTTTTGGCTTTTTCTCTGCCAATGCTCCTGACATCCAAAGAATAGGTGCCATTTCTGCAACAGTATTTTCTAAATATTTTGCTCTAAATAAGCAATTATCTTTACAGATTTCCAAAATCCTATCAAGTTCCTTGTAGAAACCTTCTTCATCTCCACGATTTTTAATAGCTATTCTTGGTAGATTAATAGATGTAGCTCCTATATTAAATCTTCCTGCATATTTTTCTTTACCATTTTTATCCTTCCAAAGAGATAAGAAAGCTCTACATCCCATAGGATAAACAACAGTTTCATTTTTTAATTGTTCTTCTGTTATAAATAAAATATCAGGATAGATTGATTTTGTCATACATTCAAATGCAAGTTGAGAAATATCCCAGTTAGGATCTCCTTCATTCAGATTTAAACCTTCACACATTGCATAAACTATTTTAGGGAAAATAGCAGTTTCTTTTTTAGCACCAAAACCTGCCATTCTTGTTTTTAAAACATATTTTTGGACAAGTCTTCCCTCCCAAGAAGTTTCAGTTCCTATACCAATAGTTGTAAAAGGTGTTTGTCCATTTACAGTAGATAAAGAATTTATTTCATATTCCAAACCTTGCATAGCTTGTTTGACAGATTCTTCTGTCATATCAACAGAATATCTATAAGTTTTAGGATATTTATTTTTTATTTCTTCATTAGAATATTCTAAATCTTGTTTTTTTAATTCTTCTATTTGTTCTTCACTTAAATCATCTATATATTTTGCTCCTCTTAAAAAATGTTTTTTAAAAGTTTTCTTTATATATCTAACTAAGGCTCTGTCTAAATATGGAATAGAACAGCCACCATAGGTATTAGATGAAACAGAGGCAATTATTTGTACTATGTGTCCAACTGCAACATCAACAGAATTAGGCTCAAGCATTTTTGCATTACCTATATTACAACCACCTCTTAACATAGTTTCTATGTTTACAAGTTCACAGTTTGTTTCTCTAAAAAGTAAATAATCTAAGTCGTGTAAATGAATTTCACCTTTTATATGTGCTAATTTTATATGTTCTGGAACTATTTTATTTAAGTAATAATCTCTTGAAGAAATTCCTGCAAGTAAATCTCTTTGAACAGAAATAGTTTTTGCATCTTTATTTGCATTTTCAGATAATAACTTTTTATTAGAAGCATCTACCAGTTCCCCAATTTGTCTATATATTCCTTTTTCTTTTTCTCTTATTTCAGCCTTTAAAGTTCTGTAACTTTGGTAAGACATAGCTATATCTTTTTCAGATGAACCCATCAATTTTTTTACCACTATATCTTGTATTTGCTCAACTGCTAAAACTTTATCAGGCAAATCTTCCACTTGGGAGGCAATTTTTTCTATTAATTTCATATTTGGTTCTCTGGAAGCCTGTTCAAATGTTTTCCTTATTGCATTTATAATTCTACCTTTATCAAACTCAACTACTGAACCATCTCTTTTAATAACCCTTTTCATATCGCCTCACACCTTTCCATTTCCATTTTATATTTGTGTAATTATTTTTTTTAAATTTTTTATATCTTTAATCATTTTAACACTAAAAAAAAAAAATAACAATATATAGTATATATAATAGAAGTATACCACTATATATTGTTATTTTAAAATATAGTTAATATGGGAATTTAAAAAATCCTTAAATAAAAATAACAGCTGTTATAAATTTGAACTATTTTTTACTTTGTTTATTATTTTTATTTTAATACTATGTCATAATTTTAATTTGATCTTTTCCATCATCTTCAAAAATGAAATAATCTAAGATTTTTATTTTGACTTCATCACCTTCATTTAAAGTGTTATAAGTTGAAGCTCTTGCAATCATTCTTAAAATATTTCCATTTCCAATTTCAACTCTTAAATCATTGCAATCTCCCAAATAAAATTTTGAATAAACTTTTCCTGTGATTTCTCCATCATCAGAAAGAATAGCATTTTCTGGACGAATTGCTACAACAACATTTCCTTTAAATGAACTTTTATTAGGAAGTGTTTGTCCATTACTATTATCAAGTAAAATTTTACTTCCTTCAACCTTTCCTTTTATAAAATCAACCTTACCAACAAAGTTTGCAACAAACATATTTTTAGGTTTAGAATATATTTCTTGTGGAGGAGCAACTTGTTGTACTTCTCCTTTATTAATCAATACAATTCTATCACTCATGGTCATTGCTTCTATTTGGTCATGAGTTACATAAATAACTGTTATTTTTAATTTCTTAGTTATTTCTTTTATTTCATATCTCATTTCTTCTCTTAACTTTGCATCTAGGTTAGAAAGAGGTTCATCTAACAATAAAATTTCTGGTTGAGCAACTAAAGCTCTTCCCAATGCAACTCTTTGTTGTTGTCCTCCTGATAATTCAGATGGAAATCTATCCTTATATTGTTCTAAGTGTACAATTTTTAAAACTTGATTTACTCTTTCTTCTATTTCGTTTTTATTAATTTTTTGAATTTTTAATGGATAAGCAATATTGTCAAATACATTCATATGAGGCCATACTGCATAAGATTGAAATACCATTCCAATTCCTCTTTTTTCAGGTGGTAAAAATTCTTTTTCACTTGATACTAATTTATCACCTATATATATTTCTCCACTACTTGGTTTTTCAAATCCTGCAATAAGTCTAAGCATAGTTGTTTTTCCACAACCAGATGGACCTAGTAATGTTATAAATTCTCCATCTTCAAATTTTTGATTAAATTCTTGTAGGACTGTTACATTTCCAAAGGATTTTGTAACTCCTGTTATTGTTACTGATGCCATATTTTCCTCCCATTCTATATTGAAAATTGTCCCTTAGTCAATTTATTTAAAATATAATTAACTAAAATAACAAATAGTAAAATAGCTGTTGCCAATGCACTTGCAACCTGTTGACTATGATATGTTTGATAGATATATAATTCATATCCAATAGTCTTGGTATTTGATGAATAAAGCAATGTTGACATTGTCAATTCATAGAATGATGGCATAAATATTAAGAAAATTCCTGCAACAATACTTGCTGCTATCAATGGTAAAGTTACATCTTTTAACATACGAAGCCAGTTTGCTCCAGATATTTGTGCAGCCTCTTCAAGTGAAGGATGAACTTGGCTCATTGCAGAAACAACAGTTCTCATACCCATTAACATATATTTTATCATATATGCAATTATCATTATTGTTAAAGTATTATAAATATTTATTCCAAATTTGCCACTCATTGATATTATAAGTGCCAAAGCTATTGTTACACTTGGTGTTCCAGAACCTAATGTTATCAAAAAGTCTGGGATTCTTTTTCCTTTTACATTTGTCCTTTGTAATAGATATGCCATTACACAAGAGATTAAAATTCCAAAGAATGCAGCAGCAGTTGCTGCTAGGAAGCTGTTTGTTGTTGAACTTATAATAGAAGCTCTTGAAAAAACTTTTTCCCATGCTTTTAATGATAAATTTGATAAAGTAAGTGGTTTTCCCATGTTCACAGTAAACGATGTTATAGCAACTGTTATAAATGGTAAAATTATTACAAAAAACGAAAAAATTGAAATTATTATTGTTATAGGTAATCTCCACTTTCCTAATTCTACAATATTTGGTCTTGTTGATTTACCACTCATAGTTATATATTGTTTTCTTCCAACAACAAATGTTGAAATATATAAAATTATATTAGATATCAACATTAAAAATACAGCAAGAGTCATAGCATCTGTAAGTCCTTCTTCTGAACCAATATGAACAAAATCTATTATACGCATAGTTACTGTATAAATTTGTCCTGGTGCTCCAATAATAGATGGGATACCATAAGATGATGCTGATGCAACGAAAACTAAAAGTCCAGCAGCTATTATACTTGGTGTCATCATTGGTATGGTAACTTTAAGTAAAGTTTTTAAAGGAGAAGCTCCTGAAATTCTTGAAGCCTCTTCCAAAGATGGATCCATTTTTTCCATAGCCCTTGATATTGTTATAAAAGCATAAGGATAGAAAAAGCAGGTTAACACCCATACAATTCCAGAGGTTGTATAAATATTAAAAGGAGCAGTTCCTAAACCAAAAATTTTCATTAAAAATCTATTTAGAACACCAGCATTTGGATTTAAAAGTCTTAACCAAGCCATAGCTCCAACATAAGGAGGAACCATATAGGTTACAACAAATAAAGTTCTAAAAAATTTCTTTCCATACATATCTGTCCTACCAACTAGAAATGCCAATGGAAATGCTATTGCAACTCCAAGAATTGTTGTAAAACCAGCTGTAATTATAGTATTTTTTAAAGCTATCCAGTTTAAATCATAGGTGTAAACTCTTCTATATGCTTCCCAAGAAAAACTTCCACCAGAAAATAGAGATTTAATTAATAAGTAGAATAATGGAAAAACTTCAAATATAAGTAAGAAAGCTACTATTGCTAATATAACTATCCATTTTATATCTATTCTCCATTTTTTTTGTCCAACCATATTTTCCTCTTTTCTTTATTAATTTGCCTTAGTTATAAATTTTTCAAACATTTTTCTTAATTCTTCTCTATCTTTATAAGTTTTTTCCCAATTTATAGGCATAGAAGATTTTAATATTTCATCAGTAGCTTTTGCATCATAAGGTGCTTTTTCTGGATTCTTTAAAACAGAGTGCATCCAACCTTCTACTATTGCTTCTTGTCCAGCTGGTGATAAGAACCAATCTGTTAGAGCTTCTGCTGCTTTTATATTTTTATTTGCTGACATATCTTCTTTAACAGTCATTATTGTACTTGGTATAGAAATTATTCCATCTTCTGGATATATAACTTCTAATGTAGAATTTTCTTCTTCTCTTTTCTTTAAGATAGATTCTTCAAGTATCATAATTTCAGCAGCTTCTCCTGTTTCTAATTTAGTAACAGCCACTGAACCAGATTCAACAACTACTTTTAATTTAGCTAAATTTTGGAAATATTCTTCTCCATATTTATCACTCAATGCAGAAACAGCTGCCAAAGCAGTTCCAGATTTTAATGGGTCAGGAATTGAAATCTTTCCTTTTAAATCTTCTCTTTTTGCAAAATCTTCAAAAGTAAGAGCTAAGTCTTCTTTTTTGTATTTATCAGGATTGTATGCTAAAACCATATTTAATAGACGAACTGGATACCAATATCCTTCTTTGTCATAATCTAAAGCTAAATTTTCAGCATTTTTAGAAATATATGGATGTAATATTCCTTTTTCTTTCAATTCTAATGAATAAGATGGTTCTGCAACCATTAACATATCACAACCTAATTTATTAGCTTGTAATTCAGCTATAATTTTAGATTGTAAAGTTCCTGTTCCACCTTGGAAAAATTCAACTTCCAAATTTGGAAATTCTTTTTTTAATTTTTCACTGACATTATCTATTATATCTTCATACATAGAAGTATAGATAACAATTTTTCCTGTTATTTCAGTGTTGGCATTAGAATCAGCAGCTTCTTCTTTCTTTTCTCCTCCACCACAAGCAACTAAAAACAATGTCATTAAAGATAATACAAGCCAAAAAAATTTCTTTTTCATAAACTTTCGCCTTCCTTTTTATGTTATTATTATTGTTACTACAACTCAACATAACACAAATAACAAAAAAAGTCAATTTATAAGATTAAATTGACCTTTTTCTAACCATTTTTTAATTATAAAAATTAAAATTTATTCTTTTTCTAAATTATCTGTTATCACCACAGATTTTATTTTTTGTTTTTCATCTTCTATTTCAATAATTTTTGTGTTTATTCCAAAATATTTTTTTAAGTTTTCCTCATTAATAATTTCACTAGTTTTACCAATAATATAGTCATCTTTTCCTATTAACATAGATTTATCTGAAATTCTTAAAGCATATTCAGGATAGTGAGTATTAAAAATACAAGTAATATTTTTCTTTTTTGCTAATTGAACAATTGTCCTTAAAATTTTCGTTTGATTTTTAAAATCTAAATGTGATTCAGGTTCATCAAGAATTAAAATTTTAGGTTCTCCTACTAGAGCTCGAGCTAAAAAAACTAGTTGAAGTTGTCCACCACTTAACTCTGAGCATTTTCTATCTTTTAAATACAATATTCCCATCTCATCTAAAACTTTTTCTACTATATCGTAATCTGATTTAGATGGAGTAGAAAAAATATTTAAATATTTAGCTCTTCCCATAATAGAAAGTTCTCTTACAGTATATGAGAAAGAGAATGAATGTGCTTGGGGAACATAAGCTATATCTTTTAAATCCTTTATAGAATCAACTTTTTTATTATCAATAAATACTTCACCAGAATTCCATTTTAAAACTCCATTAATACATTTTAATAATGTCGTTTTACCAATTCCATTTTGTCCCAATATTGTAAATATTTCTCCACTATCAATTTTTAAATTTATATCTTTTAAAATAGGATTTCCATCAGTATATGAAAAATTTCCATTTTTTATCTCTAAATTCATTTTTACCAACTCCTATATTTTTTAAAGATTATAATAAAAAATGGAGCTCCTACTAAGGAAGTCAATATCCCAATAGGGATTTCACTAGAAGTTGCTGTTCTTGCTATTCCATCTATTATTAGCATAAAAATTGCTCCCATAATACAAGAACTTGGAATCAATTTTATATTATCAGCTCCTATATACATACGACATATATGAGGAATTAATAGTCCTACCCATCCAATTATTCCTGTTAATGTAACACAAGTTGCACTTATCATTGTTACTGCAATAATAATAAAACCTCTAATATAAACTGGATTCATACCTAATGCTTTAACTTCTTCATCACCAAGAGATAGAATATTTATTCTCCATCTTAAAAAATATAGTATAGCAATACCTAATAATATAGGAAGTATTGCAATTTTAATGTTATTATAAGAAGAGCTAGAAAAACTTCCCATAAGCCAATATGTTATAGCAGGTAATTTATCATAAGGATCAGCTGTATATTTTACAAGTGAAATTAATGCTGAAAAGAGAGCAGTTATAACCATACCAGAAAGTATAAGAGAAAGTACAGAACTTTCTCCTCTTACTTTTGATAAACTATAAGTTATAATTACACTTAATATACCAAACAATAAAGCTAATATAATAACATAAGAATTCATCCCAAATAAAAGTATACCTAAAACAGCTCCAAATGCAGAACCTGAACTTACACTTATTATATCTGGACTAACCAAAGGATTTTGGAATATTCCTTGAAAGGCTACTCCTGAAATAGAAAGTCCTGCACCTACTAATATATTCATTATTATTCTAGGTATTCTTAATTCAAAAATTATAGAACTTTCAATTGGATTATTTTCAACTCCTTTTATACTATCTGATAGTACATTAAAAAACATTTTAGGTGATATAAAGAATCTTCCTAAAAATATTGAGATTAATATGCACAAAATTAAAGCTATTATGAGAAATACCATTTTCTTTCTATATGTATTCATATTTATTTTCCTTATTTAAAGATTTAAACCTTTATTGACTTTTGAATTTAAAATAAAATTTAATTGTTCATCAGTAAGTTTATAATTAAAGAATTCCAAATAAAAATCTTTTATATCTTTTCTTATATTATAATCATTAAAAAGTTCTGGATTTGCCACTTTTGCTATCCATTTTATCATAAGTGGTGTTTCTGCTGAAGGAGCATCCCATCTATAAATACCTATTGGAGCTTTAAATACTTTTTTATTTTTAACTGCATTAATTTTTGACCAATCTTGACCTTCAAATTTGTTATTATAAATATCTTCTGGCAAGATTTTATCAAAATTACTTAAAATAATAATATCAGGATTCCATTTTATAATTTGTTCCATAGTTACTTTTGACCAAGTACCAGTTGTAATATCTTTGGCAACATTCACTCCACCTGCCATATCAATCATAATATTATTAACTGATTTTCCACTTGCCACTGTTAATTGAGAATCTCTAAGATAAAGAATTTTTTTTCTTTTTGTATTTGCTAATTTTTCAGTTTTTGAAGCAAAATACTTATTAGTATCCTTATGATAACTAATTAATTTTTGAGCTTTTTCTTGTTTATTTAAAATATCTCCAAGTAATTTTATACCTTCTTGGACATCTTCCAATGTTCCATATTTTATTGCTACTGCTGGAATTTTTAATTTATTAAGTTTTTCTATTGCATCATTTTGATAATCCCACACTACAACAATATCAGGTTTTAAAAGAGCTAACTCTTCATAATTTATATTAAAATTATTATCCACAAATACTGAATTTACATTTTTCATATTTGGTGCTAACTCTTTTAACATACTTATTTCATAAGCCTTTTTAGCAGAAGGATGCATTCCAACTATTTTAGAAGAATCTCCATCTACAACATAAGTTAAAGATGCCCAAGGAATAGGAACAATAGCAATTCTGCTTGGATTATCTTTAATAGTAACTTTTTTCCCTGTTAAATCTGTGACAGTTTTAGCATTAACATTTGCAAACAAAAATAAAAATAAAATAAACATTGAACTAAAAATTTTTTTCATAAAATCACACTCCTATTATTAATTAAATAAATTTTTTAAAATATTCATAAGCTTTTTTTCCACAATATTCATAATCTAATTCCAAATATAGTCTAGTACTATATCCATAATGAAGTAAAGGAATAAAAGTAACTCCATCATTTATTAAATTTTTATACACAGGGTCTGATATTAAAATATCAGGTTTATACTCTTTTATCTTTTCTTTTAAATTATCTTCTGTATTTACAATGTTTAAAAATTCTAAATATTCAATTTTTTTAAATTTTCTACTTTCTTTTATAAGTGAAAGTGCTAGGATATTGTCAAATGAAAAGTCTTTTCTTAAAGAGTCAGCTATATTTATTGCCATAAATGGAGAGGCAATAATCATAACTTTTCTATCATCCAATTTATCTTTTTTTTCTAACTTTTCAAAAGAATTATCTATTTTATAAAAAAATCTTTTTAAAATATTTTCTGTATTTTCAATACCATATTTTGAAACAACATTTATTATTACATAAGGAATTGAAAATTCTTTTTCCATATATTTAGCAAGAGCAAGTCCCTCATAACTTAAAACTAGATTTAATTCAGCTGATGTACTATTTTTTATTTTTTCTAATGATAAATTATCTGAAAAAACAGTTAGGATATTCAAATCTAAACTTTTTATTAAAGAAAATAATTCTTCTAACTTTTCTATTTTTCCAAAAGTTAAAGGAGAATATCCAATAATATTTACAGTGTTTTTAATTTTCTTATTTTCAACCATAAATTTTTTAGCTAAACTATTTAGTGTTAATGAAATTCCAGAGTAATAATTTTCAAAGCTATTTGTATTTATAAAAACACAAGGAATATCTAGTGTTTCTTCTATATTCTCAACAATAGATTCTAAATCCATTCCTATTATTTGAGGAACTACTGTTGAAATAATAGCTATAAACTCAATTTTCTGATTTTGACTTATAATTTCTTTTATATTTTCTTTCAGTCCCTTTATTTCACCAGTAACTATCTCTAATTCATTTAATGATGTACAATACTGTAAACTATAATCTATATTTCTTATTTCATCATAAGCAACTGGTGTTTTACAGCCATTAGGTGAAATTAATATTTTTAAAATATTTTCACCATATAAAACTGAACAAGCTCCTGAATAATCAGAAGTTATTGGTGGAACTATATGTTGAATTTCTATTTTAAAATCACTTATCTTTTTATCTTTTATTTTTGAGGTATTTTTTAACTCATATTCTAATTCAACTAATAATTTTTCTAATCTTTTTTCTGGTGTAATTTTTCTTTTTGCAATAGGACCTCTTTCCAGTATTTTTACAATAATTCCATAATCTTTTTTTATTTTCTCCATTAAAAATGAAAAATCACTTGCTAATATTAAATCTGCACAAGTTAAATAAATAATAATTGACTTTATTTTTTCAAAATTTTCAGAAATTATCTTAACTATATATTTTTCTAATTTTTCTATATGATTAGCAGAAACCATATCTATTTCAGATATAGGAAAGGTATATAAATTTCCTAATTTATTTTCCTTTATTGCCTCATTATAAAGAACATTTAAACAACCAGTTGGTCCAATAGAAATAACTATATTTTCTGGAATATTAAGCAAAGATTTGAGCATTTTATTTTTTTCATTTTTTAGACATCTCTCTATATTCATTTCTATTCCTCTTCATAATAAATATTTTCTTTTAATATTTCAGCTGCTAAATATTCCATTTCCTCTTCTGATAATGGAGAGAAAGTTAAATCATTTTGATTACTCAAAATTTTTTCTGATAGCTCTAAAAAATTATTATATAAATTTGAATTAGGATACATTTCAGCAATAGTTTTTCCATTTAATTCACTTTTTATTAGCTCTTTACTAAAAGGGATTTCTCCTATAATTTTTGATTTAGTCATATCTGCAAAAATTTTTAAAATATTTATACTTGAATTATTATTTCTTTGATTATGAATTAAACCTCCAAATTTTATATTTTTCATTTTTGAAAAATTTTTGATACTTTTCATAATATTATTAGCTGCAAAAATTGACATAAATTCAGAGGATGTAACTATATAAATAACATCAGCATACTTCTCCCTCATAGGAACTGCAAAACCTCCACACACCACATCTCCTAACACATCATATATAATAATATCTCTTTCTTCATCAAATACTTTTAAATCTTCAAGCTCTTCCATTGTGGTAATAATTCCTCTTCCTGCACAGCTTACTCCAGCTTCAGGACCACCAGTTTCAACACATTCAATTCCATTAAAACCTTTATAAATTATATCTTTTCTGTTTAAATTATTTTTTTCTTTTAAAATTGAAATAACAGTTGGAATTTTCCTTCCCATAAGATTTCTTGTAGAATCTCCTTTTGGATCACAACCTATATGTAAAACTTTTTTCCCAGTTTTTGAAATAATAGCACTCAAATTAGAAGATATTGTAGATTTTCCTATTCCACCTTTTCCATATATTGCTATTTTTAACATATCATCTCCTCAATTTTATCTTAATTTTTATTCCAAAGGAATTATATAATTTTTATTTTTAAATTGAACAATATCTATTTCAACTGAAAAAATTTCTTTTATATTACTTGTTGTTACAATTTTTTTTGTATCTCCAAAATTATTTATTTTTCCATTTTTTAAAAATAAAATTTTATCACTATAAGAAATAGCGAAGTTTAAATCATGAAGAATAGTTATAACTATTAAATTGTCTTCTTTGGCTAAATTTTTTAAAATTTTCATTGTTTCCAATTGAAATTTTAAATCTAAATTACTTATGGGTTCATCTAAAATTAAAATTTTTGGTTCTTGTGTAAGTGCTCTAGCAATTAAAACTCTTTGCTTTTCACCACCACTCAATTCACCAACATAATTAAATAAATATTTTTCTAAATCCAGTTTTTTAATATTATTTAAAGCAATTTGTTTATCCCATTCACTAAATTTAAAAGTTTTATGTGGAACTCTTCCCAACAAAACTGTATCAAAGACAGTTAAATCAATATCAAAAGAGCTAGTTATTTGTGGAACATAAGACATTATTTTTGATTTTTCTTTCAATGATTTATTGTTAAAATTTTTCTCATCTATTAAAACTTCACCTTTTTTTAATTTTAATATTCCATTTATACACTTAATTAAGGTAGTTTTTCCAGCTCCATTTGCTCCCAATATGCTTAAAAGAGTTCCAGAATAAACTTCAAATGATATATTGTTTAAAATTTCTTTATTTTTATAAGAAAAGCTTAAATTTTTTATTTCTAATTTCATACCTATCCTCTTTTTGAATTAATTATCAGATATATAAAAATAGGAATACCAACAAAAGATATTAGAATTCCTATTGGTATTATAATAGGTGATAATAAATTTCTACCAATATAATCTGAAAACACCACCAAAAATGCACCTATGATTCCACTTAAAATTATACTATATTTGTGGTCATCACCTATCAACATTCTTGAAATATGTGGTGCTATGATTCCAACAAAAGCAATTATTCCAATAAAACTAACAACTGCTGATGTTATTAAAGTTACTATAATTCCTGATATAAATCTAAACTTTTTTACATTAACCCCCAAAGAAGTTGCTGAATCTTCACCAGTTAATAATAAATTATAAGAATATCTATTTATAAAGAAATATGGAAAGAAAATAAGTAATATTAAAAATAATATTAAAATTTTATTCCAAGATACTCCTGAAAGATTTCCAAAAGTCCAATTTACTATTGATGATAAGACATCTTCATTAGCAATAAACTGTAATGCTGCATTCCCAGAAGAAAATAGATAATTAAATGCTATTCCAGTCAATATTAAAGTTGATTTATTCATCCCTTTAACATTTGAAATACCATAAACTAAGAATGAACAAATAATTCCAAATGAAAAAGCAAAGAAAATTGTTATTAAATCAAAATAGACATATTTTCCAGTAAAAAATAATATTGATAGTGCAGCCCCCATAGAAGCTGCACTAGATATTCCAGTAGTGAATGGACTGGACATTTTATTTTCTGTAATTGCTTGCATTACAGTTCCACAAATTGCTAATAAAAAACCAGCAATACTCCCTAAAACGACTCTTGCAAGCCTTAAATCCAAAAAAACTACTATTTCTCTTGGTGATAAAGGTTCAGTATCATTAAAAGATAAATTTTTAAAGATTGTTACTAGTACTCTTTTTAAGCTTATATCTGCTATGCCTTTAAAAACAGATATATAAGAAACAAATAATAGTATAAATAAAGCAATTAATATTTTAAAAATTTTTTTACTATTATATTGATATACATTATTTATAGAATTCATTAATACCTCTTTATTTTAATTTGTAAACATGACCTTTGGGAGCTTTGACACCTTGCATAGCCATCCATTCTTCAAATACTTTATCAGGATTAATATCTTTCATTTCTTCTGGATACAACCATTTAGCTGTGTATATAACTCCTATCAATTTACCTAAACCACCTGCACAAAAACCTGTTGTTATATATACATTTTTATTTTTAACAGCTTTTAAATCCTTCCAGCCACTTCTATTTATCATTTCATTCATAATATTTTTGCATTCTTCTTGTGAAGGAGCAGTATAAACACCAGTATTCTTATAAGCAGCTCCAGAAGTAGTTTTCATTATTAAATCTGGATCTTCTAATAATATTTTTTCAGGATCAATAGTTTTTCCTTTTATTGTAGGATCATCAAATATATTTATTCCTCCAGCTACTCTCATCATATTTACCCAGCCATCATTTGAAGTTCCTGGAATAGCAGTAGTATATGGTTCTCCATATTCCCAATATATAGTTTTTTTATTTTTTACTTTAGCAACTCTCTTTTTAACTTCATTTAAATTTTTATTGTAAAATTCTATTAGCTTTTTAGCACCTTTTTCATTACCAAATATTTTTCCTAATCTTTCAATTTGTTCTGGCATATGAGCATTATCCCAACCTGTAACAACTATTACTTTTATTCTTGCTTTTGATAATTGTTCAATATCTTTTTCATATGAGCTATTTCTTGGAGTAATCAAAGCTTCAGGAGCTAATTCAATTATTTTTTCATAATTTAAATTGTTTTGCCCTTTTCCAATGCTATTTTTAGGGTCAAAATCTTTCCAATATACTCTATCTTGTGCTGTATTATCATCTACAGAAATTACATTTTTTATACTTCCAATCGCTCTAATAAGTTCATTGTTATATCTGCTTGCAACAACCACCTTTGTAAGTGGTTTCTCTAAAACAATTTCTCTACCAACATCATCTTTAAATCTTATTTCAGCAAAACTTAAAGATGATATAAACAAAAATAGAAATAACATAAATTTTTTTATAGATTTTTTCATAAAATATTCCTGCAATTTCAATAAATAAAACTTATTAGCAATCCATTGAATTTAAATTTTCTAAACTAATAATCCTATCACAAATCCTATCTGCTAAAAACTTATTATGTGTGACCACAATCATCCCTATGTTTTTCTCCTTTGCTGTAGTGATAAGATTTTTCCATATTTTAACTTGAGTTAATGCATCTAACATTGTAGTAATTTCATCCGCTATTAAATATTTAGTTTTAGGTCCTAGTGCTCTAGTGATACAAAACCTTTGAAGTTCTCCTCCACTTAATTCTTGAGGCCACCTTGTCAGCCAATAACTTTGAATTCCCATTTTCTGCATTGTCTCATTATCTACTATCCACCCCTCATTTAAAATTTTATCCATTTTCCATTTAGGATTAGTTGCTTTTTCTGGATGTTGATAAATAAGCTGAACAGAGCAATACCCCTCTTCTTCCAATTCCTTACCATCTACTAGTATAGTTCCTTTACTTGGTTTAAGTATTCCTGCCATTATTTTTGCTAGTGTACTTTTTCCACAACCTGAAGAACCAAAAATTCCTACTATTTCACCAGCTTTTATATTTAAACTAATATCTTTAAGAATAGGCATTCCTTTTAAATAATTAAATGAAATATTTTTTATTTCTAACATTTTTACACCTCATTCTATTAACTATATTTTTATTCTAAACTTGGTAATTCTAAATTCAACTTTTTACATTGTAGTCTAATATCTTCCATATCTGTTTCTTCAAAATCATTTTGAGGTAAGGCTCTCCAAAAGGCTTTTGTTAATGGGTGTCTAATATATTTTTCTCCTTTTAGAAAATCTTTTGTATTTAAAGTTTCTAAAATGTGCCCTCCATAGAAAATTGCCATTTTATCTGCAACATTACAAACTAAATCTATATCATGAGTAATTAGTAAAATTCCTTTTCCATCATTTGCCATATTTCTAAAATGATTTAAAACTTCAATAGCCAAATCTAAACTTAACCCAGGAGTTGGTTCATCTGCAATTATTAAATCTGCTTTTGATAAAATTGTATTTGCAATTAATACACGCCTCGCCATACCACCAGATAATTGAAAAGGGTATTTACTTAAATCAGCCTTAGTAAAGCCTAATGTATCCATAACTTTAAAAAAATCTTGCTGATTTATACCTTTTCTCATAAGTTGATCTTCTATAGTCATTAAAGGATCTAAATAAGCAATAGATTGTGGAACAAAAGTAATTTCTTTTCCTCGTAATTGAGATAACCTATTTTCATCAACTATTTCATTTTTAAATTTAATTTCAGCAGACACCACTGCATTTTTAGGTAAAATTCCTAAAATAGCATGTGCCATAAGACTTTTGCCACTTCCAGATGAACCTGCAATTGCTAGTATTTCTCCTTTTTTTATAGTCACATTTAAATCAAATACCATTTGATGTAACTTTTGGTTTAATAATTTATCATACATATTAAAACCTATATTTAAATTTTTTACTTCTAAAATATTCATAACATTACTCCTGTCCTGTATTAGGATTAATAATTTTTTCTAAATTATGTCCTATTGCATCAAAAGCAAATACCATAAGCATAAGAGCCAAACCTGGAAAAAAAGCTAACCACCAATATCCAGAAGTAATATATCTCATTGATTCTGACAAAATAACTCCTATTGCTGGTTCTTCTGGTGGCAATCCAAATCCTAGAAATGTGATCCCTGCTTCATGTAGTATTGCATGAGGAAATAATAGTACTACTCCTACAATGAATTGAGGGATAATATGTGGTAAAATATGTTTAGAGGCTATTTTAACATTGCTAGTTCCTAACTTCTTAGCTATTACTATATATGGCTCTCCTTTAATAGATAAAATTTCTGCTCTTATAATTCTTGATAGGGTTGTCCAGTGAGTTAATGCTACACCTACTAATATTCCCATTGTTCCTTTACCTGTTAAAATAGAGATTAATACCAACAGTATAAGATGAGGCATACCTTGAAATAAATCAATAAGCCATAAAAAAAATTTATCAATTTTTTTTCCAAATATAGCACATGCCGAACCAATTATTACTGCAAATACACAACTAACAAGTGATGCAACTACCCCTATAATTAAGCTAGTACTAAGCCCTTTTATAGTTCGTGTTAACATATCTCTTCCCATCCAATCAGTTCCAAATATATGTTTTAAACTAGGAGGATTATTCCGAACAGTGAAGTCTACTCCATAGCTATTTTTATCCATAAATCCTCCCCATATTAAAATAATTAAAAGAAAGACTACTGATACTACTATATATAGTAAGGTTTTTTGCCTTAAATTTAATTCCTTATAATTAGATTTTTTTTGGAGTAAAGCATTATCTATCATTATACATTCCCTCCCTTATTCTAGGATCTATAATAGGATACAGAATGTTTGCACATAAATTTCCTACAAATACAAATATTGCAGATACTAAAGTTATTGCAAGGAGTAAAGGCATGTCTCCTTTTACTCCAGCAATTTTAGTTATATTCCCTAAACCTGCATATGAAAATACATTTTCAACAAGCACAGAACCTCCAAAAAGTTCGCTGATAGATGCAAATTGGATAGTTACTGCTGGTAAAAGTATATTTCTAATACCATGTTTTCTAATAAATTCCCATAACTTTTCTCCATTTACTTTAGAATATAAAAAATATTCACTATTTAAAACATCTATAAGTTTTTCTCTTGTATGTAATGCAATTTTTGATATTCCTAAAATACTTAATGTCATAGCTGGTAGAATCATATGATGAATTCTATCCCATAGTGATATATCTTTCTCTATAACACCAATAGGTGCAGACATTCCTACAGGAAACCAACCTAATTTAACTGCAAAAAACATCAACATAAGAATAGCAAACCAAAAAGTAGGCATTGATGCAAATAGGTATGATATTTTTTGTATTATTTGGTCTATGACTCTTCCATGATAGGCTGCAGCAACTATTCCTAAGATAAAACCTATTATCCCTGATAGAAGCCATGAAGTTAACATAAGCATAAAAGTATTACTAGCAGCTTTAGAAATCAATTCAGATACTGGTTTGTTATATATAAAAGAATCTCCCATATTTCCAGTTAGTGCTCCTTTTATCCAATTAAAATATTGAACTATTGAAGGCTGATCTAAACCCCATACTTTAACTAAATAGTCATATTGTTCTTGTGTAACATTACTATCAGCTCCTAAATAACTAGAAACAGGATCTATTGGTGTTAACTTCATCAACAAGAAAGTTATAATAGAAATAGCAAATAACAAAAAGAACAGCTTAGCTATTTGCCATATAATTTTTTTCATCTATACATCCTCCCTTTATTTTTTAAAATCCCATTCTTCTATATTTGCCATAAGTGATAAATCTCTAGCATGAGTGTGCAATTTTTGTCTTCCTAAATCTAAACCATCTCTTACAAAATATAAATGTTCCAAATAACAAATTGTACAGTATGGAGCATCTCCTAATACACTTCCTCCTTCTTTTCCATCCCATAAAGCCTTTTGCCAATTTTTTATAGCAACTTTTTCATCTGTTGCTAAATAGGCAGCTCTAATATGTTCATCAACAGTAGGGTTATTTTCTCTTACAATATTAGACCAAGGTCCACCTATTCTTTCACTAAAATAAAATCTTGCAACAACTTCTGGTGTATATTGTCCTCCACCAATTACACAGGCATCTGAAGATTGTCTTTTTTCCATTTCTGTCCAATCTGAACCTTCAGGAATAACATTAATACCAATTTTTTTACATTGAACTGCAAAAGCTTCTGCACAAGATTGTCTAGTATCATCTGAAGCTGGATAAAGTAATCTAAATTCTGCTTTAACTCCATCTTTTTCACGAATACCATTATCTTTCATTTTCCAACCTGCTTTATCCAATATTTCATTAGCTTTTGCTATATCACCATTTTTAAATTCTTTTCTTATTTCATCTTTAATTCCCCAAGGTAATGAATCAAAGAAATCAAAAATAACTTCTCCATATCCATAAAGAACATTTTCAATAATTTCTTGCCTATCTACTCCATAATTTATGGCCTTACGAATTGCTATATCTGATGTCACATCATTTCCCATAGGATTACCTTTTTCAGTAAGTTTTTCTGATTTTTTAATTGTAGGCATAGAGATAGCCCTAAAATCCATAGTTTTAGTGGCTAAAATACTATAATTTTCAATTTTTTCTTGAGCCATAGCCTCACTTACATTTACAATATCTATGTCTCCTGCTTTTATTGATGCTAAGGCTGTATCCGGAGTCATTGTTACTAAGGTTAATCTTTTAAATTTAGGTTTTGTCCCATAATATTCTTCATTTCTATCTAAAATAAGTTGTTGACCTTGTGTATAACTCACAACTTTATATGGTCCTGAGCCTATAGGATTTAAGCTATATGTATTAGTATCTTTATATGCATGTTCTGCAACAATACCTAAATTAGCTGCATTGTAAATAAAAGTTGAACATGGAGCAGAAAAAGTAAATTTAACAGTTTTGTCATCTAATGCTTCAGCTTTTTCTAACAATTTAAAATCAAAAGTAGTTCCTATTTCTTTAGTCTTATTAAATGTGAAAGCTACATCTTTTGCTGTTAATTTTTGACCATCACTAAATTTTACATCTTCTCTTATTTTAAAAATCCAAGTTTTACCATCTTCACTTACTTCATAATTTTCAGCAAGATCTTTAATAATATTATTTTCAAAATCAAAATCTAGTAATTTAGATTGTATCAAAGTTACACCATAATTTCCCCAGCCTTTACAAGGATCAAATCCCTTTTCTAACATAGACTGACCTACTCCTACTATAACCTCTTCTTTATTTTCTAATCTTTCAATTTTACTTGCTTCTTTAATTTCAGATGAATTTTTCTCACAACCTAAAAAACTAAACATCAGAGTTACAGCTATTACAGAAATACCAATTTTTAGAATCTTTTTCATTTTTACTTCCTCCTTGTACTGATTTAAAATAAAAAAGCCATGCATCGTAAAAAAGCATAGCTATTGCATACTAAGAGCTTTACTCTTTATCTTTTCCACGAGATAGAGCAATTCAATTATGCAGGTCTTCTGACTTATGATTTATATTTCTTCACCTTCCCAGATAAAATCCAGTGGTATAAAACAAGAAAAAACTCAATTACAGCGACGGGCTCGTTTCGGTATTTCACCGAATTCCCTCTTAGCCTTAAAAATAAGGAACATAATTGACATCATATTAAATTTTTTTAACTTAAAATTTAGTATTTTAATATTATATTTTAATAAATAATATATGATATTGTAGCAGAGAATTATAGTTTTTACAAGATAAAATAGTTTTTTAAATAAAAAAATGATATCAATAGAATTTTATTTCTATCAATATCATTTCTAAAAAAACTAGTTGCCAAAACTTAATAAAGTTTAAAATTGTGACTTTTTTATTTTTCATAAGTAGATTTTATAAATAATTCTTCCAATTGTTT
>ERZ773263.587-NODE-587-length-24966-cov-10.558870_pt1 | contig 24966 bp, 23 predicted proteins | sample MGYA00511076_ERZ773263 | MGnify/ENA primary metagenome ERZ773263 (study PRJEB29015, sample SAMEA2738155) | human oral metagenome | biome: human oral; feature: human-associated habitat; material: saliva | place: China | collected 2195 ... | reverse complement strand
TCTGCGGTTCCCTCGCGTATGGCCTCGACGACCGTGCTGCTGTTGGCGGCTGTGACTTGAACGACCGGGCCGTCATTGCCGTGAGAGATGCGCCACCGGGCGATCCAATCCGGTAGGAGGTGTTCTGCGATCGTGAGGCTCGCGGCGATGCGCATCATCTTCCCGCGATCCGTGCGGAGCGAGTTGACAGCATCCGAGAACTCGTCGGCCGCTGTCAGCAGCGTTGTTCCCCAGCCAACAACCAGCTCGCCTGTCGGAGTCAGTCGGGAGCCCCGTGCGGAACGCACCAGCAGTCGCATGCGCAGATCTTTTTCCAGGTTCCGGATGCGCAGAGATATCGCCTGCTGACTCACGCCCAACTGCGCGCTTGCCGCCGACATGCTGCCTTCCTTCGCGACGAGCGCCAAGACTCGCAGTGCCTCCAAGTCCGGCTCGTAGCGCATCTTCCACCTCCCAGCCACAAGCATAACTTGTATAGCGGACCGTATCTGCCTCTACTCGCGCAAGCGAGTCCCAGGAAACAATGGATGCATGACACAGACCCAGAACATTGCCACTGCCCGACCGGAACACACGCTGCTTGCCCGAGTCCGCGCGCTCCTGCCCGGGCTTGTCCTCTGCCTGGCCGCGGCCGGAGCATCGTACGGGGTCAGCCTGCTGCTGCCGGGAGTCAGCCCGCTCATTATCGCGATCGTGCTTGGCATACTCCTGGCCAACGTCGTCCGGCTGCCAGCAGCGGCCTCCGACGGCATCGACTTCTCCGCGAAAAAGCTCCTGCGCGCCGGCATCGTCTTCCTCGGACTCCAGCTGGTACTGACCGACATCCTCGACCTCGGAGCCCCAATGCTGGTCGTCGTCGTGTGCATTGTCGCCGGCGGTCTGCTCGGCACCGTTCTCCTGGGGAGGCTGCTGCGGGTTCCATCCGGGCTCTCGCTGCTCATTGCCTGCGGATTCTCCATCTGCGGCGCGGCAGCCGTGGCGGGCGCGGCAGGGGTCACCGACCCGGACGACGAGGCCGAGGAAGACACCATCACCGCGGTCGCCCTCGTGGTGATCTTCGGAACGCTGATGATTCCCCTCGTCCCACTGCTCACGAACCTGCTTGGCCTGGACTCCGAGACGGCCGGGATGTGGGCCGGGGGTTCCATCCATGAAATCGCGCAAGTCGTCGCGGCCGGAGGCATCATCGGCGGCGGAGCGCTCACGGTCGCGGTCATCGTCAAACTCGCCCGAGTGCTGCTGCTCGCCCCGGTCGTGGCCATCCTCAGCATCCGGGAGCGCCGTCTCAGCCGTACGGCAGGCGAACCCAGTCAACAGAGGTCGAGTTCGAAGCTGCCGCCCATCGTCCCGCTGTTCATCATCGGGTTCATCGCCATGGTGCTCCTGCGTTCCTTTATCCCTCTGCCGGACTTCGTGCTGACGACCGGCCGGCTGCTGCAGACAGGGTTGCTGGCTGCAGCGATGTTCGGACTCGGCTGCGGCGTCAAGATTCGGAACCTCATCAAGGTGGGCCTCAAGCCCTTCGCCCTGGCCGCGCTCTCCACCCTCCTCGTCGCCACCATCGCCTATTGCGGAGTCACCCTCGCCGGCTGAACATGGCTGGCACCAGGGCGTCACTACGCGCCGCAAACGGTCGGTTCTGACACATCTAAGTCAGGACGCAAATGTGCAGGGTGTGCTGAAAGTTGCGGTGATGTTTAGCGGATGTTGACCTACCTAAAGTCCCCACCTCATTTTTCGTTGTCTTTGCTGGATGAAGTGGGTGCATAGAGAAGTTTCTGCGTTGTAAGATGCTGAGTAATGATGCGTTTGTATTTGTCGCGTCTTGGTTTCATCGATGAGGAGATTCTGATGGCTTTTTGGAGTAGGTGGAAGCGTTGGCAGAAGTGGACGGCCGGCATCGTCGGCGCGCTGTTTGCGCTGGGTGTTATGGGGTCGTTTGTTGAAAAGGAGGTTCCGAACGTTGTGGGCAGTAGCCTTCCTGACGCGATACAGGTGTTGAAGACTGAGGGTTTTGGGACAGTTTCCGTGACTGATGAGCATGGGGCGACTGTCTTGAACTCGCATTATGCGGACGGATTTCAGGTGACGGCACAGGCGCCTGGTGCGGGCATCAAGGCGAAGGTGTCGAAGGGCGTGTCTTTGACGGTGCGCGCAACATCCGCCCCTGCTTCTTTGGTGTCACATAAGCCGACGCCTTCTACATCTCCATCTCCTACGCCTTCGTCGTCGCCTTCATCGATTCCGACACCGTCTCCTGAGCCGACGACTGCGGAGCCGACACCTGAGCCGCCGGTAGATGTGCCTGTTGAGGAGCCTACGCCTGAGCCGCCGGCGCAGCCTGAGCCGGCTCCTCAGCAGGCTTACTACAGCTCCTGTAGGGAGGCGAAGGCGGCGGGTGCTGCTCCGCTGTATCGCGGTGATCCGGGGTATCGATCTGGGCTTGATCGTGACGGCGACGGCGTTGCGTGTGAGAAGTAGATGCGACGTTGACGAGGCCTCCATTCTGGGAAGATGGGGGCCTCGTCGCGTTGTTACGTGACGTCGATGCAGATTGACCTACCTAAAGTACCCACCCCCAGTTTTTGCTGCGATTTCAACGTTGTGCGACTGCTGCTACCTAAAGTACCCACCTTATCAACACACCCTAGACACTAGCATCCTAGTGCCCGAGTTGACATGTATACTAGCACGCTAGTATCATCGTACGTATGTCAACTAGCAATGGTCGCATTATTGCGGTGGTGAACACGAAGGGTGGCGTCGGCAAGACGACGACGTCGGTCCTGTTGGCGCATGCGCTCAGTGCGCATGGCAGCGTTGAGCTGCGTGATGCTGATCCGCAGGGGTCGGCTACTGAGTGGGCGGAGCGTGCTGACGATGCCGGCACTCCCCTGCCGTTTGATGTGGTGATCGCTAATCAGCGGTCGCTGCGGCGTGAGGCACGTTCGGATTGGGTGATCATCGATACTCCTCCTGGGCATGCGCAGATCATTGATGCCGCGATTACAGCGGCGGATTTCGTGATCATTCCATCGACTCCGACGGGGTTGGATATTGATCGCATGTGGGCAACCTTGGAGGTTGCACAGCGAACTCCTCATGCTGTTCTTCTGACGCGCGTGGGGACGGGAACAAATACGCTGGCGGCGGCGCTGGCTCTGTTGGATGAAGAGAAGGTACCTCGTTTTGAGACGCTGATTCCGCGGCGTGAGGCTATCGCCGCGTCTTTTGGGGCGATCCCCCATGATTTGTATGGCTATGAGAATGTGGCCGCTGAGCTTATGGAGGTTGTGGCATGAAGAATCAATCGGCAGCGAAAGCGAAGGCCTCGATGACGAAGCGCGCGAAGAAGGTGTCTACACCGTCTGCTGCGGACACGTTCCGAGCGCCGGCGGATGAGGATGGCGCGAAGAAGGTGGCGCCGGTGATGGTGTATCTGAGCGAGGATGAGCGTAAGGCGTTTAAGCGGATGGCTTTCGAGTCTGATGAGTCGATGAGTTCACTGGCTCGCCAGTGGATCCTAGAACATCTTAACTAGTCCGCTTGCATACTAGCCCCCTAGTTACCTTGGTAGCTAGGGGGCTAGTGTTTTAGTGCCATTTGGCGTCACTGACGGCCCATGTTCCATCGTCTTGCTGGGTGAGGGTGAGGAAGACGGTTCCTCGAGCAGGTTCGTGGGAGTTATCGGCGTAGGTGCGGGTGTAGGTGGCAATACGGAGCCAGGTGCCAGGGATGCGGTCGGGAGCGGGGTTCATACCTTCGGTGGTGAGGCTGTCGATGGTGACGGTTGTGTGGGATCGTCCGGGCACGAGGGGAAGGAAGTCACCTTGGCCTTTTTCAGTGTCCGGTGTGGGGGTGTGGCGACTCTGGAGTTCGGGGGTTTCGTAGACGCTCGCGCGAATGGAGGCGTAGGCGGTTGTAACGTCTGTGGAGGCGTCCCAGGTGTCATGGGTGATGACGTATGCGGCGCAGACGGCGTCGGGGTCGGTGCGGTCAATGTCGCGCGGGTCGGGTAGGAGGTTGGGAAGCCATTGGACGGTTGCGGGGTGGAGGCAGGTGCCGTCGGGGGCTTGGGTTCCGTCTGCGCATACGGGCGCGGGCGCGGGGGTTGCTGGCCCATTGCTGGGGGTGGGTACTTTAGGTAGGGGGGAGCTTTGGGGTTCTTGCGCGGGTGCGGGAGAGGTGGCCTCCGGGGTTGTTGCGGGAGACGTTGCACTGCGGGTGTGGGTGAGGTTGCGTCCGATCATGACGCCTGCGATGGCGGTCATGATCGTTAAAGCGAGGGTGCAGATAATGGAGAGGACCCGCGTTTTTCCAGTCTTTTTAGACTGCTTGTTTACTTGCATATTAGTATCCTATTTCGCTTACACACTAATGCACTAGAGCATTAGTGGATTAGTATCGTTTGATGAGTGTGGGGGTTCCCCAGAGGGGTTCTTCGTTGATACCGCTGGCTTCGCTGTCGGCGCTGATCATGGTGCCGTTGCCGGCGTAGATGGCAACGTGCCAGTAGTTGGTGGCATCTCCCCAGAAGAGGAGGTCGCCAGGCTGGGCGTTGCCGAGGGTGTCGATGGTGGTACCGCTTTGCGCTTGTGCGTGCGCCTGGTGGGGGAGGGTGATGCCGATGCGCGCGAACGATGCTTGTGTCAGACCAGAGCAGTCGTAGTGAGGCCCCTCGCCGCCGTAGACGTACTGGTGGGTGTCGTCGGCGGCGATTTGGCGGGCGAAGTCGATGGCGGGGCCTTTGTCGCCTGGTGTGGCCGTGCTGGTGTTGAGGGATCCGTCGTCGGCAGTGTAGGTGGCGACGTTAGCCGTGATCGTGGTGACGTAGTTCTGTGTCTCACCGTAGGGTGGGACGCCTCCGTATTGCTGGACGGCTCCCAGGCCGGCGTTGTAGGCAGCGAGTGCGAGGGAGGGCAAGTCTCCGGTGACGTCTCCAGATGCGAGGAGGGGCTTGAGATTGTTGACGTTATCGCACATGTACAGGCCCTGCGAATAAATCGCATCGTGGGGGTTGTTGACGTCGGCGATGCCATCGCCGTCGCCGTCTTTGCCCATGGATGCCCATGTGGAGTCGATGAACTGACTAATGCCTTTAGCTGCGGCGGTGGATTCTGCGTGTGTTTGCCATCCGGATTCCTGCTGAATCTGGGCGGCAATGAGCGGGGGAGTGATTTCTGAGCACAGACTGCCGGCACGCTGGACGTCCGCGACGTATTCCGCGGGCACAGCGCCTTCATTGAGTGCGACGCTGGCGTGTGCGAGTGTTGATGAGTCCTCTAGGAGGAGGAGTGAGCAGACGCCCCCGACGACGAGGATGACGGCACCGCCGGTAGCGATCCATCGTAGTTTGCGCATGAGAAAAACCCTCCGGTAGAACACACATCATGGGAGGGTGGTAACTGGCTGGCCGCCTAACCCTCACTGTACAGCACGCCGGCGCATTACCACCATGCTTGATGATTTGTGTTGAGGTTTGACGTCACAAATACGGTAGCGAACCAGTGAACTTTTACGAGCAGTGTCAGATGAGCGTGAGGATCCATGTTTATCGTTGGCAACTGTGTGCAGGCCCCGAAGGGGGCTGTGCACAGGCGGCAGAAAATCGATACGAAGCTCAGCCACGCACGCGCGTACCGTGTTCCGAAGAGTATCGGCGTTGAAGAAGGAACTTTTGGAAGATGGAAACTCTCTCTCACTACAACTGTGATGTCACACACCATGATGAGTGAGGGGCGCTCACATCATCGGATCACGCGAAAACCTCGCGCGTATTTGAAGAAAATAATTGTTTATTATTTGGTGCAACACGCGCAAGACAGACTTTTCCCTGTGAGCAGTAAGGGAAAGTCCCGGTCGAAAACATGAGCCTTGGTGTAGCGTAGTCCCTCCCTTGGTGTAGCGTAGTCCCTCCCTTGGTGTAGCGTAGTCCCTCCCTTGCAAGGCCCGAAACCCTGGTTGGTGTAGCGTAGTCCCTCCCTTGGTGTAGCGTAGTACCCGAGTTATGCACACTCTATCCACAGGTTATGCACATTTGTATCCACAAGTGTAGTTGCAATATGTTTCTAATCGTGAGATTCTAAAAGATTTGCATGTCCGCATAGTGAGCGTTTTGGGAGTGTTTGTGTTGAGGAGGGTTTTGGCCTTGCGTGTGCATGAGTGCCGGGTTAGGGTGGTGTTTGACAGAAGGTGCGCATAAAAAGCGCCCGGAGCTGACACTCTCGGATCGGCACTTGCACACCACACCACCCTTAGTAGAGAAGGGGGGCGATGGCCAATGGCCATTGTACCTGACAACGATCACAATGACCTGACAACACTGGGCCTTGATGCGAAGGAATTTGCGTCGCTCCAAGAGCTTGAGGCCTTGGAGACTACCTCGGCTATCGAGCGTGGTGACCTCGCGGCCTTGTTCACCGGCTTCGTGAACTTTTCGCTCCCTGTCGATAGCGTAGACGCTGGTGTCTACGAGTGGGAGCGCATTAACGGCAATGCGGTGATGCGTATCAACGCGGCAAAAATCGTCGATCCCGCCACTGGCGCGCGGGTCTATCAGATCCCGTACGGCAAGATGGCGCGCGCAATCCTGCTGCACATCTGCACCGAAGCTGTACGCACAGGTGACCCGACTATCGACCTGGGGTCTTCCGCAGCTGAATACCTGACGAAGCTCGGCTTCAAAGGCGGTGGTAAGACGCGGTATAGCCTGTATCGGCAGATTCAAGCCGTCGCCGGCATGCACGTCTCCATCTCCACCGACAACACCACAAGCCGGGGTTTTGGCTATGAGGAAGCCGAGCTGATGGTCTCCAAGGCGCGTAGCCTCTGGTTCTCCGCGCGCCCCGAAAATGATGATCAGGATTCTCTCCTGACCTCCACAATCACCCTGACCGACGACTTCATGAACGCTCTCGTTGGCCAGGGGCATGCCATGCCCGTCGATGAAGGGGCCTGGCGCTACATCAACACGCACTCAAAGTCTGCGTTCCCTCTCGACATCTATACCTGGCTGGCTTACCGCCTGCGCGCCTGCCCTGAGTCGGGCATCAAGGTGACCTGGGAGCGCCTGCGTGACCAGTTCGGTTCCACGATGACCACGAAGGAGTTTGCGCGGTACTTCCGCAAGCATCTCCCTCTCGTCCTCGATGTGTACCCGCAAGCGGAGCGCTCCGTGACGTTCGTGCGCGGCGGGGTCATCCTCCGCTACGCCCCCTCGCCCGTCCCCGAACTCTCGCGGTCAGACAGTGAAACATCCGGCCTGCTGGAGGATCTTAGCGAGGATCGCTAAGGCGTGACGCTCTAGCGGCTCGACGCGCACATCATCCCACCATGCGTACCTATCGTGGCAGAGTATACGCAGATGCGCATGGTGGGATGGAAGAATTAGGACGAAAATACCCGCGCAACGAAGGTGGTAATACGTCGTGAATGTGCGCATCTATTAGTAAAACTAGTCAATTTATTGTTGGTCAACAAATATGGGTAGTAGCAGGCTGGCCGCCTCCATTGCCCGCTCGCACCAGGAAGGAAGAATCGCATGATCCCCACCGTTGAGGAGGTGCGTCGTATGAGTATCGACGCGCGCGGAACGCAGCGCCCGCCCGTGCCCACAGTGTCGTCGTCGCAGCCTGCGCCCGCTGCGCCTTCGACCCCCGCTCGGGCACACTCCGCATCGAAAAAGCCAGGAGCTACGGGCGGGTCATGGCTGGTGCCCGTGGCGATCATCGTCCTGATCGTCGCTCTCACCCTCGCCGGCGTCCTCATTATTCGCGGCATGCGCCGTGCACATCCGACGTCCGCCCCTGCTCCGACCTCTGTCGTGAGTGTTTTTGCAACCGATGGTGGTGAGCGGCTATGAGTGGCCCCCTGTGGTCTGGCAGTGGCTATCAAGGGCGCCACGGCGGTGACAGCCTGCGGCGCATGGCAGCGATGCCGGCCCCTGACGGAAACCCCAGCCCCAAGCCTGCACCTGCTCCGACCGTGCCCGCTGTGGAAGAGCAGGCTTCCGAGGTGGCCGCACCCGTGGCTGAGGAGATTCCCCAGCCTGCGCCCGCGGTTCCTGTCCCCTCCTCGCCGGGCGTGCGCATCCCTGATCGCGGTGTGCGCACCGATATGCGCGCCCGCGTCCTGCGCACGCTGACGGGCGGGCGCGCTGCGGGCCTCGAAGATGAAGCGTCCTGGCGTGCGCGTGTCGATCTGGCCCGCCTTCAGGCCCCCGTCCCCCTCGGGCACTGCGGGGCTATCGTGGTTGCCCAGCCAAAAGGCGGGGTCGGGAAAACCCCGATAGCCATGCTCATCGACGCAACCTTGCGCGCAAACACGCGCTGCGAGTCCCTGGTGTGGGACCTCAACGACAACGGCGGTGGTCGCTGGGTTGTGCCGGCGTCAACGTCGGCGGTCGGGCGCCTGGTCGATACGGCGCAGCGCGGCGCGGTCACCCGCTCCACTATCACCTCCTCGATGGTGATCCAAGATGGCGGGGCCTACACGGTCCTGCCTTCACGAGAGGGAGCGGAAAACCTCACCGCCCCCGAGTTCGCCGCCGTATGGGGGACGCTGCGTGACTGGTTTGACCAAACGATCATCGACACGGGCAACTCCCTGGCCTCCCCGAATTTCCTCAACGCACTCGACATCGCCGATGTCGTCGTCATCCCCACCGACTATTCCGAGGCCGCGCTGGCTCCCACCCTGGCGCTCGCGCGACGCCTGGAAGCCAAATGGGGCGAGGAATGGGGGAGCCGCGTCGTCCTGGTGCCCACCGGGCACGTCGGAGACATGGGACAAGTCTGGCTCGAATCAGTGTGCGCACACACGGTTCATGTCCCCTATGACGCCCATATCGACGCGCGCGACACGCTGCGCTACAGCGACCTCACGCATGCCACCCGCGCCGTCGGCATCCGCCTGGGCGCGGCCATCATGGACATCTACCGAACCATCAACAACTAGGAGACAACATGTTCCCCATCGTGGATAACCCCTTCGATAAGACCAACCCTGACATCGGTGTGTGGGGTGTTCTGGGTGAAAAAGGCCTCTTGATTCTCGGCGGCATTTGGGGGGCAGGATTACTGGCGTGCGCCGTATGGCTCGTGATTGGCATTGTCAAGTTTGGTAGGGCTAAGCACGTGAGCCGAAATCCTGACGCCCTCTCCGATGCATCAAAGTCAGTCTTGTATCCAGTTATCGCCATCGCCTGCCTTGCGGGTGTTGGGACGATTTTTGGAGCGGCTGCCGGCCTATTTGGCTAACAGGGACAAGCCATGAAAAACAAGAAAGCCATCCTTATCGTCCTTGTTGTCCTAGTAGTCTTGCTGGCTAGTGTGCTAGTAGGCATGCTCACTAGTAGACAGTCTGACGTGGAAGAGCCTACATTTCCAACATCGAAGCCGACGGCCCTTACTCCGGTGAACACCTCGATGGATGATGTCGTCGCCGGCACCGGCGCAACAGCAACCAGTACCACCCCCGGCTTTGAAGGAGTGGGTACGCGCTACCCGGCAACGTGTGTGGGTGCCGTTCAAGCTGTCGCAGAATGGAGTCAAAAGGTATTTCAAAATACCGAACGCCGAGAAGCGATGCTGCGTGATGGTAATACGGGACTGCGGGAGTTTGCTAACGAAATTTCTGTTGCGCCGGGCGCAATGGATTGGTCTTCCGAAGGTAGAACAGTCGGAGAAGATACTATCATCCAAATGCTCCATGGTACTGGTGTTGATGATCCGACGCCGGTTGCATCGCCTCGGGTGCAAGATGGCGTTGTTCAGGTCATTAAGTGTTCCCCGGATAAGGATAAGACAGCGGTGATCACCGTCGTTGCACCTCTTGATGACACGGAACATACGCAGGGCTTGTCCAATGAATTTTACGGGTGGCTTAACCGTACTTATCAGCTACAAGTCGTCGATGGAACGTGGCGTCTCGTGCATATTATCGACGCGCGGGACCACACGAGCTATCAGCAGCTTTTACAGCCGCCCGCATTTAAGGAAAGCCCTGAGCAGGCCGCAGAGATGTTAAAGCGACCCGCAACTGACGGGGGCCGTGACATCATTGGTCAATTAACTCTCAATGGCCAGGGCGTCCACTACTTCCAGAATAAGAATGGCGAGTGGGGAGTTGCGTCGTGAAAGACCAGCTTCAGCGTGCGCTACGAGGACTTCGCAAAGGACTTACGAAGGCATTCACCATAATCCTCGTGACTATCAGCATGTGCTTCATGTGCGTTACTGCGGCACTTGCAGCGCATCCTGACGGATGGCCGGAAACACTGAGTGTTGACATGCTTTCTGACACACAGAAAGCGCAGATCGCAGCAGCATATTCAGACAAACCCGAGCAGGGAACACCAGAAGCATTTGTCGATATGTGGGGCGCCTGGTGGGCAGCATGCCTCTCATCAAACGACAGTGCTGAAAGTGTCGCACTATATAAGCAGGATTGGCTCTGTGAGACTCATGAGGAGTTTCATGAAACGTCGGGTAGGACATCGAAAGATCATGAGACCTTCACTGACTGGCAAGGCGGTGTAGGACTGCTACAGGCACTTGTCGGCAACTATTCGCAAGGAATTAATTCCCGTGCTAGCAACTCGAAGGTTGCAGCTGCGACAGCGTCTATGAACACTAAGGCGGGCGGCGGGAATAAGGATGCTCAGAATACATCATGGGCAGTTGCAGGTGCTGCTACCACTGCTGGTGTTGATAAGAATGTTGTTGAGGCGGTGTCGAATCCGTCGAGTCAGGTGGCGAAGTTTGTTAATCAGCTGAAAAAGGATGGCGTTGGTGCTGTTTCCGAGGCTGTGAGGCTGATGAACTCGGCTTTTCGTTTTGAGGCGGATGCTGATTGGTTCCGGTCAACGTATGCTGCTGCTGCGGGTGTTGGTCTGTTGCTATTGGCGGGTAACTTCGTTGTTGGGATTGCTCGCGCTGGGCGCGGTAATCTTCCGGCATCGGAGGCGTTCGGGCGGCTGGGTGCTTCCCTGTTGCTTGGTATGGCAGGTTTGCTTTTTACGCCGGCGCTGGCTTATACAGTCTCGACTGTGGTGGATGCTGCGGGTGATGGGGTGGCGTCCTTGGTGGGTGCCTCTCAGGATTCGTTGACTGGTTCGCTGTTGAATCCGACGACGGCGATGACGACGGATTCAACCCCGTTGGGCTGGATGGGCGCCATCTTGGTGTTTGTTCTGTGCTTCATTGCGGGCGTGATGCTGATGCTGTCGTTGGCAGCTCAGCTGGTGACAGCGTATTTCAGTGCTGTTGCGCTTGGTGTTATGTGGGGTTTTGCCACGTCTAAGAAGGGGCGGGAGCGTTTGAAGCGCGTTGGTGCGTTCTTCCTGTCTGCATTGATTGCGAAGCCTGTGATCTTGTTCTTCTTGTGGGTGGCCATGAAGATGTCGGCGGCGTATTCGGCCACGGTTGATGGCTGGAGCCAGAATCCGATGGAAACGTTGTTTCGTGTGACGGTCTCGTTGATCGCGGTGGTGATGGTGGCTTCGTCGCCGGCGTGGGTGGCGAAGTTTATTCCGGTGGCCGGCGGTGCTTCGGGTGGGTTCTCGCGTGGCGGTTTCCTGTCGGGAGGTGTTGCGGGCGGTGCTGTGGGTGGCGCAGCTGTGTTCCTGGGGGATCGCATGCGCCGGTTCTCGCCGGTTCGCTCGCATCGTTCGGCTGGTGCTGCGTCGGGAGGGTCGGTTGTGTCTGTCGGCGCGTCCGCGGGCGGGGAGTCTGGCCCTGGTGCGCAGTCTGGTGGTTCGGGACGGCGGTCGCCTCGCACGGGCGCCGGGTTTGACCAGGGGCCTCGGGCTGGCGGTTCGGGAGCGCCGACACCTGGGGTCGGCCAGGGGTCTGGTGGCCGCCTGAATGGCGACACGTTGCGTGGCGTCGCTCGGGGAATTGGCGGTCCTGCCGGCGCGGGTGTGCGCGGGGCTGGCGTGGCGTTAGGTGCAGCGGGTCGGGGCGTGCAGAGTGTGTCTCGTGCTGTGTCCTCACCGTTGCTGGATGCGGCAGCGGGCGCTGCTGATGCTGCTGAAAGGAGCTTGTCGTGAGTGAGAAGACTGTGGCGGTATCCGAGTCGTGGGCGGGACGCGTGTGGCTGGGTGGCGACACGAAATCTCGGTCCCTGGTCCGCGTGGATCGCATGGAGCGCCCCGAGTGGGTGATCCTGTTGCTCTTCGGTACGTGTGCCGCTGTCACGATTTCCATGTGGCATTCGGTCCTGTCCTTTTTCGTCGGCGCGCTCATTGCTGGCGTGGGCTGGGGACTGGTTGCGCGCGTGAATCTACCGACGGTGGGGCTGGACAGCTCAATTTCCTTGTGGGTTCGCACGCGCATCTCGTGGGCGGTACGGGGCTGGGCCGGCGTGCGCGCCGGCGCGGGTGATGTTGCGCCGGCGGGGCTGGGATCGATCCTGTTTGAGGACGTCGAAACCCCGGTTGGCATCGTTGGCGTGGGTGAGCATGCGGGCGTCGCTGATGGTAGCTCTGCGGGCGCATATTTCACGGCTGTGGTCGAAGCGCAGGGGCGTGCTCGCACGTCGGGTGAGGCCTGGGGAACGCTGCTGGCGCATCTGTCCTCTGAGTCCTCCCCGGTGTCTCACGTGATACAGACGGCGCGCATCATGGCCTGGGATGCAACTGATCATGTGGCGTGGGTGGTGCCGCTGGCGGCGGCGTCGCCCAGTGGTGAACTCGTGACCTCTTATGCAGAGATCGTTGATGAGTTGTCGCGTGTGGCGTCGGCTCAGCGCACCTGGGTCACGTTCCGCATTCCGGTCGAAGGAATTGTGGTGATGGAGCGCGACATGTCGCCAGCTGCTCTTGTTGCGCGTGTTGTGGCAGATACGGTTGAGCGTGCCGATGGGTTGGGGATTGCGATGCGTCCGCTGTCGGTGTTGGGGCGCGGTGCATTTGCTCGGCACATGATGGATCCGGCGATGTCTCCTGATGATCTTGACGGGATTAGCGAGTCGTGGGCAGGGGTGTGGCCGTCGTGGGAGGCAACCGACGATGGCTGGTGTGTCGATATTGATGGGGTTACAGGGACCTGGAGGACCTCGCTGTGGGAGGTGCCCGCATCGCATATCGTTCCGGGATGGATGAGCAGAGACTGGCTATATCAGGCGCTGCGTGATGTGGAAGGCGTGCCGGTACGCACATTCGTCGTTGCAACAGAAGTGCAGCCGCGATCTCAGGCTGTGAAAACCGCTCGCGCCGATCATACAAGCGACTTGGCGCATCTCAACAAGACACAGGGCACGGTGTCAACGGGTGAGGAGGACGCACAAGCTGGATCGAGCGCGGTGCGCGTGAGTGATCTTGCGCCGGAAATGCAGGCCGGCGGCGTGCGGTGGAGCATGGCCGTGGGAATTCATGCCTCCCCTGAGGCATGGAGGGACGCAGCGCGTCATATGGCGGCGGCCCTGGAGGACTGCTTCATCGAGAACCCGGTGAGGCTGCGCTACCGGCAAGATCAGGTGTTGCCGTGGATGCTCGGCATGGGCCTGGCATGGAAGAAAGGCCGCTAAATGACTAGTGCACTAGTGCGCAAGGATGCTAGTAGGCAAGTTGATAAGGAAGCTAGTATACTAGTTGGTATGGACGAACATATCGACGAGGATGTGAAAACGGTTGTGCGCGGTGCGACGCCGCGATGGCCGGCACTGGTGCGCCGTTCCATGCGGTCGCGTCGCATGGAACCTCTCGCCTCGACCACGCGACAGATGCGCGGTGTTGCCCTGGCGGAGGCGCGCCCCTCCACAACGACAGCCGGCCTGGCCCTGGGTGTCGATGTGGAAAATGGCTTCCCGATCTTCCATGACCCCTTCACCCTGTATGGCAATGACGGGTTCTCCTCTCCGAACATTGTGACGTTCGGAGACTTGGGGTCGGGCAAATCAGTCTCGGCAAAAACCTGGGTGCTGCGCAACCTGATGGTGGGCCGGCGCGTGGTGATCGTCGACAAGAAGCTGCAAGCCCTGGATGACGGAACGCGCGCGGGGGAGTATTCGACGCTCGCTCGCACCCTGGGATACACGCCGATCACCCTGAAAGTGGGCGGCGGCGGTACTCGCATCAACATTCTTGACCCGCTCATCGCAGGCGAAAGTATCGACGGTGTTGCCGGTCAGCAGCTCCTGCTGGAGACGGTCGCATCGGCAGCGGTCGGCCGCTCACTGAATGAGCGAGAACGCAAGGCGCTGCGCGTGGCCAGGGAAAGTGCGACGTGCGCGGCTGAGCAGCAAGGTCGCGTCGCGCACGTGGGAGATGTGACTCACTTCCTGCTTGAACCTGTTGAGCAGTCGATGCCTGGTATCTCCGGCGCTGATGTGCTGGCGGAATGGGGCCGGGACGTCGCTTTCGCCCTAGAGCGCATGGTCACCGAAGAGTTAGCCGGCCTGATTGACGGTCCGACAAGTGAGGGTGTGAATGTCTCGGGCGCCCTGACGGTGTTTGACATCTCGTCCCTGCCTGATGAGGGTGCAGCTGTTGGCATCATGATGAGCGTGCTCAACACGTGGCTGCACGCCATGATCGCCCGCTCGCGCGAAACGGTGCCCACCCTGTTTGTGGTCGATGAAGCCTGGCACGTCGCCGAAGGCGACTTCGCGCGCATTGCCCGCAAAAACGCCAAACTCGCGCGTGGCCTGGGTATCTCGAACATGACGATCTTGCAGCATCCGGGTGATATTTCCCCAGATTCTCCAGCTATTTCGATGATCAAGGAATCGCAGACCGCGTTTGTGTTCCGGCAGGATAAAGCCGATGACGCTGTCGCTGTGTGCGAGTTGTTCGGCTGGGACGTGGGGGAGTGGGCACCGCTACTGCAAAAGCTGGGGACCGGGATCTGCGTCGTCAAGATCGGTGCCGGCCGACCACTCCTGTGCTCCTGGAAGGTCAGCGATTTTGAGCTGAGCGTGGCAACGACTGACGCGGCGATGAAGAGTCGCGCCACCTTGACCGACGCATTCCACTCACTCAACGAGGAAGATGGGGAGACCTCTCGTGGACAGTGAAGCAAGGACGCTGCGTAACGTGAGCATCGTGCTGATCGCGCTGTGGATCTACGTGGGCTGCGCCGCATTGGCGTGCTGGCTGACGGGCGCGCGCTTTCCGGGCATGATGCGCCTGCATCAGATCGTGGACTTGCCACCCCTGACACTGACTGTATCCCTGGTGATCTTCCTGATCATCATGGGAGGCATCCTCTGGCTGTGGTTCGTCCTCTCGCCGCGCACGGACAGTAAGGGTGGGGAGCATGACTCCTTTAAGGACATGCGCAAGAAGGCGGCCACTGCCAAGGCGAAGCAGATTTTGTCCGACGCGCTCTTAGGGGAGGCCTCGGGCGCGCGCGATGAGATGTTGGTGCGCTTGATCGGGTCCCTGCGCGGCAAGAAGCTGTATGCGCAGCAGGAAGACTCGGAGCTGGTGGTCTCCCAGACGCGCGGCGGTAAAACCCGCTCGATTGTTGCCAGGCGCGTGATTGAAGCTCCCGGCGCGGTGGTGGCCACCTCGACGAAAGCCGACGGCGTGTACCTGACCTGGCGGGCACGCCTGGAGGCCGCCCGCGGCTCGCGCATCTACTCATTCGACCCGCTGCGAGTTGCGCATGGGCCGGCACGCGTGCGCTGGAACCCGATTGCAGGCTGTTCGGACTTCGATGTGGCTCGCCGTCGCGGCGCGGCGCTGGCCTTGGGATCCACGAAAGCCATGGGGGAAGGCAATTCGCGGTGGTTTGCTGAGCGCGGCGCCCAAATCCTGGGCTATCTGTTCCATGCTGCGGCGCTGGGGGATCGCACGATTGCCGATATTCAGGCCTGGGTGTCCGACCCGCGCGAAGCGGTGGCCATCCTGGAGCGCGCGAAAGGCCCCACCACGGTACGCATGGCGGGCGCCCTCAATGATCTCATGGTGGAGATGGCTCCCGAGACCGCCGCCGGCTTCATCGGCACGATCCAGGGCGCTCTCGAACCGCTCATGATCCCCACCGTCTACGAAATGCTCACCCCAAGCGTGGAAGATTCCTTCGACGTCGAAGCCTTCATCTCCTCACGCGACACACTCTGGGTCCTATCGCCCGATTCTGAGGGTGCTTTGGCGGCGATTACCACGATGTTCGTCAACGACATCTACGAAGTCGCGCGCGCCCTGTCGGCCCGCAAGCCGGGCGGCCGGCACGTGCCGGCCATCTCCTTCATTCTCGATGAAGCCGCGAACATCGCGCCCCTGCCGAACCTGGGAGCCATGTTCTCTGAGGGCGCGGGCCGTGGCCTCTTCATGTGCGCAATCTTCCAAGACGTGCACCAAATGGAAGCCCGCTGGGGCGCGATTCAAGCCAAGACGATCTTCCAGCAGGCCCGCTTGACCTACATCATGGGGTCAAGCAAGGATCCCGAGTGGAATGAGCAGATTGCGGCCCTCTCGCGCGAATTTGAGGCACAACGCTCCTCAGTGTCCACCTCGAACCAGGGACGCAGTGTGTCTACGCACACGGAACATCGCCATGCCCTGCGCGCCTCGGACATTCAAAACATCGCGGTCGGGCACGCCGTGCTCCTGGCTCCGGGCCATGAAGCCACGATGATTGACCTGCCCGATATTGCCGAGGACCGTGGCTGGGGTCCTCTCGTCAAGGAAGGCACGGTCATGTACAACGAACGCCTGCGCGCCGGCGTCGATGACGATGAGTGGATGACGGTGCCATGCTGAGCGAGGAATATGACGCTCTCAATGAGCGCGTGAGCGAAATTGAGCGCTCCGTGTGCACCGTGATGGAAGCCCTGACCGATCTGATGTCCGCGCCGGCGGATGAGGAAGCACCCGAGCCAGGCCCGTCGGCCAATGGCATGCTGGTGCGCGGCTTTGACCCGCAGGCCATCGCTCACCCCGGCGCGCGCCAGCAGGCCTGGGAACGCCTCTATGCGTTCGTCGAACAGCTCAACGCCACATGGGGTGCGCTGCGATCCATGAACGGCATGGCAGATTACTACGTGCGGGCGCGCTGGTGGGAAAACCCGCTGACGGTCTCACACCTGGCCGCCTTGGAGGCAGCCTACGCCGAAGCGTACGTGAGCGAGGATCTGCCTATCGTGGGCACATCCCTCATGCTGCGTGTCCTGGAGGATACGCCGCGGGTGCTGGCGTTGGTCACGGGCAATCCGCCGGCACCGTGGGGGCAAAGCGCGACTGATAAGGGCGCGCATTGGAGTCGGGATGTTCCCTCTGCGCTGGGGTCGGGTATCGATGTCGAAGATGAGATGCGCCGGCGCGAACTTTTTGATGCCTTCCTCCAGGCGACAAACGGCGGCGAAAACCCCGTGACGGCAGCCTTCATTGCTTCCCTCCTCGATGCGCCGTAGCGCTCACTCGTTGCCCCTATGCCTACAAGTGTCCTAGCAAACTAGTTTGCTAGGACACTTGTGTGTTAGTGGAGTGAGGGGCCACGTTGGGTAGGATCGTCGGGTCGGCGCGGGCCGGGGGGCCGGCGGGGGGGGGGGGGGGGGGGGGGAGGAGTGCGCCGCTGCGGTTTGGGGGCTGCTTGGCGCTCGCGCATTGCCTGCTCTAAGCGTGCTCGCGCATCGCGCAACTGCTGCACCTTCGATGCTTCCTTGATGCGAGAAGTGGGGGCCTGGTGCTGAACGGGTGCCCGGTCGGTGATCGTGACGACGTCGCTCGGGTCGGACGCTAGTTGTGACAGGAGTGTGTTGTCGCGGTTGGCGTACATGCGTCCGGCTCCTGCCGTGACATCGGCTGCCCACAACAGCGGGTCGGCCCACTGTGAGGTGTAGATCAACTGTGCATTGCGTTGGAGGGCTGGGGGGCGGTTAGCGGATTGGCGCAGATGTGCAACTAGGGCACCGTCGCCGCGCATGATGGCCTCGCGACGCTGTCCACTCATCGTTTTTCCAGCGGTAATCGCATCGGCCACCACAAGGGGACTGGGTTCGCTCAGCTCAGATAGAGCCGTTCGAAATGCCTCCTGCCGTGTTGCAACATAAATCGCATCCGGGGCGCGAAACAAATCTGGGCAGGATGTGACAGCAACGTGAAAATCGCAGTGCTCGCTGATGGCTGCGCAGATGCCTTCGATGGCTTGGCGAGAGCGATCGCGCATCTGCTCGTCGGGACCGAACATGTCGGTCAGGGCTTTGGTGGTGTGCCAGTAGGGGCGTTCTTGGTCGAAGCGGATGCGCGCGGCCTCGATGAGGCGTTCGCGCAAGTCGTGGGCGCGTTCCCAGGCTTCCTTCTCGTTGCCGTCGGAGCGAATCTGCACGGCACTTACCGAGTAGAGATGGGAGTGGTCTCGCTGTTCAAATCGATCCATCTGGTGCCACACGTGCGGAGGGTACATCGTGCGCTTGTATGACTCATCGATCATGACGACGTAGGGTCCCATGCGCTCAAAAACGCGCGGGTAATCCTCATTGGTCACCACGAGTCGATTCACGTCGAACATGGCCACCATCGTAGCGGTTTGCCCTTGCTGGGACATGTCTCAGCGCGTATACTGGAGAGTAGGACAAGGGCTGAAATGGGCTTCCCTGCACTGTGGGGAAGTGACCGCGAAACCCGACAAAACAGGGCCTCGTAATAGCTCACTCGTGAGCGGCAAGCTGAAGTCACGTCCTGCAAACCCCCTCCCGATTGTGGCAGGGGGTTTCATGTATGCGCCCTACTCCTGCATGCTAGTCAATAAGCGCACTAGTTTGCTAGGGTGCTTGTGTGTTAGTGGAGTGAGGGGCCATACTGGGCAGGACCGTCGGGTCGGTGCTGCTGCGCCGGCGGCGTGGATTGTGCGCTGTTCCGTGCGGATCGGCTGCGATCTAGGCGTGCGCGTGCGCGCTCCAAGCGCTCGCGCGCTTCCATCTGGCGCTCCTTCATCGTGTGCGTGCGCACCTCGCGCGCCCCGGTTTCTTCAAGGGTGCGGCGCATCCCCTCTTCGGCGCTCGTCGCCTCCGGGATGTCGCGTGTGAGGGTCGTGGGCGCGGCCTTGTGGGCGTCTCGCCATGCGCCGGCCTGGCCGACGGCGCGCTGCCAGTCCTCCTGAGTGACGTGTCCTGGCTTGTTGGCAGCCCATGCCTCCGTCTGAGCCGCATGTCCGCGCGCATCGACGGCGCACGCCACTTGGGCGCGCTGGCGCTCCAGGGCCTCGCGCAAGTCCGCCGGCGTCGCGGGGTCTACCAGGGCGGCACTGGGGGCGATCCAGTCGGTGAGTCCATCGTCGATACGGCGGGGGTTGGTGTCTTGGAGGCGGCGGCGCAGCTGCTCGGCCATCAGGCCATCGCGCAAGACACGCGCGCTTTCCCAGCGCATTTCCACGAACTCGTTGGACTGGCGCGCTGCCGTGTCGTCACGGTGGGTGCGCTGATAGGTCTCTACACCCCAGTCGTGCTTGCTCATGGTTTCCCGCAAATGCAGTTCACTGGTCAACGCGCGTAGCTTGTGGCGCTCGGCAAAGGCTATCGGGTCGTCGATGGCGTCGGCGTGGTTTTCCGCCATGTAGGTCTGCGCGATCTGGCGGTGCAACTCCTCGTTGCTCAGTGCACCGTACTCGCGTTCGCGCCACCCGGGGTGCTCCACCCCATCGATGGTGATCGGACCGTACTTGCGGGCAATGCCGGCCTGGATAGCCAGGTCATGGGCGCGTTGGCGGGCGTCCTCAACCTTGGCTGCCAGGTCCTTATCGCTCATCGCTCCGTAGTGGTACACGTTTGCCTGGGCGCGCTCCAGGGATTTGCGGCCCTCTCCGTCCATGTAGTGCTTGATCTTCCAGGCCAGGAGCGCGCCCGGATCACGTGCCTCGGTCACGTCGCCCATGAGGTGCGAGACCAGGGCCTCGGGCTTGATGCCCGCGGCTTCTGCCTGCGACAGGCGGGTGGTAAGGGTGTGCCACGCCGCAGAGTCGGGGGCCTGGGCCACGATGGCGGGAAGGGTCCCGTCCTGGACGCCGGCGCGCAAGCGTTCGCGCCACCGCTCGCTGTTGGCCATGTCGTGCACGTCCATGTAGATGTCGCGTTGAGCCAGGGGGTCGAGGTGGCGGGCTTCCTCATCTGCGCTGGCCAGGTGCGCCGATGCGTCGGCTTCCTGGTGCGAGGCGATGACGGCAAGGACCTCGGGCACAGACTGGCCGTCGGTCTCGGTGACGATCCACCCGTTATTGGAGGACTTGCCACGCGTGAGGGCCACGTAGGCACCCTCACGGGACGTGGTGCCGTCCATGATGGCGTGCGTGGTATCGACGGTGATGCCCTGGGCACGGTGGATGGTGGCCGCGTATCCGAGCTGCACGTGCTCTTCGACGTAGCGCGCCGGCAGGGTCAGCGCGTATCCGCCGGCCACGTTGACCTCCAGGGATCCATCGGCGTGAACGTTGGTGACGGTGAACAAGTCGCCGTTGGTGACGAATGAGTTTCCGTAGCGCAGCTGCGCGTCGTTGGCGCGTGCCAGGATGCGCTCACCCAAGTAGATGACGTGCCCGTCGCGCGTGACGACGCGCTCGGGCGCCTCGAACAGCTCACCGCAGTTTTTGCGCCATGCTTGCGCCATGTCGTTGAGTCGTGCCACGCGCTCATTGGAGGAGGAGATGAGGATGGACTCCATGCCCGCGTCCTGGTCGCGCTGCCAGGCGGCGAACGCTTCGGCGGTGATTTCTTCGTCGGTTCCACCCTTGATGCGTCCGTTGTCCACGTACCATGCGAACGGGTCAACGCCCTTATCACTGGCACGCAACACAAGCGAGGCGGCGGCTTCGTCGGGATCGATGAAGCGCCACACGGTTTCCAACTCCACGCCGGCGGTGGCCTCGTGGATGAGGCGGAAGGCACCGGATGCTTCGACGGCTCCCAGCTGGTGCGGGTCACCAACCATGCGCACGCTCGCCCCGGCGTTTACCGCGTGCATGACGACGTCGTGGAGGGTATGCGCGTCCATCATGGCGGCCTCGTCGATGATGAGCATGTCGCCTGCTTCCAGCTTCTCCCAGCCGCGCCGGCGCAACCACCGATGAGCCGTCATTGCCGGCACGTCGAGGCTGTCGGCAAGGGCGCGTGCCGCGACAGCGGAAGGAGCCAAGCCGACCACAGTGTGCCCGTCGGCGCGGGCGGCGTCGGACAGTGCTTTCATGGCGGTGGTCTTGCCCGCGCCTGCGGGTCCCACTGCGCTCATGACGGCTTTGTCGCCCAAGGCGAGGTGTTCGACCATGCGGCGCTGGTCGTCTCCCAGCGCTCTGCCGGCACCGGCCAGCATCTCCGCGACGCGCTCGACGCTGGCGCGCGTGGCCGGTGCCGACGCGGGGCGTTCGGTGGCCTCCAGCAGGTCGGCTTCGAGGTCCACCATGGTCGTCGAGGTGTAGGTCCACGCGTCGGGACATTCGTACACGCTCACGCCCTCACTGTCGGAAAGGCGCGTGGCAAGAGCGGGTGCGGGGGTGGCCAGGCGAACGACGCTGGGGTGCGTCATGACAGCTTGTGCGACCTGTGCGATGATCTCGGGTGTGCCGGCTGTTCCGTCGCTGGCTAGTGCGATTTGGCGGGCGGCTTCTGCTTGCACGTGGCGCTTCGTCCACGTCGAGCGGCGTTTTTCCAGTCCTGCGACTGTGGCACTTGCCAGGGCATCGACGTCGAGGGCATGAGCAGCAGGGGCGGCCGGCGCGAAGTCCTCGATGCGGTAGCGTGTGGGCGTCTGTGCGCGCCATGCGCTCATCCGGTCGGGCAACGATACGTGCTGTTTCTTGCTGCGTGTTTCGAGCGTGGCTTGCTGCGCAAGCTGCATGCGAATCTTCTTCGAGGGGGCGCGCCCATGCTCACCGTGGTACTGCTCCACCAGCTCTTCCAGACGCTCTTGAATGCTGGCGCGGCGCGTAGAAAACGCGTCGATAAGGTCGTCTCCGACGCCGGAAATTTCCATCTTGACGGCGCTCTCACCCTCGCCGCCGCGCGCCTCGAAACGCACTCCTAGACGCTCGTGCAGTGCCACCATGAGCGCATCGTTGTAGCGCTCTGAGGATGCAACGACGGCTTTGTACAGTGCGCGCGAATCGAGCGTGCGCCACTTGCCGCCGCCCTTGCCGTCGGGGCAAAACACGCGATTAGCGATGACCAGGTGGTCGTGGAGCTGAGGGTCGCCGGCGCGCGAATCGTAGTGACGGAAACACGCGGCCATGACCCCGTCCACGCTCACGCGGCGCACGCCGTTCTTGCCGGCACGCGATGCGAATACGTCCTCTTCCATGAAGGACAGCGCGGTGTTGATTGCCTCCAGGTGCGCTTCTTCGACGGCTTTGCGCACGCCTGCATCCCCCAGCGCCCACATCACGCTGACGGATTTCGGGGCGCTGAATGTGCAGTCGAAACCTGCCACGCTATTGCCGCTGGGGCGCAGTCGAGCTGCGACGTATCGGGAGAGTTCTTCACTGTTGAAGGGTGCGCGCATCTTCTCGCGCATGAATTCACCGCGCCCAATAGCGAACCGGATCTGCTGCTTTTCCGTGCCCGTGGGCGCTCGTCCTTCACGCGCGACGAAACGCTCAATACTGTCATTGATCTGCGCACGGAACTGGGTATCGGCCTGCGAGTGCGCTCCCATTTTTTGCCCAATGAACAGCGCTTCCTCATCCACGATACCGCCCTTGGCATCGCGGATCTGCTGGGCATCGGGGCGTTTTCCTTCACCGAATAGATCGCGCATCTGATCCTCGGTGACCTCGCCTGTGAGCTGGAAATGAGCGCATCCGCTGCCCATCCACTGCCCTGCCGGCGCACCCGAACTCAGGTAGTAGTCTCCGACCTTCTGCCCCCTGGCCAGGCGTTCATCGGCGCTGGCAACTTCGCGGGTGTAGTACTCATAACCCGCGCCGCTGCTGACCCGATGAATGCTCATCATGAGTACTACTGTACCGCCTTGCCCCCACCTTTTCGATCAAAGATGCCAAATGTGTGAGGATGTTGGTAGGTGGCTGACAGTCCGAGCAATTTTTAATTGCGCTGGCAGGTATCTACCAACAGGCTGACAGTAGGCGCTTGTGCCTACTGTCGTGGTGGGGTGGGCGGCGCGATGAGAGCGACGGTGTGGTCACCCGGAAGGCCCCTTGGGAGCCTGGAGGGTGTCCACACCTCGCGCACGCCGCCCACCCCACCACCGGCCCGCCCACAAAAGAACAGCGCGCCACATTGCCCGCCCCTTCCAAAAAGTGCGTGCGGGCGGTTAGACTGATGGCATGAGCGACAATGATGCATCTGCCCAGCCTGTTCCAACTGTTGCTTCTCGTGCGACGCGTTCGCGCGTGGATGCCACTGCGCGCGCGGCGCGTATTGCTCGGGCACGCGAGTTAGAGAAATTGTCGAATCGTTTTCTTGGTTGTCAGGATCGCGTGGCGAAAGTGTTTGAGCGTAGTGAGGCGCGGCGGGTGAAGTTTGAGGAGGCTGAGGGGGCGCGCGTGGCTGGTGAGTTGGAGGCTATCGAGGCCAGGCGTGTGGAGTTGCTTACTGAGGCGGGGCGTATTGAGGGTGTGAGTGTGCGCGAGCTGCGTGACTACTTCGGACTTTCACGCAAGGAGGCTGGTGCCCTCCTCGCATCTGAGGAGTAGGGCACCAGCCTCCTTGTTGTAGTGGCGGGCTGGCTGCAACTGTTTTGCGGAGGAGTTCGCCTTGGCCTCGTGGTCGTTTTTATATGCTGGCGCGCGCGAGCCCCGCGAGAGCGAAGATGGCGATGATGACGAGTCCGATGGTGTAGAAGGTGATCGCGAGAGCGAAGGTGCCCAGTCCGATCACGGGTCGTAGGATGGCTCCTGCCCAGGAGTGGCCGGTTGCGCGTAGGTAGGCGCCCCAGCATGGACAGATGGTGGCGGCGATGAGGTACCACATGGGTTGACTCCTTTGTTGCGTCGTCGCGTGGCCACGTTCAGGGTAGGGTGCTGCGCCTTCATCTGCGTCCTTGTGTGTTGGGCGTACCCCACCCACTTAGTGTAATCGGGATCACTTTTTCTGTGAATTTCATAGGTCCTTTGCGCGGCTATTAGCCCCTCGAAGGTTGCGCACGTCGGGTGCGCAAGACGAGGAAGAGGGAGATGTAGTCGTGGCAGTAGGGTGGGTTCAGCGTGTGGTGGATGCTGGTGAGTTGTGCGCGAGCGTGATGAACGTGGTGGATATGGTGGCCTTGGTGGTGGAGGGAGTTTGCAGGGTTCAGGTGTCTTGTGATGTGCAGGTGGCTATCTCGCTGGTTATTGTTGCCGTCGCGCTCGTGTGGGATTTATTCGCTCAGGGCGCGTCTGATGGTGGCGCGCGAGACTCCTAGGATTCGTGCTGTGGCTGCAATACTGTGGCCTTGGGTGTGGAGGTGGCGGGCGGTGGCTTTTTGTTCGCTTGTGAGTGCGGGCGGGCGCCCGATGCGATGTCCGGCGGCGCGCGCGGCGTCTAGGCCAGCGCGCGTGCGTTCACTGATGAGGGCGCGTTCATATTCGGCGAAAGCGCCTGCGAGTTGGTAGAACATCGTACCCAGGGGTGTGGATGTGTCGATTCCTTCGGCGAGGGAGCGTAGGTGGACGCCGCGCGCGTTGAGGTCGGTCAGGAGGGTGACGAGGTCTGCGAGGGAGCGTCCGAGGCGGTCGATACGCACGACAACAAGGATGTCTCCGCGTCCCAGGCCTCGGTTGCATTCACTCCACTGTGAACGTTCCATGGTGGCGCCACTGGCGTGCTCGACGTAGATGGGGTCACACCCAGCCGCCTGCAGTTCTGCGACTTGGGCGCGCGGGTCTTGGTCGGCGGTGCTCACGCGCGCGTATCCGGTGATACTCATGGCCATAATCGTAGCGGGCTTGTTGTGGCCACTTATTTGTTGTGGCCAGCGTTTTTGGACTGCCCTAGCGGGGAACGCGTAGCATTCCCCGCGCATGTGGCCAGAATCGGTCGTTACCGGTCAGTTCGCGCGATGACGTCCAGGAAGTCCCGTATGTGAGGGGGCGGAGTCGT
>ERZ773263.585-NODE-585-length-25002-cov-12.112238_pt1 | contig 25002 bp, 19 predicted proteins | sample MGYA00511076_ERZ773263 | MGnify/ENA primary metagenome ERZ773263 (study PRJEB29015, sample SAMEA2738155) | human oral metagenome | biome: human oral; feature: human-associated habitat; material: saliva | place: China | collected 2195 ... | reverse complement strand
CCCCATATGGCTGTCGCCATGTGACAGGGGGCGGCCTTTACGCATAAAAACAGTGACTGAGCTTCCCATCGCATTCCAGAAGCTGGCGAACTCCAGTGCAATAGCCCCGGAGCCGATGATCCCCACAGTTTCCGGGATATCTGCGAGCTCAAGTGCCCGGTCAGAATCAAGGACCGTATCGGAGAATCCAACGCCTGGGAACGGTACTGTGCGTGACCCTAAAGCGAGTATCACATTCTCTGCAGTGACAGATGTTTTCCCGGTGCCGTCAGCAGAGACCCGGACCGTATGCGGACCATCCTTACCGCTGATTGAAGCGTATCCTTTAATAACTGTTATCCCGCGGAAATCGATAAGGGAGGTGAGGCCTGAAACCATCGTGCCGGTTATTTTTGCCTTCCGCCCAAACAGTTTCCCGGTATCTGCCGATACGGCGGTCTCATCTACGGAAATACCCCAATACTGTGCTTTCGATATCTCTTCGCGGGCATGTGCTGCGGTGAGCAGCGCCTTGGTAGGGATGCACCCTCGGTTCAGGCAGGTGCCTCCCAGGGTAGCGTCTTTTTCAATAAGCGCAGTTTTCAGCCCCAGCTCTGCGGCACGCAATGCGGTTGCGTATCCGCCGGGGCCGGCTCCGATAACAGCAATATCATAGTCATAGCGGCCGGAGCTGCCGTGCTCCTGCCCTTTACGTATATTCCCGTTTGTCTGAGGCATAATCCGGCAATACTACTTATCTTTTATAATATTTTTTTCGCGCCACTGCTTATAACCGCTGTGTTTGGGATGGGCCGGTTTAGGCAGGCGCCAGCGGCGTATATTCATAGCCCGCTGGGCGGCATACATCCCGGAGCGCATTTTGCGGTTAACGCTTTCTTCACCGTAATGCAGGATAAGCTGCTTTTTCAGCCCGCGCCACATAATAATCAGATCAGCCACGGCAACAAAGAAATATGCGTAAATCAGGACCATAAGCACAAGGGCGAGGGCAGGGAACCATCTGATCACGACCAGCGACAGGACGAGGACAACGAGGATGAAGGGCATGAAGTATTCTGCAATATTCCACCGGGAATCTACGTAATTTCGAATATAAATACGGAATGGGAGACGCTCAGCGGCAGGCATGTGTGCAATGTCGCCCGTACGCATTGCTTCGTATTCCTTGTCCTGGCGTTCACGGGACCGGAGCCGGGCAGCTTTGCGGCTTGCTTTACGGTCTTTGGGAACCAGAGGGCGCAGCTTTCGGGCTTCTGCCTGGCTGCGTTTAGGGGTAGGCCTGCCTTTTTTGCTGCTGCCGGCAGCATTACCGGCATTATCGGATGAAGCTGCCTGTGATGAGGCGCCGCTGCCTTCATCTGATAAAGCAGTTTCGGAGTCTTTTTTCCTCTTGAATAAGTTCCATTCCATGGTTTTTTACCATACCGGCAAGGATAGACGCTAAACGCTGCAATTATCGCTGCCCTGTGCGACTATAGGAACTGACACGGGTGCTTTACCCTTCTGCCCTGCAGACAGGTCATTACGGATACCTGCATGGTATCCCGATCATCTGCGGCAGGGGGCAAGGCTGAGAAACGGTCTGGCTGCCAGGCCGATACCGATAGAACGTCCACCGGGTAATACCGGCATACGGAAAGTCGCTTGACCCGTGCTTTTCGAGTATTTTACTAAGGAAAGGCACATTATGGACTCGAATATCCCATCAGTACAACCAGTACATTCCCCATCTCCACGCACGGCTCCTCTGCGGTGGCGTGTGGTAGATATCGTCGTCGCCTCGGTTATAGGGGTAGTCAGCGCTTTTATCTATTGGGGAGGGGCATGGGCTTATCAGGCGCTTAAGCCTGCGTTCGCATTTATCCCAGGGCTGATAGGCCTCGTTAACGGACTGTTCCTTTTCGCCGGGCCGCTCGCAGCGATCATAGTAAGAAAACCTGGAGCTGCTGTTTATGCCGAGATGGTGGCAGCCCTGCTTGAATCCCTTCTCGGCAACGCCTGGGGAGGCGCTGAAACAGTTATCAGCGGGCTCCTTCAGGGGATCGGTGCAGAACTGGTTTTCCTTTTTTGCCTTTACAGGGTGTGGAACTGGTTCACAGCGGTGCTGTCGGGGCTATTCTCCGCAGCTGCATGCTACATAGGATATGCAGTCCTGGGATACCTGCAGGGGTCATCTGCTGTGAAAAAGGCTGTTGAAGGTGTAAGCACAATAGTTTCCGGGGCAGTTATCGCCGGGATATGTATGTGGCTCCTTTACCTGGCGATCGCGAAAACCGGTGCTTTGGACCGTTTCCCGTCAGGGCAGGCAGTGCGTATGAAGGTACAGGATGGGCAGGATAGTATGTCTGCGGCTGAAGCTGAGTGATATGTTTTCTGCGTTGGAGGCCAGCAATGCGGCTGCCGGCAGATACCGCAGCAGCCGCTGTCAGCCCGGGGATTTGGAACCATGGCGCAGCCTTGCTCAATAGTATTCTCCGATTGGGGGTACCGGCCCGCCCTGCGCTGGCAGTGGGCCGTCCGCCATCTTAGCCTGACCATAGATGCCGGGGAGCGTGTGCTCCTTATGGGGGCTTCCGGCATAGGGAAATCGACTATCCTGCAGGCTACGGCAGGGCTTTTAGGTACATCGTGCAGGGCCGGGGCAGATGATAAGGGGCTGCAGGGCCGGCGCGCAGCATCCCTGGATGCGCTGCCGGATGAAGATGGCGGCATAGGGGAGGGCAGCATCCTTATTGACGGGAAGCCCCCCACAGAATCAATAGGGCGCTGCGGCCTGGTGCTGCAGGATCCGGAGGCGCAGACGGTTTTTGAGCGGGCGGCGGATAATGTGGCGTTCGGCCCTGAGAACATGGGTGTGGAACGCAGCAGGATAACGCAGCGCGTCCGTACGGCTATGGAGGAAACGGGCCTCGGCAGCGTGCAATGGCACAGGCAGGCAGCGCATTTAAGCGGAGGGCAGGCTCAGAGGCTTGCGCTTGCAGGGGTCCTGTCCATGCGGCCCGATGCCCTGCTTCTTGATGAACCGGCATCAATGATCGATCCTGCCGGAGTACGCAGCCTGGTGCATGCTATCCGTACTGTTTTAGATGCTGAAAACCCAACTATGCTCCTTGTGGAGCATAAAGCTGATGAATGGCTGGATATTATTACCCGGGTAGTTGTCCTCGGCAGCGATGGCGGTTCAACGGCTATTGCTGCGGACGGCGCCCCGGATGATGTTTTTGGCGGGCATCTTCAGGAACTGGATGATCTGGGGGTGTGGATCCCGCAGCGGTACAGGAAGAAACCGTACCTTAATGCCAAAGATACCAAAGATACAGGTACCCATACCGCTGCCGGCAGCGCAGCTATGGGCAGCCCTGCTGCGCCTGATGCTTCAGCGGACCGGCCCGCTCTGTGTGCCGATATCGCCCTTACTGCCGAAGACCTTGCGATCGGATACAACAGCATCCCCATTGCTGAGCATATCAGCTGCGCGTTCCGGTCCAGCGAGATCACTGCGCTGACCGGTGACAATGGCTCCGGAAAATCGACGCTGGCCCTCACTCTGGCGGGGCTGCTTGAACCGGTATCCGGTACGGTAACAGCAGGCAGGCTTGTCCAGGGGGATTTAGGGTCCTCGGATCCCGCAGGCTGGGGATCGCCTGACCTTGCCCAAAGGATCCAGTATGTGTTCCAGAACCCTGAACATCAGTTTGCAGCGGGGACAGTGCTGGGAGAAGTCCTGCTGTCGATTGGCAGCGAGCCTCAGGGAAGCGCGGCAGCGAAAGCGCACAGCCTTTTGGAGCGGTATGGGCTGGACGGCCTGTCTGCAGCTAATCCGTATACCCTGTCCGGAGGGCAGAAGCGGAGGCTTACTGTCGCGGCGGCGCTTGCAGCCGAACCCGAAGTCCTGATCCTGGATGAGCCTACATTCGGGCAGGACCGTAAGACGTGGGAATATATGGTCGATATGATCTCAGGCCTCAGGGACCAGGGGAAGTGCATTGTCGTTGTCACCCATGACGAAGAGTTCATTGAACGTATCGGTGCGCGTGTGATCCGGCTCCAGCCTGTTGGCCTGGGCGCAGGCAGCCCGGGGGCGGATCCGCCAGGTATGGGGTGTCCGGATGCAGGCCATGCGCCTCATACCGCCTGCGCAGATACAGGGATACCGCAGACTATCGGCGTTACCCCTCAGCGGCAGCGCTGTGAAGAGGAGAAACGGTCCAGCCCTTCAAAAATTATTGCATCCATCAATCCTGCTGTCCGTCTCCTTGGGGCGCTGATACTGTGCCTGCTGATGGTCATAAGCCTTGATATTGTTTCTTCTTCAGTGGCATGCTTCCTTGTTTTTGTATCCCTCACCGCAGCGAAGTATGGGATACGGGAGATAATCCGGCGGACATGGATCATTTTTCTTGGGTCTGCAGCATCGGCAGTATCCGTGCTCCTGTATGGGCAGGTGTCCGGGCAGGTCTATGCACACTGGGGGATCATAACGGTTTCACAGGGGTCGGTTATGCTTGCGCTGGCAACCGCACTGCGCATTATTGCTATAGGCGTCCCTGCAATTGCCCTGATATCGGGTATTGATCCCACCGGCCTGGCTGACGCTTTCTCGCAGCAGTTCCATTTGCCTGACCGCTTCGTCTACGGTGGGCTGGCAGGGATGCGTCTGTTCTCAGTTATTTCAGACGACTGGGCTGCCCTGTCCTTATCGCGCAGGTCACGCGGGATCGGCGGGAAATCCAGAACAGCAGATTTTATATCCCAAAGTTTTGCCCTCCTGGTCCTTTCCATACGGCGGTCAGCATCCCTGTCAACTGCAATGCAGGCGCGCGGATTCGGCGGGTATCGCAAAAGGTCCCATTGGAGGCTGAGCACTGTGCATAAACGGGATTATGTGTATGTTGCGTTATGCATTGCGATACCTGTACTTGCACTGCTTGCAGCATGGTTTGCAGGCACATTCACCTTTATGGGGCATGTTAATGCCTGAAGGCATATTGGAAGGGAATATACGGGCGTGTTTTTTGAAAGGGGAAGAGAAAAGAAAAGAAGGAAGGGGAAGGCTAAAGGATCAGATGGGCAGCGGTAAGCAGGATCGCAAGGAAAATGATATTGGTAACAGTATAGACGCCGAGGTATTTCCCCTTCTGGTCCGGATACTTCCCAGTAACTGCCTTGAACGAAACAAGGGATGCCATTGAAGCGATAAGTGTACCCATACCGCCGAGGTTCGTCCCGACGATAAGCTCTTTCCATGCCGAAGAGAAGTTGGAGAGCAGGAGTGTTGAAGGGACGTTGCTGATAAGCTGGCTTGCACCTACGGATACATCAAGGGGATCGATCTGTACAAGATGCGCAGCCAGTGTGTAGAATTCCGGTACCCGCTTCATATTCCCGATGAAGATAAAGAACGCGATGAAGGTGAGGGGAAGCCCCCAGTCCACGTGGAAGAAGGCTCGGCGGTCGCAGAACATGAAAGCTGCAAAGCAGATCACTACCATAGCCCACATGGGTATAAGGCCGGCCACTTCTAAGGTACACACAACAAACAGGGCGATATAGACGCCTAACCGCCATCCTCCGTAGCCGGCACCGTATCCGATGATGCGGATCTCATCAGGGGCTTCCGTATCGGGATGCGGGGCAAGGATATTACGTTCAATGGTGTCTGCATCCAGCCCCTCAAAACCGGGTATAGGCTTGCTGCTGAAAAAGATGAATGTTGCAATAACAAGCAGTACCGCTGCTATGCCTGAATATGGCGCCATGATGAGGATAAAATCGCCCATCGGCATATTTGTTTTTGCCTTCAGATAAAGGTTATGCGCGTTGCCGATAGGGGTAAGCATGCTTCCGAGGTTCGCCCCAAGCGTCATAAGGGTCACAGCAAGGACTGTCTTGTCTTCCATCCCGGCCATGATCATAACCGCAATGGCAAAGGGGACGAAAGTCACCAGAGCCACATCATTTGTAATGAACATGCTGGAGAAAAAGGTGAGGCTGATAAAAATCAGTACCAGCAGCCGCGGTGTGCGGGCGTGGCTCAGCATTTTTGCACCTATGATGCGGAAAACACCTATCCTCTGGAGCCCCGCCACTACGAGCATCAGGCATACGAGCTGGGCAATGGTATGTGTGTGTATGTATCCCAGATACTGGCTGTCCGGATGGACAATAAAACAAGATATGATCGCAAGGATAGCGGCGATAACGAGTATAGTTTCCCGCTTAAGCGTCTGCCTGATCCAGCGTCTCATCGCATCCTCCATGGAAAGTGCAACTAAAACGTGGCCCCAATCAGATTCGAACTGACGACCTTGAAATTAGAAGTTTCCTGCTCTATCCAGCTGAGCTACGGGGCCGCAGTACCATGAGCGGGCAACGGTGTGATGCGCACTCAGACACTGCTTATATCCTATCAAAATCGTGCAACATCGGGTGTCGCAGGGCGGCCCGCCTGATAAGGGCCCTTCTTGCCGGTATTGAGCCTGCTGTGCTTTATACTGGGGTTTATGACGCTTTTGGATTCTTATTATGTGCCGGGCCTGTATGTTGAAGACCATTCTGTTGATGTGCCTTTAGACTGGGGCGGTGCGGACGGCATCACTGCGGACAGTACCGGTATCCCAGGCGGTGCAGGCAGCGGGCTGAAACTGTTTTACCGGACAGTGTGTGCAGCTGGGCATGCGCATGATGACATGCCGCTTCTCCTTTTCCTGCAGGGAGGCCCAGGCGGTGCAGGCCCCCGCCCGTACAGCGCAGATTCGGTCCCGTGGCTTGCTGAAGCCGTTAAACACTACCGTGTTGTCCTTCCTGACCAGCGCGGCACAGGCAGGTCTTCACGTATCGATTCCCATGCCATGCAGCGTTTTGCCGGCGATCCGCGCGCCGGTGCGGACTATCTCCATCATTTCCTGGCGGATTCGGTCATCAGGGATTTTGAGTATCTGCGCCGGTCTGAATTCGGCGGCGTGCAGTGGACGACTTTAGGCCAGTCATACGGCGGGTTCCTTACCCTCACCTATCTGTCGCTGTACCCTGAGGCTGTGCAGGCATCGTTTATTACCGGCGGCGTTATGCATATCCCCGGTGATCCGAAAGAAGTATATGAGCATACAGTGCCACGCATGTATGAAAAGACCCAGCAATATTATAGCCGCTATCCGCAGGATATAAAACGTATAAATATAATTGCTGATTATATTTCGTCCTATGACGTCCGGCTGCCTAATGGTGATCCGTTCACAGTGAGGCGGCTGCAGATGCTGGGCGGCGATTTCGGTATGAAGCCGGGTTTTGAACGCATGCATTGGACTATCGACGGGGCGCTCGCCGGCCTGGACGGAAGTGTGCCTGAGGGTCCCGGGCATGCGGGGGATATCCAGCTGTCTGACGGGTTCCTCCAGGAAGTCCTGAGCCTTACTTCCTCATATGCAAGCCCTCTGTACTGGCCTCTGCAGGAGTTCATCTATCAGAATGGGGACTGTGCTCCGGCAGGATGGGCAGCTTCGCATGTTATTGGTTCAGACCCCCGGTTCAGCACGGATGCGCGCCCTCTGGCTTTCATCGGGGAGGCTGCACTCCCTGAAATGTTTGAAGAGGACAGTTCGCTGAAACCGTTCCGGGATCCCGTTAACCTTATGATGTCTGACACCCATTGGGGTACGATCTATGATGCCGCCCAGCTCGCAGCCAACGAGGTGCCGCTGCGGTGCGCCGTATATTTTGATGACATGTATGTGGACAGTTCCCTGCAGCTTGATACGCTGAGCCGCGTAGGCAATTCGCATGCGTGGGTGACCAACCGGTACGAGCATGACGGCGCGAGGGCTTCGGCCGATGTTTTTGCGCACCTGTATCAGGAAGCAATGGATCACGGTGATTTAGACAGGCAGCGGCAGTAAGGCCGTCAGCAGACGATGGTGAAGGCATAGCTGCTGGACCGCTTTTGTTATCGTTGCGCCTCAGCCTTCGTCATCCCTCAACCCTAAACTGAAAAGCATGTCTCTTACCATTGGAATCGTTGGCCTGCCCAATGTAGGCAAATCGACCCTTTTTAACGCTTTGACGCGCAATAATGTGCTTGCGGAAAACTACCCTTTTGCCACCATTGAGCCTAATACGGGCATCGTCCCGCTCCCGGATACCCGGCTGCCTGTCCTCGCGAAGCTGGTGGGTTCCAATAAGACCGTTCCTGCAACAGTGACGTTTGTGGATATCGCGGGCATCGTCAAAGGCGCATCCGAAGGTGAAGGGCTGGGGAACCAGTTCCTGGCGAATATCCGCGAGGCTGACGCGATCTGTGAAGTGACCCGCGTTTTTTCCGATGATGATGTTATCCACGTTAACGGGGCCGTAGACCCTGCGTCAGATATCGGGACGATCAACACCGAGCTGATCCTTGCTGACCTGCAGACTGTTGAGAATGCCATCCCCAGGCTTGAAAAGGACCTGCGCGGCAAAAAAGTCAGACCGGAATATGTTGATGCCGTTAAGGAGGCGAAGGGAATACTTGAGGCAGGAGAGACTATCGACCATGCATCCCGTGAAGGGAAAATCAGCAAGGAAGATATTCGTGACCTCCAGCTGCTGACCGCAAAACCATTTATTTATGTGTTCAATATGGATGATGATGAGCTTGCCGACAGCGCACTCAGGGAGAAGCTCACGGCAGAGGTTGCCCCTGCACAGGCAATATTCCTCAACGCGCAGTTTGAATCCGACCTTACTGAACTTGATGAAGCTGATGCGCGTGAAATGCTTGCCGATGCAGGGCTGAACGAATCCGGCCTGGACCAGCTTGCCCGTGCAGGGTTTGATACGCTTGGGCTCCAAACCTTCCTGACTGCAGGGGAAAAAGAGGTGCGCGCATGGACTATCCGCAAAGGATGGACTGCGCCGAAAGCTGCCGGTGTTATCCATACAGATTTTGAGCGCGGGTTCATCAAGGCTGAAGTAGTTTCATACGATGACCTGGTTGCCGCCGGTTCCTACCCGAAAGTGCGCGAGGAAGGCAAGATGCGCCTTGAAGGCAAGGACTACATCATGCAGGATGGTGATGTGGTCGAGTTCAAGTTCAATGTATAAGGATTGGGATAGGTTTAGAAGTGCGTAGTAGTGATATTGATAATGTTCCGGCATTTTGTGAGGAACGTGCTTTTTATATCGGTTTAAATAAGATTCGTGATGTTTACAATCCAGAAAAAGATTTATCTCATAAGTCAAGATACGCTTTAAAAGCGAAAGCGGAGTTAAAGGCAGACACAAGTGGGTTAGTAGGGGCAGGCATAGGGGTCGGTATTAAAACAGCTGATAGAGATTTAGGTTTTGATTTGTCTGATCGACATAATCTGCTCGCAATTGCACCCAGTGTATTTTCTAGGTATGGTGTTGAATCCCAAAAAGTGGATACTGAAACAAACTACGAAATAGGACGTGCCTATCATTATACCGGATCTGTACGTTTCAGAATTCGAACGCATGACGATTGGCGTGAACCGGAAACTCTTCAAGAAGCTCCTAGAATTGGACTTTGGCTTTTGGAGATACCAGATAGTGAACCATGTGATAAAGCGCAATCTGTTACATGGGTATTGCTTAGTGGTACTGCAAAAGGTCAACTCAAAACCGATCTCGGGGGATCAGTATCAGACTGGCGAGGAGGTTCTGGAACTGAAGGGGTATTCGAATTGATGGCAAAATATTGTGGTGCAATGACTCATGAAGATCCTAATAATTTTGCTAGGGACTGGGTTTATTCAACATATTGTCTGCTTCAGGAATCTTCTGAACAGAACATTGAGACTTTATTCTATTGTTTCGACCTCCCAGACATAAGAAGAGAGGATAATAAGTACGCTGATAGTGGTTGGAGTTTAGCTTCAACTAATCGTGAAGTTCCTGTAAGTAGACTAATTTTAGGAACGCCATATTTTGTACAAACGACTCCTACTACTTCGAATAAAACAGAATTTCATGAAGTTTTTCGAAAATTTTTTCGAAACATTGGAAAGGTCGTTCATAATTGAAAGCAAAATATTTTAATTATAGAGAGCTATCGAAGTAACTTTTGCAACAGTCCGGGTATGCTCCGTGATTTTTGTTTAAATTTTATTTTGGGATCGTGCAGCTGATTATATGTATCGGCTTTGTATGTGATGCTATGTTAGATGCGATTGATGATATTTAGTAACATATTATGACGTTGGACTGTGAGTTTGTACAGAACAGTCATAAGTTGTGCAGTTAAACGGGAAACATGTACAAAGCCAGTGGAAAGGGTACCTCTGGCGAGGAATATTGCGGTCAAGTTTAATGGAAATATCGTGCGGATGTTTCTAGCTGTGTTATGCCACCATATCCGGACATCACTACTAGCAAATATGAACGCCGACAGCCCTTTCATGGCGGGGCAGAGCCATGTGTGGTAGGATGAAATTTGCAGTGTTGCCGATGAGATAGGGACGGTGTAGTAGGAGTGCGAGACAGGGCAGGCAGCTCCAGGAAAAAACAAAGGCCCGGTGATTAGCCGGGCTGTTTAGAGAGAAGGAGAGAGAAGAAAGGTTTAAGTTATCAAGAGGAAACTCTTGGCCAGCGAGGTTACTCTTTTTGCTGGTGGTTATTATTAAAAGCCCTCAAGCTTAACACTCTCTTGGCGTTTTTCTGAAAATAGGCTGAGAACGTGTACTGTATTGAAAATATGTGCTGTCGCGGCGGTTATGCTTGGATAACCGGATATAATATGCAGTACGGTCCCGTTGAATGATTTTGGTTGCTCCGTCCGCCAACAGTCCGTCCGATTGATAGAATGTATGGGCGTATTATTGGTATCGATTGTGATATAGGGCATGGCAGGCAAAGGAATGGCATCTGATTTCTGGCTTATTGCAGGTTTGGGGAATCCCGGCAAAAAATATGAGGGGACACGGCATAACATGGGCTTTATGTGTGCCGACCTTCTGGCGGAACGGTGGTCCGTTTCATTCAGTGACCATAAAGGCCTTGCGCTGCTCGGCAAAGGGGTAATGTCGCTGGACGGCGTGGCCCGGAAGTTTTTCCTTGCAAAACCCCTGACTTTTATGAATGATTCCGGCAATGCGGTTGCTTCGATAAGTGCGTACTACGGTATCCCTGAAAACCGGATAGTGGTGGTCCACGATGATATGGATCTGGAGTTCGGCCGCATCAAAGTCAAGAATGGCGGTTCCCCGGGCGGGCATAACGGGATCAAGTCGATAGACAGGTCGCTCGGTACTGCTGATTATAACCGTGTGCGCATGGGGGTAGGGCATTCCCGGCGCGGATCGCATGCGCATGATAATGCCATCAGCTGGGTCCTGGGCGGTTTTAACGCTTCACAGAAACAGCAGCTTGACGGTTTTATAGCGGATGCCGCTGATGCTGCGGAAATGATAATTTTCAAGGGTATTGAGAGGACCCAGGAGCAGTTCAATGGCAGAAGATAAAGATACTGCCGGTACTGCCCCAGGCGGCGCCCCGGTTCTTAATGGTACTCTGGCGCCGCTTATCCCCGCCCTTTTCCGTGACCCTGCTTTTGCCCAGCTGGCAGAAGACGGATCAGATTTTTCCCTTGTAGGGGCTCCGGCAGGGATACGCCCTGCGCTTGCGGCTGCAGCGGCGGAAGGGATGCCTATGCCTGCAGCCGATGCTGCCGGCGGCAGTAAGGCAGGCAGCGATAGCGGATCCGGGAGGCCTGTTGTTATTGTGGTGCCTTCAGACCGCGAAGCGCAAGACATGGTTGGGTCAGTACGGTCATGGTATAGCGGTGACCCTGGGGATATCGGCTCCATAATGGATTGGGAGACCCTGCCTCATGAGCGGCTTTCCCCGCGGGCGGATACGGTTGCCCGCCGCATGTCAGTTTTCCGCAGGCTGGCTCATCCGGTAGAAGGGTCATCATTGTTCGGGCCGCTGAAAGTAATAGCAGTGCCTGTGCGTTCGCTTATCCAGCCCGTGGCGCGGGGCATACAGGATGTGGAACCACTGGTTTTCACGGCAGGCGGGCAGATGAGCCTGGACCGGGCGGCCGCCCGCCTCGTGGAGAATGCCTATACGCGCACAGACCTGGCGATGGACCGCGGGGAATTCGCAGTGCGCGGAGGCATCCTTGATATTTTCCCTCCCACAGCTGCGCACCCCGTGCGCATTGATTTCTTTGGCGATGACATAGACAGCATACATGCTTTCCATGCTTCAGACCAGCGCACATTCGGCGAAAATATACGCCAGATATGGGCGCCTGCCTGCCGGGAACTGCAGCTGACGGAGAGTGTGCGCCGCAGGGCGGAAGCGCTGGCCGGTTCGATCCCTAATGCGGATGATATGCTGGAATCTATTGCGCGGGGAGTGCCCGTAGAAGGGATGGAATCGCTGATCCCGGCGCTTATCGATGACATGATGCCGGTATATTCGCTGTTTCCCCGGGACGCTGTCATTATGTTCAGCGATGTGGAAAGGCTGAAGCGTGCCGCACAGGATCTGGCAAAAACAGCTAATGAATTCATGGCAGCAGGCTGGCATGCGGCGGCGGGCGGCCAGGGTGCGGGCGCGCCCATCAGTTTCGACAAGTCCAGCTTCATGGATTTTGATGAAGTGCACAGTGCCCTCCGGCTTACCCATAAATCGTGCTGGGACTTGTCGAGCTTAGGTGTAGACAGTTCGGCTGGCGGGCACGCCCGGCTCGCGGCAGTGCCGCCGGAAGAATACCGCGGCGATGAGGCCAGGGCAGCGGGGGGTATTGCAGCACTGCGCGAGCGCGGCATAGCCGTCACCGTGACCGCCGCCGCCCGCGGCACGCTCAGCCGCCTTAAACGTGTTGCCGCTGCAGCGGGTATCACTGGCCTGGATTTCGCACTCTCTATGGCGTCTGACGGTTTCATAGACGAGGAGGCTAAAACCGCCGTTTTAACGGAACGGGATATAACCGGACATTCCAGCGCAGCTTCCCAGGTTCGCACGCCCGCGCGCCGCCGCAAAGCCATTGACATTATGGAACTGAAAAAGGGCGATTATGTTGTCCATGAGCAGCACGGCATAGGCCGTTTTGTGGAAATGGCCCAGCGCCCTGTCCGCCCGGCGGGGCTGTCCGGGCGGGGGATACCCGCCCAGCCGCTATCACAGCTATCCCGGCCGTCCCAGCTGTCTCAGCCATCCCAGCCTTCCCAGGCGTTCCGGGAATACCTTGTTATCGAATATGCCTCAAGCAAGCGGGGCGCGGCGCCTGACAAGCTCTATATCCCCACAGACCAGCTTGACCTTATCAGCAAATATATTGGTGCAGAGATCCCGAAACTCAATAAGCTGGGCGGATCCGACTGGGCTGCCACAAAAGCCAGGGCACGCAAAAAAGTCAGGGAGATAGCCCAGGACCTTGTCAAACTGTATGCTGCACGCCAGCGTACAGCAGGCTTTGCTTTCAGCCCCGATACCCCATGGCAGCATGAGCTTGAAGAAGCATTCCCCTACCAGGAAACGCCCGACCAGCTGACAACGATTGACGAGGTCAAGGCCGACATGGAGAAACCCGTCCCCATGGACCGCCTTATCTGCGGTGATGTCGGCTTCGGCAAAACCGAGATCGCTGTGCGGGCGGCCTTCAAAGCCATCCAGGATTCAAAACAGGTTGCAGTGCTCGTGCCTACCACCCTCCTGGCGCAGCAGCACTATGAAACATTTACAGAACGTTATGAAGGCTTCCCTGTAACAGTAAAAATGCTCAGCCGGTTCCAGACGGCGAAAGAAAGCGCTGAAACAGCCAAAGGCCTTGAAGACGGCAGCGTTGACCTGGTCATCGGCACGCATAAGCTGCTCAACCCTAAGATCAAGTTCAAGGACCTGGGGCTTGTGATCATTGATGAAGAACAGCGTTTCGGTGTAGAACATAAAGAAACCCTGAAAGCCCTGCGCACCAATGTGGATGTCCTCAGCCTGTCTGCAACGCCTATCCCGCGCACGCTGGAGATGGCGGTCACAGGGATCCGCGAAATGTCTACGCTGGCGACCCCTCCGGAAGACCGCCTGCCTGTCCTTACTTATGTGGGTGTGTATGAGGATGCCCAGGTGGCTGCAGCAGTGCGGCGTGAACTTTTGCGCGGAGGGCAGGTATTCTATGTGCATAACCGTGTCCAGGATATTTCCGCGATCGCTTCGCATATCCGGGAGCTCGTCCCCGAAGCCAGTATCGGCATTGCCCACGGGAAGATGGGGGAGAAGCAGCTGGATACTATTATCAGGGATTTCTGGCATCGGGATATCGATGTGCTTGTATGTACAACTATCGTGGAAACCGGGCTGGATATTTCCAATGCCAATACCCTTATCGTTGACCGTGCCGACCGTTTCGGGCTGTCCCAGCTCCATCAGCTGCGCGGCCGGGTAGGCAGGGGCAGGGAACGCGCTTACGCTTATTTCCTCTATGATCCCGCAAAAGCCATGACGCAGATGGCGCATGACCGCCTGTCAACTATTGCGCAGAACACTGCTTTGGGTGCCGGGTACGATGTTGCCATGAAAGACCTGGAGATCCGCGGCACGGGCAACCTGCTTGGAGGCGAGCAGTCCGGGCATATCGAAGGGGTCGGGTTTGACCTTTACGTCCGCATGGTATCCGATGCTGTGCAGGATTATAAGGAGCCTGAGCGTACAGAGGCTGTATCAACGTCCATCGACCTTCCGGTCGAGGCGTCCATCCCCGAAGATTACATCGGTTCAGATAAGCTGCGCCTGGAAGCCTACCGCAAGATCGCTTCAGCGCATTCGCAGGATGATTTTGCCGATATACGGGATGAGCTCACTGACCGTTACGGTACGCCTCCCCAGTCCCTGGACCTGCTGTTTGATGTTGCGCGGCTGCGTATGCGCGCCAGGGTCATGGGGATAACCGATATGATCGGCCAGGGGAAGAATATCAGGGTTGTTGGCTGTGATCCGAAAGATTCCGTGCTGCTTAGACTAAAGCGTATTTATAAAACTGTCCAGTACAGGCCTTCCATACATACTGTGATCATCCCCGCGCCTTTCCAGGGGACCTTTGATTCAGCGCCCATGGATCCCCAGGAGGTCATCAGCTGGACAGGCCAGCTGCTTGATGACCTGTCATGGCATGCCCCGGCTGTAAAAAATACCCTGTAACACGTTTACGAAACGTCCAGAAAATCGAGTAATCTTAGGATTGTTCACACAACCAGACAAAAGGAGTAGTTGTGGCAATTATTGAAAGTATTTATGCACGTGAGATCCTTGATTCCCGTGGTAATCCTACTGTAGAAGTCCTTCTGGAAACCGACGACGGTGCACTGGGGCATGGCCTTGTCCCTTCAGGCGCTTCTACCGGTGAAGCTGAGGCATGGGAGCGCCGCGACGGTGATAAGTCCCGTTACCAGGGCAAGGGCGTGCTTGATGCTGTTAAGGCTGTAAATGAAGAGATCGCCCCCAAGGTCATCGGTATGGACGCCACTGACCAGCGCGCCCTTGATGAAACCATGATCGAGCTTGACGGTACCCCGAATAAGGGCCGCCTTGGCGCAAACGCTATCCTCGGCGTATCCCTTGCTGCCCTGTACGCATCAGCAGAGTCTGCTGACCTGCCTCTGTACCGTTACATTGGCGGCACCAACGGGCATATCCTCCCTGTACCGAACATGAATATTATGAATGGCGGTGCCCATGCCGATTTCGCTACCGACATCCAGGAGTATATGATTTCCCCGTACGGGTTCGATTCCTATCATGAGGCCCTGCGCGCAGGTGTTGAAGTCTATCACACGCTGAAAAGCGTCCTGAAGAAGGATGGCCTTGCCACAGGCCTTGGCGATGAGGGCGGCTTTGCACCGAAGATGAAGTCCAATGAGGACTCCCTCAAGTATATTATCAACGCTATTGAAGCTGCCGGATATGAGCCGGGCAGGCAGATCGGCATCTGCCTTGATGTTGCTTCCTCCGAGTTCTATAACAAGGAAACCGGCAAGTACCATTTTGACGGTGAAGACCGTGATTCCGCATACATGCTTGATTTCTATGAGAAGCTTGTTGACGAGTATCCAATCGTATCAATTGAAGATCCGTTCCAGGAAGAAGGCTGGGAAGACTGGGCTGCCATAACCCAGCGCCTTGGCGGCCGTCTCCAGTTCGTTGGCGATGATCTGCTTGTTACCAACCCGAAGCGCCTGCAGAAGGGTATTGATATGGGCGCTGCCAACTCCCTGCTTGTCAAGCTCAACCAGATCGGTACTGTGACTGAGACCCTGGATGCTATTGAGCTTGCCACCCGCAACGGCTTCACCTCCATGGTTTCCCACCGTTCAGGCGAAACTCCGGATACAACGATTTCCGACCTTGCTGTTGCCAAGAATACCGGCCAGATCAAGACAGGCGCACCTGCCCGCGGTGAGCGTATCGCAAAGTACAACCGCCTCCTTGAGATTGAAGAGGAGCTCGGTTCTACAGCACAGTACGCAGGGTACAGTGCTTTCAAAGCCTGCAGGAAATATGCCGACTGAGGATTGCCGCTTGGCTGCCTTAAGGCTGCCAACTGAAGGCTCTTAAGGCTGAAGTCCGTAAAGGTAATACCCGCCCTTCTCCACGTCGAGTTGGACGGGTATTTTTGTATATATGGTTTTGCGTATGCCTTCACAGGAAAGCAGGTTTTTGGGGGACAGGGGCGGCTCTTCTGATCCGTCCGGCAAACCCCGTAAAGGCCGTCGGCACGGCATTTTGGGCAGACTGGCTGGACAGCGCAGGCGTACCGGGAAAGATAGCCGCACTGTGCGGGATAAGGGTACCAGGACGGATACACAGCCCGGCAGTTCCCCGCACAGGGACTCCTTACAGAAGGAAAGCCTGCGTGGATCGCAGGGATCCCGCAGCACCGGCAGCTCCCGTATGTCCAGGGCGGCTTACTCAATAAAGCAGAACGGCCCTATCTCATTTTTCGCGGCTCTGATAATCGTGATTTTCTGCCTTATTCAGCTGTTTACGACAGTACAGCTGTACGTTAAAAGCACGTCTGAGCTGAGTTCCCTCAAGGCACAGGAAGCAAGCCTGTCCGCCAAGAAGGCAGGCCTGGAAAATGAGATATCGCGGTGGAACGATAAGGCTTATGTGGTGGCGCAGGCACGTGAGCGCCTGGGATTCGTGTATCCCGGCGAGCAGTCTATCATCCTTGAAAATTCAAAGCATAAAACAGGGCCTTCAGCTTCAGGCAGCAGCAACGTACCATCGTCATCAGCAGCTTCATCCGGGCAGAAACTTCCCTGGTACAAAGAGATGTTGTATTCCATGCAGAAGGCAGATACGACAGATACTAAGGGAAATAATGACGGTTCAAAGCCCTCTGACCGCATTCCCAGCCAGGAAGAGCAGCAGCGCTGGCTGAACAGGCGTAACCGGCATTAACGGCATGGTTGGTTGCCGGCTGCGGCAGGGCAGTATTGGGATAAGTAATATAAGTAATAAGCGTAGTGGGCAGTAATATGGCAGGGCAGGACCGGGGAATACAGTGGATACAGCAGGCATAACAGATACAGGCGGCAGTACCGCTGCTGAGGGGCAGGCCGGTATTTTTGCCCTTAGGGCGAAGGCTGCTAAAAAACTGTGCGATTCTCTTCTTGCCGGGCCTCTTAGGCAATGTGATATCAATGAGGTTGAACGGCAGCTGGGACGGTATCCCCGAGGTATGGTGGCAGTTGGTGCCAGGTGTGTGTGCGGCCGTCCGCTTGTTACGGTGACCCGCCCGTTACTGGATGGGAAAATACCTTTTCCAACAACGTTTTATCTCACCTTTCCCGCAGCAGCAAAGGCAATTTCCAGGGTTGAAGCGTCGGGGAAAATGGCTGAATTCACTGCCCTTCTTCAGGGCGAGGGGAGCTTTGGCTGTTCCGGCAGTACTGGCAGGTCTGACGATCATGGCAAACCTGATGGTTCCTTACGTTCCGGCAGCACCGGCAGTACAGGAAATCCCGGAAGCCCAGATCCCGGGATAGTGCAGAGCTATCGTGAAGCCCATAAACTCTATCTTATTTTCAGGCATCATCTGGCCCAAAAGCTTGGCGACAGCGAAGGACATATTTCCGGGATCAGTGCGGGAGGGATGCCTGAACGGGTCAAATGTCTGCATGCGCTGGCAGCCCAGAGCCTTGTCATGGGCAGGGGGGTAAATCCTTTCGGGGATATTGTCCTGGACTTTATTGCCGGCGAATTTGATCCGTCGGTGTGCAGGTGTTCCGGGCATAGTATAGAATCGTGACGCTGTGGTGCATGGTATCAGTATGCCAATATGTAAAACAGCATACAATGCAGAATAAGAATAAGTAACTTAGCATATCTGAGCAGGGGAAAATATGGCTGTAACTGTTGCCGGCATTGATTGCGGCACTAACTCGATCCGGCTGATGGTCGCCCGTGTGGATGGGACGGGTGTTACCGTCCTTGTGCCGCGTATCATGCGGGTAGTAAGGCTCGGTCAGGGTGTGGATAAAACCCGCCGGTTCAGCCAGGATGCCCTGCAGCGTACTTTTGCAGCTATTGATGAATTTGCCCGTATCCTTAACGGCTACGATCTTGACGGTATCCGGTTTGTGGCTACAAGCGCGACGCGGGATGCCAGGAACCGCAATGAATTTGAAGATTACGTATACAGCAGGCTTGGCGTACGCCCCGATGTCATTCCGGGCGAAGAGGAGGCACGGCTGAGCTTTCTCGGTGCTACTTCCGTAGTCGATACATCTGCCCATCAGGCACCGTACCTGGTGATGGATCTTGGCGGCGGATCCACTGAACTTGTGCTTGGCGGGGATGGGCGCAGTGTCCCGGTCACTGATGTTTCCCAGGCGTATTCCATGGATACAGGGTCGGTACGTATAAGTGAAAGGCATCTCCTCTCAGACCCTCCTGATGATGGGCAGATCGCCCGGGCTGCAGACGATGTGAACGCTGCTATTGATACGGCGTGTGCGGCAGTGGATATTTCCCGGACCGGGACATTCATCGGGGTCTCAGGCACAGTGACCACTATGGCTTCAGTCGCCCTGGGGCTCAGCACATATGACCGCGATGCCGTAGATGGTGCGCTGCTGGATATCAGCAGGATATATGAAGCGGACAGCACTGTCCTCCATATGGACCGCGCTCAGCGGGGCAGCCTCGGCGTTATCCATCCGGGAAGGCTTGATGTTATTGGGGCCGGTGCTTTGATTTTCACCGAGGTCCTTAAACGTGTATCCCTCTCTGTCCAAAGCCGGGGCAGGGAACTCAGCACTGTTATGGTCAGCGAGCACGGGCTTCTTGACGGCATTGTCAGGGATCTGGGCATAAAACTGCTTGCGGGGAAAGGCTAGGCCTGGCCTTGTGGCATAATAGGTGGGTGCCTCGCGGCTTTGGCCATGCGGCATGCCCCGGTGGCGGAATCGGTAGACGCAGCGGACTTAAAATCCGCCGACCTTAAAGTCTTGCGGGTTCAAGTCCCGCCCGGGGCACCAGGAGCAGAGGTGGCTGTGCCGGACCGGAAGGCCCGCAGTATGGCCACCTCTGTTGTGTAAAAGCTGAAAAAGCTGCAGAAGCAGTCCCGGCACCGCAGGATTGCAGGAAAGTAATAAGTTAAGCTGAGATATAAAGGCAGGAGTATTATGGATGCATCAGATATGCCTCAGGTGAACGCTGAATTCGGCAGCATGCCTGTGATCACATTCCCGTCCCCGGAAGCGCCTGCAGGGCTTCGCGGGCTGGAAATAACCGAGGGGGACGGCCCTGTAGTCCGTAAAGGGGACAGGGTCACTGTGAATTATCACGGTGTTGTCTGGGGTAAAGACACTCCTTTTGATTCGAGTTTCTCCCGCCATCAGCCGGCTTCTTTCGGCATTGGGATAGGACAGGTTATCCGCGGGTGGGACCAGCTCGTTCCGGGGCATAACGTCGGCTCCCGGCTGATCGTTTCCATCCCGCCCGAGTACGGCTACGGCAGGAACGGCATGTCGGCTGCCGGCATAGGGGGCGGCGATACGCTCGTGTTCGTTATTGATATCATTTCTACGTCCCGGTAAAGTCCCGTCCGGGACAACCGCAATAGCAATACCGGGGTCGCGGGGTTGGTCTCAGGATTTGACAGCAAAGGCCTGCGGGCCTGATGCAGTTTTTGCCCGCAGTATAGCTACGTAGCATAAGTTTGAATTTAGGAGGTTATTATGCCGCAGGATAAGGTCTATATGCTGACTCAGGAAGCATACGACAAGATGAAGGAAGAGCTTGCCTACCGTGAAGGCGAACTTCGCGAAGAGATCAAAGAAAAAATTGCGGCGGCACGCGCGGAAGGCGATCTCAGTGAGAACGGCGGATACCAGGCTGCCAGGGAGGCACAGAGCAAGAACGAGGGGCGTATACAGGAACTCACAGTTAAACTCCGTGATTCAGAAATACTGAAAGCCCCCAAAGCAGGTAAAGTGGGCCCGGGATCGGTTGTCACCCTTGATATTGCCGGGCGTGAGATGGTTTATGTCCTGGGATCGCATGATCTGTCTGTTGCTACAGATTATGACATCATCAGCCCGGAATCGCCTATCGGTGCTGCAGTCAACGGACGGAAAAAAGGCGATACGGTAACGTATTCTGCCCCCAACGGGCGTGAGATCACTGTTACTGTAAAAGATTCCAGGCCGCTGGGATCTGAATAGCAATAGCATAAGGCTGGAGCGGGGCAGTCCCGTACGGCTCCGTCAGCTTCGCGCTTACATCATTGAAACTGCTACGAAGTATATAGCGACGGTGTGGCATGCGAACCCTGCAACGGTACCGATATGGAATATCTCATGGAAACCGAAAACCATGGGCCAGGGGTCAGGCTTGCGCAGCAGATATGCTATAGCCCCCAGTATGTAGCATGCCCCTCCTGCTACAACAAGCCAGACTACAGCCGGACCAGCATGCGGGGAAAGCCAGAAAAGGCGCAGGTATGCTACTCCGGATACACCGAAAATAATGTAGATAGCCGTATACAGCCAGCGCGGGGCATTGATCCATACAACATGTATCAGCAGCGCGATACCGGTAAATATCCACATAGTCAGTATGATGGTATTCCTCCATCCCGGTGACAGTGCGAATGACACAGGGGTGTATGTCCCTGCTATAAGAAGGAAGATATTGACATGGTCGATGCGGCGCAGGATATCGGTAGTTTTTTCCGACCAGTCCCCAATATGGTAAAGCGCTGAATTGCCGAAAAGGATAAGCGAACTTGCCATAAACACGGCGCATGCCCATTTGAGCCCTGCACACGGAGCCAGGCAGATAAGGACGATCCCAGCTGCCAGTGCCAGAGGGGCTGCCACAAGATGTATCCAGCCGCGCATAAGGGGTTTGGGCCGGCCGTGGACATCCATGCGTACTTTTTTCTTATACGTCCCCTGCGCTTTCTGCTCTATAATGCTCGCTTTATATTCGCCTTTTGCAAGTATCCGGGCAGCTTTTGCCTTGGCCCGTGCACGGATGGCATCTGCTTTAGCCTGTTCTTTGGCTATACGGGCCAGCAGGACTTGCTGGACGGCAGTAGAGCTTACTTCAGGTATATCCTGGCTGTCCCCGTCCTTTGAGGTATCAGGGCGGCTGCCGCATTGCCCTGATTTTTTATCGGTCCTGGTACGGGCATCATCGGTGCTCTTCATAACTGTTGCTCCTTAATCATCTTCTTCAAGTGTAACCAGGGATATGACGTACACAGCCGTAATGAAGTTATACCGGGTTGCCCGTAGCGCCGCGTTTGTACAATAATGGGTATGACAGATTTTACCAGTGTATTTGCGCGGAGCGCTTCGCTGACTAACGAAGATAAAGGCTGGCTCCGCCGTATCCTTGAAGACTGGCAGGTCATCGCTGACCTGAGTTTTGCTGATCTTATGCTTGTTATACCGATCGAAGAGAATAATGTGGCCCAGCTGGTGATTGCGGCCCAGTGCAGGTCATCAACCGTTGTTTCACGGCAGGTAGACGATATGGTAGGCAGGCATCTTCCTGCAGCCCTGGTACCTTCTGTTATGGATGCGCTCAACGGCGTCGGCAACGGGGATGTTGACCATTACCGCATGGTTGATACTGCAACCGTGTGTGATGACTTCCTTGCTGTAAAGCGGCAGGACAGGATCCTCGGCGTGATCATACGCGAGACGAATATGATAATGCGCCTGGCAAATGGGCATTATGAATCAGAAAGCATCCATGTGGGACGGGAACTTTTTGATATGATAGGCGAGGGGACTTTTCCCTATACCGATGACCTTATGTCGAAGCAGCGGCATGACCCGCGGGTATCTGACGGTTTTCTTGTTTTATCTGCAGAAGGGGTTGTCGAGTATGCAGCCCCTAACGCTGTCAGCTGCTTCAGGCGGCTGGGCGTTGTAACGAATGTTATCGGCAGATATCTGAGCGAATTCATTACTGAACAGTTCCGCGAGAATGATAAAGTCTCCGAATCCCTTCCGGGCGTGCTTGCGGGCAAATTCTTTGCTGATTCTGAAATAACGACCCCTACTGCTTCTATTGCGCTGCGGTGCTTCCCGCTTTTTAAGAAAGGGGAGCGCACAGGGGCGGTGATCCTGTGCCGTGATGTTACGGAGGTGCGGCGCCGGGAAATGGAGCTGGAAACGAAGGAAGCCACCATAGCAGAAGTGCATCATAGGGTCAAAAACAACCTGCAGGCGGTGTCATCCCTCCTCAGGCTGCAGTCGCGCAGGACGAAAAATGAAGAAGTGCGCAAAGAGCTTCAGGAGGCCCAGCGCAGGCTTGAAACTATTGCTGTTGTCCATGAGGGGCTGAGCCAGACCGCCGATGAGGTAGTTGATTTTGACGCTGTGATTTCACAGATACTGCGGCTGGCTGTTGAAGTGGCAAGTACCGATGAGCAGGAAATCAAATTATCGTACCTTGGGCAGTTTGGCATGATGCCTGCACAGGATGCGACCCCGCTGTCCCTCGTACTCACGGAGCTGGTGACTAATTGCGTTGAGCATGGTTTTAAAAACCGGAAAAAAGGGAATATCCGTATTTCTGTCGGCAGAAGCGGGAAAAGCCTTAATGTTGTTGTGGAAGATGACGGCAACGGCCTTGAAACTGAAGTTGATGATAAAGGTAAAAACCCGCGGGAATCAGGTTCAGGACTGGGCACTCAAATCGTCAATACCTTTGTAACGAATGACTTTGGTGGCACTATCCGCTGGAGTGCAAATCATCCCCATGGTACACGGGTTGATATCAGCATGAAGCTGCGTGCGGCGGAGTAGCCGGGAATCCGGGATATGCCGGATGTGCAGCTTATGCGGATCTACTGCATATGCATACTCCGGCGTGCCCGCATATACTTACGTTTGAGTGCACGGCGCTCATCCTCGCTGTATCCGCCCCATACCCCGTAATCCTGGTTGGTATCCAATGCAGTTTTCAGGCATTCGTCTACGACTTCGCATGTCCTGCACACTGCTTTTGCCTCTTCGATCTGCTGGAGCGCAGGACCTGTATTGCCGACTGGGAAGAAGAGCTCAGGGTCTTTATCCCGGCATGCAGCTTTCGCGCGCCAATCTTGTGAACTGCTCACAGATACCTCCTAAAAATCACCTATATAAGAGATAACCACGAATCGTATCGTTTTTCAAGTGTTCAGCTAAAAAAATATTAAAATTTGTATTATATATCGGTTATATCGGTATACGTCTGGATGATATATGATTCGTCGGCACAGTAAATGCCGCGTCCGGGGATACGTTTGCCGGCAAAGCTGGCATCATTGGCCAGGCTTCCCGGCAAGTCCCATAAGATATCAGTTGAACGTTCGCCTGTAGGGATGACGATACGGGCATCGCAGTTCTGAGGGTAATGCACAGCGCGCGGATCGCTGACTGTGTAGAACAGTGTTATATCTTTGCTGCCCATACACGCATAAAACCCTTCAGCAAAGCGTATCTCAGTGACAAAAGGAGAGCGGGCAGTTTCCCCGATACCCATGTCCGCAGTATCTGTATCCCCTGTACCGTGATCCTTGATACTTACAGTGCGGGCAGTATGGGTATCTATGGCTGGCGTATCGCCATCACTGCCGCTGAAAGCATGGAAGGCAGGAGAAGCCAGCGGATCAAGATAGGGGTCAGCATTATCACATACAGCGATGCGTGGTATCAGGATGCCGGCATCATGGTATTCAGCAGGCTGTATGGCATTGAGCCTGCGCATATATGACCGCCTGATAATGCGCAGGAAAGCTGTCTTCCCGAAACCATGAGGGGCAATAACTGCAATATTCTGGCCCTGGAGAGGTATGCGCCATGGAGAGGTAGTTATGCCGTTATCCTTCAGCCCCATATCCAGCATCCATGGCGAAGAGGGCAGGCAGGGGGATACCGGCCCGGCAGGCTGCGGGTCGGACTGGAGAAAAGCGGGGAGCGGTGCGCTGAACAGCAGAGGCAGATGGTTTCCGGCTTCCCTGGTGCCTGTACTGCCATTACTGTTGCTGCCAGTACTGAGGTTGCCGGTATCAGAACTGGTATTGCCCCGGGTATGAATGCTGCGTGCAGACACCATAAACCTGTATGAATCTTCTGCTGCCTTCACGATGTCGGCAATATCAGCACTGTACGCGCTGCGGAAAGGCACGCACTGGACACCGTCGTGGATATATCCTGCCCCGGGAGACCGGGGGTCAAGGGCTGCTGCATGGGGGATGTCCAGGAGTTCCAGCGACTGCATGGTGTCGCGCACCCTCAGGCATATATGGAGGGACAGGTTGGCTTTCATATCGTTGCTGATCTGGCTCATAGGGTTCTGTGTGCATGCGATAACATGTATCCCTAAAGACCTGCCTAATGCTGCAAGTGATATAAGCCTGGGGATGTAATCAGGGAGGGCATCACGCAGAGCATGGAATTCGTCAATAACGATAATAAGGTGGGCAGGGGCATCCTTAAGGTGCAGGATGCTGTTCCCGCCGCTGCCCTGCACGATCTGTTCGCGCCTTTTAAG